>ERZ808040.2235-NODE-2235-length-11258-cov-4.852160_pt1 | contig 11258 bp, 13 predicted proteins | sample MGYA00380191_ERZ808040 | MGnify/ENA primary metagenome ERZ808040 (study PRJEB31490, sample SAMN06133395) | mouse gut metagenome | isolation source: J6 | host: mice | place: China: Chengdu | collected 2015-05 ... | reverse complement strand
TTTGTGGGTCTGCCGATTTCGTTTCCCTCCGGGTTTTTCCCCGATTTCACAGCCACGGAGTCATCCCCTGTATAAAAGCGGCAGTCAAATAAGGTACAATTGGTGGAGGAATCCGGATCCCATCCGTCGCCGTTCCACACATTCTCCGAGTAGAATGTACAGCCGTTGGTTACGATACGGTCCGAATAGATCATATGTACATTCCAGCTGGCGCCGTTTTTCAGGCGGATACCGGAAAGCACAATATCCTGGCAGTTGCTCATATTGATCAGCCGGGGGCGCACCCTTCCGGGAATGGTTTCCGGCTTCTCGCACTCACTGAGCTTATCCCCCAGGCCGGCCAGGTAATCCGAAAGCCTCTCCTTTTCAGAAGCGATCACACGCTCCGCCAATACCCTGCCGCCGCTGGCGATGACCCCCTTTCCGCGGATCACTACATTCCGGCAGTTATAGTCCCCGTCATGGTCCAGTTCCCCCAGGTTCAGCAGGCTGCTGTAGCTGTCGTTTTCAATCCCCTCAAACCGGCTTCTGATACGGGGAAGGTAATCCTCCACCCGGTCGGTTCCCTGTAATACCGCATCCTCCCCCAGGTACAGTTCCATATTGCTGTGCATCCTGAGGGCGCCTGTCAGAAAAACCCCCGCCGGTAGATAAACCGCCTGGTCCGCCCCGCAGTCGTCAAAGGCCTGCTGTAATGCCTTTGTATTCAGGGTCTTGCCGTCCCCTGACGCATAGTAGGGCGCTCCGGTCACATCCAGAAGCTGCTTCTCTCTCTGCGTCTTAAAGCGTACCTCCGTCTGGCTGCCGGTTTCCTGTCCCTCCGGCTGCCGCTCCTGTCTCTCAGTCTTAAAGCGTGTTTCCCCATGGCCGCCGGTTTCCTGTCCCTCCGGCTGCTGCTCCTGTCTCTCAGCCATTAGGCGTGTCTCCCCGCAGGCAAAAGAGGGGTCGGCATCCGGCAGCGAAACCGGCCTGATCCGTACCTCGTACTCCGTCTCCGGCAACAGGCCGTTTATGGTAAAATGAGTCCTGTCTGTGGCACCCACTGCTTCGTCATTTAGGAGAATCTGATAATGCGTCTCTCCAGGAGCCTGCTCCGGCTTGTCCCAATACAAAGTAATATAATCACTTCCTATGATGTGATTCAGATTTTTCAAAGTCATACTTTTCCTCCTGACATTGTCAAAATTCTCCTGCTGCCACTGTTTTATTTATATTGTAAATAAATCCGCTCCTTCCTGTCAATGTGGTATCATTTATCTTCCTTGCATAACCATAATCTGTAATATAAACTGTATTTTTTTATACCGCTTCCGCGGTTTTGTGCAGGCAATGACCGTCCTTGTGCAGCGGTATTCCCCCGTGTGGCTGCAAATTGCGGCGAATATATCCTTCCTCCCATCGGTGCTGAACGTAAGGACAGGCAACCCACAAAGTAATCCGAATCCATTACATCTTCAGATGTTTCCTCTCCGCGAAAGAATGGCGGGCAAGGGTTTAAAATGGCATGCACAGAATATAAGGGTACTTAGCACCTCTGCAATCAGGCTTTTATTGAGGCTGATGGTGATTATTCGATGATGAAGAATGTTCTCCTGCACTGACTTTCATAATATCATTATAGTTCTCACTCGGATAAACATAATCATCCGGTTTCATTGTTGTTTCATAGGTATCTCGAAGAAGATCATCTGCCAGCTCATCTATTTGCTGTTCCACCAGCTCCACCGCTTCTTTATGAGGATTGACCGCAGCAGCCAATGTCTCCACGCTGCTTAAGACTCTAACAATTGCCATTTTGCACACTTCCCTCCATCATACATTATCTTCCAAAATATCCAGCACCTCTTTCATGGAAACATCCAATTCATGCTGGTTATCATTCTTTATGATAAGAAGATCGTCCTTGATCTTCGGATCGTCCAAATTAGACGGAATACTAAAATTACATTCCGCAAGGTACTCATCCCAGTGCGCCAGCTTCCATGTATCGCGCTCCGAATTTCTGCGGATCATGCGCTCATGTACAACTTCCGGGGACGTCTCCACCCAGACGACTACAAGATTGGCATTTTTCTCACTTAATTTTTCTTTCAAATTCAAGATATATTCCATATCCCTGATTTCTCTGGTAAAGGGCGCATTTATTAGTACAATATCTTCATAATCCAAAGCTTCCAGTGCCAGCGCCACGATACAGTCGTATTCCGGATTCCTAATGTGCTGTTCAAAGAAATCGCTACTGCGGTCAAACGGCTGCCCGGCCACTGCGAATATATGCTTTGACAGCGTGATAAGGGTATCCTTGTCCAAATACACCACATGCTTTAACCGCTTTGCCAGTAGTTTTGAAATATATGTTTTACCGCTTGCCGGCGGCGAAGTAACCAAAATTAGTTTCTTTTGCATATGTTTCCATACCTTTCTTTTTTACATTGAAATATGCATAATTTCCTGCCATTATCAGGCACACTCCAACAAAGATTATGATTCACAGTAAATAAATATTGTAATCCCTATAATCCTCAACTCCGCACCCTTGATAAACATCGAAAACCCTACGGCCAATGAAAATATCTGTAAGCCTGTCTCATTGTCTTAAACTCCAATCTTTCCACAAAGGAACTGTTTGCAGTTCCTTGACCTTTTCGGTACAATCTTTGCAAGACCTTGCTGCCGTTTGCCATCAGCTTAAACCGCACGACTAAAAACTCCCCTGCATGACAGCATATCTGCATCCTTCCCAAGAAGATAGCAAACATGCTGTCTTTTCTGCCACAAGAGCTGTGTGGGTTTCTGAATGCCCCTGTGGATCATTAAGCGCTGCCTCTGCCCCAGACAATAAATATCTTCGTTCCGACTCCCGGATTACTCATCAGGCTCACATCTGCATCTGTCAGATTACAGATATGCTTTACAATTGCAAGTCCAAGGCCCGTGCCCCCAAGTTCCTTCGACCTGCTTTTATCCACCCGGTAAAAGCGTTCAAAGATTCTCTCTTGATGCTCCGGCGGAATGCCGATACCGGTATCCTCCACCGAAAAGATAATCTGCGCTCCTTCTTTTTGCACTTTTACAGTCACTCTGCCGTTCGGTTTATTATATCGGATGGCGTTTTCAATCAGATTGTAGGTAAGCTCCTGTGCAAGTTCCTTTCCGATATGGACATCTGCCCTGTCATCCCCTTCATACATTACCTCAATACCATTTTTCGCTGCCCCAAAAGAGAGCATTTCCACACTTTCTTTCGCAATTTCTGCCAGATTCACCACATCAAGAATATCTTTTGCATTTCCTGCATCTAATTGCGAAAGCTTGATAATATCATTGATCAGGGTAAGCAGTCTTGCCGCGCTTTTACGGATTTCCCCTGAAAAGCGCTTGATCTCCTTTTCATCTACAAGTCCTGCCTCCATCAACTCCGCGTAGCCTGATATGGCCGCAAGGGGTGTCTTTAATTCGTGGCTTACATTGGCGGTAAATTCCTGCCTTATATTTGCGGCAGATAGGATTTCCTCATGCTGTAATCGGATTTTTCTTGTAAAAGGGATCAACTCCGGATAACTTTTCCCTTCGTCAATATGTTCCATATCCCCCGCCATTTCATCAATCGGCTTCACAATGGCAGAAGTAAGGTAGTGAGACACCATCAGACAGACAGCCGCAAGGAGCAGTGCCGTTGTCAGCACCATCGGAAGGGCAGACAAAAGAACAGCCACAACGCTGTGTGCCTCCTTCCCCACTCTGAGTATCTGCCCGTTATCCAATTTTTTTGCATAATAAAATACGCTCTCCGCCAGGGTATCTGACTTTCTGATACCCATGCCGGTTCCGTAAGAGACCGCCTCCGCAATTTCCGGCCTGTCCAGATGGTTGGCAAGCGACTGTCCATCTACCGTGGAATCAAACAAAACATTACCGTCCGCATCAATCAACGTAATTCTTAAATTGTCTATTTCCCGCTCACAGGAATCTTCCTCAGTCAGTAAATCTGCCACAACCGCCAAATCGGAAAAAACCTGTTTTTTTAACTGTGAATAGAACACCGCAGTCATGACAATCGTGGTCATCACAACGGAAAAAAGCGCTATACCGGTGAACCGTCTGTTTATTTTCTGTCTCATTCCAGCTTATACCCCACATTTCTCACAGTAATAATCAGGCTGCCCGCTTCTTTCAGTTTTTTGCGGAGTGTTTTGATATGCATGTCAACGGTTCTGCTTTCCCCTGCAAAATCCGTCCCCCATACCGTTTCCATGATGATTTCCCTTGTCAGCACAATACCCAGATTGGAAAGGAACAGCCGGAGCAGCTCATATTCCTTGAATGTCAGTTCCACGTTTTCCGCATCCACAAGGCAGAGCCGTCTGTCCTGATCCAGATATATATTTTTATATTTTAAGACCAAGTCGTCGCTCGTCGGTTTAATGCGCCGCATAATTGCCTTGATGCGTGACATAAGCTCCATCACGCCAAACGGTTTTGTAATGTAGTCATCAGCCCCCAGATCAAGTCCCTTGACGGTATCTATTTCCGAATCTTTGGCTGTCACAAGTATGACAGGCAGTTCTTTTGTATCCTTATCTGAACGGAGTCTTTTCAGTACGGACAGTCCATCCTCCCCCGGCAGCATGACATCGAGAAGCAATAAATCAGGCTTCATTTCCTTCATCCCCCTGTCAAAAGCTTCCGTGTCATCAAACGCACGTACATCATATCCGCTCCCTTTTATGGCATAACTTTCTATCTCCTGAATATTCTTATCATCTTCCAAAATATAAATCAACGGCATAAACGCTATCTTCCTTCCAGACAAATATCACGGCAATTAGTGGGTGTATCATCATAGTTTCCACCCACTTATGCATTTGTACCTTCTTTGGTATACAGGATTCCGTAATTACATTATACTGATAATTTATGTTTCCTCAAGTTTTTTCTAACGAATACTTTTCTGTATATCCTTCAAACAGTTCCCTATACAACTCGTCCCTCTCTTTGACATTCCGTGCATATTGATGTAATGCGTACTGGTCTGTTTCGAATGCCATCTGCTCCTCCGCTATGTTGGAACAATGTTTCGCAATACGCTCCAGGGAAGTGACCATATCCGTAAGCGCCATGCCGAGTTCCACAGAGCACTTCCCCTTTTCCAGCCTCCTGTTATGATTCTTTCGAATATCTTTTTTTATCTGGCTGATCACATCGGCAAGCGGGTCAATACGAAACGCCATCTCTTTGTCCCCGTGTATAAAACCGGAAACCGTACATTCCACAATCTCCAGGGTTGCCTCATAAATCAGCCTTGCTTCGGCAGTCGCTTTCTTTGAAAATTTTTCTTTGCTCTTATTCAGCTTCTTTTGTGCGAATGCAATGCCTTTTGTATAATCGGATATCCTTTCAAAATCCGTAATACACCTGCTAAATTTATTGATGGTTTTACTGTCAAATTCAGAGAGTGGCTTTGTGGAAAGCTTTGCCAGATAGGACGATAACTCATCCTCCCTGGCATCTGCCTCCTGCTCAATTTCCATAATTGTCTGCACTGCATTTTCATCATATTTTTCCTGTATAAATACACATAAACTCATTGCCTTTAAGATAAGCTGTGCCATATCGCACACCGCATTTTTACATTGTGCAACCGCAAACGCAGGCCTTTCCAAGAACCTTTCGTCCAGTGCTTTTCCTGACGTTTCCGGTGTTTCGTCCTCTGACTGCGGAATGGTCAGATATGCAAGCTTTACCAGCAATCCGGAAGCAGGAAGGAGCACGATTGTCGAGGCAATATTAAACAAACTATGTATCACTGCAATGACTGCGCCGTTTGCCGTATCCGACAAAAAATCAAACTGCATAAAATGATTCATGGCATAAAATACTGCCATAAACACAAATGTACCTATCAGGTTAAAATAAAGATGTACCAAAGATGCCCTTCTTGCATTTCTGTTTGCACCGACACCGGAAAGCAGCGCTGTGACACAGGTTCCGATATTCTGTCCCATGATCACCGGAAGCGCAGCTCCCACCGTTACACTCCCGGTGGCACACATCGCCTGCAAAATGCCCACAGAAGCAGAAGAGCTCTGAATCACTGCAGTTAATATCGTTCCTACTATCATACCTAAAACAGGGTTTTCAAACGCCGTAAAAAGAGAGGTAAATTCCGGTACATCTGCAAGGGGCTTCACAGCGCTGCTCATGGTATCCATTCCAAACATAAGCACTGCAAACCCAATCAGGATCGTTCCCACATCATTCTTTTTTGCATTTTTGATAAACATCACCAGTATCACACCGATAAGTGCCAATACGGGGGAAAAGGACGAGGGTTTCAGAAGTTTTACAAAGAAATTCCCGCTTTCGATACCGGAAAGGCTCAGAATCCACGAGGTAACTGTCGTACCGATATTTGCTCCCATAATCACGCCGACTGCCTGTGACAGCTTCATAATACCGGAATTGACAAACCCCACTACCATAACCGTTGTAGCGGATGAAGACTGGATCACCGCCGTCACGCCTGCCCCGAGCAGGACAGCCTTCACAGGATTATTGGTCATACGCTCCAGTATCTGCTCCAGCCTGCCGCCTGCCATCTTGGACAGGGCATCTCCCATGGTTTTCATTCCATACAAAAATAACGCCAACCCGCCAATCATTTTCAGCAACCCAAAAAAATCCATTTGACTATAATCCTCCCTAAAGAATTTTCTTATAATCAAATGGTATTTAATCCATGTAAAATCTAAAAGATAATTTATGTAAAATCTGTGTAAAATTTTGCACAGGCCTGCACCTGTTGCTTTTTATACCCTGTGCCAACAATATATAATATTATTCAAAAGCAAAAATACTTATTGTAACTTATCATAGTCTGATATTGCCTTTTTCAGTAAGCCAAGACCCCATCTTTCTGTTGTTATCCCATACTACTCCACCCTGATACCTTAGGCTCTATGGAAACACCATTCCACCGACGGCCAACAATATCTACATCCTCAGGAGTTACAGTTTGATAGTCACTTTCTGTTCCGTATATTTTCACATTCTCGTCCTCCATTTCAACAACGCAGTAAAGGGGTGATTTATAAAGAATCATATTCTTTATAAACGGATATTCATTATGTATATTTTTTGAATAGGCAAACTTTTCCCTGCCATGCCAAATGTAGGACGCAGAATTAACCGTGAAATAAGGAATTCCTTTAATTATTTTCAGATCGTCACCATGGTCATGACCATTCATAACCAAAACAGTTTGTCTTTTCTCCAATAATGTACGTATTGCCTCTTTATTAACAACGCCCCTGGAACCAAAATCATTGGCCAAACTGTGGTGTGAAAATATTACATATTTCATACTCTCATCGGCCATTTCCTCATTTAACCAGTCGGCTTCATATTGGGGAATAATCGGATAAAAATCTGCATTTTTTTCAAACCGCCCTTTTTGGTATAACATTTCATTCTGATCGTGCTCCATAAAACAGGTATTCAATATTATAAACTTGATATCCCCCACAGAAAATGAGTAAAATAACTTACTTAGTCCCGCAAATTCTTCGATAGCCTGGGGACTGCTGTTTTCACAATCATGATTTCCAACACAATAATAAAATGGAATTCCAAAACTATGAAGCTTTCTAATAATTGGCCTATTGTCACTGATTGGATAGCATAAATCTCCAAGAGAAATAACAAAATCCAGCGATAAGCCATTGATTTTACCTATTAAACTGTCAAGGCGTTCCTCTGCGTCAAACACATGATCATAATGCAAATCCGTAAATACCAAAAAACGAATGATTGACATTTGCCTTTCCTTCCTGCTCTATTCATAACGTTAAGCTTTTTTATATAGGATTTTCTATGTTTTTCACTTTATTAAGCAAACGTGTCATTTTGTATAGAAACAACAAATTATTATTCCTGTTCTGTTTCCTGACAATCCCTTGCCTTTCGCCCTTACACGTGGTATGGCTCTCCATAACATGTCTAAGTGCGAAAAATCTCGTAATATTATTTCTTTCAAGTAAGTTTCTGCAGTTTCTTCTGTCAGACCAAATTTCTCTCGAATCTTACTCAAGATAATTTCATCCGCTATCTGTAACTCTTTTAATGTAGATACCACAGCTACTATCCCTTTCCTAATACCGTTCTCCTCCACACCCTTACTCAAATTACACATAAGCGACACTTCACTTTCTGAGAATATCAGTTGAAAAATGAAGGTTATGCCTTTTCCACTTCTTTCAAGTATATTTTTGCTGCTTCTTCTGTTACTTGAAATTTTTCCTTTAACTTTTTTATTATTACATCTTCTGATAACATTACATCTTTGTAAGCAGTAATGGCTCCATAAATCTTCCCTTTCTCCTCCACACCCTTACTCAAATTACACATAAGCGACACCTCACTTTCCAAGGCTTCTGTCATTCTGATATGAAAATCTTCCTCCAGTATCTGGCACTTATCCTGTGAACCTGTCTCCGTGGACAGAAGCACATTCAGCAGTTTCAATAAATCCGTACCCGAATCTTCCTCTCTACCAAGGCAGATCATAACAGCCGCCATCAAATCATAATCCGCTTTCCGCTCCTTTACACTGCCCACCAGATTTTCTTCCGCAATGTAATAACGGGTAATGCTGTTTTCACGGTTCTTTGGCGGATTCATACAAATCCATATGCTGTATACCTTTTTGATATTCTCATAGCGGGAATTCGTAAACTCTGTTCCATATTGGGCGGAAATCATCCGGCTGCAGTAATAGATTCCCCTCTTTATCAACGGATAACCCGGATAAAAATCATTCTGGGCTTCTATATTGATAATTAAGCGAATTAATTCCCCGGATACAGGAGCTGTTGCAAGAAAACGAATATCATAGGTAACTGTCCCCTCCGTCAAAGAAATATCTTCATTTCCAATTCCCTGTATCATAGAAACGCGGTTGGATTCATCCGGGGCAACTGCCACTTCGCCCACCTGCGGCGTGCCCTCTATATATTTCCCGGCAATCTCATCCACATCACAGCCACGGTATTCTTCCAGGCAGTTCTTCATGATCCATGCTAAAATAATCTTTTCCGAAAGCAGCCGCTTACAGGCCGCATCATAGCTGGCTTTCTCATCAGCCACACGGATATTTTTCGCTATGGTAGTGTCAATACTCATGGCCTCACCTCCTGCTTTTACTGGTATTTTATCACATTTCATACCAACAGGCCACAATACTTTTCAGTCTATCTTAACAAATAAGGCTTTACAGCATCCGGAATTCGTTCAGAACTGCACCACTTTTTATTCATATTCCGGCAGTTTTGTAAAATCAACTCGTTTCCCATCAGCCACACCTACGTACATATCATTTGTATTTCGTCCAATATTCAGATAATGCTCCATAACATATTTAGCGGTATAAGGCATCTCCAATGCCGACAGCTCCGAAAATGTAAACCACCTGCTTATCCCTTCCGTTGATACAATGTGATCACCCGCCTCATTCTCCAGTTCCGCAAAAAAATAGTAGTTCTGCCGAATTTCACCTTTCGTCCTCCGCAAAGTAACATACCGCAGCAACAGATTCCTGATACCACTTTCACTTATTCCTAATTCTTCTTTCAGTTCTCTCAATACACATGCTCTTGGATCGTTTAGTTCATTCTCTTCAAAATGGCCTCCCGCAGCTCCAACCCATGTATCGCTCACAACGCGGCCGCGCTGCCGGAAAAGCAATAGCATTTTATCTCCTTTTGTTATATATAGAGAAGTCATGTTCCTTAGTTTCTCATCCATTTACAAGCCACCCTCCCTTATCATTTTTTATCCTACTAATCCATTTTTCCTGTAGATCCATAGATTTTATACAACATACTCTTTCCATGAATCTTTTGCACTTCCTCAAAACTTCGCACTTACTTATGATATGGTTCCCCATTGATAATCCGATACGCCCGGTAAATTTGCTCGCACAAAATTACCCGCATCAGTTGATGGGGAAAAGTCATATCGGAAAAGCTGACAGCCTGTTGAGAGCGTTTCCTCACTTTTTCGTGAAGTCCCAGGGAACCGCCAATCACAAAGACCATATGGCTCTGTCCGCTGAGTCCCGCCCGGTTAATGGCTTCCGCAAAGCCTTCCGAAGTATAGCGCTTTCCCTGTATCTCCAAAGTACATACAAAGGCTCCCTCCTCCAGGCGGGCCAAAAGTCTGTCTGCTTCCCGCTCCCGACTCTGATCTTCCAGCGCCGCAGACGCTTTGTCCGGTGTCCTTTCGTCAGCCACTTCCACAATCTCCAGCCTACAGTATTTTGAAAGCCTTTTTTGATATTCGGCAATCGCGTCCCGGAAATATTTTTCTTTGATTTTCCCAACTGTAACGAGTGTTATATTCATTGTATTCTACTCTCTATAAAAATTTAATTTTTGCAACTTGCCAATCAACCCCGATCGAAAATGTCAGCGTACAACTCCTCGCACAAAGCGTCCAGATAAGACGCATTCAAACTGCCAAACTCCTGTGTCACAGCAGCCTTGATTCCCTCAAAGTACTTAAAATACTTCATCTCCTCCGGGGTCCCATCCTCAAACCAAACACGTTCCTGAATGGACGCTGCGGTGATATGTTCCTTTGCCCATGTCTTGATCTTACCAGTCAAATCCTCTTCCACGGCGGCCTCCTGCGTGTATTTATGGGAAGATTTTAACGACAAAATCCCCATCACTATAAATATGACAAACATAGTCCCCATCACACCGTAGGTAATATATTTTCCCGAACCGGCAAGCCGGAAAGGAAGCACGCCTGCTTCCATCAGGATAAACGCTGCAATTCCAAGCACCCCAACCATCAAAAGCGTATAGGCAGAGCTTTTGTAATCCTCCGCCTTTGCTTTCTTATCCTGATATACCTTTACCTCATCATTTCTGTCTGACATGCGCCAAACCTCCTGTTTCTATAAAATTTTTCCATATAGGAAAGTGGTTCTACAAATTTTATCCTGCGCTCAGCAATTTTTCCATAAAGGAAAGTGTTTCTGCAAATATTAACCTACACTCAGCAAATAGTGGAATAAATCAACGCCCAGTGCACATTCCATAAACACTCAATAAAGTGCCCGAACATATACCGTGAATTTGACAAACAGCACCCGATCGAATCATCATGTGCATATAAAACAAAACTATCGACGATTAATTGTTGACACATTTCTTCAGAAGATGCAATATATTTCCGATTGACACCATAAAAAT
>ERZ808040.2233-NODE-2233-length-11265-cov-3.361369_pt1 | contig 11265 bp, 9 predicted proteins | sample MGYA00380191_ERZ808040 | MGnify/ENA primary metagenome ERZ808040 (study PRJEB31490, sample SAMN06133395) | mouse gut metagenome | isolation source: J6 | host: mice | place: China: Chengdu | collected 2015-05 ... | reverse complement strand
TGCCCGTTTTGGAGTCCAGGGCGCCGGTGGGCTCGTCGGCCATGATGATGGGGGGGCTGGTGGCGATGGCCCGGGCGATGGCCACCCGCTGCTGCTGGCCGCCCGACATCTCCGAGGGCCGGTGGTGGGCCCGGTCGTCCATGCCCACCTTGGCCAGGGCCTCCATGGCCATGTCCTCCCGGTCGAACAGCGATACCCCCCGGTAGATCAGGGGCAGGGTCACGTTCTCCAGGGCGTCCAGCTCCTGAATCAGGTTATAGCCCTGAAAGATGAAGCCGATTTCCCGGTTGCGGATGCGGGCCAGCTGCTTGTCGGAGAGGGAGCCAATATCGGTGCCGTCCAGGTGGTACTCCCCATAGGTGGGGATATCCAGACAGCCCAGCACATTCATCATGGTGGACTTGCCGGAGCCCGACTGGCCCACAATGGCTACGAACTCCCCCTTGTCGATCTGGAGGGAGACGCCGTCCAGCGCCCGCACCTCGCTCTCCTTTCCCTCATTGTATATCTTATAGAGGTTTTGAATTTCAATCAGCATGGCATCACCTCATCAGCCCCAACCGCTGCTGTAGTCGGTCACGGTGTAGTTGAGGAACACCATTTCCCCCGCATCCACGCCGGAGATGATCTCCACATTCTGGGTATCGGCCAGGCCGGTCTCCACGATAACGGGGTAGTAGCCCTCCTCCGGGGTGGGGTAGGTGCGCTTCTGTCCCATCTCCAGCTCAGGGTATTTCAGCTCCGGAATTTCGTCGGGCGCCTCGTCCCGCTGGACAAAGACCACGGTACACCGCTCGTCATCCATGTTACTGAAATACTGCACGCAGGCGTTGGGCACCATCACACACTCCGCCGACTCGCTGGTGACAAAGGAATATTGCAGGGTCATGCCCTCCATCAGCGCGCCGCTGAAGTTGTCCACCGTCAGGGTGACGGGATAGTTGGTACCGCCGCCGGAGCCTCCGCCCATCATGCCGTCGCCCCCCTGTCCCCCGGACATGTCGATGGAGGTAACCAGACCCTGGAAGACGTTGTCGCTCCAGTCCTTCAGCTCCACATAGCTGCCCGGCTTGATAAAGGAGATGTTCTGGTCGTTCACGTTGATGGTGACCAGCATGGTCACGTTGTTGGAGATCATAATCACCGTGTCGCCGCTCTTGACCTCCTGGCCCTCCACCAGGTTGCAGGAGGTGACGGTGCCGTCGATGGGGGCCACGGCGTTGAAGTCGGCCATGGCTTTCATGGCCTCGTCCAGCTTGACCTGCTGGGCCTGAATCTTCTCGTCAATGGTGGACGACCCTAAGTACAGCAGCTCCTCCCCCGCGGAGACATTGGCGTAGTTGAGCAGGTTGCCCTGGCCCGCCACCGGGCCGGCGGCCTTGGTGATGATGTCACGGGTCTCGTAGAACTGGGTCTGGCCGTTCTCATAGGGGTAAATCTCCGAGCCGTCGGAGGCGGTGAGGACGGCGGAGGCGTCCATGCCGGCTGTGAGGGTGCCCGGGTTGTCAAAGACGATTTCCGCCTCGAAGTGGACCGCCCCCTCGGGGGAGATGAAGCTGACCCGGTTGACCTTCTCCACCCGGCCGGTGAAGGTCTTCATCACCGCAGGGATGGACACGTCCACGCTCTGGCCCGCCCGGATTTCCCCCTCGTAGGCGTAGCTGAAGTAGAGGGAGAGCTTCAGCTTCTTGTCGTTGACCAGCGTGGCCACCTTGGTGCCCTCGCCCACCTGCTGGTCAATCTGGAACTCCTCCACATCAATCAGCTTGCCGGCAAAGGGGGCCCGGACGGTGAGGTTGTTGGCCTCCTCCAGCAGTTTGTCCATCTCCTCCTGGGCCTTGGAGAGCTCGGTCTCCGCCGCCTCACTGTAGATGGTGTACAGCGGGTCGCCGGCCATGACGGTCTGCCCGCCGGCCACGAAGACCTCCTGCACCACGCCGCTCTGCGTCAGGGTGATGGCGGCCGACTCCTTGGCCCGGGCGCTGCCCCGGCCGGACACCTTGCTCTGGATGGTGCCGATCTCGGCGGGCTGGGAATAGATCTCCCCCAGCTCCGAGTCGTCGTCGGTGAGGAAGCGGTACAGGGCAAAGCCCCCGCCTCCGAAAATCGCGGCGGCCACCCCCAGGGCGATAAGCCGCTTGACAATCTTCTGCCGGCCCTTCCCCGCCGGCTTTTTTACAGGGGGCTTGGGGGGCGTGGCCGGCCCGTTTACTGTGGATTCAGCCGTCTCCGGCGCAGGGGCGGCTGTCTGGTTTTCTTTCACTTCTGGCATAGCGGCTTCCTCCTATTTTCAGCAGCCTGCCCCCGCAATGCGGGACAGGTCCAACTTGTACGCACTTCTCCATTATATGCCCGTTCCCCGGGGGTATCAATTACAAGGCGGTTACAATTTATGTTAAGATTTCCTTAAGGCCGGGCTTTCAGCCCCGCTCTTTTTAATATAGACGCAGGAAAATGGGGAAAGTTCCCTGTCCGGGAAAATTTTTCATAAACAAACGGAACCCCTCGAAGAGGGGCTGCTCTTCGGGGCGTTCCATTTTGGGGGATACACAGAAAATTTTTAAACCCTGGTCATGTTGACAAACCCACAGAATATTACCACGGGAACATTCCGCCGTAAGGCCACTCGTAGTAGTAGCCGTTCCCCTGAGAGGGCTGCTGCTGGTTCTCCTGGCGCGGGTTGTTGGCTTCGGTTTCGGCGTTCTTCTCGTCAAAGGTGATGGTCAGCTCCAGTTCCTGCTGACTGCGAATAACGGTGAGGGTGGCCTTGTCCCCCGCCTTGTAGCCGGTGGTCAGGGCGGCGGTGAGGGCAGAGGAGGAGTCGATGGCGGTGTCGTCGATGGCGACAATGATATCGTTGACCTGGAGCCCCGCCCTCTGGGCGCAGGAGCCCTCGGCCACATAGGACACGGCGGCGCCGGCGGAGATGCCGTAGCGCTGGGCCTCGGAGGATACATTGGCCACCTGAACGCCCATATAGGGCTTGCCGGTGACATAGCCGTGGGCAATGAGGTCGGCCAAGATGGTCTTTACGTCGTTGATAGGCAGAACAAAGCCCAGGCCCTCGGCGTTGACGCCGGAGGAGGATTGGGTGTATTTGGCGGTGGTGATGCCGACAACATTGCCGTAGCTGTCAAAGAGGGGCCCGCCCGAGTTGCCTGGATTGATGGCACAGTTGGTCTGAAATACGTTCAGGGTGGTGCTGCTGCCGTTCTCCCCGGTGGTAATCAGCCGGTCCAGGGCGGAGACCAGGCCGTCGGTGAGGGAGTAGGTCAGCTCGCCCAGGGGATTGCCGATGGCGTAGACCTTCTCGCCCACCACCAGCTTGTCGCTGTCCCCCAGGATGACGGGGGTAAGGCCGCTGGCTTCAATTTTGATGACGGCCACGTCGTTGTCCTTCTCCCCGCCCACCAGCTTGGCGTCGTACTTGTCGCCGTTGGCGAAGGAGACCTCAATGGAGACACTCCCGGTGTCGTCCTCGGCCGCCTCCTCAATGACGTGGTAGTTGGTGGCGATGTAGCCGTCCTGGCTGAGGACAAAGCCGGAGCCCGAGGCGGCGGAGGTGGTGGTCTGTCCCCAGATGTTCTGGGTGGTGTTCACCGTAATGCCCACACAGGAGCCCAGGTTGGCGGCGTAGAGCTGCTCCGGGGTCATGGGCTGGCCATTGTTGGCATTCACAATGGTCTCCACCTGGGGACGATCCCCCTCGTAAATGGCGACACGGTTGTCGGAGACGGAAAGCTGGGGGGCAAACCGCTGGTAGAGATAGGCGCCGCCCACGCCGGCGGAACCGCCCGCCAGAGTGCAGGCCAGCACCAGGGCCACCACCTTGGCCGCGCCGCCCTTCTTCCGTTTGGGCGGCTTCATGCCGCCGGCGGAGAAGGGGGTGCCGGGCATACTGGGCTCTGGGTCCACATAGCCGCCAAAACCGCCCCGGTAACCGTCGTTTTCACTGTTGTAAAAGTTGAATTCGCTCATGATACAAACGCTCCTTTCAAAGCGGGATATTTCAGGCTCGCCCTGGAACTGTGGTTATCATAACCCTAAAATATGAAAAAAGCATGAAGAAAAACAGAGATATTTTTGAATTTTTACGGGGGGATTTGGGTGAAATTGTGAACAGGCGCCGGGGTGGAGGGAATTTATTCCGGCCGTTCGCTGAGAATGGCGGCGATGTCCCTTGCGGCGGCTGTCAGGTCCAGGCGGAAGCCCCGGAACATGCCCATGCCCGCCAGATTGAGAATCACCAGCAGCACCACCGGACCGAAGACCATCCCCAGCACCCCGGCCACCTTCATGCCCACATAGATGGACACCAGAGACAGGATGGGGGACAGTCCGGTCTGGTCCCCCACAAATTTGGGCTCCATCACCCGGCGGAACAGGGCGATCACCCCCCAGATGGCCATGAGCTCCACGGCGGCGGAAAAATCCCCGGTAAACAGGGCCACAAAGGCCCAGGGCACCATCACTGTGCCCGCCCCGATGATGGGGATAAAGTCCATCACTGCCAGCCCCAGCGCCAGCAGCAGGCCGTAGGGCTGCCGGATGAGGAAAAAGCCGATGAGCAGGATGAAGAACACCCCCACCGACAGGAGAAATTCCGCCTTCACATAGCCGCCGAAGGCCCCCAGGGCGGTGGTGCGCAGCTGGCTTAAAAAGCGCAGCAGTCCCTCGTCCAGGCATTGGACCCACCGGCTGCGGAGATAGGGGTAGTCCGCCGTGAGCAGAAAGGCGGCCATGACAAAAATCACCAGGGCCACCAGAAAGCCGGGCAGGGCCATAGCCCGCTCTCCGGCCTCCAGTCCCAGATTGCCCAGGGCGGTGGGGGCCACCTCTCTGAGCCACTGGAACAGGCTGTCTCCCATGCTCTCTGCCAGCTCGGTCACCTGAGGGGGCACAAGGGTGAGGATGTGGACAAAAAATTCCTCCAGCTGGTCCGCAACCCCTTGCAGGCTGTCCAGCAGGCCGCTCCAGTTTTGCGCCAGAGAGAGCAGCTGTCCGGCGGCGGCGTAGACCAGCAGGGCCAGTCCCCCGCCGATGAGCCCGAAGAGGAGGAGGAGAAGAAGCAGAGTAAGCGCCTGCCGGTTCCAGCCCAGCAGCCGCTGCAGCTTTTTCACCGGCGGATTCAGCATAGCGGCGAACATCAGCGCGAAGAGGAAGGGGGCAAACAAAGACAGCAGCGGCCGCCCCAATTTTATCACAAGCCACACCGCCAGGGCGGCCAGCCCCAGGCGAATGCCCAGCCGCAGCCAGAGCTGCCCCCGCTGGGGCCAGGTGAGCTGTTTGCGTTCCATCAAGTGCGCCTCCTTTGTGCAGGGGCGGACACCGCCCGCTGTTCACGAATTGGGGACAGGCGCACAATGTGCGCCCCCACATATATATAAGATACCACAAACCAGATGAATAATCTGTAAAATAAAAAGCCCGGCCGCGAAAAACGGACGGGCTGAACACTCAGACGCGGTAGATGAGACCGATGAGGTTGGGGCCGGCATTGATGGCGATGACTCCGCCGATGTGAAAGGACAGCGCGGGTTCCTCCCCCAGCTCCTGGCAGCACAGGTCCAGCAGCTTTTGCGCTTGCCCGTCGTTGTTCCCCTGGATAACCAGGTAGGGGGTGCCGGCCCTGCGCTCGTTTTTGCACATCTCCACCAGCTTGGCCGACACAGTCTTTTCCCCCCGGACCTTGGCCAGAACCTTGGACTCCCCATCAGTAAAGGTCATCACGGGCTTCAGGCCCAGGGCCTCCCCCACAAAGGCGGCGGCGGCCGATACCCGGCCCGACTTTTTGGCAAAGCGCAGGTCCAGAGGAGAGAAAATCACCCGCACATGGTCCACCCAGTCCTGAATGAAGTCCACAATCTGCTGAGGATCCGCTCCGCCGGCGGCCATTTTGGCCCCCTGGACCACCGCCCAGCCGTAGCCCATGGTGTAGTTCAGGGCGTCAATGATGTGGATATGGAAGGTCCCCTCCGCCTCCGGATGGTCGCGGTAGAACTCCCCCCGGGCCTGGAACGCGTTGGAACAGGTGGCGGAACCCTTGGAGTTGATAGAGGTGTGGATCAGATCGGTGTATCCCTCCGCCCAGGCCTGCTCAAACATCTCAGTGAACACATAGGGGTTGAGCTGGGCGTGGGTGGGAATGGCTGGGGCAGAAAGGAGCATGTCGTAAAACTCCTCCGGCGTAAAGTCGAAGCCGTCGTTCAACTCCTTGTCCCCCATGGCGATGGGGAAGGGGAGCACCTGGATATTCAGCTCCTCCCGCAGGGCGGAAGGGATGTCGGATGCGGAGTCGGTGGTGAATTTGATCCTGGTCATAATGGACCTCCTCAAGGGGCGGAATGGCACGCCCCAAATTTTCAAGCAGGAAAGCACCGCTATTATGTCAGAAAATCCCTGTCTTGTCAAATTAAAAAACCATAAAGGTCTGTTCCCTGTTACAGATATCTCTCAATTACCAGCATGGTCCGCCCCTTTTTTGTCTGCCCCGGGACCTCCTTCACAACGCACTTGCCCAGCCCCCGGCAGGTGAGCACATCCCCCTCGGCCACCTGATGGTCGGCCTTGAGACATTCCCGGTGGTTGACGGACACCTTGCCCGCAGAGATCAGCCCGGCCGCCTTCCCTCTGGACAGGGAGAACCCGGTTGCCGCCACTGCGTCCAGCCGGGGAGTGGCCACGGTGTCCCGGATGGTCTTCACCCGGGGCGGCTGGGGGGCGAGCCGGTCCAGGGGTATCTCCGACAGATTTGCTTTATATCGCCCGGCCCCCTCCCACTGAGACAGGAGGATGGGGGCGGTCTCCCGCAGGACAACCACCTGGCACAGCCCCGGCCGGGGGAGGAGGATGTCCCCCAGCACCTCCCGGGTGATGCCCAGCCCCATAAGGGAGCCCAGGATGTCCCGGTGGGTGAGGGAGACGTCGGCGTGGAATTGAGCCTGGAGGGCGGTGATGGGGGCGTCCGGGTCGGCAAGGACGCTCTCCTCCTCCTGCCAGTCGGCCAGGAAAAGGCAGACGCTCCGCTCACTGTCCGGGTATCCGCCCCAGAACATGTGCCGGGGCTTTCCCCATGCGTTCAGCAGGCCGGTCACCGCCGCCTGCTCGCCCGGGGAGAGAAATGGCGTGTGGGTGGGGACGCCGCGGCTCCGGGCCAGCTCCAGCTTGTCCAGCACACGGGCCAGCAGCACCCGCTCCGCCCCATCCCGGGCGCAGCGGTCCAGCAGCTCTTTTTTGGTCACGGCGGTCCCCTCCCTGGCATTATTTACGCCCCAGTATACCGGTGAAGAGGGAGCTTGTCAAGGAATACGGGTTGACAAACGGTCCGGCCGCACCTAAAATTGAGAAAACGTATTTTTAGGAGGTCCCTATGGGTAAATTTGACGGTCTGCTGCTGGCCAGCGATTTTGACGACACACTCTACGGCCTGGACCTGCGCATCCCGGAGCGCAATCTGAAGGCCATCCGTTACTTTATCCGGGAGGGCGGATACTTTGCCATGGCCACCGGCCGGGCCCACCGCACCTTTGCCCCTTACGCCCCCCTGATCCCCATGAACGCCCCGGCAGTGCTGTCCAACGGAGCCGCTGTTTACGACTTTCAGGCGGACAGAATGCTGGAGCAGACCTGTCTGCCCGACACGGCCCCCCAGGATTTGGGCGCGCTGATGGAGGAGTTTCCCTCCCTGGCTCTGGAGGCATACCACGGGGAGGATATCTCTGTCTGCCGCCCCAACTGCATTACCTTCGCCCATTTAAAAAAGGTGGGCTGCGGCTATACCGAGTGCCCGGTGGCGGAGATGCCTGGCCCGTGGGTGAAGGCCCTGTTTCACCAGGAGCGGGAGGTTCTGCTTCAGGTTCAGGCCCGCCTGCTGGCGGAGCACGGAGACCGGTATGAAGCTATCTTTTCCAACCCCGTCTACCTGGAGCTGACCTGCAAAGGCAGCAACAAGGGGGGCGGCGTGGCCCGGGTTGCAAAGATGCTGGGGGTGGAGCCGGGCCATATCTACTGCGTGGGGGACAACCAGAACGACATCCCCATGATGGAGCTGTCCGCCATTCCCTTCGCCCCCGCCAACTGCGCGCAGGAGGTAAAGGACTGGGGCGCCCGCATCCTCTGCCACTGCAACGACGGCGTGATTGGCGATATTGTGGATATTCTGGACGGGCTGTATGGAGAAGGGGGCCGTCGATAAGCGGTCAGTCCCTATGTTTGTTTGCCAAGCACCCCCACAGGAAGGGAATCCTGTTGCATAAGATGGGCCGCATTCAAATTGAATGCGGCCCATCTGTCCAGAAGATGAAACGGGGGGTTAGAGGACAAAGCCAAAGACGACATAGAGGGTTGTCGCCAATGCGGCTGTGAGCAGTGCGTAGGGCAATTGCGTCTTGACGTGGGAGAACAAATCGGTGCCCACAGACATGGAGGAAAGAATGGTAGTATCGGACAGGGGGGAGCAGTGGTCACCGAAGATACCGCTGGACACCACCGCGCCGATGGTGAGCAGGATGTTGCCGTCCATAGCCACAGCCATGGGAATGGCAATGGGCATCATGATGGAGAAGGTCCCCCAGCTGGTGCCGGTACAGAAGGCCATGACGGCGCCCAGGAGGAACACGATGGCGGCACAGAAGGCGCCGTTGACGTTTTCACCCAGCAGGCTGGCCATAAATTCGCCGGTGCCCATGCCCTTAATGACACGGCCAATGGCGAAGGACAGCACCAGCAGGATAACCAGGCCCATCATGTTGCTGATGCCCTTCATCACACTGTCACCGAACTCCTTGGTGGTCATGATTCCCTGTTTGGTGTACATTACGCACATAATAATCAGCGTGACGGTGACCGAGTAGAGGATGGAGGTGGTGCCGTCGCCCTCGGTCAGATTGCCGCCGCCGGTGACCAGAAGGCCCAGGAAGGTGCCGCCAATCAGGGTGATCAGCGGGAGCATCATATTCCACTTGTTTTCCTTGCCCTCTTCCACCAGGACCTCAAAGCCGTCGGTGTCGTTGAGCAGGGGGACCACGCCGTCGTCATAGAGCTTTCCGGTGGTCTGCACCCGCAGCTCGGCTTTCTTCATGGGGCCCCAGTCCTTGCCGGTGAAGATGTAGAACAGTACGAACACCAGAGACAGTATGCTGTAGAACTGGAAGGGCAGACTGCTGACCAGAAGGTTCATGGGGTTGCCCTGAATGTATCCAGAGGCGATCTCGGCGGAGATCAGGCCCATGAGCATAGCGCCCCAGGAATTGAGGGGAATAATGGCGTTGATGGGGGCGGAGGTAGCGTCGCAGATATAGGCCAGCTTCTCCCGGGACACCTTGAATTTGTCGGTGAGGGGACGGGTGACCACGCCGGTGAACATGATGCTCAGCAGGCCGTCGATGAAGATAATAACACCGATGATAAAGGCCAGAAACATGGCCATCCGCTTGCTTTTGACCACCTTGCTCTGCTCGGTCAGATAGTTGACAAAGCCTTGAACGCCGCCGGAGACACGCACCAGAATGACAAAGGCGCCCATCAGAGCGGTAAACATAAAGGTCTTCAGGTTTCCGGCGTCGGTACACACGCCGATGATGACGTTGACACCCTCGTGAATGGCGATAAAAGGATTCCAGCCGCAGATAATCATCTGGCCGGTAAAAATACCGATCAGCATGGCGAGAGGGACCTTTCGTGTCACAATGGCAACCGCGAGGGCTAAGATAGGCGCAGCCAAAGTTAAAAACCCATATTCCATAAATACAACTCCCTTTTTAATACTGCGCGAACAGAGAGCCGAAACCCCCTGAATGCAGAAAACACACAGTTCCTTGTATCTTCCCTTTATTGATCCAGTCTCTCATTCCGACCAGGACCTTGCTGTTGTATACGTTTTCAATAAAAATTCCCTCACTGCGGGCGAAGGAGAAAATTTCCCGCTCGCTCTCAGGGGTGTTTTTTCCCCAGCCTTCACCGCGGTAGCTGTCGATCACCTCCGCCGACTGCGTCACCGGAACACCAAAGGGCAGGCCGGTGATTTCTTCCACCCCATGAATAATTTCCGTAATGTGCCGGATCAGAGTTTCCCGGTCGTCCTCCACACTGATAACCACCACGCGGAAGGGGCGGCCCAAAAGCTCGTTGCCGTAGATCAGACCGGCGCACATGCCGCCGTTACCGCCGGGGAGGAAAACGGTCATGTCCCGAATGCCCCGGTCGCGGCACTGCCGGGACAACTCTACTGCGGCGGCAGCGTAACCCAGTGCGCCGCGGCCGGTGGAGGCCCCATTGCGGATGACATAGGGGCGCTGACCCTGCTGCTGGTAGGCTTGGGCCAGTTCCTCCATGTGTTGGTTGCGGACGTCTCCGTCGCAGGGACCCAGAAAATGGAGCTTTGCCCCCAGAATCTGGGCGAGGAGCAGGTTTCCTTCCTTGCGCTCAGGCTCGCTGCTGTTCAATACCAGCTCACAGGGCAGTCCCACCCGGGCACAGGCCGCGGCGGTGAGGGCGCACAGATTGGACTGTGCCGGCCCCGCTGCCAGCACCACGCCGCTGTTCTGAGACAGGGCGTCGCCCAATAGAAATTCCAGGCTGCGCACCTTATTTCCGCCGGGACCAAGGCCTGTCATGTCGTCGCGCTTGATTAGAGCCGTGATCCCCTCCGCTTCGTGAAAGGCGCGCATGGGGTGCAGAGGAGTGGGGCCGACCAGAAGGGACGCTCTGGGCGTCTCCTCCAGAAAATTTTGGATCGGGTGCGTCATACTCCCTCCTTAAACCTCGGCGATCACTTCCACCTCGCAGAGCACCCGCTTGGGCAGCTCCTTGACCGCCACACAGGAGCGAGCGGGCTTTTGAGTGAAATATTTGGCGTATACTTGATTGAACTGAGCAAAGTCCGACATATCAGCCAGAAAACAGGTGGTTTTGACAGCGCGCTCCAGGCCGCTACCGGCTGCGCTTAAAACGGCTTGGATGTTTTTCATGACCTGTTCTGCCTGAGAAAGGATATCATCTCCCGCCAGTTCACCCGTCGCTGGGGAAATAGGGATCTGTCCGGATGTAAACACCAGATTCCCGCTGCGGATGGCCTGGGAATAGGGTCCGATGGCTTCCGGCGCGCTGTGTGTATGTATCTCTTCCATGGGAAACACCTCCATTACAATTTGTGACGCGGATGAGTTTTTCGCACTGTCATGTTAAAGCATAACACTAAACTTTTATTTAGTCAATAGTATTTTTTTTATTATTTTATTTTTTTTTTTTTTTTTTTTTTTTTTTTAT
>ERZ808040.2232-NODE-2232-length-11267-cov-4.967739_pt1 | contig 11267 bp, 8 predicted proteins | sample MGYA00380191_ERZ808040 | MGnify/ENA primary metagenome ERZ808040 (study PRJEB31490, sample SAMN06133395) | mouse gut metagenome | isolation source: J6 | host: mice | place: China: Chengdu | collected 2015-05 ... | reverse complement strand
CGTTTTCGCCGTTTCCGTTTTGCCCGTGCCCGTGGGGCCGGCAAAGAACAAAATGCCCTTAGGCCTTGTGTGGGAAGATCCCTGCAAGCCTGACATTCCCGTAATTGCCCTCTTAATCACATCGAGGGTTTTTGTGATGGCATAATCCTGGCCTTTCACCCGGTTTTCAAAATCCTGCTTTGCGTTTTTGATCTGTTCAAGGTCCAGCATTTTCCATGGATTCTCCCGAATTCCATATTTATACAGATCGACCACGTCGCAAAAATCCTGTATGCGGATTTTCTCGTTTTTGCATAGCCTGCGCAACCCGTTGATTTCAATAAAGCGGAACCCTTCTGTCAATGCCACAAACCTGTCCTGGATTTTCTCCAGCTCCTCAGGATGCTCTTTATAATAGGGACTCTCCTCCATATACACTTCGCCTGCAAAGAAGCTGGGAAAATTGGGGCCTTTCACCAGCGCTTCCCTTTCCTCTTTCGAAGGTGCTGACAACGTGAGGATCTTCACATTCGGGTTCTGCAGATAGAACCAGGCGGGAATATCATTTGCTTTGTTCGTGATTAGGATCAACAGATTCTTCAGGATGCCGCTTTCTGTTTTGACATCCTTTGCGTCAATCGATGCCTGCAAAAGGACGGTAAAACTGTCTACTTCGCTTTGGTCCATTTGATCAGGAGAGGTGATATACCGGGAAGCATAATCCATTACAATGACTGTCGCCTCCTCATTCTGGGAAAGAGTCCTACGGACTATATTGGCAGCGCCGTCCTGTCTGCTGCCGCCTTTAAAATCCGCTTTCAGAAATCCCTGAGAGGCTGAACCCCCTGCAAGCCTGGCAAAGCCTTCCAGATACCCTTCTTCACAAGTATTATAAAAACCCCGCAGACTGTCGTAAAAAATAATATTCCGGTATCCCATGTCCCTGAAATAGAAATGCAGATACTCCGGCAGGCGTAGGATGCTTCCTTTCGGGGTGCTTCCCTCCTCCGGGTATTGATAGGAATCCAAAACATTTCCTTCTAAAATAATCAGTGGCTTTATCCTGGAAAAAATACCCAGTTCCTTATGCCATTTTGAAACGTAATCGCTCATTTTCCTGCCCCTTTCAAAAATCAGGTCTATGTATCCCCACCGAAACAAATCCGTCCGCCACAATAAAGTTCTGGATTTTATTTGTTTCTGTCTGTAGATAATTTTCGTATTTGGCCTTTTTGCTCTCATCCAAAATGTAAATTTTTTGGTTGGAGGATCCCCGCAATAAAGAGTTGTCGTTCAATTCCTCAATGTATTCTCCGTCGATCAGCACGCTGATATTCACCAGCATATCCGGATCCAGTTCTTGTTTATGATACCCGGTATACACAATGATATCATCGGAAATGCCCTTCAGCAGTAAGAGCAGTCCCTGTAATTCCTCCGGCTGGTACATGGGGTCGCCGCCGGTAATCGTAAAACCCTCAACGGGATTGTCTTCCGCAATCTCCCGCACCAAACCGAATATGGTCTGGGGAGAAGTCCGATATCGCTCCTGAAATTCCCACAATTCAGGATTGCTGCAGCCTTTGCACCTGCGGGGACAGCCACAGAACCAGATCCCCACACGCTTGCCGGGGCCCAGGACCTCAACAGGATATAAAATCCTTGCTATGTACATTGTCCCAGCCTCACCAGAAAATACGCTGCCTGTTCCTGGCGCCCGCCATTTACATTCATACCGCCAAGTCCCACTTCGTCACCCTCCTGGAGCTTCGTTTTCCCCGAAATCTTCCTGTTATTGACATAGGTAAAATTTGTGTTGCTCCTGTTTTCAATGTACAGCTGATTTTCCTCTATAGTCAATTTGGCATGCACCCTGCTGACAAAGCTTTTTGCGGATAAATATTCGGCCATAGCAGTCTCCCTGCCAATGGTGATTTCGTCTGCTGTGATTTTATATACATATTGGCCGTCAAGGCTGCTCAGCACATAAGCAGAAGCACCCTGTACTTCCTCCCGGCCGGGTATGGGCGTAATATCCGAGATATCCTCGCCGCAGGCGCTGCATTTCCGGGCATTGGCCGGATTTTTCGCACCGCACTCGCACACCCGGGCCCATTGCTGTTCTGCCTCAGGCAGCGCTGCGGCGTTTTCTGCCGACATTTTCTCCGTCTTTTCGTCCGTAATCTTAACCATGGTCAGATCCGCTTCGCAGTGAAGGCATTCAAACAATGTGGGTTCGTTTTTGGTCCCGCATGAAGGACAAACCTTATATTTCTCCAATTGTATCCCCCCTTGTATGGATTCAATACTCTTTACAAAGAAATTGCATGATTACAATATCTATCCATTGAAAATATCCCGGTTTTAAACATTACGCTCCAAAGTGAGATCAGTCCTGGTTTTATGTTGTTTTCCGGCTTCAAGCCTTTCTGCTTCCGCTTCCAGTTCATAATCGGATGTATTGATGATCTGGGCATATTCCGCGTCCGGCGGAAGCAGCGAAATACGGTTCGCAGGTATAACCCCTTTTGCCAACAGCTTCTTTTCGATTTCTTTGAAGTCGTCGCAAAAGCTTTCCATGGAATCACACAGCAAAGCAGTTTCACGGTCATCCGGAAGCCTGTCTTCCATGTCAAGTCCTCCCAGCTCCATTGCCACTTTCCCGTCCGGTGAGCAGGTGACACTGACAGCCGTACCTTCACCGTAAGTATATAGCTTATTTTGAAAATGCTTCCCGCTCTTTTTTATCACCTCACGGCGGCCAAGGACGGCATATCCCATTTCTTCCATAACTTCATCCAGGCACTTGCTGATATATGCCTGCTCGTCCTCCTTCCCGGCTGTTTCCGTTATCCGCTGTATCTCCGTTTTCAGAAATGCGACAGAATCGGCGGTGCAGGGACATTCCTGGGCCGTATAACAGTACAATTGGCATAATGCGGTATACTCGATATATAATTTTTCATATTCTTCATGGCATTCCTCATACTCAGCCAGGAAGCGTTCACATTTTTTGATCAATGGAGAAACTGTCAATGCCGAAAAATTCTTTAAAAATTCCTCGTCCTCAATTGCATTCCATTCTGAAATGGCGTCACTGATCTCTTCCAGCCATCCGGCGGGCAATCTGTCGTTTTTCCCCATCTGCAAAAGCTGCAGCTGCGTCTTGTCCCTTACACTGCTCTCGGAGACAGGCACAGCGGGTTCCGTTTCTACAGGCAACGCCGCAAATCCCCGATCAATGGCGGCATTTACATGTTCCTGAAGCTTTATCTCGTTTTCAGCGGCGATGCAGGAAAGCTCCCGAACCATATTTTCCGCTTTGGAAACACATTCTCCCACTTCCCTGGCTGTCCTTTCCAACGCGGGAATGTCGTCAGGGTCAGTCCCCGCAACAGCCGGGGCAATCGGGGCGATCAACGCTTCCAGCTCGCTGGCCTTTCTCCCAAATCCACCGTCATCTCCCATACGGTTTATCAATTCCGCTGATACCAGTTTCTCGGAAGAAAACATACTGCCAATCTGCAAAAGTCTTTTAAAGTTTCTTTGGATATTTTCGGCAGCGACAGCCTTTCTGCGATCCATTTCCCGCTGTATAGCTATTCTCCTCTGCTGTTCTGGCGTCAATGTATATCTCGTTGTTTTAGGGCCACTCATAAATCCAGCCTCCATGTCTGTTCATTGATTCGTCTGATACCTTATTATGGAACGTAACTCTCTATGAGGTTTCTTATACATAACCCCACGCAAATTAGGATTGAAATAACCAACAGCCAAATAGCTGCATTTCTCCACAACCTTATGGCTTTACTTTCTTTTTCTTTCCATACGAGCACCTCCTCGCATTCTTCTTCAAGGGAAGAAACATCCAGTGTCGGCTTTGTGGACTTAAGTATATTCAGATAATAATAACAATCCACTATATCACCGGCATCTTTACATTTTTCTGCAGTTCTCAATATGCTGTCCTCAATAGCATTAATTTCGTCCAGGATTTTCTGTTTCTCATGCAATTCTGACATGCAGTCCTGTAATTGTTCTTCATCGGCAATCATTTGGATAAGCTGGCAGAAATGAAAAGTACGGGTCGTGGAACTGTGGCTGGCCTTTTTATCCTTAAGCTCCTGGAGCCTGCCCAAATCCGGTGCTTCGCTCCTCAAATACTCTATTAGCTCTTTGAATTTCTTTTTCGCAATCTTACGGTTCTCTAATCCGCTTCTCATCAGTTTAAAAGAGGAGTAAGGCAGAATTTTAGATATTATTACACATAATAAAATAATATCTGCCACAATCGCAAACAACGTGGAACCCCCATATTCTGTCCAATCATAGGGTGCCCCTTGGGATATTATTGCTAAAATGTAACCATTTCCTTGGAAAAAGAAAACAATTAGTATGAGACTTATAATCAGTATGATTATTTCCATATTCCCCCACCTGTCATCCTCAGTTTATCCCGCTGTTTTTCCGACTTCCGTCAAACAATTTTCTGTTACGGCCATTCCGCTGCTGCCTCTCACTAAGATAACTGCCGCCGCCAGGCTTCCAGTTCCCCGCGCTTCCCAAGGGCGATGAGCCACGCTTCTAACTGAACATCCAGCACATCCCTGTTATCAATCATTTTATGGCAAAAATTCTCAAATTCCCTGTAAGACGCTTCAAACAAGCCACTCATATAAGCAGCTAACTCTGTCACATTTTCAAACTGCATATCGCCATCCCGGAAAACCCTCCGGCCGGAAAGCAGATATGCCACCGTGTAATCATTCATCAGCCTGTCTCTCTGATTCTTCTTACCGGTCCTGTGGGACGCTTCAACCGCAGAAACTGCAGCTGCCAGACTGTCATTTGGTGAGGCAGCCTTTGCCAGATAACCGGACAACAGTTTATTGTTTAAAAGGTCATTCCAATATGAATAGTTAGATTTATCCTTTTTCCAAAGCCTCTCCAGCATATCGTTCCCTAAATCCTGAAGAGAACCGTACGACTGCTCTTTCCAATAGAAACCACTCAGTCCCGGGTATATCTGATACAAGAGGTTCCAGAAAATAATATCTTCTTTTTCTCCATCCTGCACCATTTCCTCTTCCGCATCCATACAATATCCCGCTATTTCAGGGTTAAAGTTTTTAAAGAAAGCAGACAAAAGGCCACGGTAAAGCTGTTTCTTTCCTTCCTCCCAGCTGCCTGCAAGGGCAGTTACTAACGATGGGATATCCTTATACTTCCGCCCCATAAACGGGTACGCGGGAATCGCCTGCTCCGCCGCATTATCCCCGCCTTCCCCCGGTAAAATCTGCTTTTTACCCTTACACCAACGGGAAACTTCCATGTAAGTCCAGCGCCTGTTAGGATTGTCTTTTTTATTGCGGTTCGTAATATCAAAATAAGTAACGGCTGAAATGAACTCCTGCAGTTCCCTGGGCATATCCTTTGGGAGTGGAATCCGCTGCACTGCCGTAAACTGTGCAATCTCTTCGGCATCCATATTTTTATAAGGAGTGTTGCCACAAAACAGCTCGTAGACCGTAATACCGAAAGAATAATAGTCCGACTCTTCCAAAAACAAATTCCTGAATGTTTCCGGCGCAGAATATTCCGGAGTCATTCCTGTCTTTGTGACCAATACGGTATTACCTTCCTCTACCACGGAACTGATTCCAAAGTCTATGATAGCAATGCTTTTATTATCATCCTGCATCATAATGTTTGAAGGTTTCAAGTCCTTATGTATGATACCATTTTCATGCAGAACCCTGAGCGCCTCGTTTACACAGGGGATAATGGTATTTTTCAATTCTGCAAACGTAAACTTTCTGCCCTGAAGGCTCCCGTTCTTATAGTATGGCAGTACCACAAAAGGAAACCCATTATACTCACCCGTTTCATACAAAGAAGCTATATAGGGTGAATCAATGGATTTCAGAGCCGTGAGCACTTCCTGCTTTACCGCGCGCTGGCGCCGGTATATTTTAGCCACATACTCCTGGCCGCCGTACTTACATATATATAGATCCGCCTCGCCCGTAGATACACCCAGAGGCTCCGTCACTTCATATTTTCCTGCAATTACATTGCCTGGGGATAGCTTACAGGCAGCTGCCGCAATATTCGGATTAATGATTGTGGATTGCTGTATATTCGAATTAATCTCCGTTGCATTTATATGGGAATTGATCTCTGCTTCATCCGGATTGGAATTGAACACTGTTTCATCCAGATTGGAATTAATGACTGTCGCATTCAAACCGGGATTCACTTCTGTTTTACCGCTCACAATATGCCCTCCCTCATTATGGAATGCCTCACAGCCGGCAGATATTTACTACGCTATACCACCGGCTTACTGATTCCACTGTTAAATTTCCTGCAATTATGAAATTCCTCCGTCATTGTATCATAAAGCAGGAAAAAATAATACAAATTACTTGTTCTATTCTTCCTGCCGCTCTTTTTCCAAAGGGGATAACCCCCCTTTCGCCGCCAAGCGAATGGGAATTTCCGTCCTTTATCGCAGAGGCTTCCTTCCGTATCCGGCAGCCACCGCCAAAAAAAGAATTACCAGCATACAAAGCGAATAGTAATTTACAAAGGGAATGGAAGAAGGCGCCACCGCAAACCCTTCACCGAAAGCGGCAGACTGCTGCGCCGGGATCACACAATGCACCGTCCAGGGCGCCAGGAAACAAAACACACAGCCGGTACAGTCCATAAGGTTCGCCCTGCGGTACCGGTCCACGCCTGCCCTTTCCCCTATCTCATTGACCAGATCCCCAAGGGCTACGATTGCCACTGAAATAACCCCCGTGACCATACTCAGGATGCCCACGGACAACACGATGGTGGCCTCCGTGCTGCGCTCCCTTTTTGCAAAACGCTCCAAAAGCGCCTTCACATCCTCAAACAATCCGCTGCATTCCATCACCCCCAGAAGAGAAAATACCGCGATCAGCATAGCTACCGTACCTGCCGTTCCGGTGACAGCCTCTATGATCACCCCTGAAACGGAAAAACCCCCGGGAAACGAGACCAGGCCGTCCAACGTGTAAACACCGGAAATCAAACCCACGGCAATGCCCGCCAGAATCCCCCATGATAAGGCTGTAATCAGATGTTTTCTCATCATGCACAAAACAATAATGACCATGGGTATAACCAGCATAACCAGGCTCACAGGATTTACTTCTCCCCCTGCCGACTCCATGGCTGCGCCCCCATCGGTGGTCCTGGAAAACAGCAGGAACAAAACCAGCGCTCCCGCTGCCGCAGGCAGGCTGTAGCGCGCCCTGGTCTTCACCACCGTCCCCAAATCCGCATGTTGTGTTGTGGAAGACGCAATGGTAGTATCCGAAATCGGCCCCAGGTTATCACCGAATGCGGCGCCGGACACGATAGCGCCGATCATAAATTCCGGCGCTGCACCCGCCATCACACCTACCGGGAACAGGATCGGGATTACCACGAAATAAGTACCCACCGAAGTGCCTGTGGCAAATGCCAGCAGACAGGTAATGAGAAAGGTCGCAGCCACAAAAAGTTTCCCCGTAAAGCCTGCCTCCACCACATATGTCGCAATGGTCTGTACCGCCCCGCTGGCAGAAATCAGCTTCCCCGAAATCGCTGCTAATATCACCGCCAGAACGATCACTGCAAACATAGGTTTACTCAGTCCGTATACCAGCGCCTCACCGTATGCCTTTTCGTCCCTGGCAAAGAGGATACCCGCCACCAATGCCGCAAGAAAAGCCAACACATACCCGTTCACATTGGACTGGCTGAACGCCGCCCATCCGATCATCACTGCCGCCACAATAAGGGGCGCCAGTTTTCCCGCTCTCCCAAACCGAAATTTAATCCTCTTTGCTTTCTGATCCATTCCTGTACTCCTTTATAATTTGGCTCATCCCAAAATATGCGTCGCCGGATCGTAAATTGGGAATTTTACTGACAAATGTACAAAATCCGTTCCGGATGCCGCCCCCCGGCAGGCATCCTAATTATACCATACCTGCACTGCATTTCATCTAAAATCTTTTCATAAATGTCCCGAAATTCCCAATTGCCTCCGGCTTATCCGCTGTTCTTCCGCCATTTCTGTTTGCAGAAATGGCGGAAGTCCGTCTAATCTGAAAGTTCAGTATCCATTCCAAGGACTGTCACAGGATGGCAGTCCCTTTTCCAAGGCATACAAATATACAATCATAACCTACTCACAGGGATGGAATTCGTGGGTACATACGACGGAATAATCCACACCCTCTATGGTATGCACCATCCTTTCCTCCTGTCCCACATATTCACCGCATACCCAGTAAGAACCGTCCGCTTTCTGGATAACGGTATTGTCTAACATTTTAGGGTAGATACCGTCAAACCCGGCTATGTTATCGTGTTCCATATTATACGTCACCTTTCCTGTCCAGGCCATGACAATATCTTCCATCTCCGGCTCCGGATATCCGTCCAGGGCACGATCCGTCCAGACCATGACAACATTTTCCGCAACCATCGTTGGTTCACCAACCACAGTAAGGTCTGCAATCCCACAATTTCCAACAATATTATATCCCCAAGTCCAGACCGTCCCGTCCTGGAGCAGCGCCCCATGATTGAACCAGCCTCCAGTGACCAGAACAGCATTTTCCAGAACTTTTTTCGGCTTTTCTATAAATAGTACATTCTGTGAAAGATAACCGCCGTTGCAGTAAACTGTTCCCCAAGTCCAAACCGCCCCGTCATCTGCCAGACATACCACATCATCTTTGCCACAGCGCGCATACACTATGTTTTCCATGAGCAGACATGGCTCACTTACATAGTAGTGTTCTCCATTTATGTACTTGGACCAGTCAAACTCACTGTACTGCTGCAGCGCCCCGCACCCGGCATTCCCCACACCGTACAATTTATGGTCCTCTGTCAGATAGATGATAAATCCTGTCTGCGAATAATCCACGTCAATCACATTTTCCGCAATCTTCACCATTTCATCATGGAATTCATAATCCTGTGTCCCCTGTCCCAACTGACCGTACTGATTTTCTCCGCTTCCCCATAATACATTGTTCCCATCAATGTAATAGAGATTGGAGTCATTTCCCACACCCGTACGGTAATGTTCCGTAATATCCAAGGACACACTAATCGGTTCAGCAGCGTTCTTCTCATCATCAGAAATATCTGATTCTGAAAAAGAAGAATTCCCCTCTCCGGAACCATCTGTGCCTGAAGATGGACTGCCTTCCTCTCCCGGATGATCCGCATCCGGAAGCAGGCCGTCCATGTTCCCTGAATCATCCGCATCTGAAAGCAGGCCGTCCATGTTCCCCGGATCATCTGCACCTGGAAGCAAGCCGTCCATGTTCCCCGGATCATCCGCACCTGATCCCACAGTTCTGCGGTCAAATGCCAGACACAGGATCAGGATCACTGCCCCCGCCACCAGGACTGCAAGCACGCCTTTCTTTGTCCTCCGGAATGATGCCAGGTTGCGTATCCTGCCCTTTGTGTCTCCCTCCCCGAAATCCACCGGGACCACACCAGGGAAGCGGCGTTTCGTGGAAAGTGCCAGCAGGGAGGCAGAATAATCCACCCTGACATCCTCCCCCAACCTCCTTATGACCGCCTCGTCACAGCTCATTTCCATGTCCCTGCCAGCCAGGGCAAACGCAAGCCACACAAGGGGATTAAACCAATGGATGCACAGCGCCGCAAAGGCCACCGGCTTCACCACATGGTCCAGACGACGAACATGGAGCTTCTCGTGAAGGATGATGTATTCCTGTTCTTTCCCGTCCAATCCCCCGGGCAGATAAATCCGGGGACGGAATATGCCCATGACAAAGGGGGTTATTTCCTCATCCGTGATATAAATGTTCTCCACTAAAGGGATGGACACGGATACCCTTTTACGGATCCTTACCGTGGATACCACACAATACAGCAGCAAAATGCAAGTACCGGATATCCACACATACTTCCCATACTGCAGGAACAGTTCCTGCCAGGGAGCTTCCGCAGCCAAGGCATTTCCCTCCAAGCTGACCTGTCCGGACACTATCCTTCTATATCTTTCCAGATAAGTCCGGCTAGCCATGCCTGCATTTCTTTCCGGATAAGACTGTCCAGACGCCATTCCTGTATTTTCTTCCGGATAGGTCTGTATGGGCACAACCTGCCCGCTCTCCGGCATTTCCGCCTTCACCCCTGCATCGCCGGTGTGGTTTCCCGCAAGTACGCCGGATGTCCCGGCCCCTGACAAATCGGCATCCTCCCCGGAGGGATACCCATGGAATACAGGCTCAAAACCGGGAATAGGGCTGAGCCGGGATTCCAATGCGAAAGGACAAAGGAGGCGGAACAGGACAACGCTCCATAGCATGTAGGAAATATATTTTGGAAACCTCTTTAAAACAATACGCACCAGACATATGATCACAATAACCATGGCCGCAGACCGGCTCATGGCCAACACTTTCAGAAATATCTGTCCCAGCATATGCCTACCTCCTCATGGACTCAATAATCCCCTGTATCTCATCGATCTCCTGATCCGAAAGCTTCTTCCTTGTTCCGAATGCAGCCAGGAACGCGGGCAAGGATCCCCCGAACGCCTCTTCCACATACCGTTCGCTGTGATGTGCATAATACGCTTCCCTGGAGATCAGGGAGGTAACAGTCCCGTTCTGGTTCTGGAAGATGCCCCGTTCGCACAGCCTCTTCAGTACAGTGAAAGAGGTAGTCTTTTTCCATCCGAATTCCCCGTTTGCCAGTTTCGACAGTTCCCCGGACAGGATCGGCTCATTCGCCCAGATCATATCCGCAAATCTTGCCTCTGCGGTCCCCATTCTCAATTCTCCCATTCTTCACACTCCTGGCATTCTATATTCTGTAGTACGCCTATATACTACACCATATAGAATATCTCTGTCAACATGTTTCCATCTCAGGGACAAAAGAAGTACGTAAATATATGATCTGTCACTTACAGGGGACAATGCTCATGTGTGGTAAAGAAGCAACCATTAACACAAGACTTGGATAACCAGCCCAACAACGATTCCGTACAATAGATGGATAAGTCATATACTTACTGCATTTAATGATTGTGGTAGAGAAAGAATAGGACAAATGGTGCAATTTGAAATACCCAGTGTACTGACCGTATTACATTTCGCAAAATATCTTGCCTGAATTTCCATCTGCCTTGCAGGCTGAACGAGGCGATGCGGTGGCATCGTTGAGTGAAGCCAACGCAGTCAGGTGGAAATTTAAACCAGCGAAACATA
>ERZ808040.2230-NODE-2230-length-11283-cov-84.806265_pt1 | contig 11283 bp, 9 predicted proteins | sample MGYA00380191_ERZ808040 | MGnify/ENA primary metagenome ERZ808040 (study PRJEB31490, sample SAMN06133395) | mouse gut metagenome | isolation source: J6 | host: mice | place: China: Chengdu | collected 2015-05 ... | reverse complement strand
CTTCTCTATTTTTACTGTCATCAGCTTGGGTGGGACTATTGACCTCAACTTCCATCACATTTTGCTGGTTGTCATTAGTTTCAGCACTCAAGTCATACTTATCTGTCTCTAACGATTCTGCATTGCTGTCATATCCATCATTCTCATAACCCTCGGAATGATCATTAGATAACTCATAAACTTCCTTTTGCGCTTCTGTATCTAGCTCTAGTCGAGTCAGCTCTTCGAGGCTGTTAAAGTCCTCAGCACTGATTTCATCCTCCTCTACTCGCTCAAGTAAAGGGTTGCTGTCCAGCTTCATTTGAACTTCTTGCTCAAGCTCTAAACTTGAAAGCTGCAACAGTTTAATGGCCTGCTGCATCTGTGGGGTCAGCTTTTGTGCGGTAGATAGGTTGACACCTAAATTAAAAGAGGGGCTCATCATAGGACTTTTCATTCTCAGTTGTTTTTTTTCAATCAAGTGCTACATTCGATTTTAAAAATAGCTATCAAGCGGTGATAAAAGGAATTATTAGACAGTTAACCTAGAGTTATATTGATTAGATTTTTATCTAAAGCAGCAAGACGCCTTAATTATAATGACACAATACGCTGGTAAAAGAAGCAGAAATATTTGCCACCGGTACTCATAAAAAAATTACCTTAACTGGTCTTTAGAGCAAACAAGTTTATTTTTATAAAAGACAGGATCTCAATATAAGGTTTAAGTAAAGGCATAGTATTTTTTTACTAACTTAATCTATGGCCGTTAGGCTTATTGAGGGCCAATGGATTGCTTAGTCTTTCCATGCTACTCTAATAAACATAATAACTAATATGATGACCCTATTAATATAACGCTCAAAGACGGAAAGTAACTATGACTCAACTTAACATTGGATGTGTACAGTTAAACAGTCAGTTTGACATTGACGCCAATATAGCAACCATTGAAAAATCAATTATTGCTGCTAGCCAGCAGCAAGCCAGCTTGGTTGTGCTACCAGAAAATGCCTGCCGTATGGGAGGGCAAAAGCAGCTGTCTGAACGCTTTGATGAGTTATCAAGCTGGTATGCCAACTTAGCTTTTAAGCATCAAATGTTTATCGTGGCAGGAACTCTACCCTGCCCATATCGTCCAGATGGCGCAGTGGTACCAAACAATAAGTTAAGACAAGTCAGTCAAGTCTTTGCTCCTGATGGCAAGCGTATTGCCCGATATGACAAAATCCACTTATTTAGAGCACAAGTAGCCGATGATACCGGCAGCTATGATGAGGGTAGAACCTTCGAGCCTGGCGACACCACGGTTGTCGCCCAGTGTGATATGAAAAGTTTAAATAAAGAGTTTTTACAAACAGAGTCGAGCCACACAAATGACAACTCAGGCATTTTATCTATTGGCATGATGGTCTGTTTTGATTTGCGCTTCCCTACCCTCGCTCAGAGACTTAGACAGGCAGGCGCAGATATCTTGACTGCCCCATCGGCCTTTACCTATCAGACCGGCAAAGCACATTGGCAACTTCTACTAAAGGCTAGAGCTTTGGATTCTCAATGCTTGGTAGTGGGCTCAGCACAAGGCGGCACCCATTACACTAAGGACAGCAGCCGTCAAACTTGGGGGCACAGTGCTTTTGCCAACGCCAATGGAGACTGGGTTGAGGAGACTCAGCAGACCAACTTAACTGAGGACTTTGGGCTAATTACCACCGTATTTGATGCTAAAACACAGCAAACTTGGCGTCAGAACATGCCCATTCATAACTGTCATAGATTAGCTTAGGCTTAGGCTAGTATTGTACTGTCATTAACCAACTGGCCTAATGACACTAGCTTTCCCGTTTTTTATGAGAAGCACGAGGATGAGCCTTATCATAAACCTGAGTTAATTTGGCAAAGTCTACGTGAGTATAAATTTGAGTGGTGCTGATGTCGCTATGACCTAGCATTTCTTGAACAGCTCGCAAATCGCCACTGCCCGATAGCATATGGGAAGCAAAACAGTGGCGCAGTAGATGGGGATACATATTTTGCGCAATGCCGGCACGATTGGCGGCAATTTTTAGTCGCTGCTGCACCGCGCGTGTGGTCAATCGAGTACCCAGTTTTTCACTGATGAATAAGGCGGTGTCCCCTTGCTCCTCCCACAGGTAACGATGTGGCAGATAGGTCGTAATGGCCTTTAACGCTTGCTTGCCGACTGGCACCAAACGTGTTTTATTGCCCTTACCGGTAACCCTAATCTCTCCTCGCTCACCGTTCTCATGTATCCGTAAATCAGACACATGCAGACTGACCAACTCGCCTACCCGCAGTCCACTACTATAAAGCAGCTCAAACATGGCCTTATCCCGTATCCAAAGTCTGGCTTGTTCCGGTGTGTCTGGCATAGGCTGCTCTAATAGCTGAGTTAGCAAATCACCATCAGCGATACTGGGCAAAGGGCGTGGCGCTCTTTTTAGCTGATAGCCTGTGGTAGGGTTAATACGAGCTTGGCCTTGATCAATCATCCAACTGTAAAAATGACGAATGGCGGACAACTCTTGCTGTACGCTAGAGATGGCCAAAGCATCCACATCCAAGCGCTGACCAATATATTTGGCCAGCTGCCGCTTATCACAGCGGGTCCAAGTCAGCTTGCCTGCCTCCAAGAAGCTGGCCAGCTGAAATAAGCCTGCATAATAAGCCTCAATAGTATGCTCTGACATTTGTCTGACAGACAACTCAGCCAACCACTGCTCCACTGGCAGTAAAAGCTGCTGTAACTCAGCACTGATTTCAACAGTTGTCTCAGCGTCATCAGCAGGTCGCTTTTTAGGCAATTTTGGCTGAGGTGTTGGCTTGGCGTTCATAATCTAGTTGACTATCCTCAAGACTTAACTGGTTATCTTCAAGACTTAAGCAGAAGGCTTTAATCCCGCTTGGGCCATAATCCCATCTGGACTAAATACACCTTCATAAACAAAGGCTGTGGGGCCGGTCATCATCACTGAGTAGCCAGGTGACCAACGAATCAGTAAGCTACCGCCATAAAGTTGGGCTCTGATGTCTTCTCCTTCATCAAGCCAACCTTCACGAATACCTGTAGCTACTGCAGCACAAGCTCCTGTACCACAAGCTTGGGTCTCACCCACACCCCGCTCATACACCCGCAAGCGTATGTGACGCTGATTCATTACCTGTACAAAACCGACATTAACTCGTTCTGGGAAAGCGGGATGAGACTCAATGGCTTTACCCAAGGTCTCAACATCAGCTGTTAGGATATCATCGACTTTAATAACCGCATGAGGGTTGCCCATACTGGCCACATACAGTTGTACCGGAGTGCCTTCAACATCTAAGTGATAGGCGTTTTGGATTTTGGTAATGGCTTTTGGAGTAAAAGGAATCTCAGCTGGCTCAAAGCGAGGTTTGCCCATATCCACCTCTACCCAACCATAGTTATCCGTAGTCAAAGTTAATATACCTGACTTGGTCTCAACACGTATGCGCTGCTTAAATGACAGCTTACGGGCTTGAACAAAACGGGCAAAACAACGGGCGCCATTGCCACACTGCTCAACTTCACTGCCATCTGAATTAAAAATACGATAGCGAAAATCAACATCAGGACGCATTGGCGGCTCAACCACCAACAGCTGATCAAAGCCAATACCCATATGGCGATCTGCTAACAAAGCAATGAGGTCCTTCGTGAGCTCTAAACGCTGGGTGACTAAGTCAATGACCATAAAATCATTGCCCAATCCATGCATCTTTGTAAATTCAATAAGCATTTTTTTATTCCTTAGATTTTATTTATGCCCTATCTTACCACGCAGAATATAACAATGATAATAGCGAAACGTTGCTACCAAAAATAAGCAAGCCCTGCGGTTTAGCGCCCATTACTAACCCTTTATAAATCAATTACCTCTACCAAAAACCTCCTCTGTATATCTAAATAACTCACCAATAAATGGCTTAAAAAACAAAAAAACCTGCGCTCAATAAACGCAGGTTTTTTAGTCAAATAAAGGCCTTATAGCAAAGGCTTTTAGGAGAAATTAATCCAGCTCAAAAAAAGACTCGCCTTCAAATAACTGCTCAACCGTTTCACGCTTACGCACCACCTGATGCTTATCAGCAGAGACCATGATTTCTGCTGGACGAGGACGTGAGTTATAGTTACTGCTCATCACAAAGCCGTAGGCACCTGCGCCAGTGATGGCCAAGATGTCACCTACTGCCAAAGATAATAAGCGTTTTTTGGCCAAGAAATCTCCCGTTTCACAAACAGCGCCTACAATATCCCAGCTCTGCTCTTCGCTGCCCTGTTGAGACTCACTACTCATAGGAATGACCGCCATTTCTGCTTGATATAAGGCAGGGCGAATTAAGTCATTCATTGCAGCGTCAACAATAGCAAAGTTTTTGTGCTCAGTAGGCTTTAGTACTTCAACCTTCGTTAATAGCACACCCGCATTGGCAACAATGCTACGACCTGGCTCAAAGAATACCTTTAATCCCAACTGCTTTAGCTTAGGCAATAAGGCATTGGCAAATTCGCTAACCTCTGCCACTTCCTCATCAATATAAATAACCCCTAAGCCGCCGCCCAAATCAACGTGCTCAAGCTCAATACCTTCTTGTTTCAATGACTCGATAAGCTCACACACCTTATCTAACGCAGCAACAAAAGGATCAATCTCTGTCAACTGTGACCCAATATGGCAATCAATACCTACGATATCTAGGTGCTCTAGACTGTCAGCATGTTTATACGCTTTGATAGCGACATCATGACTGATACCAAACTTATTGTCTTTTAAACCTGTTGAGATATAAGGATGGGTCTTGGCATCCACATCTGGGTTAACTCGAATAGAAATCGGGGCTTTTACCTGTAATTCAGCAGCCACCGCATTTAAAGTATCTAGCTCACTAAGAGACTCAACATTAAAGCAGCCAATGCCTGCCTGCAAAGCTGCCTTCATCTCAGCCACAGTTTTACCTACCCCAGAGAAGACAATCTTACTAGGATCAGCACCGGCCGCTAATACACGAGCAAGCTCGCCTGAAGAAACCAAGTCAAAGCCTGCGCCTGCTTCAGCCAATACCTTTAGCACCGCTAAGTTAGAGTTGGCCTTCACTGCATAGCAAATTTGATGGTCAATTTCAGCGAAGCTGTCAGTATAAGCTTGATAGGCATCAAGTACCGCCTTTTTAGAATACACATATAAGGGCGTACCGTACTGCTGTACCAACTGCTGTGTCGAGACCTCTTCGATAGCAAGCAAACCTTGCTGATAGCTTAGAGTAGGCAGCTTTTTGACAAAACTCTCTGGATGAATACGCAAGCCATTTGAGGTGTGCTGTACAGTCGCCTGTGATAAGTCTGTGATGCTCATAGTATAAGGGTGTCCAATTAAGATTTAGTCTTGAGGTTAGGGCTTATTAAATCATTAAAATCAAACAATTAAAATAACGATTGATTAAAGACTTAAGTTATTTTGGCATAAGCGACTTAATAATCTTGTGGCTCTTCAGCCGCAGCCTCTTCAATTTTTTGCTGATTTGCCGCTTGTGCCGCCTTATCACTGCCCTCAACCTTATTGCCGTCATACAGGATAAAATCGGTATTACTCGGAGCGTCTTTGGTCAAGTACAACTCCCCTTTTTGACCACAGCCACTCAAGAAGGCGCTGCTTAAAACCAAGCTGCTAAGCAGGGTAAATAACCGGCTCAGCTTGCCTGTCTTTGGAGCTATTTTATTTAGGCTTACTAAACAGGTATCACTTGCAGTTTGGTTGTTTTTATAGAGGTAGGTATGGAGATTAAGGTGTGGCATGAACAGCTTCCTATGCGTGTGAACGAGGGTGTACAGGCGAAAATAGGGATTTTTCTATGGTAACAAAATTCTGGATATTTACCTAAAAGCTTTTAATTATATAAATTCATATAATAAAGGAAACTTTTAATTTTTAACGACTTAACTTATTTTTAAGCACGAAACCGATGTTTTTCAGATTAATCTAGGCTATACTTAAAGCAGGTGCATACCAGCAACCAATCATAACTGTTATTAGGGCATTCTTAAACAGGGCAATCTTCCAGCTTAATTCCTTCTATTTTGTTAAATAGATGACCTGTTCGCTCGATCAAAAGTTACTGATTCTACAATTTAAACCACACCCTAATAGGATGTTATGTGTTGGTAAAAGATGGGGCGTTATGCGCCTATTAGTTTATGACACTGTTTTGGTGTTATCTCTTTTTTCTTTTAAACTTTCAATGTAAGGACACAATATGAGCAACAACATCATCACCAAACCAACTTTAGTAGTCAACTGCGGTTCGTCTTCTATCAAATATGCTTTAATTAGTGAAGATAATAAATATCGTATTACCGGTCTGGCTGAAAACTTAGGATTAGATGATGCTCGTATTGTACACAAATGCCTAGAAGGCAAAAAAACTGAAGTTAGTATCCCAGGGGCTAACCATAAAGCCGCCTTGGTACAAATCATGACTCTTCTTGGAGACCAGTCTCCTATTGCTGTTGGACATCGCGTTGTCCACGGTGGCCGTGAATTTAGCTCTGCCGTAGAAGTTACCCCACATGTGGTAGAAGAAATCAGACGCCTAAAAGAATTGGCTCCTCTACACAACCCTGCCAACGCCACGGGTATCGATGCCGTTCAAGCCATTCACCCTGAACTACCTCAGGTAGTGGTATTTGACACCGCTTTCCACCAAACCATGCCGCCAAAAGCTTTCCGCTACGCCATTCCAAAAGAGATGTATGAAAATGACTTCATCCGTCGCTATGGTTTCCACGGCACTTCACACGCTTATCTATCAAACCGTGCTAGCCAGCTGACTGACAAAGAAGGTCCTCATGGTTGGTTAATCGCCCACTTAGGCAATGGTAGCTCTGCGACCGCAGTCTACAACGGAGAAAGCTTAGACACTAGTATGGGCTTAACCCCACTAGAAGGGCTAATGATGGGTACCCGCTGTGGTGATATTGACCCAAGTCTACACATCCACTTAAAACGCACTATGGGCCTTAACCTAGAGCAAATCGATACCATTTTGAATAAAGAAAGTGGTCTGCTAGGGGTATCTGGGGTTTCAAACGATATGCGTACCGTAGAATCTATCGCCAATGATGAGTCGCACCCAGATCAAAAAAATGCTCAGCTTGCCGTTGAGATGTTCTGCTATCGCGCTGGTAAATACTTAGCCTCTTTATCTTGTGCCCTTCCTGATCTAACCGGCATCATCTTCTCAGGCGGTATTGGTGAGAACTCAGCGACCATTCGTGCTCGTATTCTAGATGTCATGCGCCACTTCAGCTTAGAGATAGATACAGAGAAAAACAGCCAACTATTTGGCGGCGAAGAAGGCAGCTTCCATGGGCCAAGCAGCAAGTACGAGCTATGGGTTATCCCAACAGATGAAGAGCTGCAAATTGCAGAAGAGACCAGAGCTGTACTGGGTCTATAATCCAAATAATAAAAATAACTTAGCAACCAAACCAATATATTGAACTAATAAGGATTTGTTTATGCAAACTATTTTGCTGGTACCTACTGGCCGTGGCATTGGCTTAACCTCTGCAGGCTTGGGATTACTTAAGGCTTTAGATTATTTGGGCATGAAAGCCGGCTTCATGAAGCCATTTTTGCAAGATGATTCGCATGACTCACAGCATACTTTAGACAGCTCAAGCGACTTAATCCGTCACGCTTTTGGACTAACCCCTCCTCCTTCTATTCCTCGTGAACGCGTCGAGCGTATGATGAACTCCGGAAATGTGGATGATTTGATGGAAGAAGTGGTTACCAACTTCCATCAATTAGAAGAGGACTACAACGTTGTTATCTGTGAAGGTTTAGTGCCTACCGAAGAGGTGAGCTACGCTTCACAAGTGAACTTCGCTTTAGCCACAGCCTTAGATGCCAAGGTTATCTTCGTTAGCATGGCTGACACTGAGAACCCTAAACAGCTGGCTGATAAGCTAGATGTGCATGCCCGTATCTTTGGCGGGTTAAATGGAGAGCGTACTTTAGGCAGTATCTTAATGCGCGCCAAAAACGTACCCAATACGTTTGACACTCAGCCAGTGGCTCCAGGTGAAGCTATTTTGGATCTGGATTCAGAATTCATTAGCGCCATGCAGTCGCATTCGCCTAGCTTTGCCACAGATCAGTACCACTTAATCGGTGTGGTTCCTTTTAGTAACAGCCTATCCGTACCTCGTACTTGGGATATCGCTCAGCAGCTTAATGCCACTTGGCTAAATGAGGGCGAGGCTAAACAGCGCCGAGTTCTAAAAACCAGCCTAACTGCACGTACTATCTCTCGTGTGGGCGAAATCTTTACCCGCGGTACTCTAGTAGTTACCCCTGGGGATCGTGATGATCTATTATTAGCCACTGCCATGGCTAGCATGAATGACATTCCTATGGCAGGGATTGTGTTAACCGGCGGTATTATTCCAAACGATACTGTGTTTGAGCTGTGTCAGCCTGCCTTAAAAACAGGTCTGCCTATCATGAGTGTCCATACTGATAGCTTAGAGACGGTAACTAACTTATCGACCATCAGTAATGAGATTCCAAAAGATGACGCAGAGCGTGCAGAAACTGTGGCTCGCTTCGTGGCAGCTCATATTGATTTAGATTGGCTGAAGTCGTATTTCGAACGCGATTACACCCCTCGCTTATCTCCTTCTGCTTTCCGTCATCAGGTAGTGAAAAAAGCACAACAAGCCAAAAAACGTGTGATACTACCAGAAGGCGAAGAGCCACGTACCATCGAAGCTGCGGCAATTTGTCAAAGCCGTGGTATCGCTCAGTGTGTGCTGATTGGTAATCCAAATGAGATTGCTCAAGTCGCTAAAAACCGTGGCGTAGATCTGCCTGAAGATATCGAAATCATCGATCCAGCTAGCATTAGCCTAGATAAATACATCAAAGCTTTTGTAGAGCGCCGCAAAGGTAAAGCCACTGAAGAGCAAGCTGCTGAACAGCTGCAAGACAGCGTAGTATTAGGTACTACCATGTTGCACATGGATGAGGTTGATGGCCTAGTTTCAGGGGCAATTCACACCACAGCGAGTACAGTTCGCCCAGCTTTCCAGCTAATTAAAACCGCGCCTCAGTACTCACTGGTTTCATCCATCTTCTTCATGCTACTTCCAGAGCAAGTGGTAGTATATGGTGACTGTGCAATTAACCCAGATCCTAATGCTGAGCAGTTGGCTGAGATTGCTATTCAGTCTGCTGCATCTGCCAAAGCCTTTGGTATTGAGCCAAAAGTGGCCATGATCAGCTACTCTACTGGCGCCTCTGGTACCGGTGATGATGTTGAAAAAGTGAAGCAAGCCACTCAAATCGTCCGTGAGCGTGCTCCAGACTTAATGGTAGATGGTCCGCTACAATATGACGCCGCCTCTGTGTTAAGTGTGGGTAAGCAAAAAGCACCAGACTCGCCAGTTGCCGGTCAAGCCAACGTGTTTATCTTCCCCGACCTAAACACCGGTAATACCACTTATAAAGCGGTACAACGTAGTGCCAATGTGGTCAGCGTGGGTCCAATGCTTCAAGGCTTGAACAAACCAGTTAACGACTTGTCGCGTGGCGCTTTGGTAGATGATATTGTTTATACCATCGCTCTAACCGCTATCCAAGCCAGTAGCCCAGACGTCTAAAAGACGATCAAACAAGACTTAGAGTCAGTCAAAGAACCCTATAAAATTAAAAACTAGCCGGCAAATTTTGTCGGCTAGTTTTATTTTGGCGCTCGAGGTTGGTTTTGGTTACATAACTTTTTATACTTGGTAGCTATTAGCTATTAGCTATTTAGTTGGCTAACTTAGACTCACGATCATACTCAACTCACCGCTTTGGTAATGGATTTGTCATGACCCCAACTGTTAATACTGATCTATCTACTTCTCCTACCAAGTCAAAGCAGCTGAGTAGCAATCTACCTATCCACGTGTATTTAGGGGGCTCTTTTGACCCATTACATAACAGTCACTTGGCGTTATTAACCCATGTTTATCACAAGTTAGCTTCTGATAATCATTCAGTTAAAGCCTATTTTATGCCCACCTCACGCTCACCGCTCAAAACAAACAGCACTAGCTCTGAACATCGCCTAAATATGCTGACAGAGGCTATTAAAGAGTTGAAAGCAGAAGCGCTATCCTCTTTGACCCAGACACCCCTTTCAAACCTTGCCATTAGTGAGCATGAAATCTGGCAACAGCCTCCGGTCTATACCATAAATACTTTGACCGAATTACGTCAGCTGCATCCTAACAACAGCTTGGTATTTATTGTGGGTGCAGATAATATTGCCAGTTTACCCAAATGGCGTGATGGCGATAAGTTAACCCAGTTGGCTCACCTCTGGGTATTTCCCAGAGATGAATTGCAGTCTCCCGAAGAGATTGCCGCCCTATTGCCTGAATCCTTAAAATCACAGGTGACCTACTGCTTAGAGGGCTTGAAGCAGCACACTCATGGCCTCATATACATAGATTCACATACGGTAGCACCCCTATCAAGCAGTGCGATACGAGAAGCAATTGCTCAAGGTAAGCCAGATATTGCAAAATCTGCTTTGCCACGCTCCGTATATTCGTATATCATGAAAAACAATTTATATCATTCTTATTGAGTTAATGGTTTCCATACCACCTGCGCAAAACCCAACGCCCTCGTAATGAACTAAATTTTACCGAAATTTTAAAACATATCTTTTGGCCTGAAAGTCATAAAGTATATACAGACAACCCTATAGGATAGCTATGACAATAGACGCAAATCAAAAAACACCCATGAGCGATGAAAGACTACAGTTTTGTCTTGAAATGGTTCAAGACGCCCTAAACGATTTAAAAGCAAAAAACATTACCGTACTTCACGTCACTGAATTGACAGACGTAATGGATTATATGGTTATCGCTGAAGGTACTTCAAAGCGTCACGTGAATGCTTTGGCTGATGAAGTGGGTGCTATCTCTAAAAAAGCAGGCTTTATGCCTTTAGGCCGTGAAGGTGAGAAAGACAGCGACTGGACTTTAGTAGACTTAGGCGGTGTTATCGTTCATATCATGACCCGTCAAGCTCGTGAATTCTATGACTTAGAAGGTCTATGGTCTTCTCCAGAAGAGCTTAAAAAGCTAGTGGCTCGTGATTTAAGTGAGCGCTAATTTTTTGCTTTTTTGACTTCCTCCCCTCGCTAAACCGAGGGGATTCCTACAGCTAGACGGTCAAGCCCGACCGCAAGGATGTTCTT
>ERZ808040.2229-NODE-2229-length-11290-cov-4.603585_pt1 | contig 11290 bp, 7 predicted proteins | sample MGYA00380191_ERZ808040 | MGnify/ENA primary metagenome ERZ808040 (study PRJEB31490, sample SAMN06133395) | mouse gut metagenome | isolation source: J6 | host: mice | place: China: Chengdu | collected 2015-05 ... | reverse complement strand
AAATCCGCCACTGCGTAATTTAACGATTTGGCGAAGGTCTCAATGAAGGAACCGGAGCCGGAGGAGCAGGCTTCGTTTAACTGCACGGAATCCACGGTGGCACTCTTGATGTTGATGCATTTCATATCCTGACCGCCGATGTCGAGGATGCAGTCCACATCCGGCTCGAAGAATGCTGCGGCATAGTAGTGGGCCACGGTTTCCACCTCGCCCTCGTCGAGCAGCAGCGCGGACTTGATGAGAGCCTCGCCGTAGCCGGTCGAGCAGGAGCGCACGATAACGGCACCCTCGGGCAGCACGGAATAGATTTCCTTGAGCGCGCGGATGGTCGTTTTTAGCGGGCTTCCGTTGTTGTTTGAGTAAAAGGAATACAGAAGAGAACCGTCCTGTGCCACAAGTGCCGCCTTTGTGGTCGTGGAGCCCGCGTCAATGCCCAGGAAGCATTTGCCGCGGTAAGAAGAAAGGTCGTTTTTCCTGACAGAATGCGCGTCGTGCCGCTTTGTAAATTCACGGTACGCCATCTCGTCGGCAAAGAGAGGGGAGAGGCGGCTGATCTCCATCGGAACGGCAACGCCCTTCTCGAGGCGGTCTGCAAGCGTGAGAAGCGGCATTGAGACTGTAGCATCTGCGTTCATGGCGGAGCCGACCGCGGCGAACAGATGGGAATGCTCCGGCGCGATGATGTGCTCGTCGGTCAGTTTGAGCGTGCGGATAAATGCCGCTTTTAATTCGGTCAGGAAGTGGAGCGGACCGCCGAGGAAAGCGACGTTCCCACGAATCGGCTTGCCGCACGCCAAACCGCTGATCGTCTGGCTGACGACCGCCTGGAATATGGAAGCGGCAAGATCCGGTTTGGTCGCACCGTCATTGATGAGCGGCTGGATATCCGATTTTGCAAAAACGCCGCAGCGCGCCGCGATCGGGTAGATCGCCTGATAAGATTTCGCGTATTCATTCAATCCCGCGGCATCGGTCTTTAAGAGTGTTGCCATCTGGTCAATAAACGAACCCGTGCCGCCGGCGCAGATCCCGTTCATGCGCTGGTCGATGCCGTCGGTAAAATATATGATCTTCGCGTCCTCACCGCCAAGCTCGATCGCGACATCCGTCTGCGGGGCATAATCCTTCAGGGAGGCCGCGACTGCCACCACCTCCTGCACGAACGGCACACCCAAGTTTTTGGAGAGGGAGAGACCGCCCGAACCTGTGATGACCGGGTAGATATCCGGGTTGCCGGGAAGTACCCCTGCCGCTTTTTTTAGCAGGATGGCGAGTGTGGACTGGATGTTGGCATAATGGCGCTCGTAATCCGAAAACAAAAGGGTGTGCTCCGCGTCAAGCAGTGCCACCTTTACGGTTGTCGAACCGATATCAATGCCAAGTTTGTAAGTTTGAACAGACATAAGGACCTCCATAAATTTTATCATAAAATCCATAAAATGCATATTATAAATAGGTAAACATACAGGAGAAAATCTCCCATGGATTTGTATTATACGACAGAAAATGTGCGACTTCAAGCAAAAATAAGGATTTTATGAAGTCTTTATAAATAGCGCCGGGCACAATAAAAAATACGGCAGATAAAACTTGTTTATGAACAGTAATTGTGATACAATTTAATTTAAGGAAATTGAGATCGGCGCAGTGCCGCAGAATTATCTGGGGTGTGCGGGAAAGAGGTATGGCTATGATACTTGGAGAGAAGATCGGAAAGCGGAAAAAGAGATTGGGGGATCTTTTGATTGATGCCGGTGTGATCACGCAGGATCAGTTGGCACAGGCGCTGGATAAGCAGAAGCAGACGCGCCAGAAACTCGGCGCAACCTTGATGGAGATGAATTTCACGACGGAGGAAGAGATCGCCGGAGCCTTGAAGGAGCAGCTTGGCATGGAATATGTTGACCTGCGCGCGATCCGCATTCCGCAGGATGTCATCTCCCTGATCCCGGATTCGGCACTGCTTAAGAAATATACGATCATGCCGTTTGAATTTAACCAGGAGCACTCCGGCTACCTGCGCGTGGCGATGGCGGATCCGATGGATCTTGTCGCGACGGACGACCTTTCCATTATCACAAATCTGCAGATCGAGCCGGTGGTCGCGACGGCATCGGATATCATGGCGGCGATCGACCGCTATTACGGGAGCGCCGAGACACAGGCGGTGGCGGAACTGTTTAACCGCGAGAGGGCGGAGCGCTACCGGGAGGAAGAAGTCACGGCAAATGACGAGGAAATCCAGAATTCCCCGATCGTCATTCTTGTGGGATCCACAATCGAGCAGGCGGCGCGCATGCGGGCGAGCGATATCCATATCGAGCCGCTTGAAACGCGCATCCGTGTGCGGTTCCGCATTGACGGCATGCTGATGGAACACAGCACTTACCCGATCAACATGCTCTCGGCGATCGTGGCGCGCGTCAAGATCATCGGCGGCATGGATATTTCGGAGAAAAGGAAGCCGCAGGACGGGCGCATCACGCATGTCGTGGACCGGACGGAATACGATATCCGTGTCTCCATCCTGCCCACGGTGTACGGCGAAAAGATCGTAATGCGTCTTACCTCGAAGATGACGCTGACGAAAGAGAAGAGCCGTCTTGGGTTTTCGCCGCGGGAGCTGGAGCAGTTTGACAAGATCTTGCAGAACCCGAACGGTATTATCCTTGTCACGGGACCGACCGGAAGCGGAAAGTCCACAACGCTTTACACGGCGCTCAGCGAACTGAACAAAGAGGATGTCAACATTATCACGGTGGAGGATCCGGTCGAGGCCAACATCGACGGTATCAACCAGGTGCAGGTAAACCCGAAGGCGGAGATGACCTTTGCGGCGGCGCTGCGCTCCATCTTGCGCCAGGATCCGGATATCATCATGATCGGGGAGATCCGTGATGCCGAGACTGCGTCCATCGCGGTGACCGCATCCATCACCGGCCATCTTGTTGTCAGCACGCTCCACACGAACAGCGCGGCAAGCACGATCTCGCGTCTGGCAGACATGGGGATCGAGCCTTACCTGATCGCGGACGCGACAGTCGGTGTTATCGCCCAGCGCCTTGTGAGAAGGCTTTGTGACTGTAAACGGGAAAAGCTTGCAAGCAATGCCGAGAAAAAGCAGCTCGGCGTGCCGGAACAGGAAGAGCTTAGGATATGCGCGCCCTGTGGCTGCAACCAGTGCAACGAGACCGGATACCGCGGGCGGATCGGCGTTTACGAGATCATGCGCGTGACGAACCGCTTAAAACACGCGATCTCCAGAAGCTGCGACGCGGCGGAGATTGAGAGGATCGCGCTCGCGGACGGTATGAGCACATTGAAGATGAGTGCGGCAAGGCTTGTCCGGGAGGGGATCACCTCGATCGCAGAACTCAAGAGGATTGCATACTCAAATGAAGATCAGTAGATTGCGGAACTGAAAAACAGCAAGTGCCCGGACAGTGCCCAGAGGAGTTTCCGGGAGTGGGCGGACGGAAACTCCTCTGCGGGGACAGGTGCTGGGAGGGCAGTTGCAGAACTTAAAATAGGAGGTTATTCTGTATGGTAACGATAGAGGAATTGCTGCGCACCGCAAAGGAGCGCGGGGCATCGGACCTGCATGTAACGGTTGGGATCCCGCCGAAGATCCGTGTGCACGGCGAATTGACGGACACGGACTATCCACGTATGCTCCCGGCGGACGTGGAGGCGGTCATCGTGCCGACGATGTCGAAGCAGGTGCAGGAGGCATTAAAAGAAAAGGGAGAGATTGACTACGCCTACTCGATAGCCGGGCTTGGCAGATACCGTGTCAATGTCTTTAAACAGAGAGGGTCGTACGCGTTTGTCATGCGTCTTGTCGGAACGACCGTACCGCAGGCGGCAGAGCTTGGCATCCCGGACTCGGTCGTGGAGCTGACCGGACGCAAGCGCGGGCTGGTGCTCGTGACCGGACCCACCGGAAGCGGCAAATCGACGACGCTCGCGTCGCTCATCGACATCATCAATACGATCTACAATTCTCATATCATCACATTGGAGGATCCGATTGAGTATCTGCACAACCACAAAAAATCCGTGGTAAACCAGAGGGAGATCGGTCTTGACTCACAGGGCTATTCGCAGGCTCTGCGCGCTGCACTGCGCGAGGATCCGGATGTGATCCTGGTCGGCGAGATGCGCGACCTTGATACGATCTCGATCGCAATCACGGCGGCGGAGACAGGGCATCTTGTGTTTTCCACCTTACATACGATCGGTGCCGCGAGCACGATTGACCGTGTGATCGACGTATTCCCGCCGCACCAGCAGCAGCAGATCCGCATCCAGCTGGCAAGTGTGCTCGAGGCGGTCATCTCCCAGCAGCTGATCCCGCAGCAGGACGGCAGGGGGCGTGTGGCGGCGTTTGAGGTCATGCACGCGACGGTCGCCATTAAAAACCTTATCCGTGAAGCGAAGACACATCAGATTGACTCCATCATTCAGACAAGCAAAAAACTTGGGATGCAGACAATGGACGACGCGATTTACGACCTTTACTTAAAGCGCAAGATTGACGCGGAGAAGGCGCTTACCTTCGCGCAGGATCCGTTCACGCTGGAGAGGAAGCTGTACTGACGGATGCCATAAAGAGGTGCGGCGGCAGGGAATGGAGTTCCTTTGCAGCCCAGCAAAAAAACTCCGGCGGGAAGCGGGAAAGGATTTGTGCCCTGTGGGGTGACAGGGCAGGGATGCAGGAAGGCAGGTATGTATGGGACAATTTACATATGTTGCGGTGACACCGCAGGGAAAAGAGAAAAAAGGAAATATCGAGGCGGGGGATGAGGCGAAGGTAAGGGCGATTCTGAAAAAGGACGGCTTGCTTCCGATCTCGATCACCCCGGCAAGTGTCTTGAACCGCGATATCAATATCAGTTTCGGCGCGGTGGTAAAGCCGCGGGAGCTTGCGGTGTTCTGCAGGCAGTTCCAGAGTATTTTAAATGCCGGGGTCACGATCGTTGAGGCTCTGAGGATGCTGGCGGAGCAGACCGAGAACAAAATCTTTAAAAAGGCACTGATGGAAACCGTGACTGCGGTGGAGCAAGGCGAGACATTGGGCAACGCAATGCGTCAGAACCCAAAGGTTTTCCCGGATATCCTCATCAACCTTGTCGATGCGGGGGAGGCATCGGGCAGCATGGACAAAGCATTTGCCCGGATGGCAACCCATTTCGAAAAGTCCGCCCGCATCAAGGCGCTTGTCAAAAAGGCGATGATTTATCCGATTGTGCTGATCTGCGTTGCCCTGATCGTTGTCATCGTCATGTCGGTGTTCGTTTTCCCGAAGTTCGCGGATATGTTCGCGGACATGGGATCGGATCTGCCGGGGATCACAAAGATGGTTATGGGATTTTCGGATTTTCTGATGAACCGCTGGTATTTTTTGGTCGCGGTTGTCGCGGCGTTGGTCGTTTCGCTTCGGGTATTTGCTTCAACGAACTTTGGAAAGCATGTGTTTGGGCGGCTTTTCATCAAGCTGCCGATGTTCGGCAAGATGAATGTAAAAAACGCCAGCGCCATGTTTGCGCGCACGCTGAGCACGCTTGTCAGCTCCGGTATGTCACTCTCGGAATCGCTCACCATCACGGCGCGCTCGATGAGCAATGTGCTGTTCAAGGATGCGCTGGAGGAGGCAAAACTTGAGGTGGAGCAGGGGGTCAGCCTTTCAAAAGCCGTGAAGCAGTGCGGGCTTTTCCCTCCGATGGTATGCCACATGCTGAGCATCGGGGAGGAGACCGGTAACATCGAGGACATGCTCACGAAAGTCGCGGAATATTATGAGGAGGAAGTCGAGATTCAGACGCAGAGTTTGTCGGCGGCGATGGAGCCGATGATCATCGTTGTGATGGGCGGGATCGTGGCATTTCTCGTGCTTGCGATGTATATGCCGATGATTGATATGTACAGCGAAATGGATAGTTTGTAAGGAGGCATGGACGGGGCCGATGGATGACCAATTCCGCTTTAAGCTGTTCGTAAGAGGGCGGTGGTTTCCTCCAAATCCTCCGCAGAAACTCCTGTTTTTCCAGAAACTTACACCCCTTAAGAACTCCTGCTTGAATGATATAAAAAGCATGAATTTTCCGGAAAAGCGGCAGTGTCCGAAAAACGTACCGTATTGTGGATTATCACCAAAACGGAAAGGGCACGTGACATAAAAACAGTGATATGTGACAAAAAAGAGGTACATAAACAGCGGGGATGTGATAAAATATAATTGTAAAATATCCTTTGGGTGAAAACCACAAAAAGTAACTTCGAAAATGCCTTTGGAAAGAAAAAAGTATTGAAAAAATATTTGTTCGGAGTTATAATTGGCTAGGATATTTAGTCAACGAAAGAGGAAACGCCAAGGGACAAAAGAAAAATCACCGTATGGGTGGAATCCGTGCAAAAGAATATCCCTGCCGGTCTCCGGACAGACACGGTTCGGGAGGGGGGATCAAAGCCTGCTGAGGGTTGTCATGATACATATCGGCAGGGAAACAAAATTATCTATCAAAAGGAGAGAGGAAACATGAAAAAGTTATTGGCAAAAAAGAGGGATAATAAGGGTTTCTCGCTTGTTGAGTTGATTGTAGTCATCCTTATTATGGCAGTTATCGCGGTTGCGCTGGCACCACAGGTAATGAAGTGGGTTGGAAAGTCGAAGGAGAGTACTGATGCGAATAATATTGGTCAGATTGAGTCGGCGGTGAATGCCGGTGTGGCGGATTACATGGCGCAGAATAATACGGCTGAGGTGACACCGGTAGTATATAAAATCCAAAAAAAGACTATTGATGACAAGACAACATCGTTTCTGGCAGATTCGACAGGAAAAGAAGTCACGAAGACAGCAGGGGGGAAAACGCTTGAGGATTGTATTTTGGATGCAATGAATGGAAAATTTCCGACAGTTCAATCGAAAGCCGACGAATTTTTCTGGATTAATATTACCAAAACAGGATCTGTTACAGTGAAGCAGGCGAAAGAGAATCCATTTGCACCAACAACTTAATTAAGATACTTGATTTAATTTTTTTATTGTTTTAAAAGGTCATTTTGCATGACGACAGAAGACATCGTCTTCAAGTGACATGCAGAATGACCTTTTTTGACCTTAACCTGAATTTATGTTAGTGACACATGCTTTGCAGTCTTGAAATTTACCTTGCTTCTCTTCCTTTTGCACCAAGTCTCCCACCCAAACGGCCAAGCCGAAGAAAAGCAATGCAAATTTGAATACTACAAATCTACAAATCATTTCCTGACAACTACCATAAACATAGCAAAACGAAAAACCACCCTCAAAACCTAAATCCCCGACCAAAGGAGTTCCTCACCTCATGCCAACTTTAACCTACCCCGCAATCCTATCCCAAAACGCCATCCTGTCCCAAATCCTACCCCTCACCCTAAATTTAACCCAGACCTCCCCCCACCCTCCCAGCCTGCTGCGCCCCCTCGCCTACCTTACCATCTTCGCTTTCGGCATCGTCATCGGCAGTTTCCTCAACGTCTGCATTTACCGCATCCCAAGGCATGAGACAGTCATCACGACCCCGTCGCACTGCATGAATTGCGGCTATCCCCTGCGTTGGTTTGACCTGATCCCGGTCTTTTCCTGGCTTGCCCTAAGGGGGCGCTGCCGCAAATGCGGGGAGAGGATCTCGGTGCAGTATCCGCTGATTGAGGCGGGGAATGGTCTGCTCTGGGTGGCGACCTTTGCCCTCTGCGGCTTTTCGGTGTTAACGCTTCTTGATTGCCTTGCGGTCTCAGCGCTTCTGGTCATAAGCCTGGTCGACGCAAGAACCTTTGAAATTCCGTTTTCCTGCAATGTTTTCATCGGCATTTTGGGCATCTTTGCCACCATCTTTGACTTTGGGCATATGATAAACCATATCGCGGGTTTTTTCGGGGTAGCGCTGCTTTTGCTGCTTGTGTATGTGCTGACCGGCGGACGCGGCGTCGGGGGTGGTGATATCAAGCTGATGGCGGCGACCGGGCTGCTGCTCGGCTTTGGCTGCAATCTGGCAGGGTTTTTGTTCGGCTGCCTGTATGCCAGTGTGATCCATATCGCGCGGATGAAGCTTTCCGGCGCGGAGAGTATGCTGGCGATGGGGCCTTACCTCGCGGCGGGAACCCTGACCGCGATTTGGTTTGGGGAGAGGATCGTAACTTGGTATCTGGGCTTTTTGGTATGACCGTGCGATTGACATTACCGCGAAAAATGCTATAATAGTTAGGAAAGGGCGGAGGCGGAACTTAAAAGAGGAGGGCAAGATACATGGGCAGAGTGACAGCAATCGAGATTGGCCTGTATTACACGAAGATTTGCGAAGTGGATTTTAAGACACGCAATACAAAAGTATACAAGTCCATTATTTTCGATACGCCGGAAAATACGATCGAGGACGGCTATATCCGTGATAAGAACAATTTCGCGGATGAACTGCGCCGCCAGTTAAAACAAAATAAATTTAAGAATAAAAATGTTGCCTTTACGGTGGCTTCCAACAAGATCCTAAGCCGCGAGGTGACGATCCCGGCGGTCAAGGACAACCGCATCATGGATATCGTGCATGCGGAGGCGAACGAGTATTTCCCGATGGATATTTCCGAGCATGTACTGACGTACTCGCTGTTGGAAAACCTTCCGGAGACAAAGCAGAAGAAGATCATGGTATTTGCAGCTCCACTCACGCTGGTCAAGAATTATTATAGTCTGGCGGAGATGCTTGACGTGACCGTTGTGGCGCTTGATTATATCGGCAATTCGACCTATCAGGTGATGCGCCATTTACAGGGCGGCGAGGTCAATTTTATCGTGCAGATCAACCAGCAGAATACCCTGGTCTCAATCTTGCGCGGCGGGGCGCTTGCGATGCAGCGGAATGTAAATTTTGGTGTTGCAAGCATTCTTGATGTGCTGCGCGGGTACGGCGATTTTGAAAATCTTTCCCCTGCGGAGTGCTATGACCTGATCTGCAAGAAGCGGTTTATCAAAAAAAATTTAAGTGCATTAGACGATGATGTGAACAACATCGCGGTGGAGATGGTGGATGATGTGATGGAAGAAGTATTCCAGTTCGTCAACAGCATCAACCGCGTGATTGAATATTATAACGCAAACGACCAGGAACACAAGGTTGACAAGATTTATCTGGTCGGACGCGGCACAAAGATCATGGGGATTTCCGAGCTTTTGGGCAATGAGCTCAATCTCCCGGTGGAGATTATCACGGCGCTGCACGGTGTCACCTTCCGCAAATACCCGCCGGAGTTAAAGGAACATCTGGATGAGCTGTTTTCCTGTGCAGGCGCGGCGATCAACCCGGCGAGCTTCGTGCCGGAGGAGATGATCCAGAAAAGCCTGAAAAAAGACAATATGCGCCTGTACGTGCTGCTTCTGATCCTTGTTTTCGTGGCATCGGGAACCCTGATCTTTACGGGCTACATCGCGAGGGAAGAGGAGAGGACAAAACAGGAGGAACTGAAAGCAGAGCGCGAGAAGTATTTGTACATAAAGGAGGTTTTTGAAGAATATGAGAGAAGCGTTGCCGCGATGACGGAGGCGGTATGGCTTGGGAAAAACGCGGAATCGTACAATGAGAACCTGAACGAACTGATTGCGGCACTCGAGCAGATGCTGCCGACAAACTGCATCGTGCAGTCCCTCTCGGTGTCGGACGACGCGATTTTTGTGAGCTTTGTGGCAGATTCCAAGGAGACGGCGGCACAGCTTTTGGTACAGTTAAAGAAGATTCCATACATCGGCGCGACGAGCGTTTCCGGCATCACGGAAAACGCGGAGGAGGAGTCAGGTGCGGCGACGGTCACATTTTCCGTGAGCATGACATGGAATCCGGATTATACCGGGGAGGAGGTCACAGAGAATGAACAATAATAACAAAGCTTCGGAAGGACAGAAAAAATTATTGATCGTTTTGCTGATGCTGGTCGTGTTTTTCGCGGCTTACCGTTTTGCCTACCAGCCCCTGACGAAGGATACCGAGAGGCTGGCCGAGGAGAATGCGGCGCTTGAGGTCGAGATTTCCGACTTAAAGGGCAAGGCGGCGAATGAGGCGATCTATCAGGCGGAAATTGAGGCCATCCATGTGTCGATCGGGGAAATTTTAAAACAGTTCGGACCGGGTGTGACCCCGGAGAAGAGCATCCTGTTTTTCATCAACATGGCGCAGGCTGCGCAGGTGCAGATCCCGACGATCTCCTTCGGAGAACCGGCGCTGCTCTATACGACGAGCAGCTTGACGAACGCGGAGGGCATGCCGTACAATCAGTATGCGGCGGCGTACAATGTGGCGTACAGCACGAGCTATGAGGGTTTAAAGACCCTGATCGCGTATGTGAACCAGTTCCCGGAAAAGATGCATCTCGGCACGCTGACCGCGGCGTACAGCAGTGAGACGGACAGTTTGAGCGGGAATTTCAGTATTGAATGGTATATGTTAACGGGAACCGGCCAGCAGTACCGCTTTGAAGACATGGAAACGATCGACATCGGGAACGGCAATATTTTCCGCTCCGGATCGGGAGCACCGGACGGGGATGCCGGACTTGATTTCAATTTTGATTTCGGGGATATGTTCGGAGGAAGCGGGACGGCGGAAGATGAAAAAGACGCGGATGATGCAGGGGAGGTCCCGGCAGGAAACGACGGGGAAGACGGGAAGAATGAGGCCGGCGTGGACGAAAAGCCGGACGCAGACGATAACGACGGTGCAGACGCAGGCGGGAACCCGGATGCAGGGGAGGACGAGGAAGCCGGCGTGGACGAAAAACCGGACGCAGACGATGACGACGGTACGGATGCAGGCGGGAATCCGGACGGAAGCGGGAACGATGAGGCAGATGGGGATTCTGATGCGGATGACAACGGCAGTGCAGGCGAGGACGAAAATCCGGACGGGGAAGATAACGGCGGTGCGGATTGAAATTCTGGCAGGATGACCACGGTGATGCCGCGGAAGTACGAACGGGAATGAGGGTGCTCCCCGCGGGAGAGAAAATTTCCTGATACGGCACAGACAGCAGGGATGAAACCGGAGGAAAGGATAATACCGACGTTTATGACCGGCAGAGGATACCGGAAATCGGATCAATATAAAAATGGCAGGGGGTGATGGCAGTGCTTTTGCGGATGCAGAATATGCTGCAAAAAAGGAAGAACAGGGCAGGACGGGCGGATGACCGCGGCGTTTCGTTCGTGGAGGTTATTGTCAGCATGCTTATCATGGCGATTGCCGTGATCCCGCTGCTCGGAAGC
>ERZ808040.2228-NODE-2228-length-11290-cov-4.612682_pt1 | contig 11290 bp, 9 predicted proteins | sample MGYA00380191_ERZ808040 | MGnify/ENA primary metagenome ERZ808040 (study PRJEB31490, sample SAMN06133395) | mouse gut metagenome | isolation source: J6 | host: mice | place: China: Chengdu | collected 2015-05 ... | reverse complement strand
ATGCCCGGGGAGAGCCGTGGGCTCTTGGGGGCGACCGGGAGCGGGAAATCCACAATTGTCAATCTGATGATGCGTTTTTACGATGTCAGCGGGGGCTGCGTAAAGATTGACGGGCGGGATGTGCGCGAATACACGCCGCAGGATCTGCGGCAAAAGTTCGCGGTCGTGTTCCAGAACGATACGGTTTTTAATGACAGTCTTGCGGAAAATATCCGCTTCGGGCGGGAAATCAGCGACGAGGCGATGGAGCAGGCGGCAAAGGATGCCTGTGCCTACGACTTTATCATGGAGAAGGAGGGGGCTTTCTCACATGAGGCCGCCATCGGCGGCGCAAATTTAAGCGGCGGGCAGAAGCAGCGCCTGCTCATTACGCGTGCCCTCGCCGGCCGGCCGGAGATCCTGATACTTGACGATTCCTCCTCCGCGCTGGATTACAAGACGGACGCGCGCCTGCGCCAGGCGGTTCGGAACGGTTATGCGGGAACGACGGTCGTTATGGTCGCGCAGCGTGTCAGTTCCCTGATGGGGCTTGACCATATTCTTGTGCTCGAGGACGGTGAGGTAATCGGCTACGGTACCCACGGGGAGCTGATACAGGACTGTGAGGTCTACCGGGAGATTTACGAGGTACAGATGGGCGGCATGGGGACAGCGGTTTAAAGCATGCCGCCGGAAGGGAAGGAAGGTCTTATGGCAAACGGGATCGGAAATTCAAAACAGTTTAGTGTGGCAAATGCGGGGCGTTCGGAAAACCACAGGCCAAAGGATGCCAGGGGTGCGCTGCGCGGGCTCTGGGGATATCTTTGCCGCTACCGCTTTCTTTTGCTCCTTGCGATGTTCCTGACCGTCAGCGGCAACTTGCTGGCGCTGATCGGGCCGAAGCTTTCCGGGCGCGCGATCGACGCGATCGAGCCGGGAAAAGGTGCGGTTGATTTTGATACCGTGTTTCATTATGCGGGGCTGATGGTCATTTTTTATATTGTGTCATCGTTTTTTTCTTACCTGCTCTCGGTCGTGATGCAGACGATCAGCCGCAGGATGGCGAGGCAGATGCGCGATGATGTGTTCCGAAAGCTTCTGGCGCTGCCGGTCGGATATTTTGATACTCATCTGTCCGGCGATATTATCAGCCGTGTCTCGTATGATATCGATGTGATCAACACCTCACTCTCAACCGACTTAGTGCAGGTCTGTGCGAGTGTGATCACGGTGGTCGGTTCGTTTGTGATGATGGTGTCCATCGAGCCGAAGCTGGTACTCGTGATGGCTGTGACCATCCCGATGTCGGTTCTTTATACAAAATACATGGCGGGGAAGACACGCCCTCTTTTCCGCACCCGCTCGGCGAAGCTCGGAGCGATGAACGGTTTTGTCGAGGAGATGGTTGGCGGGCAGAAGACGATCGGGGCATATGCGCGCGAGGAGGTGGTCACAAAGCGTTTTGACAGGATAAACGAGGAGGCGGTGGATGCGTATTATACAGCGGATTATTATAGCTGTCTTGTCGGGCCGACCGTCAACTTCATCAACAATCTTTCGCTTGCGCTGGTGACCGTGTTTGGGGCGATCTTATATCTGCTCGGAAGCCTGACCCTGGGGAATATTTCTTCCTTTGTCCTCTACTCCCGCAAATTTTCCGGGCCAATCAACGAGGCAGCTAATATTATCAGTGAGCTGCAGTCCGCCTTAGCGGCGGCGGAACGTGTCTTTAAGCTTATGGGGGAAGAGCCGGAGACACCGGATGCCGTGGGGGCACAACCGCTTGAAAATATCCGCGGCAACGTGGAGATGAAGGGGGTGTCCTTCGGCTACACAGCGGAGAGGACAATCATCAAAAATCTGTATATGACGGCGAAGGCGGGAAGCATGATCGCCATCGTGGGGCCTACCGGGGCGGGGAAGACAACGATCATCAACCTGCTCATGCGGTTTTACGATGTGGATGCGGGCGGGATCTATGTGGACGGGCACGAGGGCAGGGAATTGACGAGAGAGAGCCTGCGCCGTGCCTTTGCGATGGTATTGCAGGATACGTGGGTGTTTGGGGGGACGATTTTTGAGAATATCGCCTACGGGAAGGAGGACGCGACGATGGAGGAGGTGGTCGCTGCAGCGAAGGCCGCACATATTCATTCTTACATCATGCGCCTGCCGGAAGGCTACCAGGCCATTTTGAGCGAGAACGGCGTGAACATTTCAAAGGGACAGAAACAGCTGTTGACAATCGCGCGCGCCATGCTGCTTGACGCAAAGATGCTGATTCTCGACGAGGCGACCTCCAATGTGGATACGCGCACGGAAATGCGCATCCAGAAAGCGATGCGGCATTTAATGGCGGGCAAGACATGTTTTGTGATCGCACACCGCCTCTCGACCATACAACATGCCGACTGCATTCTGGTGGTGGACGGCGGCGATGTGGTAGAGCAGGGCACACACAGGGAACTGATGTCGAAAAAAGGGGTTTACCATCAGCTGTACGCGTCGCAGTTTGAGTGATATGCTGCAAATATCCCCTATTACGGATAATGTGCTTGTATTTTGAACCGTTTTCCGTTATACTGGATGCAACACATTTCGGGCAGGCTGGATGGCGGTGTTTGTATATCTGCCTTTGCCGGGATGAAGTTTTGGATGGGCATAGATCATGAGATGGCGCGGGGCAGGACGCTTCCCCGCAGAAATGGAGGGTACGATGGAGTATACGGAATTGATCGAAAAGAGAAGGAGTATCCGCGCGTTTGACGCGTCGCGAAAAGTGACGGAAGAGGAGATGAAGGAGCTGGTTTACGCGGCGATCCAGGCACCTTCGTGGAAAAATTCGCAGACAGCGCGCTACTATGCGGTACTGTCGGATGAGATGAACGAAAAGGTATTGGAGGGGTGCCTGCCGGGCTTTAACGCGGCGAGTGCGAAGGGTGCGGCGCTCGTGGTTACCACCTTTTTGCCGAACCGTTCCGGTTTTGAGCGCGACGGGAACCCGACGAATGAGTGCGGCAATGGCTGGGGCTACTATGACCTCGGTTTACATAATGAAAACTTTGTTTTAAGGGCGACGGACATGGGGCTTGACACGCTGATCATGGGAATCCGTGATGCGGACAAGCTGCGCGGGCTGCTGTCCATCCCGGAGGAAGAAATCGTAGTCGCGGTGATCGCGGTGGGGAAAGCAGCCCATAATCCGGACAAACCAAAGCGCAAGAAGCCGGAGGATATTTTGAAGGTATTTTGACCGCATAGGGAAGTTTTGGCTGCATTTGCCGGGGCTTCCCTGTTTTGCGGGAGGGGAAATGACAGGGTTCTTCCTCCTTGCTTTGAGGTATGGGCAAATTCCCACGCATGGTTTTTGCGGGGAAGTATAAACCAAATTTTATAAAATGGAGGGATTACGGAAATGTATATCACATGTTTGGACCTGGAAGGTGTGTTGGTGCCGGAGATCTGGATTGCGTTTGCCGAGGCGAGCGGCATCCCGGAGCTAAAGAGGACGACGCGTGACGAGCCGGATTACGACAAGCTTATGCGCTGGCGCATCGGCATTTTGAAGGAGCACGGGCTGGGGCTTGCACAGATTCAGGACACGATCGCAAAGATTGACCCGCTTCCGGGCGCGAAGGAATTTTTGGATGAGCTGCGCTCGTTCTGCCAGGTCATCATCATCAGTGATACGTTTACGCAGTTCGCCACACCGCTGATGAAAAAACTTGGCTGGCCGACGATTTTCTGCAACTCACTTGAGGTGGCGGAGAATGGGGAGATCACGGGCTTTAAAATGCGCATCGAAAATTCGAAACTGACGACCGTAAAGGCATTACAGTCGATCGGGTATGACACGATCGCGAGCGGGGACAGTTACAATGATCTTGGGATGATCCAGGCGAGCAAGGCGGGATTTTTGTTTCAGAGTACGGAAAAGATCAAGGCGGATCACCCGGAGCTTGCCGCGTATGAGACATATGACGAACTGATGGGGGCGATCAAGAGGGCGATGGTGTAGGACGGAAATTTCGGAACCGTGTGCCGGATAGGAACGGGCTTATATAGCCGAAAAGTATTATCCTTTGGGACAAAAAAGGAAGCGCTTATATTCGGCGCTTCTTTTTTGCTTTTCTGGCTAGTTTTTTGGAAAGTTTTTGCTTTTGCTCATTTTTTTGCGGGCTTGGCATCGAACCGGGAATTTTGGGACGCATGGTTTCGTGCAGATCCCTCTCTTTTTCAGTCCGGGTATTTGAAACACGTTTTTCTGCCGTAAATACATAATACCCGTCAATCTCGTCGATATGCACCCCGCCAAAAACCGCGATCAGTTTGTTTTTATACCATGCGCGCCGTTTGGTCACCATGTACATCACGCCGCCCGCCGCTAAGTGGGAGTAACCGTCCTTAATAAAAGCTTTCGCGACGGAGAAATCCGTATGGTAGGGCGGATTGCTCAGAATTTTTGTGTAGTCGCGGTCGGGGATGGAACGAAGACCGTCGCTTTTCAGGATGCGCAGGAAACCGTCCGCAGGCGGTGCCCCGTCCTGTACCATAGGAATACCGTTGCGAGCCGCATTCTCCTTTGCGAGCCGCAGTGCATCCTCCGAGACATCACACATGGTCACCTGTCCGGGCGCGGTCAATTTTGCGGCGAGGATGCCGACCGGGCCGTAGCCGCAGCCAAGGTCGAGCACTTTATCTCCCGGCAGAAATTCTACGGTGGAGAGCATGGCTGCCGTGCCGGTATCAAGTGCCCCCGGGGAAAAGACCTTTTCATTGGTAATAAAACGAAGGGTCTGGTTTTTAATTGTAATCGTATATTCTGCCATATTATATCAATTTCTCCATCCAATCGCCTGTTAAGTCGCGGGAGAGTGATTCCGCAAACGATTCTGCAAGTGCCCGCTTTTCTGTCCAGATCCGTTTTGCCGCCGGTGTCCGCACGGAATTTTTTTGCATGGTCCGCAGTGTATATTCGCGGATATGCCCCAGCATGGAGGCATAATCGGCATCCTCCCGGCGGGACTCTACCCATATATCCAGCACGATGCCCTGCGCGCCCGTATCGTCAAGCAGATCAGCCTCCATCAAAAGGATGAGCTCCGCCGGGATATCATCGTGTATACATTCCTTGTCCGAATGCCTTAAAATCAGATCGCAGATAAAATCGACCTGCGCGGCAGGGTAGTTTCGTGCGGTCAGGTATTCCCTGCAGAGCTTGGCACCATTTGCCGGATGGCTGGTTCGGTCTTCTTCCACCGAGTAGCCGATATCGTGGAAGATTGCCGCGATTTTTAGGGAATCCAGGTCAATTTCTCCCGGATATTCATCTGCGAGGCGAACTGCCCACTGGCAGACACGCATCGTGTGTTCACTGCGGTTGTAGCGGAATTTTAGTTTTCCTTTCCTGCCGTGTGCATCATAATAGGAAAGCGCGTTTTTTACGTATTGGAACATTTCGGCATATTGGTTCATATCGTTCTCCTTGTGCAATCGGGGATTTCCACACCGCCGGTTTTTTTCCGGAAAGTGGAAGATATTTTCCCCATCATAGCACACCGTGCCAAAAAAGTCTATTTAATTTTGCGTCGTACCCGGATAAATTCCGCATAAACCGCGGATAATAACCGTGGAAAGGACGGGTGAAAAAGATGGAAAATGATACCGTAGCGCTTTTGAAGGAATGCAATTCCGGCATTAAAATGGGAATCCGCTCGCTGACGGATGTACTTGATAAAGTGCAGGGGAATGACCTTCGCGAGATCTTAAAGACGGCGAAAAAGGAACACGAAAAGCTCGGCGACGAATCCCACGCGATCCTCCTGAAATATCATGAAGACGGGAAAGAACCGCATCCGGTGGCAAAGATGATGGCGGACATGAAGACGGGAGTCAGGCTTACCATGCAGGAGAGTGACGCGACGGTGGCCGATCTGCTCACGGACGGCTGCGACATGGGGATCAAATCGCTGCACCGCTATCTAAACCAGTATCCGGAGGCCGAGGAAAGTGTTGTAAAGCTCACCGGGAGGCTGATTGACTCGGAGGAGAAGCTGCGCAAAAACTTGCAGTGCTATCTGTAAGGGCGGCAGGCACAGACTTCCGTGAAAACGGAAAAAGTGATGGAAGGATGGGCAGTTCCCCCGCCGCGCGGCCATTTCCGCGCGGCGGGGAGTTTTTTGTCACTTTTTCGCAAGAGGGGCAAAATTCCTTGCATTTTTCCTGGGGGCATGATAAAGTTTACTATATACAATGTTGAACGGACGGGAGGCAATGGCTGTTTCACGCGGGGTGAGAGGGTTTTACGGATTGTTTATGCCGGGGGCGGAACGATCCGGCAAGACGGAAAGTGCGGGCGGTTGGTTTTTTGAAATGGAGGAATGTGATATGGAAGATGGGAGGGAAAGACTGCAGGAAGCAAGGGCGGTACGCGCGGGAAAGTGCCGGGGGAGGATTGCGCGGGTGTCGGTGTTATTCCTCGTGCTGTTTGCGGTTTTGGCACCGCTTGCCGTCACTGCGGGCGCACAGGATACATCCGGTTCCCACAGGAGGACGGTGCGGGTCGGTTTTTTCCCGATGGAGGGTTTCCATGAGAAGGAGCCGGATGGAAATTACAGCGGCATGGATGTGGAATACCTTGAGGCGCTTTGCGCTTATGTGGACTGGGAAATTGAGTATGTCGAGTGTGAAAGCTGGGATAAGGCACTTTCTCTTTTGCGTGAGGAAAAATTGGATCTCGTAGGTTCCGCCCAGTTTTCCGAGGAGAGGGCAAAGATTTACCAGTATGCAGATCTCTCAAGCGGCTACACCTTTGGCGCGGTTGCCGTAAAAGGGGACAGCCCGGTCGCCTATGAGGATTTTGATGCCATGAAGGAGATTACATACGGGGTTGTTAAGACTTATGTGCGGAAAAACGAGTTCTATGAATATATGGAGGGCCACGGGATCTTAAGTCCGCCGGTGAAAGAGTATGAGAGTGCTGCCGCGCTCCATGAGGCGTTAAACAGCGGCGAGGTTGATGCTTTGGTGCACTCGCTCACGGAGGTCAGGAAAGGGCAGCGCATTGTTGGGCGTTTTGCGCCAAAGCCGATTTTTTACATATCTTATCCGGGTAACGATGATCTGATGCGCGAATTAAACCAAGGGATCTCCGACATCAAGATGAACCGCCCGGGGCTTGAAAATGAGCTGATGGCAAAGTATTATGACAGCAGGCTGGACCAGACGGTTCTTTTGACAAACGAGGAGAAAAATTACATTGCCGGCAAAGGGACGATGACGGTGGGATATCTGGACGGCTATTATCCTTTTTCCTACGAGAGTGACGGGGAGGCGGCGGGACTTGCCAAACAGATGCTCGAGCGGGTTGCGTCCCGCACGGGGCTTAAGTTTACCTATGTGAGACTTGACGGGATGCAGGAGGCGAAGGCGCTTTTAAGGGATGGGGAGATTGATATTTTGTGTTATTGCGGCGAGAGCGCGCAGAGCCTGAAAGATTCGGGGATCGTGCTGACAAAGCGGTATGCGCAGGCTCCCCATGTCATTGTCCGCAAAAAGAGGGATAAGTCAAAAAAGATACAGACGCTTGCCATCGCCTACAATAATGAGTCCAGGGAACATATGATGGCTTTTGTCGGGGAGGACGCAGAGATCCTGACGTATGCTTCGCAGCTTTTGTGCCTTGGGGCGGTGGACTCCGGCGAGGCGGACGCTGCCGTCTGTGACGGCTATCTGGCGGAGTACCTGCTCGGCTCAAAATTCAGCTTCGGGAAGATGGAAATCCACAGTGTCCTGAGCGATGTGCACCCAATCTATATGGCAGTGCGGGAGGATGCTACCTGTCCGCTTTCGGGCATCCTGAACAAAGAGCTTTCCGAGGTCAGTGACAAAATGGTCAATGATTACATGCTTCAGGACAATTTTTATTCCCGCCAGAGCCTGGAAAACTTTATCAGTGACAACAGCATTCCGATTATTGCCCTGCTTGTGTTTGCGGCGTTGGTGGTGATCCTGGTCATGCACAAGATGCTGCGCAACAGCAGACGTATCCAGAAGCTGATGTACAAGGATACGGATTTTAATATCTGGAACCTGAACTATTTAAATTACCGGGCATCCAGGAAGCTGGCATCGGAACGGAACAGCCATTATGCCGTGGTGTATACGGATATCAGCCAGTTCCGGCGTTACAACGCGCTGTACGGCTGGCAGGCCGGGCGCAAGATCCTGGCATTGTTCATCGAGGTGGTCGCGGAAAAGCTTGATAAGGGAAATGAACTGTATGCGAGAAGCCGGGGAGATCATTTTGTGCTTTTTGTGCGTTACGATGACGAGGAGTCTTTAAAAATCAGGCTGCATGATATCGAAAACAGTTTTTCCGAAAAAATCTATGAAAAGCTCCAGATGCATATGACGCTGGCGATGGGTGTCTGCTGTATCCCGAAAGGGGAGACCGAGCTGGACGCTCCGCTCGCGTACGGCATCCAGGCGGTGGAAATGTTAAAGGGGCGCTACAGCAATGAGATACAGTTTTATGACGACCGAATGAGAAAGCAGCTGAAAGAGCACCACGAGAGGGAAAAACTTTTGGAGGCAGTGGATGTATGGAAGGATTTCACGGTCTTTTATCAGGCCAAGGTGGATATCCGCAACGAGCGCATTGTCGGGGCGGAGGCGCTGGTGCGCTTTATGGATCCGACGGAGAATGGGAAGATCCGCGCGCCGGGATTTTTCGTGCCGTATTATGAGCAGACGGGCAAGATCACGGAGATTGACTTTTACGTGATGGAAGCGGTGTGCAAAATGCTGCGCAGGCGGCTTGATGCAAAACAGAGGGTCGTGCCGATATCGTGCAATTTTTCCAGGATCCATTTTGTTAAGGAGGGCTTCCCGGAGCGGTTTGAGGAAGTGATCGCGCGCTACAAGATACCGAAGGAATACATTGAGGTCGAGATCACGGAGACGCTCGTTGTGGAGGAGCTTTCGCAGCAAAGGGTCAAGGAGACGGTGGACATCCTGCGCAAAAACGGGGTGCGCCTCTCAATCGACGATTTCGGTTCGGGCTATTCCTCGCTCGGTGTATTTGAGCAGATCCCGGCTTCGGTGATCAAGCTCGACCGCTCCTTTTTGCTCAACAATGAAAACCGCATCCGGCAGGTCAAGATCATGCGCAATATTGTCAATCTGGCACAGGAGTTGGATGCGCAGGTGGTGTGCGAGGGCGTGGAGACACAGGAAGACACAGAGCTGATGATGGAGATCGGTGCGTATGTGGCGCAGGGCTACCGCTACTGTAAGCCGGTGCCGGAGGAACAGTTTGAGAACATGCTGTTAAAATGATGCGGGAATATGTCTGAAAGCGGTATGCCCCGTGCGGAAGATGTCTGAAAAACGTGGACAAACCATAGGAACTATGTTATACTAATAAGAAAAATAATGTGTCCGTGGGGGAGGGGCTTTCCGGTACTTCCCGCGGGCATAAATAATTTCTAAGTGAGGTAGGTTATGCATGAGGTGATTTTTCTAAAGCCGGTCTTTAAGGAAATGATCTGGGGCGGAACAAGACTGCGCGATGATTTTGGCTATGCGATCCCGGGGGGGAAGACCGGGGAGTGCTGGGCAGTCAGCGCGCATAAAAACGGCGATTGCAAGATACTCGGGGGCAGTTTTGACGGAAAGCATCTAAGCGAACTCTGGGAGAAGAACAGGGAGCTGTTCGGCGGGATGAAGGGCGATGTGTTCCCGCTGCTCATCAAGATCATTGACGCGAAGGAGGATCTCAGTATCCAGGTACATCCGGACGACGCGTACGCGAAGGAACATGAGAACGGCTCACTTGGGAAGACAGAATGCTGGTATATCCTTGACTGTGACGCGGATGCGAAGATTGTGATCGGGCATCACGCGAAGAGCAAAGAAGAATTGGGGCAGATGATCGGCCAGAAGCGATGGAACGAGTTGATCCGCGTGATTCCGATCAAAAAAGGGGATTTCTTCCAGATTATGCCGGGCACGGTGCATGCGATCAAGGGCGGGACTCTGATTCTTGAGACACAGCAGAACAGCGACATCACATACCGGCTTTACGATTATGACCGGCTTCAGGACGGAAAACCGCGCGAGCTGCATCTTGAAAAGAGCATTGATGTCATCCGCTGTCCGCACGGGGATGTGGAAACGGAGCGCACACGGCAGCAGGTTGGGGATGCCATAAAGGAGCATTTGGTTTCGTGCGGATACTATTCCGTGGACCGGATTGAGGTGAAGGGCAGCGCGGATTTCACGCTTGCGGATGCTTTCCGCATTTTCAGCGTGGTGGAAGGCCAGGGCGGGATTGACGGTATTAAGCTGAAAAAGGGCGACCATTTCCTGCTCCCTGCCGGTTATGGGGATTACAGGCTTTCGGGTGACATGGTGCTGATCACATCCTGCGCAGTATAAATAGAGAGGAAGTAAAGACTTATGGGAGGACTTTTTAATCCGGATAATACCTTTTTTAGGGGGATGTCAAAGCTGTGGGATATGCTGTTTGTGAGTATTTTGTGGGCGATCTGCTGTATTCCGGGATACTTTCTGATCACACTTGTCACGAGCAGTTTAAGCAATCCGATCCAGATATTTATGTATATGGCGATCGACGCGCTTTGCATGGTGCCGATCGGACCGGCGATGGCGGCCATCTACTATGTGTGTATGAAGGTGATCCGCAGGGACCGCGGCTATGTGTTCCATGAGTATGTGCATGCGTTTAAGCTAAACTTCAAGGTGGGCGCGGCAGCGGGGGCGGTCCTTGGCGCGGCGGTCACACTTTTAAGCTTTAACCTGCAGTATTCCTATGCGGCGGTTACGGCCTCGGAAGAAAAGGATATGATGGGAAGGGTTCTGCTCGTTGTGACGCTGGCAATCTGCTTTGTGCTCCTGGGGACACTGATGTTTTTATTTCCGGTGCTCTCCCGGTTTACGATGGGGGTAAAACAGCTGTTCAAAACTTCAATGTACATGGCGTTCCGCCATATCCTGCACACGCTTGCCATCCTTGTGGTCGTTGTACTTTCCGCTGTTGTGATGTATGTTGTACTTCCGGCGCTCTTTTTTATGCCGGCGGTCTGTGCCCTGCTTTCCTCGTTCCTGATTGAGCATGTGTTTAAGCGTTACATGCCAAAGCCGGAGAAGACGGTGGAGACGGACGGCACCATCGTCACGGAGGGGGATGTCGTTTCGGAAGGCGAGGACGGGGAGCGCAGGGACCTTTGGTATTTGGAGTAAACGGAATAAACGGTAAATATGAAATGAAAAAATAGCATAAAGCCCG
>ERZ808040.2227-NODE-2227-length-11294-cov-3.947045_pt1 | contig 11294 bp, 18 predicted proteins | sample MGYA00380191_ERZ808040 | MGnify/ENA primary metagenome ERZ808040 (study PRJEB31490, sample SAMN06133395) | mouse gut metagenome | isolation source: J6 | host: mice | place: China: Chengdu | collected 2015-05 ... | reverse complement strand
ATGAAGGAGAGATCACAGAGTTGAAGCTTGAATGTGAGTGTCGTAAGCCAAAGCCAGGGCTGCTTTTTAAGGCGGCGGAAGATTTTAATATAGATTTGAGCCAAAGTTATATGATAGGTGATCGGGAGAATGATATTAAAGCAGGAAATATAGCTGGGTGTAAAACTGCATTAATTAATGCAATAGATATAGGTCATGATAATTTTGGACAGGATTATACATTTAAGTCTTTATCAGAGTTTGTTGAAAATATATTAATTAAAAGAAAATAAATGATTTTTGCAATGACAGAAAAGAAGGACAAATCAAATTTTTATAATAAATAAGCAATATATCTTAATGAGATGAAGAAAAATAGTTGTATTTTACTAGAAGTTTTGTTAGGAAAGTTGATATAAATATAGAGACTTAGTAATCTGAGTTTAATTTTACTGAGGCTATATATATTTCAAAAATGTAAGAAGGGAAAAACGTTCATGCAAACTATTACAGCTAAAACAATAATGGTGGTCTTCGGCACCCGCCCCGAAGCCATCAAAATGTGCCCTCTCGTAAAGGAACTCCAATCCCGTCCTTCCCTCCGCACAGTCGTAGCCGTCACCGGCCAGCACAGAACCATGCTGGACCAGGTACTGGAGACCTTTAGCATCATCCCCGACTATGACCTCTCCATCATGAAAGACAAACAAACCCTTTACGACATCACAACCTCCGTCCTGAACGGCATGAAAAAAATCCTTGAAACCGTCCGCCCAGACGTTGTCCTCGTCCACGGAGACACATCAACTACATTCGCCACAGCCCTTGCCGCCTTTTATCAACAGGTTCCCGTCGGTCATGTGGAAGCGGGTCTCAGGACATATAACATTTATAGCCCATACCCGGAAGAATTTAATAGAGAAGCCGTAGGGATAGTTTCCGCTTTCAACTTCGCCCCCACAGAGATATCAAAACAAAATCTCATCCGTGAGGGAAAGAAGCCGGAAACTATTTTTGTTACAGGCAATACTGCCATTGACGCCCTGAAAACAACCGTGCGGACAGACTACACGCATCCGGAGATGACCTGGGCACAGGACAGCCGTCTTATCCTGATCACAGCACATCGGCGTGAAAATCTTGGTGAGCCCATGCACCACATGTTCCGTGCAATCAAGCGTGTGTTGGATGAACATGATGATGTCAAAGCGATTTATCCAATCCATTTGAATCCCGTGGTCAGAGCTACAGCTGCGGGAGTATTCGGTGATGACGACCGGATCAGGCTGATCGAACCTCTGGATGTCCTGGATTTTCATAATTTCCTGAGCCGTTCTTATTTGATTCTGACGGATTCCGGCGGCATTCAGGAGGAGGCTCCGTCCCTTGGAAAACCGGTTCTTGTCATGCGTGATACAACGGAAAGGCCGGAAGGGATTGAAGCCGGTACATTAAAACTCGTTGGTACGGATGAAGAGGTGATCTATTCCTCCTTTACAGAATTGTTGAATGACCGTACAGCCTATAACGCAATGGCACATGCTTCGAATCCATATGGGGATGGTATGGCTTGTCAAAGGATAGCCGATATATTGGAATTTGGATATACGGAATATTATACTCACGGTCGATGAAATCTGCCGTGAGTATTGCGTCAGCCGTAGCTGCGAAGCGGCATATTTATCTAGCGCACAGTATAACCATGCCAGGAAGCTTCGGCATAATTGCGTTTAAAATCCTCAAAGCACTTCAATTTTACAAGAATGCTTTTTCCTCTTTTTATCATAACTGATACCCACCGCCAGGATATTTCCGATATATTTCAAAGTATCCACGATTCGGCCCTTAAAACGCAGGGCATACTTTTTATTCTTTATCTGTTCAATTGCGTCTTCCGGCGTACTGTCTATTTTCAATTCCAGAATTTCGGCCATTGTGTCAGTATCATGGGCGAGTGTGGCTTTCAGCATCCGCTCAGATTCCTGGGCCAGACGGTGAACATATCCAAGGCTTTCATTGGAAAGCAGCTGGTTGAATTGATCCATTAATTCTTTGTTTGGGATAATTGATTATCTGTTAATGCGCATACGATGGAGCGGGGATTGTAAATCTCCATTCCATTGGCGGTATGATAGCCATTGTACCAGAAGCCTAAGTCCTGCCGGGAGATTTTTCTGTTCTTTACCGTCTGTTGGTATATATCGTACAGGTCGTCTACTTCTGTATCTAAAAAACCAAAGTATTCGCTGAATCTTTCGGAGGAAGCAATATCATATTCAAGGAACATATTCAGATCGGACCCGCTGGAGTATTTTGCGATGGGCAAGATGCCTGTCATATAGGCAAATTCTACATAAACCTGGCCTTTAACAAGTTTTTTAAAAATTCAAGATATTTTCCTGCTCAGCAGGAGTAATAAAGGACTTATGGAAAATAGCGTCCCACTTATCGATGATGAAAATAAATTTATCGCTTGTACATTGAAAAACATTCAATGACTGCGTCTTTTTCCGCGATCTCTTTCTGCTGTTTTTCAATAAGATGGCGTAATGCAGCCAGCTCCTCCCGCAGTGTCATTGGTGGTATGTTCCCTTCCTATTTTTATCTAATTTAATTATAACATTTTTGAGGGAATGTTACCACCTTCAACGCATAGAAAAAAACGCAAAAAGCGCTGAATTTCCAAGGATTTTCGTAGATTTTACCTTCAACTTTACGAAGGCTAAAAACAAGAATTTTCCAGAGTCCTTTTTACCGGATAGTGCGCTTTTTCCTGTTCGATTTTTAAGCCTTGCAACAGCCATTCTACCTGTTTGGGAGGAGATCTGCTTCACTTCGTTAGGAGCACGGGGCCACTGAAATTTCATTCCATCCAATAGTTTTTTTGTGGCAAGAAGGAAACCGTTTTTGTCATATCTCAGAACCTTGATAGAATCTCTTTTCTTATTACAGAATATAAAGACACAAGTTCCCTGGAAAGGGTCCAGTTTGAACTGCATGCTGACTATGGAGACAAGTCCTGAGATCTGTTTGCGGAAATCGGCATTCTATGTTTTTTTCTGAACCATGGTATATCGTAATTCGTTTATCCATTTTCCGCTTTATAAGAATTCCGCAACATGAATCACCAAATCCGAATAAATACATACGGAAATGTCTTCATTAAAATGGTATTGCCCGGTTTTTTCTTCATGTTCAAAATCATAAACGTTTACCGTATGCGTCATAGGATTCACAATCCAATATTCTCGGACACCGGCGGTACGGTATTTAAAAAGCTTAATGCCATAATCCATCTTCTGGGTGGTGGGGGAGACAATCTCAATAATCCAGTCTGGTGCCCCACAGCAGCCTCTATTGTCGATTTTATTTTTATCGCAAATCACAGAGATATCAGGTTCCACCCAGGTTCTGTCATCTGCGTTTAAATTTACAGCAAAAGGCGCGGGAATAACTTCACATATTCCCTTTTTAGATTTCACATAATTCAGAATGGTATATTGAAGTTCGCTCAATAATTTTTGATGAATAAAATCTGGCGGAGCCATAGCATACAGCTGACCGTCGATCAGCTCTGCACGCTGGCCGTCCGGAAGGCTCCAATAATCATCGGATGAATAAATCTGTTGTTTTTTGGGGAATGGCATATGGTCACGTCCTTTCGTTTTTGAAATATTTCCAAATGCGCATCTTATACGTCATTATACAAATCACCATGGAACAGCTTATCAATAGAGGCCATGACTTTTTTTCGCGAGACTTCATTTGCGGCCTCATTTGCCGCCCTGGTTCCGACCAGTCTCAAAGGCGCTTTCATTCCTATATCTGTAAAGATACCACAGGCATAATCGTAACCATAGCCGCTTTGTTCACCTGAAAAACTCTCGAGCATATGGATGCCATCAATAAACGTTTTCCCAAAAAACACACAATAATCCAAATCCCAGAAAAACAAATTACTATCCTCATCTTCTTTCAAAAGCATTTCATGGAAGCGAACTACCTTTTGCGCCATTCTTTTTGCTTTGGGAAATTTATATCCAAATCGCTCTACTAGTTCCACAATTACATCCTGTTCTCTTTCTTTTTCTAAAAATGGATAGCTTACATCTAACTTTATGCTTTTTCTAAAATCAATATCATCCCGCACAAAGCTAATAGCAACTGCAAATAACACTTCTTCAAATACGTCAAAGGTGTAATCCTTTTCCGGATCTTCCATCTTCTGGATCATACGTTTGACTTTATGCCTTATAAATTGTATCCCTGCTTTTGTGTCATCCTTCATACCCACAAAAGAGGAAAAACCCTGAAAGAAATGCGGCGGAAAGTGAGCACACAGTATTCCCAGAATATCCGTTTCGTCCAGACTTTCTGGCTTATAGGTAAAACGCAGACCCTCTGCGACCGTATGGCCGGCGGTCTTGCAGAGATAAATCCAATCAGCTTTCCGGGAGATATCCTCATCAAAACATACTAGTCTGAACATTGACTCAAAACCTCTCTTTTATACGTATTCTTCACATATTATGATACCACACGATTCATTCCTCTTGGTAAATATTATTATGCTTTTTACTCTATTTATAGCTGCAGGAAAAGACTCCTCTATTTTTAATTCCACAATGATGAATCATCTACTCGCCGGGGCCTTGTAAATAAATTGACGCTGCCTCTGGTGTTTATCAAGTCGCGGATCAAACCGGTTTTGTCCACATAATAATAGTTTTCTATAATAAAATCCTGAAAGAATTCAATACCGATTGGAAGCTTCTTCTTCGTTTCCATAGGAACAGCATCCTCCCTTCTATTTTCATATCATATCACAGAAAAAGTATCATTACAATTGTTTACATTCAGTCGTAACCCGAAACATACTTCCTCCGCCTTCCGTATCCCTCACATCCAGCTCAACCCCCTGTATCTCCGCCAGCTTCGCCGCAACAGACAACCCCAGCCCGAAATACTCCTTCTGCCTGCGGGACGGATCCTGCCTGTAAAACCGGTCAAAAATTAACCGCTTCTCTCCATCCGGAATCCCAGGTCCATAGTCGATCACAGACACCTCAACATGGGGATGCAGATACTTTGCCCTGATGGTGACAGGAAGCGGGGGCTGGAAACTGAAAGGTTATGCGGACGCAAAAGACAAGGAAAAGTTAAAAGCCGGAGTGGAAGCAGAGATTCGTCTGGGGGCAGGAAAGAAGAAAACAGTGTGGATTGAGTCCATCGCCGCAGAGCGGGCGGCAGGTTCGGGAAACGGAGCAGGGGAAAGCGGTTCTTCTTCTCAGTCTCTTCAATTCTGCTGGTATGCCCGCCTGCCGGAGAACACTGCGGCGGAAAATGGAAATTGATAAACACGAATATGGTGTAACCAAGCGAATAACACTTGTTTTTGTAATGCCGGAATACAGAAATATTGGCATTTTTAAAAAGGATTGATACAAATTCCCCAATAAGGAATATCTGGAGCAACAGACTGAAATTTGCAGAAATCAAAAATGAAAAATAGGTTGTTTTCCAGCTAGAATTTATATATAATATAAGTGGGTTGGATGCTCCTTGGAGTATCTAACCGCACAGCTGGAAATTTTTCAAAAGTAGCCAAAGTAGTTGACGAACATGGAACGGCAGTTATTCTGAAAAATAATGTGCCCAGAGATTTGGTGATTGATTTCAGTAAAGCGGAAAAAGAAAAAATTACCAGTAATGAAGATGCGTTTTCAATATCTGAACGGTTAATAAAACAGAATACGGAAGCATACGAGGTTCTTGCAAAATGAATATTTTAAGCAAAGAACAGGTGCTAAAGCTTCATGCAAGCTTAATAAAAGCCACTGGAGGAAGTGATGGTATTCGTGATGAAGGAATGCTGGATTTGGCGTTAAATAATCCGTTTCCCAAAAGGAGCTAAGTGATGTGATCCTTGCACTGGCGTCTGGTGATATTGGTGAAAAAGAAATCTTACAATGGATTATTGAACATCAACAATAAGCCTTCGACGTTTGAGAGCGAACAATTAACATGTCGCAAAAACTTAAGGAAAGAATCAGGTATGAGTTTTAGCTTCAAAATCGGGATTTATGAAATAGAAAGGGCTTGCTTATGACAACGTTTATATGCTTTGTAATTGCTATGATAATTCTGTATATTATGAGATTGCTTACTGGTGGATTTGATATTACAGAACTAACATCCTATTTACTTATGATGTTGTTATTGGGGACTCATGTATATTTATCCACTAGAAAAAGAGCGATATATGGAATTGTAATACCAATATTTATTGTTGCTTCATTTTATCCGGTATATAAGTTGACAAATCCTGCTGGTATAACACTTGCTGCGCTTATAGGCCTGTATATAATAGCTTTAGGAGGCTGCCTCGGCATTTGGTATAAAGCAAGAAAAAGCGATAAATAAATTCCAATTGAATATATATCACAGGTTATTGAGGCGGAAATTCATTTAAACAGGATTATGCCGCATACGGTCCAGGAGTGGCATTTCCATGAAAAAATCGACGAAAATATTTTGATCACTAAGGGAAAATTACTGTGTAAATATGTAGAGCGCAATGGAATTGAAAAATCCTGTTATGCGGTAAAAAATGATATTGTAAGGGCCTTTCACAGTATCCATACGTTTGAAAATGATACGGATGAAATAACAGAATTTGTCGTATTCAGATTTGTGCCGGACGGTACAGATAAGAGAGAGCTGATAAAGACGGATAAAAAAGTTGTGAAGTGTGAGGAATGATTATTGAAAAGGAGCAAGGCATATGAAAACGGATGACTATAAGGAATATATTTCGGCAGAAACTATGATGGGGCCAAACAGCGTAAGGATATTAGAAGAGCTGTTCCATAAATATCCGCTGCGGCTTCATCCGGATGATGTGGTCCTCGACCTGGGATGCGGGACGGGACTGACAAGTCTTATCATTGCGAAAGAGACCGGAGCGAGAGTTTTCGCAGATGATCTATGGGTAAGCGCGGAAGAAAATGGGAAGCGTTTTGCTGAATGGGGTGTTGGAGAGCAGATCACGCCTGTTTGTGAAGACGCGAATGATCTTCATTTTGAAAAAAAGCAGTTCCGTGCTCTGATCAGTATCGACTCCTATCATTATTTTGCGGGGAGCAAGGGATTTTTTCGGGAAAAGCTTTTGCCGTTTTTGAAAGAGAATGGAGTGGTTTTGATCGGGATTCCCGGTCTGAAAGATGAATATACAGGCAGAGCCGAAGAGCTTCTTGTCAATTGGCTTGGAGATGAGAGTTATATGTTTAAAAGCCCAAAGCAATGGAAAGAACTCATCGGCAGAAGCGACCGGATCGAGTCGGTGAAAACCTGGGAAATGGATTGCTTTCGCCAGGCATGGGACGATTGGCTTGCGGCAGATAATAAATTCGCCCTCGGCGACAGGCAGCACTTTGAAACCATCATTAAACCATATACTTGTTTTGTGGGCATTTATATCGGGCTGAAAAAGGCATTGTGATGGGAACCGTTACTACTCACGGTGCCTTGCTTTTTTAACAGCATTAGGATCGGTACGACCGAGTACCGCACGGATAGATTCATAAGGAAATCCTTGTATACTCAGTATCCGAAATGGAGTATACCTTAAAATGATTCAGTCCGGTAAAAAAAGGATTCGTATCAATTTTAAAGAACGTTTTCAGCATATCCATATTCAGGCTTTTACCAAAGCGCCGGGGCCTGGTAAATAAATTGACACCCATATCATATCACAGAAAAAGCCCCATCACTGTATTGGCCGGTTGCCGTACAGCGAGTGCGCGACACTGTGTGGACAGTAACCCGAAACGTACTCCCCCCGCCTTCCGTATCTTCCAGACTCACCTCAATCCCCTGTATCTCCGCAAGCTTCGCCGCGACCGACAGCCCCAGGCCAAAATGCTCCTTCTGTCTGCGGGACGGATCCTGCCTGTAAAATCGGTCAAAAACCAGTTTCTTCTCCGCATCCGGAATCCCCGGCCCATGATCGATCACATACACCATAACAGAAGGAGGCCGATACTCCGCCCGCAGCACAATCCTCCCGGCATTTTCACGCTTCAGCGATGCTGCGGGGAGCTGCTCCATACGCAGTGCGATTCTCACGGCATTTCCACACCTTGGCGCTGCTTTGGGAACCTGCTCCATTTTGCCGTCCTCGCCGGTCGCGCAGTCACGATCCATTCCCACATCCTCCGCCTCTTCTCCACCCAGCCCATAAGCCACTGCGTTATCCAGCAATATGGTAAAAATCTGCCGGCACAATTCCGGGTCAGCCAGTACCTTCGGAATCGGCTCCTCCGGCAATTCCAGCAACAGCTTCCCGTTTCTCGACACACAGAGAGGTTCATACACCTCCAGGAGATTCAGCAGCATTTCATCAATCTCAAAATATTCTTTCCTCACAGCCCATTGCTTTTGATCCGCCGTGGCCAGAAGCAGCAGGTTTTTCACAAGCGAGCTTCCTCTCTGGCATTCCTTTCGAATCACCTCCAAGAGCTTCTCCTGTTCCTTGGGCGCGTCGGCAACCGCGTCAGCGGTACTCCGAATGACCGCAAGGGGGGAGCGCAGCTCATGGGAAGCAGCGGCCACAAAATCCTGCTGTTTTTGGTAAGTCTCCTCCAGAGGCTTCAGAGACCGGCGGACGAACCAGCGCCCGGTCAGGAAGAGAAGCAGGATTCCGATACAGCCGATCAAAATATAAAAAAGGAGAGTTCTCATAACCAGCGCCCGGTTCCCGGAAATATCCTGTAGCAGGATCAGCTTTTTATACCCGCCGGCGGTCTGGATGACCAGAACATTTCCAAGATAAATGTCCCGTGCTTCTCCACGGATCTCCAGCAGAGAACTCTGCAGAAGATTTGAGGAAATGGGATGGGAATGCGGGAAGATCCCTTCCTTTGCAGCCAGGTCTTCGGCGCGCTCGAATAATTTCTCACGTTCCGTTCGTGTCACGTAAGAGCCTGGGAAAAAGAACGGCGAATCATTTTCTTCTATATAAATAGCGAGCTGGTGTTTCTGTTCTAATTGCGCCAGATAGGAATCAGAAAATACAGAGTCGGTCTGCAGCCGGGACATCAAGGTAAAAAGCTGATCCTGAAAAATGGATTTCCGGCGGCTGTCCTGGGATGAGAGAAAGAACAGGAAAGCTGCCGCAAGGATCACGCTTAGGATCAGTCCGGTACTCAGAGTATAAAGAATCACAAATTTTTTTTCAAGCTTTGGAAACATCAAACTCCCTCCATCCGATACCCCAGCCCATGCACCGTAGAGATCACCGTCCGGCTCCCCAGGGCGCGCAGATGCTTTCGGAGAAAATAAATATAGGTATCCAGGTTCCCATCTTCCACGGCGCCGTCCGGTCCCCACACCCGGGAGAAGATCTGCTCCCGGACCAGTGTCTTTTCCGGATTGCGCAGGAAAAATTCCAGCAGCAGCGATTCACGCCTGGAAAGCTGCCGTTCCTCTCCGCCGCAGGTTAAAAGACGATTGTCCGGGTCGAATCGGATATCCAGATAGGAAAGGCTCTGATATTCCGTAAATGCCTGGGGCCTTCTGGAAAGCGCGCGGATGCGGGCCAGAAGCTCCTCAATGGCATAAGGCTTCACCAGATAGTCGTCTGCCCCGCAGTCCAGGCCGTCGATCCGGTCATGGATGGTATCCAGCGCAGTGGTCACGATGACCGGAACCGTGATATGATTCTGGCGGATGGAACGCAGGATGGACAGCCCGTCGATCTCCGGCAGCATCCGGTCCAGAAGGATCAGGTCGTAGGCATCCGTCATGGCACGATAGAGCGCCTCGCTGCCGGTATGGCAGCAGTCCGCGGTATGGTTCCGGGCATTCAGCTGCAGCCGCAGCGCTTCACACAGTTCCCGGTCGTCTTCTATGATTAAAATATGCATCTGATCTCTCCGTTTCATAAGGTTATACCCCAAGGACATCCATTATGGCTGTTTCACCGGATGCTATGTATTAACAAGTGGCTTGAGTATACCATAGTTTCTGCTGTGAATCAAATGCTATACCGCTATAGATACAGTATACCAGACATTTCTCAAAAAAACCTCAAAAAATTCCCCCATCTTTTCAAAGTTTTTTTGAGAAATCCCCTGTATACTTATCTGCAGGGATTCCCGATCGGGAGATCGTCAGACGAATCCCAATGACCTACGAAGAAAGGAGACTACAACCCATGAATCAAAGAATTTCCTACATAAAGAAAAAGAACCTGCGCCGCCTTCTGGCCACCGTCTTATTCCTTACACTGGCCCTCGCCTCCCTCACCGCCTGCTCCAAAAACGACGCGGATACGGGAAGCAGAAACAACGGGAAGGACAGCACCGGCGCCAACGGCTCCTCCGGCGGTACATCCGCCAAAGGCCGCTACATAGAGGATGATATGGACCTCCCTCTGGCAGACGGCGAAGAGGTTCTGAACCTCACCCGGACAACGGACGGCGCGCCGGTCCTCTTCACCAGAGTAAATGATACCCAGGTGAACCGCTATGAATACAACGGGAAGGACTGGAGCAAGACCGCTCTGGACTGGCTCGCCCGGGTCTATCCGGACAGTGAGGTCATTCCCATGGAAGTGCGGGAAACCGCCGAAGGGGTACAGTATGTGCGCGGAATGGATGAGGAGCAGACACACATTGCCAGGGGCGGGAACGGACAGGAGGGGGAAGAGCTGCAGATTCCTTATCTGACAGAGCAGGCCGAGATCGGATACCCCATCATAACCGGGATGCTCGTGGACGATGCCGGCAATTACTGGCTGCAGTCGCCCTACGAGGGAACTGCCGCGGTGATTGCCGGAGATACCCTGGAGGTATTGGAAGAACTTCCGACATCCCAGCTCCTTTCCATGATGGACCGGCTCATATTCCAGGGAAATGGTATGGTAGCGGTCAATACGGAGGACAATGTATACACGGTCTATGAAAAGAACCGGGAGCAGCAGGGAACATTTTCTGTAAAAAAGAAAGGCGCGGCTTGGATGTGCGGCGGAGAAGACCACTGGTATTACATTTCCGAAGAAGGAATTACCCGGCTTACCTTGGGAAATGATACTCAGGAAGTGATCATGGACGGCAGCCTGGGCGCCATGGGCTCCACTGTGAATCAAGTTATGGGTGCTGTCCGGGGAAATGAGGATGATTTTTATATTCTTTACTATCTCAACAATAGTATTTTAGAGTTATTGAACCTTTTTCTATAACACTTATATCACTTAATTTACATTTAGTTTTCACACTTTAAATTATATCATAAATTGTATTATTATTGATGTT
>ERZ808040.2221-NODE-2221-length-11309-cov-5.369124_pt1 | contig 11309 bp, 10 predicted proteins | sample MGYA00380191_ERZ808040 | MGnify/ENA primary metagenome ERZ808040 (study PRJEB31490, sample SAMN06133395) | mouse gut metagenome | isolation source: J6 | host: mice | place: China: Chengdu | collected 2015-05 ... | reverse complement strand
GGCGTGTGCGAGGAGACGGCGGACCGCTTCCTCACCCAGGTCACCGGGCGCACCAAGATTGACAAGGGGGAGCCCCCCCGCTTCACCGAGGACGACGGGAAGACCTGGACGGAGCTGTCCGGGGACACCATCGTGTCCATGAATATGTGGGGCTTCAACCGCAGCTTCCTGGAGGAGGCCTGGAAGCGGTTCCCCGCCTTTCTGGACAAGGCCCTGGCCGAAAATCCCGCCAAGGCGGAGTATTTCCTGCCCACCGTGGTCAGCCAGCTGATTGACGAGGGCAGGGCCCGGGTGAAGGTTCTGCGGAGCGAGGACAAATGGTATGGCGTCACCTACCGGGAGGACAAGCCCGCCGTAGTGGCCGCCATCGCGGAGAAGACGGCCGCCGGACTGTATCCGGACAGTCTGTGGGGGGAGGCGTGACATGGGCGCAGCGGAGGAGAGACTGAGCGAGGTCCTGGAGGCCTTTGACTTCGGCGCGCCGGTGGTGGGCGCCATCCGGTACGGCCAGGGACATATCAACGACACCTTTTGCGTACACACCCAGCCGGAGGACGCCTGCTGCCGCCGCTTCATCCTCCAGCGGATGAGCGCCGCGGCCTTCAAGCGGCCGGACCAGCTGATGGAGAACATCATCGGCGTGACGGAGTACCTGGGGAAAAAGATTCAGGAGAACGGCGGCGACCGGAGCCGGGAGGCCATGGAGGTTCTGCGGCCCCGGAACGGCGAGGCCTTTTACACCGACGCCGCCGGCGGCGCCTGGCGGGTGTACCCCTTTGTGGAGGGGACCGTCTGCCATCAGTCGGCGGACACGCCGGAGCTGTTCGCCGCCTCGGGGCGGGCCTTCGGCCGCTTCCAGCGGCTGCTGGGGGAGTATCCGGCGGAGACCCTCCACGAGACCATTCCCAATTTCCACAACACCGAAGACCGGCTGAACAAGTTCAGGGCCGCCGTGGAAGCCGACGCCCTGGGCCGGGCGAAGGACTGCGGGCCGGAAATCCGCTTTGTCCTGGACCGGGCGCGGGACTGCTCCGCGGCTCTGGACGCCCAGCGGGCGGGAAAGCTGCCCCTGCGGGTGACCCACAACGACACGAAGCTGAACAATGTCCTGATGGACGGGACCACCGGCGAGGGCATCTGCGTCATCGACCTGGACACGGTGATGCCCGGCCTGGTGATTTACGACTTCGGGGATTCCATCCGCTTCGGAGCCAACCACAGCGCCGAGGACGAACGGGACCTCAGCCGGGTCAATTTGGACCTGGGTCTGTTCGAGGCCTATGCCGCCGCCTTCCTGGAGGGCGTGGGCGGCGCGCTGACGGAGGACGAGATTGCCTATCTCCCCTGGGGGGCCAAGCTGATGACGCTGGAGTGCGGCATGCGCTTCCTGACGGACTACCTGGAGGGGGACCACTATTTCCACACCAGCCGGCCGGGCCAGAATCTGGACCGATGCCGCACGCAGTTCAAGCTGGTGGAGGACATGGAACGCTGCTGGGCGGAGCTGGAGGCCATTGTGGCCCGCTGCCGGGCGTGACAAAATGACGCGGTTCATACGGGTCCCGTTCCGCGGGACCCCAGAGAGGGGGGCGGCGCTTTGCCTGAGATGAATACACTGTTTGACGAGGAGCGTCTGCGCAGGCTGATTGCCAACCTCAATTTCCTCACCGGCCTGCCTGCCAATATTCTGGACCCCAAGGGCAGGGACATCAACCTGTTCAGAGGACACCCGCCCTTCTGCCGGATGATGAACGATCTCCCGGAGGGGCACCGGCGCTGTGTGGCCTGCGACGAGTGTAAAATCCGCCGCTACACCGCTGACAGGGGCTTTCAGTTCTATCGCTGCCATGTGGGCATCTGCGAGGCCGTGATGCCTCTGTTCGACAAAAAACGGCCCCTGGCCTATCTGGCCTTCGGCTGCTATCTGGACGAGACCCCCATGGAAGAGCAGTGGGAATACAGCCGGTCCCTGCTGGACTGGTATCCCGGCGGGCCGGATGCTCTGAAGGACGCCTTTTTCCAGTTCCGCCAGTATTCCCAAAAGGAGATTCAGGCCTACGCCGAGATTCTGGAGGCCCTTTCCTCCTACATCCAGATTCAGGGCATGATCCTGTCCACGGAGCAGACGGATCTTCAGCGCCTGGACCTCTATCTGGAACAGCACTATATGGAGCACCTCTCCCTGGCCTCCATCTCCCGGGAGCTGCACATGGGCCGGACGAAGCTCTGCACCCTGGCCAAGCAGCTTTCAGGGGGGCGCACGCTGTCCTATCTCATCGCCCAGCGGCGCATCACCGCAGCCAAGAAGCTGCTGCTTCAGACCAGCCTTCCCATCTCCGAGGTGGGCGAGGCGGTGGGCGTCAGCGACTATAACTATTTTTCCAAGGTTTTCCGCTCCGTGGCGGGGATGACGCCCAGCGCGTTCCGCAAGCAGGGACAGAACGGCGGAGACGGACGGGGACAGCGCCCCCATGAGGCGGAGGAGGACTGAGCGCAGCACCGAAAAGAGTATACGGGGCCCCCGTTTGCAGGCGACTGGAAACGGGGGCCCCGGTCTGTCCTCCGGGGGTCCGGCGCCTCCGGAAAACGGGGCGGGAGGGAGCCCGTTCCCTCCGCCCCGGGGCCCCGGGAGGGGGCGGAAAATTCCCCGACGGAGACCCCGGCATTTTTTAAACAGCCTCTAGACGGGGCCTTTGTTTTGTGCTAGAATCATGCCAGATATGTCTGCCATGTGGATCCGGGGCCCGGGAGCGGACGGAGCACAGGCGAAGGAGGATTCTGAGATGGAGACCCATTTTGAATGGCGGGACGAGTTCAACATCGGGGTAGACGTCATTGACCGGGAACACCAACGGCTGTTCAAGATCATCAACAAGATCGTGACCCTGAAGGAGGAAGAGGGCAACGGCCAGTGGGCCTGTCAGGAGGGCGTCAAGTTCTTCAAGGGCCACACCGTGAAGCACTTCGCGGATGAGGAGGCCTATATGGCGTCCATCCAGTACGGGGGGCTGGAGCAGCACCGGCAGATTCACAGGAGCTTTCGGGAACATACGCTGCCCGCCCTGGAACAGGAGCTGGAGCGGACCGGTTATGCGCCTGACGCGGTGGACCACTTCCTTGGGGTCTGCGCCGGGTGGCTGATTGGCCACACGCTGACGGAGGACCAGGCCATCACCGGGGAGCAGGTGAGCAAATGGGAGCACCTTCTGCCCAGCGAGGAGGTGGCGGCCCTGAAAAAGGTCATCATTCAGCTGGTGTTCGACATGTTCCAGCTAGAGTCCCAGATGGTCAGCGACGCCTATGGCGGCGAGAAGTTCGGCAGGGGCGTCTACTGCCGCCTGGTCTACGGGGCCGGCGGTGAGAAGCGGCAGGAAATCCTGATGGTCTTCGAGGAAAAACTGCTGATTAACACCGTGGGCAAGGTCCTGGGTCTCCAGACCAACAAGCTGGACACCATGCTGGTCAATGCCGCCCGGTATACCGTCCGGCAGTTCGTGGGCCGGGTGATGGAGCACTATCCCGACGGGGAGGACTACGAGCTGAAAGAGGAAAACCTCCTGACCTACGGCCAGTTCCGGAAGATTTTCCAGCGGGAGAAGCCCCAGGTCAGCCTGCTGTTCAACACCGGCGGCGCGGGTTATTTCTCCTACTGCGTCATTGCCCCCCATCTGCTGGAGCAGGGGGAGAGCGCCACGCCTCTGGAGCCGGAGAACGCCATGGAGGAAGTGGAAAAGTATCTGGCGAAGCGGGAGAAAAAGGAGGCCCAGGAGGAGGCCAACCCCAGAAAGAAGATTCTGGTGGTGGACGACTCCGCCACCATCCGCCAGGCCATGAAAAAGCTGCTGGGGGAGGAATACAAGGTTGACATGGCGGAGTCCGGCGTGGCGGCCATCCGGGCCATCACCCTGAACCGGCCGGACCTGGTGCTGCTGGACTATGAGATGCCGGTTTGCGACGGGAAACAGACCCTGGAAATGCTCCGCTCCGAAGAGGCCTTCGCAGATATCCCGGTGATTTTCCTCACCGGCCGCAGCGACCCGGAGCTGGTGCGGACGCTGCTGTCCCTGAAGCCGGCGGGCTATTTGCTGAAATACCTGAAGCCCGACGACATCAAGCAGAAAATCGACCGGTTTTTTGAGACGGGCAGAATGACGGACCGGAGCTGAGAAATCATGGAAGACCGTGCGGGAGGGACCCATCCGGGCCCCTCCCGCATTGCCAAAAACCCCTTCCGGACAAAGGCCCGGGGGCGCGGGGCCTGAGAGCCTGTTTAAAATCCGTCGAAACGCCGTCACAGGGCATCTTTTTCCGCCGGTGCAGCGTTGGTTTGACTTGAAATCCGCCAGGATTCCTGCGTCAAACCGCCTTGCCCGACAATTGGATAGCCGTTGGCGGCTCTGCCGCCTTACGGATATCACATGCCCATTGGGTAAAAAATCTGCCCCAATCCGGCACCCCTCCGGATTTTAAACGGGCTCTCAGAACTGAACGGCGGCGGCTGTCAGGCCGCCGCCATAAGAAAGGTGTGTATTCTGCGATGCAAATGACATTCCGCTGGTATGGCGAGGGCAACGATCAAATCAAGCTTTCCGATATCAGGCAGATTCCCGGTGTGGAGGGCATCGTCTGGGCGCTTCACGACAAGCTGCCCGGCGAGGTCTGGCAGCCGGAGGAAATCGCCGCTGTGAAAAAACAGCTGGACGAGTACGGCTTCAACATGGACGTGGTGGAGTCCGTCAACGTCCACGACGACATTAAAATCGGCCTGCCCACCCGGGACCAGTATATTGAGAACTACAAGCAGACCCTGCGGAACCTGGCCCCCTTCGGCGTGAAGGTGGTTACCTACAACTTCATGCCCATTTTCGACTGGACCCGCACGGACCTGTTCCACCCCGTGGGGGACGGCTCCACGGCCCTGTACTATGAAAAGGCCAGAATCCAGCAGGATTACAAGGAGATGGCCAGCTACATCCTGGAGAACCTCCACGGCCTGACCTTCCCCGGCTGGGAGCCGGAGCGCATGGCCAAGCTGGACGATCTCTTTGAGGCCTACCGGCCCGTCACCAAGGAAAAGCTCTGGGAGAACCTGAAGTATTTCCTGGAGGCCATTATGCCCACCTGCCGGGAGACCGGCATCAAGATGGCCATTCACATGGACGATCCCCCGTGGGACATCTTCGGCATTCCCCGCCTGCTGGTCGACAAAGAGGCCATTCATCACTTCCTGAATATGGTGGACGATCCCCACAACTGCCTGTGCCTGTGCTCCGGCTCTCTGGGGGCGAACCCCAACAACGATGTGCCGGACATCATCCGTTCCTGCTGCGGCCGGATTGCCTTTGCCCACATCCGCAACATCAAGCACTTCCCCAACGGGGACTTCTCCGAGGCCAGCCACCGGGACTGCGACGGCGAAACCGGCATTCTGGAGATTATGCGGGCCTATCACGACTGCGGCTTCGAGGGCTATATCCGCCCCGACCATGGCCGGCATCTGTGGGGAGAGGGCCCCGGCACCTGCCGCCCTGGCTACGGGCTGTATGACCGGGCCCTGGGCATCATGTATATGCTGGGCTGCTGGGACATGCTGGAACGGGAAGCCGGAAAGATTTGAGGTGAAGCGTTATGAAACTGAACTGCGAGAGTATTCAGAACCGCGCCGCCTGGGAGCAGGCAGGCGTGACCCTGCCGAAGTTTGACTGGAAGGACATGGCCGCCGAGACGGAGGCCCGTCCCACCTGGGTTCACTTTGGTTCCGGCAGCCTCTTCCGGGCTTTTCACGCCATGCTCCAGCAGTCCCTGATTGAACAGGGGCTGGTGAAGGGCGGACTGTACACCGCCGAGACCTTCGATTATGAGATCGTGGACAACACCTATGGGCCCTATGATAACCTCAGCCTTCTGGTGACTCTGATGCCCGACGGGAACATGAAAAAGACCGTGGTGGGCTCCGTGGCCGGGGCCCTCCGGGCGGACCAGAGCTTCCCGGAGGATTGGGAGAAGCTGAAGGCCATCTTCCGCAATCCCTCCCTTCAGATGATTACCTTCACCATCACCGAGAAGGGCTATGCCCTGACCGGCATGGACGGCAGCTTTACCCCTCTGGCGGAGAAGGATTTCGCCGCCGGGCCGGAGGGCTGCGTCTCCGCCATGGGCAAGGTGACGGCTCTGCTGCTGGAGCGGTTCCAGGCCGGGAAATACCCCATGGCCGTGGTCAGCACCGACAACTGCTCCCGCAACGGCGAGAAGCTCCGGAACAGCGTGGTAACCATGGCGGAAAAGTGGATGGAAAAGGGCTTTGTTTCCGGGGACTTCACCGCCTGGGTGGAGGACGAGGCCCAGATTTCCTTCCCCTGGACCATGATTGACAAAATCACCCCCCGGCCCGCCCCCGCCGTGGAGCAGGCCCTGACCGAAGCGGGCTTTGAGGACATGAAGGTGAAAGTCACCTCCAAAAACGGCTACACAGCCGCCTTTGTCAACGCCGAGGGCCCCCAGTATCTGGTGATTGAGGACCGGTTCCCCAACGGGCGGCCGCCCCTGGAAAAAGCCGGGGTCTTTATGACCGACCGGGATACCGTGAACAACGTGGAGCGGATGAAGGTCATGACCTGCCTGAATCCTCTGCACACGGCGCTGGCGGTCTACGGTTGCCTGCTGGGCTATGATTCCATCGCCGCCGAGCTGCGGGACCCGGAGCTCAAGGGGCTGATTGAGAAAATCGGCTATGTGGAGGGGATGCCCGTGGTGACGGACCCCGGCATCATCAAGCCCATGGACTTCATCCACGAGGTCATCGACCAGCGGTTCCCCAATCCCTTCATGCCGGATACGCCCCAGCGCATTGCCTCGGACACCAGCCAGAAGATTCCCATTCGATTTGGCGAGACCGTCCGGGCCTACGCCCAGAGGCCCGGCATGGACCCGAAGACCCTGACCTTCATCCCTCTGGCCATTGCCGGGTGGCTGCGCTACCTGCTGGCGGTGGACGACGAGGGGAAGCCCTTCGAGTGCAGCGGCGACCCCATGCTGGAGGAGCTTCAGGGCAGGCTGGCGGGCGTGACTCTGGGCCATCCGGAGAGCGTGGACGGCAGGCTGGAGGACATCCTCCGCAACCCCGTGATTTTTGGCTCCGACCTGGTGGAGCTGGGCCTGTCCGGGAGGATTGAAGGCATGGTAAAAGAGCTGCTGGCCGGCCCCGGCGCGGTGCGGGCCACACTGAAAAAATATTTGGGAAACTGATATACAAGTTCTTGACAGCAGGCCTCTAAACTTGTATGCTAGTTTAAGATGAGACAAGGCAGGAGGCGTGCTTATGAAAATATTGGAGCGGCTTCCCCGGGAAAACGGGCGGGATTACGCGCTGCGGGTCATCAAGGACAACATCATTCATCTCAATCTGGAGCCCGGCAGCCAAATCAGCGAAAACGAGCTTTCCGCGGAGCTGGGTCTTTCCCGGACGCCGGTGCGGGAGGCGCTGATTGAGCTGTCCAAGGTGCGGATTATAGAGATTCAGCCTCAGAAGAGAAGCGTGGTGTCCCTGATTGACTACGACCTGGTGGAAGAATCCCGGTTCATGCGGAACGTGCTGGAGTGCGCCGTGGTGGACCTGGTCTGCGAGATGGCCGGGCCGGAGGACGTGGAGCGGCTCCGGGAAAACATCCGGCTCCAGAAGTTCTACTGGGACAATTTCGACCCGGATCAGCTCTGGACTCTGGATGACCATTTCCATCAGATGCTGTTTGAAATCGCCCATAAATCCCAGGTGTTCGCCCTGATGCAGAACATCTCCATTCACTTCGACCGGGTTCGCAACATGGCCCTTTTCTCCGTCAAGGACCCGAAAATTGTGCAGGACCATGAGAATATGACCGAGTCCATCGCCTGCCGGGACCCTGTCAAGACCCGGGAGCTGATGGAGGTACATCTGAGCCGCTACCGAATCGACGCGGTGGTCATCCGCAAGGCGTATCCCCAATATTTCAAGAACTGACGTCAAGGCCTCCGGCAGCAAGCCGGAGGCCTTGTCATGCTCCGGAGTTTTCCGCCGCTTTTCCGCCGCCGGGGTTCTCCCTGTCTCCGCCGCCTCAAACATGCCGTCCACGTTTCGGGACGGCGGGCCCCCGTGTTTCTCCCAACCCGGCAGGCGGGAACAGCAGGCGGGAACAGCAGGTGAGAACGGCGGGGGCGTCTTATTCGGGAATTTGATGCTGTCCCGTCCCCCGAAGGCATGGAGCGCCCTGTAGGGGAGGGGACCCCTTTCCAACATGGCATCCCCGCTGTAAAATGTGCAGACGGACACGCCTCAAACAGTATTTTTCTTGAAAAGCCGCCAAAAATTTTGTATGCTGTAGACAGGCGCGTTTGCAGACGGCCCATGGGTCCTGAGGCCGGGTCATGCCTGAACGCGCGGAAGGAGGCCGTTCTATGCCCCGTATTCTGATCATTGAAGACGATACCGATATCAACAACGCCGCCGCCCAGTATCTGCGCCGGAAGGGCTGTGAGTGCGTCCAGGCATTTTCCGGCACCGAGGGCCGGATGCTCTGGCAGGCGGGCGGCATCGACCTGCTGCTGATGGACCTGATGCTTCCCGGCCTGTCCGGCGGGGAGCTGATTGCGGAAATCCGCCAATCCAGTCAGGTGCCGGTGATGGTGCTGTCGGCCAAAACAGAGCTGTCCGACAAGGTGGAGCTGCTGGGACTGGGGGCGGACGACTATCTGACCAAGCCCTATCAGCTGGAAGAGCTGTGGGCCAGAATCCTGGTGCAGCTCCGCCACGCCAGCGCCGCCCCCCCGGGCGAATGCCTGCGCTACCGGGACTGGGTGCTGAACCTGGACGGGATGACCCTCACCGCCGCCGGACAGCCGGTTAATCTCACCGCCCATGAATTCAAGATAGTGGAGCTGCTGGCCGGCCGCCCCAAGCGGGTGTTTACCAAGCAGCAGATTTATGAGGCGGTCTGGCAGGAGGAATACGCCGTGGAGGACAAAACCATCACCGTCCACGTCAGCAACATCCGGGCCAAGCTCCGTCCCAGCGGCACGGACGGCTATATTCAGACGGTGTGGGGCATCGGCTTCAAGCTGGCGGAGGCGTGAGCCGGGACCGGGGGCGAACGCCCCGGGCTTTGCCCGGACCGGAGGGAGGGCGGCCAAGGAGGGCGTGACCATGCGTAAACTTTACATTTTCTTTACCCTTCCTTTGCGATGTTTGGGCACTTGTCTGTCAGACTGAGCCTGCAAACGAAAAAGGAGGTTTTCCTATGGCAGTCATACAGACAAGGGCGCTGTCCAAGCGCTATCAGGGCCGGTGGGCGGTGGACAGCCTGGACCTGCAGGTGGAGCAGGGAGATATCTACGGCTTCATCGGCCGGAACGGCGCGGGCAAGTCCACCACGCTGAAGCTCCTGTGCGGGCTGGCCCGGCCCACCCGGGGAGAGGCGCTGATCTTCGGCAGGCCCATCCGGGACCCGGTGGCCCGCAGCCGCATGGGGGCGCTGATTGAGCGGCCGGGGCTGTACCCCGACCTGAGCGGACATGAGAATCTGCGACTGTACGCCGCGCTGCTGGGGCTGGACAGCCCGGCGCGGCAGACGGCGGAAGCCCTGGAGACGGTGGGCCTGGCCCCCGGGGAGAAAAAGCCGGTGCGCCACTACTCCATGGGCATGAAACAGCGGCTGGGGGTGGCCCTGGCCCTGCTGGGCGGGCCGGACCTGCTGCTGCTGGACGAACCCATCAACGGCCTGGACCCGGAGGGCATCCGGGAGATGCGGGAGCTGCTTCTGCGGCTGAACCGGGAACGGGGGCTGACCATTCTGGTGAGCTCTCACATTCTGGGGGAGCTGAGCAAAATCGCCACCCGGTACGGCATTATTCAGGAAGGGCGGCTGGTGGAGCAGATTACCGCCGGGGAGCTTGCCCGGAAATGCACCGACTATCTGCACCTGAAGGCGGACCAGCCCCGGAAGGCGGCGGCTCTGCTGGAACGGGAGCTCCGCCTGACCCGCTGGGAGATGCGGCCCGAGGGCGAGATACGCATTTATGAGCCCGCGGACGCCAGAACCGTGGGGCAGACCCTTGCCCTGGCGGGCGTCGCGGTGGAGGAGATGGGCCTGCACCGGCAGGACCTGGAGAGCTATTTTCTGGAGCGGATGGGAGGAAGCGATCATGTTTAATCTGCTGTGTATGGACCTTCGGCGGCTGTTCAAAAGCCGGAGCTTTTATGCCGTACTGGCCATTACGGCGGTGATGCTGATGCTGACAACCGTCATGGCCCGCTCTCTTTCGGACCCGGAGACCTTGAGCGCCATGGCGGAACAGGGGGCGGAGGTGGACGAGTCCGACCGTATGATGGGCGAATACCTCCGCAGCATGCCGCCGCTGGAGCTGATGCACGAAGCCCTGGGCAGCGGCTTTCTGCTGGTCATGACCGGGATTGGAATGACTCTGTTTGTATACGGCGACTTTTCCAGCGGATTTATCAAGAACATCTGCTGCATCCATCCCCGCCGCCGGGACTATGTCCTTTCAAAAATTGCCCTGGCGGGCGTCTACAGCGGAATTACCACCGCTTTCTCAGTCCTGCTGATGCTGCTGTTCCCCGTGCTGATCCGCATGTACCCGGCGCCGGGCTCCCCTCTGGAGGTCTTGCGGTATGCCCTCAGGATGTGGCCGCCCCACTGGGCCTTTGCCCTCATGGCCCTGACCCTGGTCCTGCTGACCCGGAGCTCCACCCTGGGCATTATCCTGTCCCTGGTGGCCGGAAGCGGGCTGACCGCCCTTCTGCTGGGGACGCTGGGCAGGCTGCTGCACCTGCCGCCCTTTGAGCGCTGGTTTCTCGCCGTGACGGTGAAGGGCATTTACACGCCTGAGACCGGAATTACATCCATTGGAATCATTCTGGCCTGCGCTGCCGTCTGGGCGGTGATCTACGGAGCCGGAGGCCTGCTGTCCATGGAGAAGCGGGATATTTAAGGAGGGATGTTTGTGCTCCTGATGCTGGCTCTTGCCGCCCTGGCGGCCGCCGCCGTGCGCCTGTGGTCCTACCGCGCCCAGATGCTTGAGATGGCCCGGATTCTGGAGGAGACCCCAACCGAGAGCAATCTGCGCCTGACGGTCCGGATGTCCGGCGCGGCCCCCCGGCGGCTGTGCCGGGCGGTAAACAGCCGGCTGGAGGAGGGGCGGCGGCTTCGTTTGGAGACGTCGAAGCGGGAGCAGGAACTGAAATACACCATGGCCTGCATCTCCCACGACATCCGCACCCCTCTGGCCGGGGCCATGGGCTATTTGCAGCTGCTGGAGGG
>ERZ808040.2219-NODE-2219-length-11342-cov-4.248202_pt1 | contig 11342 bp, 10 predicted proteins | sample MGYA00380191_ERZ808040 | MGnify/ENA primary metagenome ERZ808040 (study PRJEB31490, sample SAMN06133395) | mouse gut metagenome | isolation source: J6 | host: mice | place: China: Chengdu | collected 2015-05 ... | reverse complement strand
CACCGCATCGCCTCGTTCAGCCGCCTTGCAGGCTGAAAATTTATCCTGCGCCAAACATACGGGCAATTAGGGTGGATCATACTAGTTCCCATCAGCGCCGCCGCCCTGTACGTTTACTGACTTTGTGCAACTAATTGTCGCACCTGTACAAGTAATGGCTTTTGTGGTGGCCTCGTCAGCCGCTTTTACCCACACCTTAAACGTTGCGTTATCACCGGACTGATACGCATTTGCATGGGACGCACGCACAACTGTCACCGTATTTCCGCTGAAAGAAGCCTCGAAATTACTCTCAGTATATGCATCTGTCAGCGCATTGCTGAAAGTAAGCGTGGAGGTCGATGCCGTGGATATATGCTGCACTGCACTTGAATGTACGATTGCAATCTCAAACACATGGTGCGAACCGTTCCAATCCTGAACGGATTTAGGCGTAATCGTCCAACAGTCAGAAGCGCTTCCGCTGGCCGCATACACACCCTCAGCCAACTCTTCATTTGCAAGCACAACAGGTCTTTCATAAGTTTTCATACTTGATTCCCCCATTTCTACACTGCTTTTATGTGTTATCAGAGCTTGCGGACGCAGTGTAGACACAAACCCCATCAATTAAATTAATACACCCTCATTCGAAACAAAATCCTGCTTACGCTATATACCGCCCTCTATTTGCCAATGGATATGGAGTCACCCTTGTAAAATACATCCACATCTATATCAAGCGAACCGCCTGCTGCAATCTCCCCGCCCGGGCCGGATGTTATCACAATCTTGTCACCGTCAGCAGACGCACTGGCAAACCATCCGTTGTATATTATCACAGAATCAACTGTACCTGACACAACGGAAATAGATGCAGACCAATCCTTCAAAGCTTCATTGCCCGAATTCACTATTGTCACTTTATACTTGTTATTTTTATAGTCTGGATTGCCCCATCCGGTCTGTACCACATCCGATACAGAAACCCCGCCTGTACTTTCAACCGCACCGCTTGCGGCATATACGCCTTCCGACAACTCCTCATTGGCCAGTATTACCGGTCTTATATAACTTTTCATGTTATACCCCATCCGTTTCTTTTTTGCTAAACAATCGCTTTGATCAACAATATCTTTGATGCTAAATAATATCTTTCATAAACAATAAAATTAAAGATAACTTAAAATAAGCAGTACACCTGCGTTTACTATATTTACTATAATATAATTTCCCCCCAGCGTCAACACCAAAGCAGTTTTTCACCGTAATTCGCTCTATTCAGAAAATTTGGATAAACTGTCAAAAAATAACAATTTTAAAACAAGCCTGCCTTTTCTTTTCCTCACAATACATATAAACTGTCTTACAATGCCCTTGCGGTATGGTAACTATATTATTTCTCCCCCAGTCCGATCTGCTGCAGCAGCCTGCTGCGGTTCCCTGCGCTGCGCAGGATATCCCTTGTCCTTCCGCGGTTCAATTTCCGGTTGTTGTGAAGGAACACCGCCAGCGTGACCACCCACAGGCCCGGCCACAAAATCACATAAGATGACGCTTTGGGATGGTTCAGCTTCATCTGATAATGGAACTCCTTTACATAGGCCCACAGGCTGTTCCCTTCTACTATGACCATGCGGTCCTTGTCCGCTTTCCCGAACTCTTCCGCCGCAAACACATCCTGCAGGAACTCCTCCGCCAGTTTTCTGTCCCGGCTGCGGCCCATGGGCAGATCCTCCCTGAGGCCCAGAAACTCCTTGCATACCATGGTCACCGTGTCCGCAAACTGCCTGACATGGCAGGCCTCCGCCAACCGGAGAAATTCCGGGGCCGCCCCCCACGCTTCTTCCCTGTTCCAAAAGACCACCCAGTCGCAGAGCAGTTTCAGGCCGAAACCCGCCCGCAGGAAATGCTGCAGCATATGGAGAAGCAGCTGCAGCGCCTGGCAGGGCCCCTGGGGCACAGGCAGGCGCACCCCCATACAGTCCCCGTACCCCTTCTTTTCAAAATACATAGGCAGAAGCCGGTCCATTCCCCGGTTGATCCCGGCATCCCGGAATGGTTCCGCCAGCATGGTGTGAAGCTCCAGGTCTATGCCGTCCCCGGAACGGAAAGCCAGGTGGTGATTGGCATGCTGTCCCTCCTTCACCAGAAAATCCTTTCCCTCCAGAATTTCCCTTGCAGCATCCAGCAAATCCCCCGGTATCAGCAGATCCACATCCCCCGATTTCCGAAGTTCCGGGACAGGGTACAATCCCGCCACCCCGCTCCCCTTCAGCACCAGCACAGGCACCCCTGCCTCCTCCAGCGACTCTACCAGAAAACGGGTCAGGAACAGAAGGCGGTAACTCTGCTTTACGGTAATGCGGGAAATGCTCTCCACATACTTCCTGTCCGCCTCCTCCAGGGGCTGCCCCCGCCACTCCTCACACAATACTCCGTACAGCAGCGGCAATACTTTGTGCCGCTGGGCCGTCTGAATGACCCTTTTCATATCTGTCTGGTCTGGCTGGCCCGGCAATTCCCCGGGACAGTCCCCGGTCAGCGCCTGGCACAGGAGCAGGCAAAGGAACCTCTGTTCTTTGCTCAACCTTGTACTCATGGCCTCTCCTTTTTATTGCGGGATTCCGTGATCTTCCCGTCTACCTTAAGCTTCCTCAGCAGCGCAATCCCTGCCACAAAGAGGGAATAGGCCCGAATGTGGAACAAAACGGAGGCTCCGCGGATTAAAAAGCGCCAGGAGAGGGCCGATATTTCCTTCAGGTACTTTCCCTTTGCCAAATCCGCCATGGCTTTTTTGACAAGGGGGTCTTCCCCATATCTTCTCACGGCGCGGACACTCTCACGGATCCCGTGTTCCTTGAACTGCAGCTCCTGTTTCACCAGGAAAAAGCTGCCGAAAAAGAAATGCAGCGCAATCCAGTCCCCATAGTCCTCTTCCACGCCGCGCTTTTCCATAAAATCCAAAAAATCAGCCGCTATGGCGATCCATACAGGCATCAGATTCTCTTTATACCGGAAGGTCACCGATTCTTCATTGACGCGGTACAGGTAAATACTATCCTCGATAAAGGCGTACCGGGGACGGTATACATAGCAGTCCATGTTATGGGCTTTATCCTGGGTGAAAGGATAAGCACGGCATCTTAGGTCATGGGCGTCCAGAAAATCTTTTCTATAAAGCTGTCCCCAGTTGTGGGCCAGATGGCCGTACATATAAAACCCTTTAAAGCGGAAATCCACCGTCCTTGTATACTCCCCGCCCCGGAGATGATGGCGGTTTACCTGGCGAAACCCGGCCTCGTTAAACCGGCGGTAACACCCAACCGTGATATCCGCCTGTTCCGCCTCCGCCTGTTCAACCAACAGCCTGATGGCCGATGCCCCGTCCAGGCAGTCGTCCGAATCGATAAAAAAGATGTATTTGCCGTGAGCCGCGTACATCCCCGTATTGCGGGACAGGCCCAGTCCCTTGTTCTCCTGGTGGATCACGCTGACATTCCCATGCGCTGCCGCATACCCATCACAGAGGGCAGGGCAGTTATCGGGAGAACCGTCATCAATGAGCAATATTTCCAATGCCGGATAGTCTTGTGCCAAGACACTCCGCATGCATTCATCCAGATACTTTTCCGTCTTATATACCGGTACCACAATGCTTACCAACGCTTCTTTACCGTCCATTTATCCTACGCTCCTATCATCCAGTATGCCGGCCCCCGGCTGTTAGCTTCCCTGCTGCCATGATACCACGAATCACTGGAAAAGTCAGCAAATGATAAGTAAAAGGTATTCAAATCTTTAAAACTGTGCTACCATGTGTTTTAGAAATAAATGATTTATGAATGAAACGTTTTATGAAATACCTGAAACAAATGACATGCGCCGCAAGCGCAGAAACGGAGTTAGACGTGAATCTGTATAACAAAGCTTTTCGAATATTGAGCGTGATCCTATTGGCAGTGTTCCTTCCCGTACTGGTCTGTGTTATGTTCATAGGGACAAACATGGATTATTGGGAAGCCGTAAAGATCTCCACCAGGCTGCCGAACCCGGCGCTCTCGGCCATAGCCATGGCAGGGTTGGCGATCTGCATATTCCTCTTCCTGAAATGGAACAAAATCACTTTCACTCCCCGCAGCAGCCGGATTGCGGACTGGGTGCTTGGCTGCCTGTTTATTCTCCTTTTCCTGGTAAATGTCCGGGTGGCAAAAGAAATCGCCTTCCATCTCCCCACCGACTATATGATGGTGAGCGGGGCCGCCTATAAAATCGCAAAGGGAGAACCCATGGAAGATCTCATATATTTCTCCATGTATCCCAACAATATCCCCATCTCCTATCTCCTGGGAAGACTTTACCGTATGGTATCGGAATGGAAAAATTACCCTTATATCTATGAATTTTTCTGGCTCCAGGTAAACTGCGCCCTCATTTCCCTGGCCGGTTTTTTCAGCTGCCTCACCGTGAAGAAACTGACCCGGAGGCTGATGCCGGTTATTGCTGTTTTCGGCCTGTACCTGGTATTGGGGGGGGCGTCCGCCTGGAAGATCGCCCCTTACACGGACACCTACTCCCTGCCCTTCCCTGTGATGTGCGTATTTTTCTATCTGTGTTACCGGGATGCAGGCAAGCTTTGGGCAAAGTATCTCTATTTCCTGCTTTCGGTCCTTGCCGGGATGACAGGCGGTTTTATCAAACCCAGCGTATATGTGGTCATCCTGGCCCTACTGGGTTGGGAATTTGTATGCTTCCTGGCGGATTACCGGCAAAAGTGGAAATTTGTGGTTCCGGGGATCCTGCTGGCGGCAGCATTGGCATGGGGCGCCGGCGCATACCGGGATCATCTGATAAAAGAAATCGGGTTGGATTTCAACAAAGAGCTGGAGGTGGGATGGCAGCATTATTTCTTCATGGGCCTGAACGAAAAGACCACCGGGGCTTACAATTCCGAGGACGCCCTGTTCGGGGAATTCCAGGACAGCCGGAAGGACCGGATCCGCGCAGAGTTGGAAAGGGCGGGAGCCAGGCTGAAAGAGCGGGGCCTCCTGAAAGACATCTGGTTTTATCTGCGGAAGCTGGTAATGACCTTCAACGACGGTACCTTTGGCTGGAATATGGAAATCTATGCTTATGACTACTACCCGGACAATATGGCCAGCAACACCTACCTGACGCAGCGCCTGAGGAGTATTTATTGGGGAAACGAACTGAATTTTGACGTAGGCGGATATAAAACCCTGTGCCAGCTGGCCTGGATATTCAGCCTGCTGGGCATCCCGGGGATCTGTCTGGCGGGAAAGGATGAGAGGGAAAAATACGGGATCCTGGTTGTCAGTTTCCTTGGCATCTTTTTCTACCAGATGCTGTTTGAGGCCAGGGCACGGTATCTCTTCTGCTTCCTTCCCCTGCTGCTGCCCCTGGCCGTGTGCGGCCTGCAGCAATATACCGGCCTGCTGGGCGCTTTCCTGGAACAGAAAAAGGCAGCCGGCAGGGAACTGCAGCGCCGGAAAGATGCAGCGTAAAAGCATTCCGCCAAAGGCAAAGTGAGGAGGCGCCATGACAGCAGACCGCATATTTACACCGCATAACGCGCCTGAGCAGGGCGATGCCGCCCTGCCGGATACCATACTCCTGTTTGAGAAGCCGGAAGCCTATTTCTTCCCTTTTTATAAAGACAGGGTTTTCGCCCCTTTCGGCGTGCCCCAGCCAAGCTTCCGCTATCTGGCCTATCAATTAATGAGGCTGCTTCATCTGCCCTGCCGCAGCATGTTCTGGGGACAGTGGAAGGACTACGCCAAAAGGGCAAAACGTGTGGTAATTTTCGACTATGGCTATCAATCCGGCATGGAACGCTACATCCGCCGGGTCAATCCCCAATGCCGGGTCTTCCTTTTCTTCTGGAATAAGGTCAATCGATATAACAGGCAGCACCTGCGGTTTTCAAACCCTGGCGCGATCTTTTCCACCGACCGGGAAGACTGTGCCAGATACGGGTTGAAATATAACCATATTTTCTATCCCATGGAATTCCATACCCCTTATATCCCCCGGCCTGAGCAAAACAGGCTCTTTTTCCTGGGCGCCGACAAGGGGCGGGCACCCTATATTGCCGCCCTGAAGCAATTCCTTGAAAAAAACGGCCTTATCTGTGACATCCGCGTCCTTCCCTCCCCCCATGAACGCAAGTCTCCCGGCTACCGGGAGCGTTTCCGGGATATCTTGACCGACAGGAGGCTGTCCTACGGCGAATATCTGGAGATTTTAAAATCCCGGGATATTCTTCTGGATGTCAATCAGGAGGGCCAGAGCGCGCTCACCATGCGGGTCATGGAATCCATCTATCTCTCCAAAAAGCTGATTACCGGAAACCGGCATGTACTGAACTATGATTTCTACCATCCCGACAATATTCTGGTGCTCCCGGAGGGCGGACTGCCCGCCGGGGAAGATCTCCTGCGCTTCCTGCGCGCCCCCTTCCGCCCCTACCCGGAGGACGTCCTGGAACATTACAGCTTTGAGCACTGGCTGGAAGGTTTCACGGAATAACAGGTTCCTGCCATTCTCAGGGTTCATGCCATTGGCCAAAGCCAAAAGCCTGTCCCCGGGTTAAATTTGGCACAGAAGCGTCAACGCCTTCAGGGAAACCCCCAGATATGGGTTGGCCAGCGCCATCCGCCGGTTCTTCCGGATCTCCTTATGGAACTGCCTGCGCAGCTCCATGGCCCTGTGGTCTTTCTTCAACTTCCTCAGATTCACATAACACCATAATAAAGTCTTGCAGTACTTGTACTGGGCGGCAGGGATCAGCTCCGGCGCTTTCCGCGTCACAAATTCCAGGTTTTCCCTGCTGTTGTAGACACAATCGGCCATTTTCACGGAAAAGGCAGAAGTGGTAATGCTGTTTGCCCTCTTCCGGTAAAAATAGGTTTCACAGTCCAGGAAAGCAATCCTGTCCATCCGTTCATAGGCCTGAAGCGCAAAAGGCTCGTCCTCATTGATCCTGTTTTCAGGAAAGCACAACCCCTCCAGCATTTCCCTTTTATAAAGGCGATTACAGGAAGAAGAGCCTGCCAGCAGTACATGTTCCATGGCCTCCCTGGCCGACTCGCACCGCTCCCTGCTTCCCTTTCCCCGGCGCACCTCCCGTTTTCCGTCCTCCCTCTCCAGCACGGTGACGCAGGCGCCCACAGCGCAGTCCGCCTGATATTTCATCAACCCCTCATACAGCCTTTCCAGGGTATCCGCCGCCAGCCAGTCGTCGCTGTCCGCAAAGAACAGGTACTTCCCCGTGGCGTGCTCCATGCCGGTGTTCCTTGCCTCAGCCAGGCCGCCGTTTCTCTCCTTATGTATGACCCTGATCCTGCCGTCCTCCGACCCATACCTGTCACAGATGGCGCCGCATCCGTCCGGCGAGGCGTCATCCACCAAAAGGATTTCCAGATCCCTCCATGTCTGGTTTACCACACTCTCCAGGCATTCCTCCAAATACGCCTCCACACCATATATGGGAATGACCACACTGATCGTTTCACCCATGCTTCCGCCTCCTTATCGCTATGCAAAATACATTATCCGGCCTTCTTCACCATTGCCTGCCGCACCAACTGTCATAATAATATTTTTCTCAGTAAAAGTTGTGCCAAACCTTTTATTTAAGGAAGAAGCAACCACTCCCCTCACATCTTCATATCCAGAATTACTCATATAACCATGGATATAAGTAGAATCTTCTTCTAAAAGAATATCTTTTATTGCCTTTTCTACCTCAAAAGGTGCTGGCACATTTGGGTTCCCTAAACTAAAATCATATACATTTTCTGTGCCATATATCGCTGCCAAACGTTTTCCTTCTTCAAACATCGCCCGGATTGCTGAACTGTTATTTACAAAATCTACCATTTTATCTGCTATCATTCTATTTCCCTCTACTTTCCTGCAAACTGCATATTATAAAGCCCTGCATAAACACCATTCCTTGCAAGTAGCTCCTTATGTGTCCCTTGCTCTGCTATCCCTTCTTCGGTTAGTACCAATATTCTTTCTGCATTTCGGATTGTGGATAACCGATGTGCAATTACAAATGTAGTCCTGTTTTTTGCCAACTTTTCTAAGGAATCCTGTACTACTTTTTCACTTTCATTATCCAGTGCTGAAGTTGCTTCATCAAATATTAAAATTGGTGGGTTCTTTAAAAAAACCCTTGCTATGGATAAGCGCTGCTTCTGCCCGCCAGAAAGCTTTATCCCACGCTGGCCAATATAAGTATCATATCCTTCTGGAAGCCCCATAATAAATTCATGTGCATTTGCATTTTGGGCGGCAGCTACAATCTCTGCTTCTGTGGCGTCTGGCTTCCCATAACGGATATTGTCCATTACTGTCCCAGCAAATAAGTACACATCCTGTTGGACAATCCCAATATTATTCCGAAGGCTTTTTAGTGTTACATCCCTAATATCTGTGCCGTCAATCCGTATTACTCCTTGGCTTACATCATAAAACCTTGGTATCAAGCTGCATAATGTTGATTTTCCTGCGCCAGAAGAACCTACTAATGCAATATACCGTCCTGCTTCTACTGTAAGGTTAATATTCGAAAGCACTTCTTCCTTTGTATCCTCATAATGGAAGGTGACATGTTCAAAAGAAATATCCCCTTTTACATGTGTTAATTCTTTTGCATCTGGTTTATCTACAATATCTGGATGTACTGCTAAAATCTCTAAAAAACGCTCATACCCAGATGCGCCATTTTGGAACTGCTCTGTAAAATTAATTAGTTTCTTTACTGGTTCTGTAAAATTATTAATATATAAAAGAAATGTAATTAAATCAGTTACTTCTATGATATTTCTTGTAATAAATAATGCCCCTGCCACTATTACTGCAATATTTATAAATGTGGTAAAAGCACCCAAGCCTGCATGGTACGCCCCCATATAACGGTAACTATCCCGTTTGCTCTCCAAAAACCGATCATTCCCCAGCGTAAACTTCGTCATTTCAATCTCTTCATTTGCAAAAGATTTTACTACACGGATACCAGAAAGATTATCCTCAATCTGGGCATTAATATCTGCAATCCTAGCACGGTTCCGTTTAAATGCCTTTTTCATCCGGATATTATAATAAGTGGCATACACTAACATTACAGGAATAATAGCAAAAGCCACTAATGCCAGTTTCACATTAATAGTAAGCAAAATCGTTAAAGAACCAAACATTTTAATTATAGAAATTACAATATCTTCAGGGCCATGGTGGAATAATTCACTAATTTCAAATAAATCATTGGTAACACGGCTCATAAGCTGCCCTACCTTCTGATTGTCATAAAAGCTAAAAGACAGTTTTTGATAATGAGAAAAAATTTCATTCCTCATATTATATTCCATCCTAGCTCCCATCATATGTCCATAATAAGCAATAAAGTAATTACAATAACATTCTAATAAAATCATTGCTACCATAATCCCTGCCAAAACCAGGATTGTATTTAAAGCTTCATTTGCTTCCCGGAAAATAACATTATTGGTAATATAACGGATTATCAATGGCAGCACTAAGGTTACTGCTGCGCCTAAACAGGCAAAAAACATATCTGCTGCCAATAGTTTTTTATAAGGCTTATAATACGAAAAAAACTTTTTCCATTTCTTTTCCATATCTTCCCTTTCTTATGTATTATTTTTATTTCTTTTATTCTTCTACTTCTTGTTGGGCTGGAACTGGGATTACTAGATATTCGCAGTCTGCTGATGCAGTTTTTCCCACTGCATCGGTTACTGTAAAAGTAACAGGATACCTTCCAGGCGTATAACAGTCTACTTCCCCGCTAATCTCTACCTTTTCTGTAATATCATTCCCGCAAGTATCTAATGCTACAATATCTTTATATGGTTCCCATTCTTCCCCAAAAAACAATATCTGTTCTTTTTCCACTGAAATAACTGGGCTATGCTTATGCCATGGGTTTTCTGGATCAGGATCGGTTGGGTCCCATTTTGATCCATCTGGCAATTTAATTGCTTCTGGCTTGCCCAGCGGCCCTATTTCCTCTCCATTATATATTTCAATTAAAGTCCCTATCTCACAATTATCATAAATCCATTTTGCATCTGCTACTGTTAAACGGATACAGCCCGCTGATGCCGTAGTACCAAGCTGGTTATAATTTCGGACAATTACACTGTCTTTTGTAGGCTTTGCGCTTGGGACAGAATGGAATAAAATATTTCCCGTAATCCATGTAGAATATTGCCCAAATACCCCATGTATTAAGCCTTTCATGGCATATTTCCCTTTAGAGCCATAAATTCCAGTTGGCGTGGCATAACCAGTAGAACAAACCATGGCCTTTACTGGCTTGGTATACTCGCCCGCTTTATCCTTCTGGTAAATCGTGACACAATTTTGTTTTTTATTTACCTTTATATAATAAGGATAGGGATCAGCCTCCTCTGCTTCGGTTTCTATTTCCATATTTGACACATCAATAATAACTGGTGGTGGCTGTAACTCCTCCCAGCCTTCTGTTTGTATTTCTTCTATCCCTGGTTCCCGGATATAGATTTTTTCTGTTATAGTTTCTTCTTGTAGCAGATTTTCTTGTGTTTTATTCTGTGTATCTTCTAATGCCTTTCCTGCACTTAAATCCAAAATACCATGCTTTTGTAATGCAAACAAAACAAGGACTGCCATAAGTAGAATAGAAACGATAACCGAAAACCACAAAAACAGCTTTTCGGATAATTTCATATTTGTACTCCATGTAAAAACAAAAATAAGCAAAACAAGGAACTGCTGCAAAAGCACCTACCCCATAACCCTAGGCAGTCCCACTTTGCAGCAGCCTCTTTTCCCCTTTAATGAACAAATGATTTGTATATTTTATCCAAACGGCTTAATGCCTCTTGTTCACGGAAAATATCCATAAACCTTGAATAATCTTCACTCGTATAATTTTTATCCGATTCCCTAACGGTAAATACTAAATGTTGATCTTGTACTTCCTTGGTATATGCTGGACATTCCATATCTTCACCCATATACTGCATAACACGTTCTACATAAGCTTGTGTTTCCTTAAACGGCGGTACGCCGCCATATTTTGCTACATTGCCAGCCCCTGCATTATATGCTGCCAATGTCAGCTTAATATCGCCATTATACCTGTCCATCATCTGGGAAAGATATTTTGCCCCTCCCATAATATTTTGCTCTGCATCAAATGGGTCCTTTACACCTAGCCCCTCTGCCGTAGACGGCATAAGCTGCATTACCCCTTGTGCGCCACAGCAAGAAACCGCATTAGGATTAAAATTCGACTCTGTTTTCGCTACTGCCTTTACTAGGTTCAC
>ERZ808040.2216-NODE-2216-length-11353-cov-5.701579_pt1 | contig 11353 bp, 9 predicted proteins | sample MGYA00380191_ERZ808040 | MGnify/ENA primary metagenome ERZ808040 (study PRJEB31490, sample SAMN06133395) | mouse gut metagenome | isolation source: J6 | host: mice | place: China: Chengdu | collected 2015-05 ... | reverse complement strand
TTATTTTACTCTGAGGTATCTTTTTATCAACCACCCTTCTTGGAATTCCCTATATTTGAATTATACAGGAAGCTCCTAAGGTAAGATCCTCGTCAAACAGCATCAGATTACCCTCGCTATCATAAAACAACTCCCTTCTATATAATTTGTCCCACATATATGCAAAACCGCGATAATCGTCTCTCCTATAAATATAATTCAGCAACTGTTTTCTGCCAAAAACTTCTTTTGATATTGGCAATAAATTCGATATTTTTTTGCTGATATTTTCCCTATCGCAAAACCACGTTGAAACAACCATATCGACTTTTTTCTCAATTGCATATGAAACAAGCCTTTCGTACATATCTGGCTCTATCCAATCATCACAATCCAAAAACGCGACATATTGACCAGACATTACCTTCAATCCTGCATTTCTGGCACTGCTTTCACCGCCATTTTTTTTATGTATTGCCCTGATTCTTGAATCCATTGCCGAATATCTGTCCAAAATCACTTCTGAACCATCTGTAGATCCGTCATCAATACAGATCACTTCCAAATTTTTATAGGTTTGCTGTAATACACTTTCAATACATTTTGATAGGTATAAATTTGCATTATATATAGGGAGTATTATTGATACCAAAGGATCACAATTTATCTTTTCATCTTTGTACATCCCTCGCTCCATTTCTCTTACATCAAGTCAAACATTCCAATTCCCAACTTACAATTTCTTAAATGCCATTTCCAGTCCTGTCTTCCTGACATAATTCAGATAATCATACACTGCATCATCATTATAATTTCCTTCTCATACCGTTACTATTTGATAGAATCAAGCAGTAACACATATTCGTTTGTCAGTGAATATAAAATTCCCCCGGTCCTCCAGAAGATATCTGCTTTTCCTCTTTGTCCTGTCAAGTTTACATTCGCTTAGATCGGTATCAGTTCAAATGCACTAACTGGATGCACCTTTCTCTTTTCAGCAGGCGGCAGTTCCATATAATCTCCAAATTTAAAACTCAAATAACTGTCATAATCCTTAATTCCTCGAAACACTTTTTCTTCAAACACCACATCAGTACTATTTTCATACCAGCACCTATAATATCCCCACTCGTCATTTGGTGTCGGAAACATCAATATTCTGACCATTCTGGTGCGTTTTTGATTCGCATTCCATATCATGTGATGATAATATCGAAAAATCATGTGCTCTGGAATCCTGTCAAGTAATTTGTATAACTGGCGTTTCCAAAAATTAGTGTCAGCTATTTTTCCAACTTTTGACCATAATACTTTTCTGACACAAAAGCATTCAAAATTTTTAATACTCCTTAAAAAGTAATTATCTGGTACACCATCAAGCGGGAAAATGTCAATAAACACACCCTGCTTATACGGCATATGTTCCTGATACTCTCTTAGAAAAAGCGTATTTTTTCTTCGTAATTTTCCATAGCCCCACCGATAACCTTTTGTATTTCTGTGATCCTGAAAATAAAATCTAGTTTTATCCAGTTCCGTCTTACAAGCATTTCTAAATTTCTCATATTCCGAACGTAATAAAGCAACATCTGCATCATCATCCCATGGAATATATCCGCCATGCCTGATTGCACCCAAGAGAGTGCCTGCTATAATATTGTATTGTATATCACATTTTTTGCAGATTCTGTCAACCTCCATCAACAGTTCTAATTGTACGCATTGAAGCTGCCGCAGTTGTTCCTTCGTTAGTTCGAGCATATTCTCTCTCCTGTGGGTTCTTATTGCATTAAAAAATCTGATGCAAAATACGACAATTCCATACTTTACATCAGATTCTCATCTATCAGTTTATTCTTTTAAGAACACAAACCTTAATCCTCATAATGTCCCTTGCAGGAAATGATTATAACAGCATCATCCGCAACAGCATATACAATCCTGTGTTCCTCATTAATTCGGCGGCTCCAAAATCCGCTTAAATTCCCCTTTAAAGCTTCCGGTTTCCCTATTCCATCAAAAGGCATTCTCCTTATATCCCTGACAAGCTGATTTATCCGCTTTACTATATTCTTATTTGTCTGCTGCCAATCACAATATTCATCCCAAGCATCAGCATCCCATTGAATGCTCCGTATTGTCATCTATTGTTCCTCCATCAGATCATGCTCTGCTAAATTCAATCTTCCTGCTTTATAGTCTGCCATCTTTTTTTCCAAATAGCGGATATTGCTTTCTGAATAAAATGGATCCGGATCAGCAGTTATTTCAAATGGTATCCGCCTTTCCATTGTCACCTTATTGATAAAAAGATTTAAAGCGGCTGTCATCGTCAATCCCATTTTGGAACATACTTCTTCCATCTCTTTCTTTACTTCCTCATCAATGCGAAAATTAACCATTGTTGTCTGCGCCATTTCAATGCCTCCTCCATATTTGCAGCCATATATTCCTTTATACAGCGAACATATTTTGTTATCATTTTACTCTTTATAGCATATCAAATACGTAAAGCATTGTAAAGCGTTTTATTTGTATAAAATCTACTGTAAAGTATGAAATTGTCAAGGTGCAAAAACTTCTATGTTTTATACACTTCTGGTTCATTCAGTATGATATCTGTTATCCCCTGTCTTTCAAGCGCCGCAAGGTCAAGTTTTCCGCCCGTTGGTTTCTCTGGATAAAGATGACCACTCATCCACGCTCTGACAGTATAACCCTCAAGCTCTTGTGCTGTAAGGTCTATACTTTTCCAAAACGGATGAAGCGCTACAGCTCCACAGCCGCCTTTTGCTTTATATAGGCAGTCCGAAACCCGACTATCTAATATCCCAAGCTCAGCATTTTTATCTGCTTTTCTTAGCTTCTCAAGTGATTTTGCATAAAATGTGGAATAAACAACTGCTTCCTGTAATCCCCTCTTATGTACCAACTCTACAATTTTCTCTTCCATACCGTCATATGGAAAAATGCCATTTTTTAACTCGATATTCAACCTAAACCCTGTTTTCAGTTTCTGTTCCAGCATATCGAAAACTTCGTTCATCGTAGGAATCATTTGGCTTGGATGGCTGTCCGCATAGATATGGAGCTTTTTTAGCTGTGATAGTGTGTAATCCCGCACAAACCCAATTCCTTCCGTGGTTCTGTCCACTCTCTCATCATGAATGACTACCAGTTCTCCGTCTTTCGTTATCTGGATATCCAGTTCAATTCCTGTCAGGTTCTGGACTGCAGCTGCCTTTTCAAAAGCAAGCAACGTATTTTCAGGATACAACTGACTGCATCCTCTGTGTGCCCAAATTCTCATGTATTGTCCATCCTTTTCTCTTGTTCCAAGAATTTCTCCATAATCTCTGCCATCGCTATAGATTCACTGCGCGTTAATTTAAAAACGCTCTTGTCATCCCCATTAATCATATTCAGAAAGTCCCTAATCTCATAGCGGAGCCCATCGCCAAAAAAACGCTCTGAATACTTGTCCACCTGAGAGGCATTCTCATAATGCACTTCGAAATAGGTCGTCTTCCACCACGGTGCCGATGCCACAATATACCCCTTTGTACCTGCAATCAGCAGACGCCCTTCTGATTTCACGCCCAATCCGCATGTAGCTGTCGCGATTCCTTTTGGGTAGCGAAAGGAAACCTTTGTAAAAACATCCAAGCCTTTATTGTCGTGAATTGACTCAAAGCGTACACCCTCATATTTATTCCCAAAAAGTTTAATAATCGGAAGCAGGCAATAGCTTCCAAGTTCTGTAAGGCTGCCGCCGCATGCCATATCTGTCAGCTCTCTCTTGTTCTTATCCTCTAATTTTGTAAAACAGGCGTCAATATAATGAATGTTTCCTATGATACCGCTGCATGCTATTCCGAGTAATTTTTCAAAGCCTGGACAGTATGCTGTCTTGATTCCCTCAAAAAGAACGAGATTCTTTTGTCTTGCATAATCAAAAAGCTCCTCTGACTGGTTCTTTTTTAATACCATCGGTTTCTCGCACAAAACATGTTTCCCATGCTCTAAAGCGAATTTCACATAATCGTAATGCGTCTGATGTGGCGACGCCACATAAACAGAATCAATCCCCTTCAAAAATAATTCTAAATCAGTGCTAAAGTCAATCTCCCAGATTTTAGCAAAGTGCTCTGCGCTGTCTCTGTTTGGATTATAGACACGCTGTACATCGATTCCACTCACCTGTTTTGATTCCGGGACGAAACGGTTTGCAATTCTTCCAGTCCCTATAATACCTACTTTCTGGATATGTCTGTTCTGCTCACGCAGCATTGTACTTGATATGTTTTTGGTTCTTTCCAGATAGACCACTTTACAGTAATCGGATATATAATCAAACGCCCCCATCCAATCAGAACCGATTGCAAAGATGTCAATGTGGTATTTCTGAACATCGCTGATCTTCTGCCCCACAGCCTCCTCAATGATTACCTCATCAGCGAATCCTGATTTCTTGACATTTTCGATGCGTGTCATAAGAGAGTCTACCACATTCAACTTTCCCCGTTCCATGTCATACTTCTCTGTTGTCACGCCAACAATGAGATAATCTCCCAGTTCTTTTGCCCTTTTGAGCAGGCGGTAATGTCCTTCATGAAAGAGGTCAAAAGTTCCGTATGTAATTACTCTTGTCATAAATCCTCCTTCATTTTCATCGTATCTTTTACGGACTTTTCATTTTGTATACTATAAAATTGACACATAGATAAAAAGTTCTCTCACACAACTATTTTTTCAAATTTCTAATACAAATCGAACTGAAATGCTACAAGCAACACTTTCATATGAACTTTTAATACAGGGATGACAGCCCTATTCGAGCTATCCTCCCTGTATTGTACAAAGTTTTACCTTGTTTACTTATGGTGTACCTATAAATGTCTCTGTTCTGGTAGAACCATCTGTTAAGGTCAGTGTCAGTGTCATCAGTTTATTTGCCATCCAATCATTCCACCAATCTGCATATGTAATTACACATGTTCCTGCTCCATCAATAAATCCAGAAGTATCCCATGTAGAATCTGTTGCGCCTCCTACATCATATGTATCCTTGCCATCGCTTAAAGTTAACGACACAAAACCCTGCTCAGGTGTCAAATCGCTGACTGTAATTTCCTTATTGGTTTGATCTATTTCAACCTGCGCTCCTGTCGGATCCTCAATGCTCCACATAATCTCCAGTTCTGGTGTCTCACCTGCTGCTAACACATCAAGCCAGTCAACACCAGCATTAGTATTGCACTTACCTTCCACTTGGAATTCATATCCAATAGTCGCCTTGTCCTTTGCACTTGCTACATATTCATAAGCATTTCTAATCGGATTCCATTGAGTTACAAACGCAATATCAGAACCACCAGCAGCAGCAGTAGACGTCAATTTTAATTCTGGCAATTGTACTTTAACCTGTGCAGTTCCATTTGTACTGATTTTTTCAGTATTTGCTGGCAAAGAAGATGTTATTGTCTCTGCTGTAGGTGTTTGTGCCACTCCACCACTCTCCTCCACTTTATAACCACTTCCAACAATTCCTAAATAAAGGCTTGTATTCGTATCTGATGCAAATGTACTATCTGAATTAAATGTAATACCTTCTACTTCCGATGCTTTCAATGAAATTGTAACATCCACTGGTTTGCTACTTTTATTTTCAACAGCAAGTTTATTACTTGTGCCAGTATATGTTAATTTTTCCTTATTAGAATCACCTGCATCTTGCTGAACTCCATTATAAAAAAACACAGTATCAGTCGGTTCGAATTTGTATTTGCTCTTGTCATATTTGTTTCCATTGTTACCAGCATCATTTGCAATCAACTGCATCGGATCAATAATGTAATCAAACGCCCCAGCATAGTCAGACTCTGTTGGCAGCACCACAGAGAACACTTCTGTCTTCACCTGTCCTTCTACCTTACCAGAACCTTTTGCCTGCCCGCCTTCGTCGGCGAACACTACAGCGGAGTTGCCTAGTACCATACTTGTAGCTAATACACCCGCCAGAATTTTCTTGTAATTCTTCATTTCTTTTCCTCCTTGAAAATATAATATTATTTTGGTAGTTGCTCATTGATTGGAGTGATTTTGGGCTGACCGATGATGAGTGTCAGGGTCAGCTTCACTGTGCTGATGCTCTTATCTTCCTCGTCGAGCAGGTGATAAGTGATCACACAGGGATAGGTTCCGTCAGGAAGTGTACTGTCCAGGGTAATATCTTCGAGCCAGCTTCCGACTGGAATAATCGGTGACTCGTAGATGGTTTCTTCGGTATCCTGACGCGTAATGTCAAAGTAGACAGCGTTGGTGTTTGCTTCGGCGTTTTTTACATAGGCATCCTCAGAAGCAGTGTCTCCACTCGAAAAATGCCATGTTGTGTTCATTGTCACTTGATAGGAACCGGGCGGGGTTCTTTCTTCGCCCAACTGTTCTATCACTTCTTCTACGTTTTTCTCGTTGACCACGATATTACGCTTGACCGGTTCATCCTCTGCCTTTCTGGCATTTAACAGATAAACCACTGCACCGAGCAGTATGATAATCACCACGATACATATCGCAAGAATGATACCTCCTTTCATTTTTGTACTCTTCTGTTCTGACATGCTGCACCCCCATCAATTTTTATTGCAGATTTCAGTCATTTCGTGCAGACTTTTGAAAAGTCATCATGTGAGAGAACCTTTTATCTGTGTGCCAGCCTCGTAATGTGCTGTTTCTGTCAAAGCCTCCATCGGAAAGCGGTGCACCGAATCACTGAAATTTGTAATACTGTATTGTACGTTACATTTGCTTTTAGAAATTTATTATTTCATAAGGATTGTGTAAATAAATTCTCTCCCTCACATTTTTATTATCATAAGGGTTATCGGAACGTTTCCGTCTGCAAATTTTATATACCTGCATATAAAATTCCACTTCGCTCCGCGCAAGCCGCGGTCCTGGCATACCCGACAGCAGCATGTCGAAAATTCGACTGTATCTGCTTAGCTAATGCCGACTGTTTACTTTTATGTCAATGCACTTCCCTGCAATCCGCATCGCGGTAAAATCATCTCTCGATCATTCATTCCCAGTTTTATGCATACGAACCTTTTTGATTTTCCATATATTTGTGTTGAATGTTTTTGGCAGAATTAAGAGCGATTGTCGTTTTGAGCCCGCAGCTTTCGCAGGTAAATTCTCTGCCCTGCCGCTTCCCTTCTGCTCCGCACGCAGAACAGATCTTTCCTGTCCCTTTGGAGTTTAGCTCTACTAGTTCAACCGCATTGACCTGACACTTGTATGTCAGGCGGTCCCTGATGTATCCGCGAAAATTGCGCGTCAGTTTCCTGTTGCCTGACTTAGAATATAATTTGCTCTTATTCTTTGTGACAGGCTTTGTGATTACAATGCGGGCAGGCTTCTCTGTTCTGAACATTCTGTTCATCTCTGTATTGATAAAATTCGTCGTTCTGCGCTTTTCTTTTTCTTTCTGGCTGTCATACTTGCGCCTGCCAAGATTGTTCGCCTCAATATTTTCTGTTTTATGGCGGTTGCCGCTCTCAGCATGCTGTCTGTATGCAGTGTATATCCTGTGTCGTTCCTGATTTTTCTTTGCAAGGCGCTCGGTCTCGGGATTGGTCAGCTCTGACAGCGATGCGCCATATACATGTTCATTGGACAGCGTAAACATATCCTGATTCCCGATATGGATATACACGGTGTTTGTGTAGTCCTGATGTTTTTTTATTTTCGCCTCAATGGGCACTGCAAGCGCGACAAAATTGTCTTTGATATGGACTTGTATCTGCCTGTCAAAAGTGCGCCCATCCTTTAACGGTATGGAAATCCGTTTTCTCGGAACCCTGCACACGATACGCATTGCGCCATCCTTATAGGAATAACCGTTTGGCGATATGCGAAACGAGCTGACGCTGTCGGTCTTTGGCTGGGTCAGATATCTTCTGGTCAGTCTGCACAGCAGGTTGTTCAGCCGTTTTACATCAATATCAAGTCCGGCTGCATTCTTTGGCATCTCATACGACTGTCGATTTAAGACTGCCGCGTAGACGCTTCCCATCTTGAGTACGGTTCTGAGGTAGATTCTGTCATTGTCACTCAGATTTTCGTTGGCTGTGATTTTCTCGCCAACCTTGTTTTTCACCATGCCCCAGCTACATTTGATATTTGTCACCGCGTCTGCTATCGCAAGTTCATAGTACACGGCTGGCAGATTCAGTTGTTCTCTCAGTCCGCAGTAGCGCATTTCATTCAAAATGGTGTATACCGGTGTCAGACTGTTTAGATTTTTGACCCCTGAATACCGCTCATAGACATAATTTTTGACTTTACAGCAATCCTCCGCAATTCCTCTTAGAAACGTCATGGTTTCCTCCGGCAGCGGCTCACTGTACTGCCAGACAATCTTTGTCATGGTACTGTCTGAAGGCATCATTCACATCCTTTTTTTGTTTTTGATGTTCTTCTTTGGATTTTCGTAGATTTTATTAATCTAAGAAATATCGCTAGAAACATTGTATTTGGGGAAGTTTATAATGTGACTGACCCAGAATCTGACCCAGAATATATTATTGAACAGGCGGAAAGAATGTAATTTCCACGTATTTAAGCGTTTGCGTTTGACCCAGAATCTGACCCAGAATGAATCTAATGCACACTTTTTTTCATAATATGGCACATTTTTTTCCATTTTGCATAAAATTATTAGACCAATTTTTAAAAAACATTTGCTATTTGGGTTAATATGTGATAGACTAATGTCGATATTAAGATAAAAATATATGATTTTAAGCTCAAAAGTCCTTATAATTGGTTTCTTAGATTAATAAAATCTACGATAAAATACAACACAAAAATATACCAAAAGAAAAAAGCCTTTCGTTTATAAAGGCTTTTTTCTTATCTGTTATTCTCTTGAGTAATTTTTATTTAAAGTACAACACCCCAGCTTCAAAAATCTTCAAATCCTGTTCCCCATAAATATTCATGGCTACGCCATCTCCGCGGCGCTCCACGTGCGCCATCTTTCCAAGGCACCTGCCGTCAGGGGAAGTGATGCCTTCAATTGCGGCGTAGGAACCGTTCACATTCCACTCCTCATCCATGGAGATCTTGCCGTCAAAATCTGCGTACTGAGTCGCAACCTGTCCGTTTGCAAAGAGCTTGTCAATCCACTCCTGCGGCGCCACAAACCTTCCTTCTCCGTGGGAAGCCGGCGTCACGTAGGTCTTGCCAAGTTCGGCGAGCTGTAGCCATGGCGACTTGTTTGTGACCACTTTTGTGTAGACCATCTTGGAGATATGGCGGTTGATGGTATTATAGGTCAGTGTCGGAGAATCCTCTTTCTGGCCGACAATCTCCCCATAAGGCACCAGACCGAGCTTGATCATCGCCTGAAATCCATTACAAATTCCAAGCGCCAGGCCGTCTCTTTCATTCAGGAGCTTGTTCACAGCCTCTTTCATCTTTGCATTCTGGAATGCTGTCGCAAAGAATTTTGCACTGCCGTCCGGTTCATCGCCCGCCGAAAAGCCGCCCGGAAACATGATGATCTGTGCCTGTGCGATTGCCTTTGTAAACGCGTCAACGGAATCTCTGATATTCTCTGCCGACAGATTGCAGAATACCTTGGTCACAACATTGGCACCTGCGCGCTCAAATGCGATGGTTGAATCGTACTCGCAGTTTGTGCCGGGAAATACCGGTATAAATACTGTTGGCTTTGCCACTTTGTTTTTGCATACATAAATGTCTTTGGTATCGTAGAGCCTTGTCTCGATGGCATCGGTGCCTTTGACTGCCTTGGTCGGGAATACCTTCTCAAGCTTTGATGTCCATGCCTTTAATGCCTCGTCCATCGGCACGGTTGTATCCTTGTACACAAAGCCTTCATTTTCTCCAAGCACTGTTGCAACAGTTCTGTATGCCGCGCCGCCCGCTGCAAGCGCCTCAAGCCTGTCCGCTGGTACTTCCGCGATAATGCTTGCCATTTCGTTTGCAAACAGCGCTTTTGCATCGAGCGCGCTGTCAAATTCCACGCCCATCTTGTTGCCAAATGCCATCTTCGCAGCCGCCGCCACAATTCCCTTGGAATCAAGCGCGTAGGCTGCCACAATCACCCTGTCCGCAATCAGCTTCGCAATGCTGCTGTACAGTTTCATAACCTTCTCATAATCAGGGAGGTCATACGCGTTTTTCGGCAGGTCAAATACCACAAGATAATCGCCGGTATTTTTTAACTCTGGCGTGATAATATCCTGCTGCTTTGCGACATCAACGGCAAAGGAGACGAGCGTGGGCGGCACGTCGATCTTATTGAATGTACCTGACATGGAATCTTTGCCCCCGATGGAGGGCAGTCCGTAGCCAATCTGTGCGTCGTATGCGCCAAGCAGTGCTGCAAACGGCTGGCTCCAGCGGGTATCTTCCTCTGTCATGCGCCTGAAATACTCTTGAAATGTAAAACGTATTTTCGTAAAATCGCCGCCTGCTGCCACAATCTTTGCCATGGATTCTGTCACTGCATACACTGCTCCGTGATACGGGCTCCAGCTGGACAGATAGGGGTCAAAACCGTATGCCATCATGGTCACAGTATCCGTCTTTCCCTTCAATACAGGAAGCTTTGCCACCATCGCCTGCGTCTCTGTGAGCTGATACTTTCCGCCGTAAGGCATAAACACGCTGCCCGCACCGATGGACGCGTCAAACATTTCCACCAGTCCTTTCTGTGAGCAGACATTGAGGTCATTTAATGTGGAAAGGACGGCTTCTTTGACATCCCTCTTTTCGAGTGCTTCCTCGACTTTCTTGACTGCTGTCCTGTGGAAATAGTTGTCCTCTTTTACAGGCGTCTCCACAAATACGCCAGTCTCCTGATGCGCGCCGTTTGTGTCGAGAAAGGCTCTCGCGATATCCACAACTTTGCTGCCGCGCCACTTTAATACCAGTCTTGGCTCCTCTGTGACGACCGCAACCTTGACTGCCTCAAGATTTTCCTCGGCGGCATATGCGAGGAACTGGTCTGCATCCTTGGGGTCCACAACGACTGCCATCCGCTCCTGTGACTCAGAGATGGCAAGCTCTGTACCATCAAGACCTGCATATTTTTTTGGCACTTTATCCATATTTACGACAAGACCGTCCGCAAGTTCTCCGATTGCAACAGACACGCCGCCCGCGCCAAAGTCGTTGCACTTTTTGATGATTCTGCTGACCTCGGGCCTGCGGAACAAACGCTGCAATTTGCGCTCTGTCGGCGCATTTCCCTTCTGAACTTCCGCGCCGCAGGTCGTCAGGGACGCCGTTGTGTGCACCTTGGAGGAACCTGTTGCACCGCCGCGGCCGTCGCGCCCTG
>ERZ808040.2215-NODE-2215-length-11357-cov-4.246454_pt1 | contig 11357 bp, 11 predicted proteins | sample MGYA00380191_ERZ808040 | MGnify/ENA primary metagenome ERZ808040 (study PRJEB31490, sample SAMN06133395) | mouse gut metagenome | isolation source: J6 | host: mice | place: China: Chengdu | collected 2015-05 ... | reverse complement strand
TTTTTTACATCTGACTTATACGCTTCTTTATTGCTTTGAATCCAAACAGTAGTAATTTCTTTCATTTTAATCAAGCCCTCCCTAAAATCAAAAAAATATTCATTTCACGAAGCAGGTCTCTGATTACGGGTTGTATTATTGTTTTTTTAAGGAAACTGTTCTTCTTCCATTCTTATCATACAGTTTTTCTAAAATATCTGTGATCTCCTCAACAACTTCGGGTATAAACAAATCCCCATAATTTGCACTTTAGTCTATACTCCATGATTACATACTCCTTTATAGTACATCCAATAATACTAATTTGGTAATTCCATCCTAAAACCTGCCCCCAATTATCTCGGCTTCATTCTTGCAATAAACATGGAAACCAGCATCGCAAGTATGCCTAAAATAAGATAAATCACAGCATACATTATAAACGCACTCTCTCCCAGATCAAAGAACATCCAAACACCGAGCAGGTACATTATGGAGGAAATCAAGGGCAGACTGAATAAATGCTTTATTTCTCTTCCTGCAAATGCTCCTATAACGATAGAATATATTGGGTTGACAGCATAAAACAGCATAAAGCAGACCGCCATACCAGCGTCGCCTTTTACAAAAGTTACTGCCAGCCATGGCAATGCGAACATGATGACTGCGGATACTGCCAGCCAGAGAATAACGCTCCTTTTCATAAATATACACCTCCTGCTTTGACCGGTTAAATTCCTTATTGCATTCATTTGCGCTTCGATAGTAATCATAGTACTATCTCCTATTATATAATACCATAATTCAATATACAATAGCATTTATGCCGTTAAAGAAGATGACGTAAAAACGAACGAAGCAGTATGTGAATATCTAATATCGGTGGGACATAATATAATTCCCGCTTATGACGGCGGCAGCGCTTTACGAATATTTGACACGAATCCTATTGATCTTGTCTAGATTTCCATTTTATATGTGCCAAGAACACTAATAATCAGGTGGACTTGGCACATCTCTTTGTCCCTCAGTTGCCCTAAGATATCAACTATAAGGCTTCCTTCAACATAAAATATACTTCCCTTACACTGTCAAATGCCGAAAAAATATGATTTAAAATTTCTCTCTCATAAAAAACGGGATTAAGATTTTCTTCATGTGTGCAAGAAATTCTCTTGCGCTCCAACCATTCTTGTAAAATAATATCTTCTTTTGAATAATATTCCTTTTTATATTTTTCCCCTTGAATTTCTAATAAGCATGCTTCGTTAAAATCTTCAATTACTCTTTTTGCATAGTGCTTATTATCCAATATATATTCTCGGATTTTATTCATTCCATTTGCATCTGGATTATAGATATTCAACCCATACTTATATCCATCTAAAGATGCATCAAAAAAGAAACCCAATGTATTTTTCTTATTCATTCTATTTAATTTGAATCGTATGTAAAAATATTCCTTTATAGGTGTTCCACAACAGAAACGAGCATCATTATATGCCGAAGAAATACATCTCCTTCTATTACTTAACAAATCCCTGTCAACGCCATTAAAATAGTTATACAATTCAAAATATAGTTCATCTAAAGGAAATTTCACACCTTCAAGATATAGCTGTTCATTATCCTGATATACTTTTTTACTATTTTCCTTATGAATTGCTTTATAATACATTATGGTAGACTCATTAAATCCTTGAAACATATTGTCCTCTTTCTATTCTCCAATTATTTCCACACCATCTGGAAAATCCCGTATTACAAGCGCACATGTATTTGTAAGTTTTATGTTATTTTTTAATGGATATGTCAATTTGCCCCTTCTTTCCCCCGCTATACAATGAACATCTAATTTTGTATCAATTAACCCCAAATTATTATCTAAATTATTGGAAAAAATGAGACTTCCAGCACTTACCCCTATTACCAGTCCATTGTCATTGATATACTCCATTAAAGACTTATGAAACCTTGTAGCATTGATTCTTTCAAGCAAATAACGTGTATTTCCGCCACACAAATATACTACATCATATTGTTGCAGTTTCTCAAACTCCATTCCGGCATGTAAATCAAATACGTCAATATTTTTACCTAAGATACCGCATTTTAACAGATCATTTATACATTTTGGTAAAACTTCTATTGCATCTGCATCTATTGCCGCTGTAGGGATAAATAACGCTTTTACTAAAGACATATCTTTACCTGCCATATCCTCAAAGCACTCTTTAATTTCCTCAGTTTCTAAACCCGCTGATGTTAATAATACCCTCATGCTTCCTCCTATTCTGACCAGTTCATCTGCTCATTAGAAATACCTAATTTCTTACACTCATTGCATACATATTCTCTTTCAGTCTGATTTCCAATCTGATATTTTAAAATCCTGTCTCTAAACACAATGTATTTTTCATTACCTGCCTTAAAATCAACAAACCAATTTTCATTTTTTTCAGGATCCGACAGCATGACTTTTGAAATTTGTTCTGGAAAATCTTTTCTGTCACTTGTAAAAAATAATGCCGTCCAGTATTTTGGTTTCCCGCCGGTATTCCACAATTCAATTTTATGAATATTAAGGCAATCAATGATACTGTCATCCGCTATGCTTTCTTTGATCAGTATTCCTTCATATAATTCCGGTTTCCTTTCATGGATTGCATTGCTGCCACAACTATGGACATCTTTTGCTACATTTAACGTCAATTCATCTTTTAACAAAATATCCATAGATACCCGAAAAGTATCTCCCAGTATCAATAGTTTTTCTGTCTCTGGTAATGCAATGTCAGCTTCCCATTTCGATATAGATTGCCTGCTGACGTTACATATTGTTGCAAGTTCTTCTTGCGTCATTCCATTTGTTTTTCTTAGTTCTATAATCTTTTCTGATAATTTCACTGTCACGCCTCCTACTTTTACTGATTGTATTATACAAAATAACACTACTGTTTACCACCAACATTAAAGTTCTTTTTGGCAACCCACAGTTGCGAATACAGATTTTTGCCTACCTTAATGAGAACGGCCGTCTGCGCAGGACTTACTGTATCATGGTCCTCGATGACAGATCCCGCCTCATCACCGGCGGCAGGTTCTTCTATCAGGATAACAGCTTTAACTTCCAGAAGGTCTTAAAAGATGCGGTTGCCACTTACGGCATCCCGCAGAAACTCTACGTGGATAATTGCTCTCCTTACAAAAACGTCCAGCTTTCCCTTATCTGCGGCCAGCTGGGATGTGTCCTGATCCATACCCCGGTAAGGGACGGCGCCAGCAAGGGAAAAGCAGAGCGCAATTTCAGGACTCTCCGTTCCCGCTCCCTCAATGCCCTGGATTCTTCCCGGATTACCGGCATCGATGAACTCAATTCCCCGCTCGCTGACTATATCAGACAGCATATCTCATTGCAGACTTTGGCAGGGTAGGCCGTACGAAAAAACTGGAGCCATGGCGCGGCGGGCAGTTCATAGCCCTCAAACGCCTTACAAGGCACCGTATGCACCTTTCTGAGTGCATCACCAGGGAAAAGACTTATATGGTGTCTAATCTTTATCTGAAGTTCAGTGAGCTTCAGCTCCTTGAGGGTGATGACAGGCCCTTTGGCAATCTCTATGGCGCCACGTCCTCGGCTGTCCTGACCGAATTTTTGTCTCCGCAGGAGATCATTGATATGCCCGAAGAGGATCTGCTTACCTTCCTTGCACAAAAGAGCAGAAACCGCATCTGTGACATATCCAAAACTTCCCAGCTCCTACGCAAGGCAGCCAGGGATTCCTACCGTTTAGACAAGTGCATGTACGAACCACTGAACATATCGCTGGCCAGCTCGTTTAACTGCATCCATGCCTATCAGAAAGAAATCAAGCTGATAGAGCAGGCAATCGAGAAATGCATCAATGGAATGAACCCTAACGCCCTGATCATCCTTCAGTCCATACCTGGAATAGGTCCGGTATGGGCATCTGGGATTCTGTCAGAAATAGGCGATATAACCGCGTTTCATTCATCCGATGCCCTTGCCAAATATGCCGGGCTTTACTGGCCTAAGGGGGATTCCGGAGATTTCACTTCCGAGGACAAGCAGATGTCAAAAGCCGGAAATCCCTATCTTCGCTACTATCTTGGCGAAGCGGCAAACAGCGTCAGGAAGCACATCCCTGAATATGCTGATTTCTATGCCAGAAAATATGCTGAGGTAACCAGGCATCAGCACAAAAGAGCACTCGCGCTTACATCTCGTAAATTTGTACGACTCGTTTTTGGATTGCTGGTCAAAAACCAACTGTACACCGGCGAAAAGCTGGACACCGAATACAATATCGAGTCGAACTGACATTCGGTTTTATAGAAAACATACCGAAGGTCTATTAAAGTTACCCTTTTTTCTGAAAAACATATCAGAATCTTTTTCAAAAAGTTCTTGACATATCACCAGAATGCTTTTCCTATCATTTTGCCGGCACTTTCTGAGAGAGTTGTCCGGTCTGTTACCCTTTGAGCGCTCCAAGCGTGATGCCCTCCGCAAAGTATTTCTGCAGGAAGGGATATACGGCGAGGATCGGGGCAAGTGCCACGAATGCGATCGCCATCCGTATGGAAATGTGGGGCACCGACATTGCGGCGCCTGCCGAAGCTGCGGCTGCGTTCGCCTGAATTGCCTGGATATCCTGTATCATTTTATTCAAAAGTACCTGAATACTGTACAGTTTGGAATCCGTCAGATAGTAAAGACCGTTTGTCCAGTCATTCCAGTAAGCCAGCCCCGAAAAAAGTCCTACGGCGACCAGGATCGGTTTGCTCAACGGTATTGCAATACTGGCAAACATGGTCCCGTGCCCTGCACCGTCGATCATTGCCGCCTCATAGAGTGATTCCGGTATGGAATTCATCATATAAGTCCGTATCAGTATAACATTCATGGCGTTCGCCAGAAGGTTTGGCACAAGCAGCGCAAAGATCGTGTTTTTAATGTGAAAGGTATTCGTCCACATGATATAGGCGGGCACCAGACCGCCGTTGAAGATCATCGTGAAAAATATGTAAAAATTAAAGAATCCACGAAACAGCAGTTTTCTGTCCGAAAGCCCGTACGCCATCATCGCCGAGATCGCAATGTTCAAAAAGGTTCCGACCAGCGTGACGATGATGGTGATACCGTATGCCCGGAATACGGTTCCTCTGTTCTGCCAGATGTACCGATAAGCGTCCAGGCTGAATTCCGACGGTAGAAAAGAATACCCGTTGACGATCAGGGAGCGCTCGGAAGATACGGAGGACAGAAACAGCAGGATGAGCGGCAGCACGATGATGAGTGTCAGGACTGTCAGAATTATGTTGATAACAGTCTGATAGATATAATAGTTTCTTGATCTGATCATAGCGGCTGCCTCCTAAAATATAGCGTTTTCTTTGTTGGTTTTCCTTACGATGAGATTGCTCAGCACGACCAGTACGAACCCGACCACGGACTGGAAGACACCGGCGGCCGAGGATCTCCCGATCCCGCCTGCAGTCATGAGGGCGCGGTACACGTAGGTATCAATCGTGTTCGTGACGGAATACAACATGCCCGAATTCTGGGGTACCTGATAAAAAAGCCCGAAATCCGAATTAAAAATATGCCCCACGTTTAACAAAAGCAGTGTGATGATCGAGGGCACAAGATCCGGCAGTGTGACATAACGGATCTGCTGCCATTTCGAGGCGCCATCGAGTTTGGCAGCCTCAAATAATGCGGGATCAATCCCTGCGATTCCCGCAATATAGATCAGGCAGCCATAGCCGACCCCCTTCCACACATGTACAAAACACAGGATAAAGGGCCAGTACTGCGGCGAAGCATACCATTGCACGGGTTCCATGCCAAGGCTTCCACGGACAGCGTTAAACATGCCGTTGTCGGCCGAGAGGAAAGCATATACGATGTAGCTGACGATCACGATGGAGATCAGAAACGGCAGCAGGATAGCACTCTGGTACAGTTTCCTTGCTTTTGTGCTGACCACATCCGTGATCAGTATGGCGATCACAATGCCAAAAAACAGATCGAGAATGATAAACGCCACATTGTAAAGCAGTGTGTTGCGGATCAGTATATAAGCGTCATTCTTAAAGAGATATTCGAAATTGGAAAATCCGATCCACTTACTGTTCCAAATCCCCTGCTGAGCCGAGTACTTCTTAAAGGCCACCATGATACCGGCCATCGGCATATAGTTGTTAACGAACAGATATAAGATTCCCGGCAGCATCATCAGATAAAGCGGCAGAGAACGCTTAAATCTCTTCTTCAGTTTGTCTTTGTTTTTCACCTTCTCAACCTCCTGTGATCCTCAGGATCGTGGACAGTATATGAAGCGCGCACTGCTGGAGATCGCCTCTGCATATACTGAAATTCCGGTTGTAGTTACCATGGTAGGAAATCGCTTTTCCGTCATCCTCGATATCCGCCATATGAACTGTCAACGGTGTGTTAAACGGTTCGGCCCTGTCACGGTTGCGCATGAATACAAACCTTGAAGTTGACTGCGTAAAAACAGTCTCTCCATTGACAACGATCCTGTCACCGGCAACAGATGCGGTAAAGCCGTCCTCCAGAACGGCCACACAGCGCTCGGTTCCGTTTTCATCCAGGGTAAAAGAGTTCCAGTAATCCTCATAAAAAGGCATACGCCCAAAGAAACGTGTAAAGAGGATCTGCCCGTTTCTGTCAAACACCGGCGGTATGGTCTTTAACGCCAGAAGAATCTCCCGGATCTTACCCGCTCCGCCCGGCATGATCAGATCATTGCCTGCATGCATGGATATGCTGGCTGTGCTGCTCCCGCCGTTCCAGTCCGTCATGACCAGTCCCTGAAAGCCCCACTCGCCCCGCAGCAGCTTCGTGCACAGATCATGGCTGTCCGCAGTCGGCACCTTGTTGATCAGATTGTAGGAAGTCATTACAGCCAACGGTGAGGACTGCTTTACGGCAATCTCAAATCCTTTCAGATAAATCTCCCGCAGCGCTCTCTGGCTGATCCATTCGTCCACGCAGGAACGGTTCGTCTCCTGATTATTAGCCGCATAATGCTTGATGCACACGGCCACGCCCGGCAGACTGTTTTGTACTCCGTCCGTAAAAGCAGCTGCCATCAGGCCGGAGACAAGCGGGTCCTCGGAATAATACTCAAAGTTGCGCCCGCACAGCGGATCCCTGTGGATATTCATGCCGGGGGCCAGCAAAATATGCACCCCGATCTCCTGCATCTCCACGGCGGTGGCGCGTCCCACCTCCCGCAGTACTTCGAGGTCAAAACTCTGGGCAAGCAGCGTCCCGGAAGGCCATGCCGTACAGAAGTGACAGACGGTCTCCTCTTTTCCCGTTATGAGACTGCGGGCCTTAAATTCCTGGCGCACGCGGATGCCTCCGGGGCCGTCCGCCATAATCACAGAAGGAATGCCGTACTTCTTTTCCAGAATATGTGTGGTCTCGCCTGCGGCTCCGGGAACGCTTTCGGAATTCTCCCCGATCACCGGATTGTCTTCATCCGCCACGCCCCAGCCGGTGCCGCAGTTTAATGCCGCCAGTTCCTCGTCAGACAGCTGCGCCACCAGATCAGTCAAAGCCGCTTTCTGTTCCCTGACCTCCCGCCAGGTAACGTCTTTTCGCGGAACAACGACTGCCTTTTCATAGGGAAGTTTTGACACATAACCACTGTCTGTCGTATAGGTAGTCACTTCCTCTCTGCTGTAAGCAGCATCCGGCACAAAGACGTCAAAGGCTGGAAGCTCTATAGAATAAACCGGAACATTATCAGAGTCGCCGCAGGCATCCGAAAGGTTCGTATGGTGGTATTCTTCCAGCGTTTCATCCAGCAGCAAAGCGGGTAAAGCCCGGCGCGTCATAACATCCCCGGAAAAGACCAGCTTTGCCACAGGCTCGGTATTTCGGGAAGAATTACCGGCACTGACAAGATAAACTCCCTTTTTTATTTTGTAGCTGCTGTCAGAAGGATCATAGACCTCCAGATCTCTCAAGGGGAAGCACAGGGTCAGCATCTGCTTTTCCTGCGGCAGCAAAAGCCTGGTCTTCTGAAAGCTCTTCAGTTCCCGGACGGGCATGTCTATACCTGTGTCAAAAGCGGACACATAGATCTGCAGGACTTCCGCGCCCGGGAAGGAACCGGTATTCGTCACTTCTATTCGGGCTTCAAAACGGTCCTCCTCAGGCATGGCACTTTCCATGTTCCAGTCAAACTCTGTGTAGCCTATGCCATAACCGAAGGGATAAAAAGGCGTCCTGCCAAAGCTGTCAAAATACCGGTATCCCACAAAGATGCCTTCCGCATATTTCTCAAGGTCCGTGTTGTTGTCATTTCCCGCAAATGTGGCGGATGCCGGATAATCCTCATAACTGGATGCCCATGTGTCTGTCAGTTTTCCGGTGGGAACGAGTGTCCCGTTTAATATGTCCCTGACAGCCCTGCCGCCTTCCTGTCCGGCAAGCCCCATCAGGAGAATACTGTCCGGGCCTGCAGCCTTAATCTCACTTAAGTCAACGATCCCGCCCGTATTTAAAACAACGACCATCTGCTTAAAGTATTTTCTCAGTACAATAAGATTATGTACCTCCTGCCTGGACAGAAGATAATCGCCGATCTCCTGACCGTCTTCGCCCGATTCGTGCTGTTTCATCTTCCTGTCCGAACCTTCTCCGGAATTACGGGACAGGACAAAGATACACAGATCCGTTTCCGCAGACGCATTGCTGACGGAAGACTCTGACAGCAACGGCTCGGGAAAGGCAAAAGTATGCATCACCATATCCTTCTGCGTCTGCTTCTCCCTGTCATAATTTTCGGCCAGCTCCTTCAATTCCCTGCTGTTGACAATGCTGTAACCGGCCGCCTCGAATGCGTCATAAATATGAATATGGTATCGGTCTGACTGATCTATGAACAAGTCTCCGCCGCCGCTTAAACCGCCGTTAAAGGGATCTCCGGAGCCGGTTCCTCCCCGCACCGTGCGGACGGCGCCGACGCCGTATAGAGCCACGGCGCCGTGCTTTTTGATGGGGAGAACATGATTCCTGTTTTCAAGCAGCACCATTCCGGCTGCTGCCGCCCTGTAGGCTGTTTCTGCATTTTTCTTTTCTCTTGGGCTCATGGGACATGTCTGCATAATAACCTCCGTTTTGTCAATCACTTAAAGTCTCAGTTTTGTTCCGCAAGCCACTGGTCTAGCTGTTCCTGTTTGAGATCTATGATATCCTGCAGACCTGCGTCGTAAAGCGCCTGATTGAATTCGTCGATCGCCGTGTCAGGATCAATGGCTCCCGTCGTAATGGGCGCAAGGTACTGGCTGACCACATCATTGACCGCTGCAAGCTGGTTGGTGACGCTTCTCAGATCCGTAGTGCAGCCGAAGCCGAGAGAACGGATCGCGGATTCATCAACCTGGGCATACTGTTCAAAAATATCAGAGTCATTGCCCGCCCATACGTGGCTGTTGAACTGGTTCGGGAGGATAAAGCCCATATTCTGGTGATAGCCGCAGCTTTGCATCGTGACACCTTCCGGGAAATTGGCTGTGCCGTCTTCCTGCTCTACCCAGTGGACTCCCTCCACACCCCAGTTTAACAGATCATTGGCCTCTTTTGTCTCATAAATCCAATTTATCAGCTCCATTGCCTTTGCAGGATCCTTGGAACCGGAACCTACGCCGTAGGTAATACCGTTCATGGCCACCGATGTGACAAGCGGCTTATCCATCTGGATCACAGTGACATCATAACCGGTCTGATCGTCCTTCTCCTGTTTGGTATTCGGCTTGCAGGCAGTCAGATAGGAGAACAGATTGCCGGCCTTCATCAATGTCTCGCCGCCGTCCGTGCATGTAGCCATATCCTTTGCGATATATCCGGCCAGATACCACTCCCTTGCAAGCTCTGCCTTATGCCTGAAATCTTCCGATTCATAGTAATTGGTAACAGTCGTGGTCTGTCCGTAATCCTCAAGCGCCGCCATGCCCAGAATATCACCCAGACCATCAAAGCAAACCGTCTGTCCGCCTGGAGAAGCCACGCTTGTGCCGTTGGCAGAGCCGCCGAACATCGTCATATCCGGATAAAGCGCCTGTACTTTCTCATATCCAGCCGTCATATCGTCATAAGACTTAATTTCCTGCGGATCAATACCGGCCGCTTCCAGACAGTCGGTACGGACAATGAGACCTGCCGGCGTCGTTCTTTCCTTCATTACAGGGATACCGTAGAGGAACCCGTTGATCGAGCAGCAGTTGACACCGTCCTCGCCGACAGTTTCTATAATATAAGGTATCTTATCCATATACGGAGACAGATCTACCAGATATTCCGATTCCATATAAGTCGGTACGGAAGTGCTGAACATCGGAAACAGATCCACCTGCTCGCCTCCCGCAAGCATCATCGGAAGCTGGCTGCCCCAGGTACTGAAAGTCATAGGCATTAACGTCACTTCCATGTTGAGCTGTTCTCTGGTAAGTTCATTAAATCTTTCACTGACAAGATCCTGCTCCTGAGAATCCTGTCCAACGATATAGACCAGTACAGCCTGATACATCTCTTCCCCGGCATCTGCCGGGGTTCCCTCATCCGCTGCCCCTGTAGTATCCGTTTGTGTGTCGGCTGCAGTTTCCTCTGCTGCGCCCTGAGACGGCTGTTCGTCCTTTCCTCCCCCGCAGCCGGTCAACATGAGCGTCACCGTCAGCGCCGACATCATAAGTGCTATCAGTTTTCTTTTCATAAATAAACACCTCCGTTAAAGTAAGTTAAATAGATTTCGTATCATCATTATCTCTCTTCCGCTTATAAAAAGTCTTGCACTTTTTCCTGCTTTTCTGTCACTTTTACAAACCGTATGCCGGGAAAGATCATATATTCTCCACCAGGCTTTTCCGCTTCTTCCATATTCCGGAAAGAAAATAGACCGTGGACGGAATTGTGTTAGCATAGCAGGCCAGGCCGTAGCCCAGTACAAACCCATAGAGCTGCATATCCATGACAATACCAAACAGATAACTTAAAAGAATACGGAACAGAAACCCGTCCAGAATCCCCAGGATCATGCTCATTTTCGCATTGCCGATTCCCTGCACCATGCCTGCACTGCCTCTCATAAACGCCATTGCAGGAAAGCCCCAGATAATGGCGGATACGAATACGGGCGCCTGCTCAATGACATTTATATCGTCTGTAAACAATCCAAACATCTGTCTGCTGTAAGCAATATAAAGTGCGGTAAATACAACATAAAAGACAGCACAATACAGCTATGACGACCACGGCAGCATCACGCCCGGCAAAGTGGCGGATGTGGTACTGCTTAAGAATGACGGTCTGACACTGC
>ERZ808040.2213-NODE-2213-length-11363-cov-8.561226_pt1 | contig 11363 bp, 8 predicted proteins | sample MGYA00380191_ERZ808040 | MGnify/ENA primary metagenome ERZ808040 (study PRJEB31490, sample SAMN06133395) | mouse gut metagenome | isolation source: J6 | host: mice | place: China: Chengdu | collected 2015-05 ... | reverse complement strand
GCCGGGGGTGCCCGGTTCGCCGGGAGTGCCAGGGGTGTCGGGAGTGCCAGGGGTGCCAGGGGTGCCGGGAGTGCCGGGGGTACCAGTGTTGCCGGAATTGTTGGGAGTATTCGCAATCGTTACTGTGGAATTTGTTTCGTTACCTTCGTATGTCGTAGTGTCCAGTTTATAGCCGGTAGGCGCTGCGGTTTCTTTCAGCCAGTAGCTTTGACCTTTTATCAGCCCCGAAAAAATAACGGTTCCGTCCTGGTCACTCACGCCCGTTTTAATCAAGGTCTGGCAAGCTGCGTCCGCATAAAGCCCAATGGTCGCCCCAGGCAGAGGGGTTGTGCCGCCGCTGATTACTTTATTGACGGTCAATGTCCACTGATCTGTTGTTGAGGTGTCTGTAACCTGATAATTTGCCGTAAGTGTTGCCGATGTACCATCCGGCAAAGTCACCGTTGGTTCGTCATTAACCTGGGCGGGCACGTTTACAGGCATTACTCCACCATCAGGCCGCCGGACATAGTATGCTGCTCCGCGGCGTATTCCTGAAAATTTAACTGTTCCATCAGAGGAAACGGTTACTTCCTTGACAGGAGCCAAATCAGGTTTCCCTGTGGGATCGGACGTAAATATCTGCACTTTTTCACCCGTCATCGGGATGCCGGATTCATTGACCAGCCGGAACACAAGGTCGGTTGTATGGGCCTCATTGGTCAATTTCAGTGTCAGCTCCGATTTTGCCGCTCCCGCTGTGACCAAAAGGCCCGCGTCTGTTGCGGTCACGCCATCGGGGAGGTCGTTCCAGCCAAAGGCACTCCCATAACCGGGAACACTTTCGGTTTCCACCAATTCATAGACCGCATTGGGCTTTACCTTGAACGACAGCTTTCCTTGGGCGTCAGTTTTCCCTTGGGCGAAGGGCAGGCCCCGCGTATTACTGTCGCTGTCCCATTGATACAAAGTAAAGGACACTCCTTCAAGGGGCGTTTGATTTTCACTATCCGCCTTGGCAATGGTAATGACAGCTTTCCGCGCGGCGACGCCACCGCCGCCACCGCCGCCACCGCCGCTAACGGCGGCGCTGTTGTTTTTGTTGCCGCCCAGCAGAACAGAGCCGCCATCAAAACGGACGCTGTTACTGTAACCGCCCGCCTGATGGTCAATAATATCCGCCGTATAGGTCAGAACATAAGCATCCCGGCTATCGGCATCAATCGGAAGTTGTACGGTAAATCTGTTTGTGTTCGGGTCAAAGCTGGCGACTTTCAACGGTTCGCCGGTTCCAGCTTTCGCATATCCGGGTTTCTGATCTTTATTTGACGCCGTTGTTCCAGTCAGGGTCGCTTTGTAGAAAAGCAACGTATCAGTGTCCAGTTGGAGCCGTGTGTCCAGCGTGTCCACAAGGGAGGGATTTTCCGGGAGCGCAAGATGATACGGATTGATAAGCACCTCATACTGAATTAGCTCCTGGCCGTTATCCACTTTGCTGCTCTTGACGAGGCCGTGATTGGAGAAGTTCTGCTGGACGATGTGGGAAACTTCGGCAAACTCAACTCCGTCCGCACTACCGTTCATGTGAATGGTGTTTGCCACTGTAACCGGCTTATCTCCACTAAAGCCTAAAGTTTCCGGGTCAACTTTCGTGTCAAATGTGATTGTAGTTTTTGCCGTGACCGTACCCAAATTGATGGTCAGCTTTTGCCCTGTCGCACTCGCTGATGCGCCCGTTATTGCCGGGTCGGTTGCGAGGGAGTTTTCCACATAAGTCAATCCCTCTGGCAAATCATCCGTTAAGACCACATCGGCCATAGACAGCCCCGCCGCGTCTACTTCTACCGTCCATTTCATGGTGCCGCTGGCGTAATCATAGACCGGCGCTTTTTTGGTCAAGACTGCGGCGCTGACATTGGCCGTACTGTCGGCGCTGGCGGTGCGGCCCGTAGTGGCCTGACTTCCAATTACCATATCACTTGTCGATATGGTGTTTTGGAACGCTGTTTTTGCTGTGTTATTCGCAAACACGCAGGGGTCGCATACCTTTGTGGTATAGGTGAGGGTGATTGTTTTTGGGCCGACATTCCCGACTGTAACAGTAATTTGCTGATTATCGTACTCCAGTTGTACCAAATTGGGGTCGGGAGCTGCACCATCAAGCAAAACTGTAATATCACTTGTACCGCCCACTAATTCCAGCCCGCTTGTATGCCCAGCAGCACACCGAGGGCCAACGGCCCCCAAATCATCGGTAAAAGTGCCGCTTTTGAGATTGGCCTTGTGAGGATTGATCGTCACCGTCCATTCAATCGTCCGGGTTGCCGCGTTATAGCCCTTATTTGTCTTTACCAGCGTGGCCGTGCCGGGAGTTCCGCTGCCGTCCCCGCTGCCAATATCTTTTTTGGCCTGGGGTGTTGTATATTCCTGACCGCCATACTGGAACGTAAACCATGCGATATTACTGCCCAGGCTTGTTCCGCTGTCGTACATATCTTCTGGCACATGGGTTTGATAGGTAATTTTAACAGCAGCATTCCCATCCGGCACGATTGGAGAGACCGTGAAGCTGTTGTTGGCACCAACTGTGACGCTCGTCTGTGTTCCATTTACTTTCAGCGAACCCCTTACCGGCTCGCTCCCTTCGGGAAGCTGGTCATGGAGTGTCAAATTGTTACCATCCTCAAAAGTAAAGCCATTCGGCTGGAATGTGACCGTCCAATCAGTTGTGGAGCCATTACCGGGATCACGGGTCGTGTGTCCCTCCTTTGTCACCCATGTGGGTTGAGGAATGGGAACGGTGCTACTGCTGGTGATATTCAAACTATTGAACACGTCATTTTCACCGGCAAACAAGTCGGCGGCGTTTGTTACTTTCTTACCGCCTGTGCCTCCTGGCAGGAGAAGATCATCGTTGATAGAGGTCTGATAGGCAATCGTCAGCGGCGTTGCCGGGTTCCCCTGGGTTGCTTCTCCTGCGTTGAATTTTGTGCCGCCAAAGGTCAAAACAGTGTTGCTGCCGTTCTCTGGCGTTTCCACAAGCACATAGGTTTCTGCGCCTGACGGAATATCATCGCGGGAAGTATAAGTGGTCACGGGCGATCCGCCGATTGTCACGCTGTTGGGTACATAGCTGTGCAAAGAGGTATCAATGGTGTCCCGCAGCTCAAAGGGGGTGTCCAGGTCAACACCATCGTCCCCGGCAGGGTTCTGCCACGGGGTATAGTTGATTGTCCAGGTAATTGTCTTATCCTGCAACTTGCCGTCTTTGTTAATCTGTGCTTTTGCCGTCACCGGCTCATTTTCCGCATAGCCGAAAGTGATTTGCTCGTTATTTTCAAATTTCATCGCATAGAGGTTGCTGTTCCCCCCTATGGGACTTTCTCCCGTAGGAACTTGATCTGCCCGGTTGCAATTCAAATAGAAAAAAGCGTTGTTGAGTTCACCATACTCTGACAAAACTGTATCAGAGCTGTCTGATTTTGCGTAAAATGTAACCCAGGCCCTACTGCCGTCTGAATAGATTTTTCCAAACGGTACTGTGCCATTCTCTGTTTCAATGGTCACTTCTGATCCATCCCTCAAATTAGGCAGAACCAAATGAGGCGAAACTTCCAGGTAGTAGTTCGTTCCTGCGGCAATTTTGGCACATTGTTCGGGCATGATATTGTATGTATAGCGCAATACCAACTGTTTATCTTTTTCAAGCAGAGTGCCATCTTGAATAGCCGTCCCCTCCGGCTGACCGCCAGCACCAGCATAGTGAAGGGAAATGCTTTCAAACGTCACAATGCTGGAAAGTTTTTCCCCATCGTCTGCCGCTGATGCCAGCGCGGGGAGAAAGCCCATCAGCATAGACAAGCACAAAAGGAGCGCGGCAAGCCGTGCTCCTGAATTGTTTTCAGACTTTGGTTTTCTTTGGAGCCGCTTGCCGCCGCGATTATGGCGATAGAACATACTCATTTTCTACTCTCCTTTATGTTTTCACGAATGTTTAGGAACGTCCCCTTTTTTGGCGCTGGGCTGCAAAAATATTCCGTGTTATTTGTTCCTGATCGACTTCGGTCAATTCCAAAAATCGGCACCCGTACTCGAATTTTCCCTCGTCCTTTTCTACAACGCGCACGATTTGGCTGAACATGACCGATTCCGGCCTGTCCTCCAACAGCCTGACCTTCAGCAGAAATTTGTCTCCCTCGTGGTATCTGTACTCCGAGCTGACGCTGGCCCCGCCCACACTGATGTTCAGCAGCTTGCAGGGCTTTTCTCCCATTGCCAATCCGCTGAACATGGTGGCGGTGGCGTCAAGGTTTGTGGTCAGGCGGAAAAAGGCACGGTCATTTCCAACTCTGCAAACTTTAAATTCCGAAACTGACCACTTATTCTGCGGCAGGGGCATGATCGCACCCTCCATGTAGACTGCTTTTCGCTCCCGATCACTGTACCCACGGATTCTGACAGGAAGCGGTTCCTCTACCTCAGAAATCGCGGCCTCCGAATATTGGTGCAGCTCCGCCTTGTCCCCATGCAGGCCCATCAGCTTTGCCACAAAGAGTATCTGTCCTGCGGCGGTTGTTACTTCCACCCGCATACCCGAATAAATATCGAGTTCTTCTGTGCCATTTGTATCTTTATCCTCTTGAGGTGGCCGTTCTTTTGCCCTTTTTCTGAAAAGCTCCAATAAGCTCACAATATACCTCCCATATGAATTGATATTTTGATGTCAGTCAGACTACCTTTTTTCCCACAACTGTTTCAGCCTTTCATCGGCCCAAACGACCCGGTTCCGGCCGTTTTTCTTTGCATCGTACAGCATGGTGTCCGCGATTTTTAAGTAAAAATCATAGGTGCTTTCCGTATCAGGAACAATCGTGACCCCTCCGACACTGACCGTGACCCATTCAGCCACAGACGGATCATGGGGGATGTGCAGGTTTTCTACTGCCTGTCGGATTTTCTTCAAGTGTTCAAAAATCTGCTGCGAACTGTCGCCCAGGGACAATGCCACAAATTCCTCGCCGCCATAGCGGGCAAGAAAATCCGTACTGCGTTTCAAATAGGACGCCGCTGTCTGAGCAACGGAAGCGATCACCTTATCTCCGGCAGGATGGCCAAAGGTATCGTTATACACTTTGAAGCGGTCAATATCAAACATACAGATGGAGAACGGAACGTGCAGGCGGATCGCTTCTCTCCATTTTGTCGCGCTGTATTGTTCATACCGACGCCGGTTGGCAATTCCTGTCAGTTGGTCGGTCATGGATTGCTGCTCAATCTGTCTGCGATATTTGTAGAGTTTGATATGTGTGTTGACCCTTGCCTTAACGATCAGGGGAATGTATGGCTTTGTAATATAATCCACGGCTCCTAAAACAAGTCCACGCTGCTCATTCGTCACATCTGCAAGGCTGGTAATCAAGATGACCGGGATGCTTTGAGTCACGATTTGCTCCTGCAACATTTTCAGCAGCGTAAAACCGTCCATTCCAGGCATCACGACATCCAGCAGAATGAGGGAAGAATCCCCCTCGCTCACTAAACGCAGCCCGTCCTCCGCAGTTTGTGCGACGGTAATATCATACTCATCTTCTATAATTGACTTTAGCTGTGCTGCCTGCACAATGCTGTCGTCCACGATCAATATTTTTTCCATACTCATATCCCTCACCATATTTAACTCAAGCTGCCTATTAACAACTTAATTTTTGTTATGTTGTATTAGAGTGAAGCCCAACCGCCCCAATTTCACTGTAAGGACGCAGAGAATCTGAAAAAAGTGCAAGAAAAGACAGGCGAGATAAATATAGAGAGCATCCCGTCAGTTTCTTCATGCCTAAGTTGTAAAAGGACTTGTCAGAAAGCCGTTTTTCCTGTATAATGCGATATGTATATTGACCTGTTGCGGTCTAAACAACAACATAACAAAAATTATGTTGTAAGGATCAGACCCAGCCGCTCCATCTGTCGGGCGTGAACAAAACCGCTCTCTGCGGTATAAATGCGGGTGGTGCTGACATTGGAATGGCCGAGAATATCCGCCAGCCGGGACAAATCCTTTTCCAGCGAGTAATACGTCCGGGCGAACAGATGCCGCAGGTTGTGGGGGAACACCTTGTCTGGCTCAACCCCGGCGCTTCCACACAGAGCCTTCATATCCCGCCAGATATTGGAGCGGTCAAGGGGTTTGCCCGTCCGCGTCACAAACACCGATCCGTCGGTGATTTTTTGTTTTTTCAGATACTTTTTCAGCAGCCCGCACAGCTTTCCAGGCAGAAAAACAGTTCGCCGTTTTCCCTTGTTCGTGACCACAGTACGGCCCAGGTTCACAGCGTCCACAGTGATAAATCGGAGTTCTGATACACGGATGCCAGTGGCGCAAATCGTTTGAAGAAGCAGGGACAGCCGTTCATTTCCCTGCCGCTGGGCCGCGTTCACCAAACGGACATATTCAGCGCGGGTCATTTCCCGGCTTTCATCACAGAAAAGGGGACGCTGTACTTTCAACGGCCTGACAGACAGCTTCGGCCAGTCCATGAACTGGAAAAAACTGTTGACCGCTGCCAGCATGGAATTGACTGTGGCTGGGGTATAGGTATCAGCCAGATGCTCTTTCCACGCAATCACGGCCACCTTTGTGACGGCTTTCCCATTCAGAAACAACATGAAATCGTTAAGGTCATGAACATATTTCTTTACAGTGTTCTTGGCTCTCTCTTGTTCCTGGAGGTGCGCCGCATATTGGGAAATGTGGTCGGAGGTAATTGTGAAAGCTGCTTCCTGGCTGAACATGGCAATAATCTCCTTTGTATTCGATGCAGATAGTTTTCCGAATAGAAAGAAGGTTATTCCAAAGTTAGTGAATGTTCACCCCCCCTTAGCGCCAAAAAAATTTGAGAACCGAGCGTGCCTTTAACCGGTATGATAGTGAACGTTCATTATCAAACTACTAAAAATGAACCGCCTCCAGCGGCACATTTTCATTTTCGTCTTGATTTTTTAGGCTTCTCCGGTTTCAAATAGCCGCTCAGTCCAGTGGTTAACAACTGAAACACAGTGTCCTCGGTTTCCTGATTGTCTGGAAGCGTCCCTTCCACCACATACTTTGCGTACATAACAGTGGATGTGAGGACGTGGAGCCACAATAAATCCTGATTGATTTTGTCCAGGCTTGGAAATACCTTTTTGAAAACGTCAACCATTCCAATAAACGTCTTGAAATAGGTCACATCCCGGCTCTTGTCATACTGGGGGAAAAACGTACTGTCCCGAAAGCGGTGATAAAAAACTGTTTCGTCCGGGCGGGATGTCCAAAACCGAAAATAGGGCACCCACAGCGCCTTTACCGCACCCATCGGGTCAGTGAGCATAAGCAGCGGGTTGAATTTCAAATGTTCAAAGATTGCCGCCGCCTGCTTGTCCACATAAGTGAAGCACTCCACCAGCAGTTGATCCTTGCCGTCAAAGTGGCGGTAAATCGCTCCTGATGAAATCCCCGCCAGCTCGCTGACGTTCTGGATGCGCACCCCTTCCAGGCCATACTGCCGTACAGCCTTGATTGCGGCAACGATGATCCGGGTCTTGGTATCATCCAGTGTAATCACTTCCCCCCTGCAATAACCACTTCTCCTGTCACCTATTCACAGAGGAATTATATACTAAAGCGCAGCTTTTGACAATACTCTTTTCTCGCTGCTACCAAGAATGCTTTCTTTCAAGACCTTTCCCGCCTTAAACACCGGAACGCTCTGCGCCGGAATTTCCACAGTCTCCTTGGTTTGCGGATTGCGGCCTGTTCTGGCGGCCCGGTGCTTCACCTCAAAAGTGCCAAAGCCAGTCAGCTTTATTTTGTCATCCTTTTGCAAAGCCTCTGTGATTGCAGACAGCATACCATCCAAGGCAATACCACAGTCCTTTTTTGCCATCCCGGTCTTGCCCGCCATACGTTCGATCAATTCCTGCTTATTCATATTTTCCTCCTATTCTGGCAAAGAGTACCCCTTTGCCAATAACATTTTGTGTGTCCAATCAAGTAAAAGACTGGACAAATCTGCATTATATAGTTGAACATCAGGAGTGTCAATAAATTTATGTATTGGAAAGCATCAAGGCAGCGTCAAAGACACAGACTTTTGGCGTGTCGATGAAGACGCTGTTCAGAATTGCGGATGCGCTCGAAGTTCCCGTTTCAAAGCTGCTTGAGGAATGAAAAAAGCCGCCCTGTCCTGGGTCTGGCCATGGATAACAATATCAGAAAGAGTAAGAGCTGTTGATTTCAAAGTCAACGGCTCTTATTCTTGTGCGCTTATCTTTATCAGTAGGTCATCACAGCTTACGGTTGGCCCAGCACTTCCACCCGCAGCAGGCCCCGCCACTCCCGCCGCTGGGCGTACTCTACCAGCTCACGGGCGTTGCCGGGATGCCATGCGTAGGCGATCAGAAAGTCGCTGTTGTCCACCATGTAGCGGTTGGCCCGGACGATAGCCAGCTTTCTCGGAACTCGCTCCATCCCCGGAGGATAAAAGGAGCCGTCAAAGCCGCTGGGCGTCTTTTCAGGCCGTTCCGCCGGGTGGTAGGGCCGCAGGCAGACCAGCCGCACGTCCGGGCGGCGCGCCTTGGCCCGCTTCACCGCGCTTGCCGCCAGTGCGTCAAAACCGCCGTAGCGCCCCACAACAAACTCCCCCACGCCATACTCCGTGATATGCCGCTCCACCAGGGCGTCCAGCTCCGGGGCCAGACTGTCCGGCGCGTCCCGGTGGCTGATAAAAAAACAGGTTTTCTCCATCGCATGACCTCCTTGTGCCCGCCCGTTCGCCGGACGGTAGATTTTCTTATCCTGTGGTTGCCCTATTATATCATTACGTTGCTATAAATGGCAATCAGGCTCTCTAAATAATTTTCCGTTTTCGTGTTACCCTTTTAGCGGAAAGAGGGGTGCGCTATGGAAACGGAATATCGGGAGCAGTACATCCGCTTCGGATTGAAGGTGCAATACTACCGTAAATTGCTGGGGCTGACGCAGGAGGCGTTTGCGGATAAGATCGGGCGGTCATGGTCGTATGTCGCAAAAATCGAAAGCCCCACACGGGTCTTTGGCGTGTCGATGGAAACGCTGTTCAAAATTGCGGAGGCCCTGAACGTGCCCGCCTCAAAACTGTTTGAGGAATGAAAAAGCCGCCCTGGACGAACTGTTTCCAGTCAGTCCAGGGCGAAAATTATGCGTCAAGGGATGGTCAGTAGGCTGGCGTCCCGTACCCGTAAATCTCATAGTGGCCTACGGCGTAGCGGTTCTCCCGGCAGCTATCGCCGGAGTTGCCCTCCACGGTGTAGACAAGGCCGTTCTCCACCTTCTCCACGATGCCCACATGGTCGGCAAGGCCGTCCTGGGGGCCGGAGCTGCCCTTGTTGTCCCAATCAAAGTAGATGATGTCGCCAGGGCGTGGCTCATAGCTGTTGTCCTGCCAGAGTCCCCGGTCTTTGAACCAATTAGAGCCGGAGATACAGCCCGCTGTTTTGGGAATCACGCCAGCATCCAGATACCCGCACTCGTTGGCGCACCAACTGACAAAGCAGGCGCACCACTCCACGCGGGAGTTGAAGCCGTACCATGACCAATAGGGCTGGCCTCCCACGTTGCCGAGCTGGGAGAGGGCCACTACCACGATCTCCCCGTCACCCACGCCGATGCCGTATAGGACGCTGCTCCACATACTGCGGTTTTCTTCAGCCAGTAACTCCGCAAGCTGCGCCCGCTGGTCTGCGGTGAAGCTGTAAGCGTCCGCCATTTCATCGGCGGTCTTGTGGGCCACGGTGATATAGAGGGTCGTTGTCGTTACCTCGACTTCTTCCTCAATGATATTGCCCTCTCCATCGTCTGTTTCAACGGTTTGGGTGGCAGCGGCGGTTTCGGTGCGGCTGCTTATCTCGTTCATGGCCCAAAATATCTCTTTCAACAGTTCCTTTTTCCCATCGTCCATCGTGGCGACTTCCTGGGGATTGTCCGGGTCGGTGGTGGTCTTAACGGCATATATCGCCAATACCTCCGGCCAGACGGCGCGGGACCCGGACATTTCAAGCACATCATGGGCGGTGCCGTTTTTGATTTCTTCCAGCTTGCTTTCATATTCCTGATTGATCTCCCGGACAACAGTGGGCATGGTCTGTCCCGTGCCGCTGTCCTCCCCGGAAAAGAAGATACCAAAACAGGAGCCGACAATCAAACCGATCAGGCAGATAATCACGATGGCAAGGATAGCAACCCAGCCCCCAGCGGCAATAGCGGCCACAAGCGCCTTGACGGACGCAATCATGGCTTTTACCGTAGCGGAAACGCCCTTTGCGGCGGCTTTCGCGGTGGCGGCGGCGGTTTTGGCTGTGGCACGGGCGGCGTGGGCGGTCATTTTCGCCGCCTTCACGGTGGCCTGGGCCGTTTTCTGTGCCGCCTTTGCTGTATGGTCTGCGGTCTTGATAGCGGTTTTAGACGTGCGCTGGGCAGTTTTCACGGTGCCCTTTGCGGTACGCTGTGCTGTCTTGACCGTCCGCTGGGCACTCTTAACAGTGGTCTTTGCGCCCTTGGCGGTGGCCTTTGCGGTCTGCCGCATAGCCTGGGCGGGCCGCTTCGCCGCTTTTACGGGTGTTTCCACGGCATTGACCGCTGTTTCCACCTGTCGGGGCGCTTTGGCGGCGTCCTGGGGCTTTATTTGCGGTGGCCGGTCAGACTGGACAGCCCGGTTTTTCACCTGGCGTTTCCGCTCGGCCCACTTTGCGGCCTGCTTTTTGGCAAAAGTCCGCCCACGTTCTATAAAGGAGTTTACAGTGTCGGCGGGACGCTCAATGTCAGTTTTGACAGAGGGCCGCTCCACCGTGCGCTCATACCGTGGGTGCCGCTGGCGTTCTGGGGCCGTCTCGGTTCGCTGACGAGGGAGCTGCCTGTCCTTGGGCGGGTCGGTTCGCTGGCGTGGGAGCCGTCTGTCCTGGGCGGGGCCGGTGCCCTGCCGGGGGAGTTGTCCATCCCTGGGTGGGTCGGTTCGCTGGCGCGGGAGCCGTCCCTCCGGGGGTGGCCCGCTGTTCCGCTGCGGGGTCTGGCCCTCCGGGGCCGCACCCTGGGGCGGTTCAGGGGCGGGGGCCTGTTCGGTAGGGGCGGTGTTCTCCCGGCGTTTCTCTGCCGCCCGCTTCTCCCGCTGGCGCTGAAACAGCTTCCGCCCCTGGCGTACTGCCGTTTTTGTGCCGGACACGGCCACATTCGCCGTATCATGGGCCAGATCGTCGGCGGCAAACTCCACCTTGTCCCCGGCATACTCGCTGGGGGTGGCCTGCCGGTCGTCCATCAGGGCCGCAGCGTTCCGCTTGGAGCGGATAAAGGCGTTTTTCATCCGCTGTCCTACAAC
>ERZ808040.2211-NODE-2211-length-11367-cov-8.523384_pt1 | contig 11367 bp, 9 predicted proteins | sample MGYA00380191_ERZ808040 | MGnify/ENA primary metagenome ERZ808040 (study PRJEB31490, sample SAMN06133395) | mouse gut metagenome | isolation source: J6 | host: mice | place: China: Chengdu | collected 2015-05 ... | reverse complement strand
GTGCGAAAAGGACTATCAGAAAGTCTGATAGTCCTTTTCTTTATGCACTGTCCCCTAAGAACCCCCAAGGGCATTTTGTGTTCTACGTCGTCCAACTGACCCTGCGAACCGCAAATTTGTGCGTCGTCCGTACCGCATCCAACCGATTCCGCGTCGTGGAGCGGAGTCAAAAGGACTCTGCCTCCAACACGCTCAGCCGCTTACCCCGATGTGGGTGTGAGTTTCTGCGTCTATTGAGCGTGAGGGAGGGACATCGCACCCTAAAACATAGGGGGTAAGCCGAAACCTTTCGACAACCCATAGCGTAAGCGGCTGAGCGACCTATGGCGTAGAACCCTTTAGGGGGTTTCCAATAGGGGCGCAGCCCCTGTTGGCGTCTCTTTTTTGCGCAGCCTTTTTTCTCTGCGGCAGAGAAAAAATGCTGCCGCGGGTGCGGGGCGCGCAGCCCCGCGACCTTCGGGGTTGTAGGGGTGAAACCCCTACGGTCTTGACCTGCGGTCGCGTTCTGTGCTACAATAGTCCCGGTTGAAATATCAGGAGGTATAACGCCATATGAAACTCGGAATCGTCGGACTGCCGAATGTCGGCAAGTCCACACTCTTTAACGCGATAACCAACGCCGGCGTCGACGCCGCGAACTATCCGTTCTGCACAATCGAGCCGAACCAGGGCATCGTCGAGGTGCCGGATAAGCGTCTCGACCTGCTCGCCGAGCTGTACCACCCCAAGAAGGTCACCCACGCCACCGTCGAGTTCGTCGACATCGCGGGTCTCGTCAAGGGCGCGTCGAAGGGGGAGGGTCTCGGCAACAAGTTCCTGTCCCACATCCGCTCGACCGACGCGATATGCCACGTCGTGCGCTGCTTCGAAAACCCCGACATCACCCATGTCGACGGCTCCATCGACCCGCTGCGCGACATAGCCACCATCGACCTCGAGCTGTGCATGAGCGATCTGGAGGCAGCCGAGCGCGCGCTCGAGAAGCTGAACAAGACCGCCAAGGCGAATCCCAAGAAGTACGAACCGGAGATAGGCTGGCTGAAGGGCATGATAGACTGGCTCAACGGCGGCAAGACCGCCCGCACCTATCCCGACCCCGTGCCGGAGGACAGCGAGAGCCTTCGCGACCTGTCGCTGCTCACCGCCATGCCGGTCATCTACGTCGCCAACATGGACGAGGAGGGCTTCGTCGACCGCGACACAAACCCGATGTACCTCGCCGTCAAGGAGCACGCCGAGAAGGAGGGCGCGGCGGCGCTTCCCATCTGCGCCGAGATGGAGCAGGAGATAGCGGCGCTCGACTCGCCGGATGAGCAGAAGGAGTTCCTCGAGACACTCGGTCTGGAGGAGAGCGGACTGAACCGCCTGATAAGCGCCAGCTACTCGTTGCTCGGACTGATGAGCTTCCTCACAGCCGGCGAGCCGGAAGTCCGCGCCTGGACGATAAAGAACGGCACTCCCGCGCCGCAGGCAGCCGGCAAGATACACTCGGACATCGAGCGCGGCTTCATTCGCGCCGAGGTGATAAACTATCAGCAGCTGCTCGACTGCGGTTCGCTCGCGGCGGCGCGTGAGAAGGGTCTCGTCCGCTCGGAGGGCAAGGAGTACGTCATGCGCGACGGCGACGTCGTCCTCTTCCGCTTCAACGTCTGATGAAACTTCCGAGCTTCCTCTGGCATCCGGCTAGCCCAAAGCGCATCGAGATCATCGACGCGCTGCGCGGCTTGTCTATACTACTCATGGTAATACACCACGCCTTATATGACGCGGTGTATTTTCTTGGAGCGCCGTCCTGGCTGTTCTCGAACCCCGTCTTCGACCCGCTGCAAAAGTTCTTCGCGGGGCTGTTCATCTTCCTCAGCGGGGTGAGCTGCCGGTTCTCGCACTCAAACCTCAAGCGCGGCATCATAACCTTCCTCGCGGGATGGGTCGTGTCCCTCGCGACCTACCTGGTCGACAACCCCGCGTGGTTCGGCATACTCCACCTGCTCGGACTGTCGGCGGTGCTCGTCGGCGCGGCGGAGCAGAAGTTCCCGAAGCTGCTCCACGGAAAGCGCTCGCAGAAGCGCGACGTCGCACGCGCCCTGGTCATCCTCATAAGCGCTATACTCTTTGTATTTATGTGGAGCAGAGTATACGATGCGTCGTACAATTTCAAGGGCTTTGCGTGGCTCGGCTTCGTCTACCCCGGCTACTACTCGAGCGACTGGTTTCCGCTGCTGCCCTGGTTTTTCGTCTTCACGGCGGGCGCCGCCGCCGGAGGCTTTGTCGTCGAGCGACGGCTGCCGAAGAAGTTCTACACCGCGAAAGTCCCGTTCTTCGCGGCGGTCGGACGGAACACGCTCGCCGTCTACATCCTCCACCAACCGGTTCTCTACGGCATAACCATGCTTATCAAACTCTTTATAAAATAGGAGACCCGCATGAACACACTCACCACCGAGCGCCTGACGCTCCGTCCGTTCACCGAGGCGGACATGACCGCGATATTCGAGATATTCGGCGACGTCGAGCTGAACCGCTTCCTGCCCTGGTTTCCGATAAAGTCGCCCGACGGCGCGCTCGGTTTCTACCGCGAGCGCCTGTCCGACAGCGGGTTCCTCGCGATATGCCTCAGGGAGGACGACCGTCCGATAGGCTACGTCTCGGTCGACGGCGGGGAGGCGCACGACCTGGGCTACGGCATCCTTCGGCCGTTCCGTCGGCAGGGGATAGTCACCGAGGCGTGCGCGGCGGTGATAGAGCGCCTCCGCTCGGAGGGCGTGCCCTTCGTCACCGCGACCCACGACCGAAACAACCCCCGCAGCGGCGAGGTGATGAAGCGTCTCGGCATGACCTACCGCTACTCCTATCTCGAGCTGTGGCAGCCCAAGGGCTTCCGCGTCGTCTTCCGCATGTACCAGCTCGACCTGGACGGCGGCGCGCGCGAGTATTCCGGCTATCGCGAAAAGTACGGCACCGCCTTTGTCGAGGAGGACATATAAACCGACTCTTTACAGCATAGACTTTTCATGGTAAAATATTTCCGTACGCAAATAATTTATTGAGGAGAGGTACATAATGGCTAAGGATCACCTTATAATGGACAAGACCGAGATCATCGCCGACCAGCTTATGGGCAACCAGTGGAGAAAGGTCTCCGCGCGCGCCGACCGCATCAAGGCGATAAACTTCGACATCATCGAGACCCGCAAGTTTATCTTCCTCAAGGGCACCGACGAGGTGATAAGCGTCGAGGCTTCGCCGATGCCGATAAAGTTCTTCCGCTCGAAGGAGAAGGGCTTCTTCGACGGCTACAAGACCCAGCTTCTCAAGTTCGCCGAGGACAACCGCATCACCGTCCACGACAACACGAAGTAAGAAGCGTTAAGGTAGACACATAGGCGGCGTAACGTCCGGAGCTATGTCCCGAGGAGGCGCACCCCGTGCGCCCCACAGGGAACAGCCGCAGGAGGTTACGCCGCCGTAATGTGTCCAACCGAAACGTGACAAGGAGAATACAATGAATATGCTCGCAGCCGTGTTCGCCGCGCTGGCGATAGCGCTCATCGGCTATATGTTCTGGAAATACGCCCGCGCCATCCGCAGCGAGGAAGCACCTTCGTCGCGCCCGCCGATGCGCTTTCACCCCATCCACAGGTGCACCCGCCGCGACGCGCTCATAGCCCTCATCATCACCGCCGCCTACGCGCTCGTCGGATTCTCAAACCTCGGCGACACCAAGGCGCCGCAGTCGTTCTACCGCCTCACCGAGCAGTCGCCGTCGCTTACGATAGACCTCGGCGAGTCGCGCACGCTCGGCGGCATATTCTACTACACCGGCTCGTTCCACGACGTCTACGGCAACTACAAGGGCTACGACCTCGAGCTTTCGGAGGACGGCGAGACCTTCCACCCCTACGGCACCCTCGAGCAGACCCACGCAAACACCTTCCACTGGGTCGACCGCACCTTCTCGGAGGACGACCTCACCGAGTACGGCGTCCCCGCCGCGCGCTATATCCGCCTCACCGCACACACCTTCCCGATGGAGCTGGGCGAACTGTGCATCCTCGACGAAAACGGCGCGCCGCTCGACCCGACCGCCTTCAAGACCTCGCCGGTCGACGCGCGCGGGAAACTCTTTGACGAGCAGTCGCTGAAACCGGAGGAGTCGACCTACAAAAACTCGATGTACTTCGACGAGATATACCACGCCCGCACCGCCCGCGAGTTCCTGAACGGCGAGAAGGTCTACGAGAACACGCACCCGCCGCTCGGCAAGTCGATAATCTCGCTCGGCATCGCGCTCTTTGGCATGACTCCGTTCGGATGGCGCTTCATGGGCGTGCTGTTCGGCGTGCTCATGCTGCCCTTCTGCTACGTCCTCATTAAGAATATGTTCGGCAAGACATGGCTTGCCGCCTGCGGGACGCTCATCTTCGCGTTCGACTTCATGCACTACGTCCAGACCCGAATCGCCACCATCGACACCTACGGTCTGTTCTTCACCATACTCATGTACTTCTTCATGTACCGCTTCCTCGCCGCCGGCTACGACGCCCCCGCGCGCACGCGGCTCGTCCCGCTCGCGCTCTGCGGCGTCAGCTTCGGGCTGGGCATAGCGTCCAAGTGGACATGCTTCTACGCCGCCGCCGGACTGGTCGTGCTCTATGTCATCGGCGCGGTCTGCGAGGGAAAGCGCCTCGCCGCCGAGGGCAGAGCGCGCGAGTTTGTCCGCAAATTCGCAGCCGTCATCGGCGTGAGCGTGATTTTCTTCGTGGTCGTCGGATTCGGCATCTATATCCTGAGCTACATCCCGTTCGCGCGCGGCAACGGTCGCGAGTTTAACTTCGCCACGATATGGGCAAACCAGACCTCCATGTTCGACTATCACTCGAAACTCGTCGCCACTCACTCCTACCAGTCGAGCTGGTGGCAGTGGCTGGTCGACGGCCGCCCGATACTCTACTTCCGCAAATATCGCGGCAGCGACACCGCGGGCTTCGCGTCCTTCAACTCGCCGCTCGTCGCGTGGGCGGGGCTTCTCGCCATGATAGCGCTGATAATCTCGCTCTACCGCGGCTCGTCGACAAACGCCAAGCGGGTGGGAGTGTTCTTCGCGCTCTGCACGTTCTTCGGGTTCGCCGCGCAGATAGTCACCTTCATCGCGAGTAGCTTCGAGAAGTTCACCAATCAGCAGTTCAATTATATGTTCTCCGCCGGCATGGTCGGAGCGGTGGTGGCACCGTTTGCCGCACAGTTCATCAAAAACCGACTGGCAAAGCGCGCAGAGCTTCCTGACCCCACCGACAATGCAACCATCACAACTGTTTATACTCCAACGCGTTCCACTTCTCTTTTCATCATCATCGGCGCACTGGCGCAGCTGCTCAGCTGGACGCTGGTCACGCGCTGCACGTTTGCGTATCACTACTTCCCGACGAGCTTCTTCCTCGTCCTCGCCCTCGCCGCGGTCTTTAACCGTTGGGACGAGACCGGAGTGCGACCGGCTTCCGCAAATTCCCGCCGCCGCAGACAAAATGTTCCACGTGGAACATTTGCGAAAATATCCGCCGCCTTCCGTACCTCTACTCAGGGACATCGCGTGTGCATCGTTTTCACCGCCGCGTGCGTGCTGCTGTTTGCGCTCTACTATCCCGCGCTGACCGGACTCTACGCCCCCAACTGGTATCACTCTTTGGTTAAATGGTTCCCATCCTGGGTCGTGTAAATCTATCCTAACACCAACCTGCCCGCAACTGCACCGGTTTCGCTTGCGAAATCGCGACCGATTCTGCATGGTCGCGAAGGCGCAGTTGAATGTATGCGAAGCATACATGGTTCCCATCCTGGGTCGTCTGACCCGAAGACCTACGACGTTAGCGCGGGAGCGATAGCGGTGACAGAACCGCTGCCTTCGTTCATCTCGCGCCGCGAGCGTATCCTGCGGTGAGTTATCACCATTTCGTCAGGCTGTTGTACTTGCGGTGCGCGGGGAGTCCAGAGGGGGCGGCTTTGTTAAAAGCCCCCTTTGGCGGTTTTTTCCGTCACTTTTTGTCCGTACAAAAAGTGACCCGGGTGTGCGCCGCGAACCTGTGGTTCGCTGTTCGGGCGGAGCGCCCGCGACCTTAGGGGTTTGGGGACAACGTCCCCAAGGTCTTAGCCGTTTGGGGCGCAACCCCAAGAAAGGATACGTTTATGAAATTATACGACACTCATCTCCACACCCCGTATTCCCCCGACGGCAAGTCCGCGGTCGCCGACCACGCGCGCGCCGCGTCAAAGGCGGGTCTTTCGGGCATCGTCGTCACCGACCACTGCGATATGCAGGGCTGGGACGGCTCGCGTTACGACTTCCGCCGCGACGACAGCTACGCCGACATCGTCCGCGCGCGAGCCGAGCACCCTGACCTCTACATAGGCTTCGGTGTCGAGCTGAGCGACTGGCGCATCGACCCCGCGCTCGCAAACGAAGTCATATCCGACCCGCGCGTCGACTTTGTGATAGGCTCGATGCACACCCTGCGCGGCACCGACTTCTACTGCATGAACTACACCTCGCTCGCACAGTGCGACGACCTTCTCGCACAGTACGCCGCCGAGCTTGTCGGTCACTGCTCGGGCGACGGCGATTTCGACTCGCTCGGTCACCTGACCTACCCCCTCCGCTACATGCTCCGCGACGGCTTTGCCCCCGACTTCACGCGGCAGCGGGACGCGGTCGCCGAGGTATTCCGCATCCTCATCGACCGCGGCAGGTCGCTCGAGATAAACACAAGCGGCTTGCGCCAGTCGATGGGCTGCACCCTGCCCGACGAATACTGGCTGCGGCTCTATCGCGACCTCGGCGGCGAGCTTATCACCCTCGGCTCGGACTCGCACACCGCCGCCGACACCGGTTCGGGCATTGCCGACGCGGCGGAGCTTGCAAAGTCGCTCGGCTTCGGTTATTATTGTGTATATAGGGCACGCAGACCCGAGCATATAAAACTGTAAAGGAGACCCGCAGATGAAAATTTCGATCGCAAGCGACCACGGAGCGTACGCGCTCAAGGAACACCTCAAGCCCTTCATCGAATCGCTCGGTCACGAGGTGATCGACTTCGGCACCCACTCGACCGACAGCTGCGACTACCCGCTTTTCATCGCGCCCGCGGCGAGAGCGCTCGCAAACGGCGAGGTCGACCGCGCTGTCGTGCTCTGCACCACCGGCATCGGCGCGTCGATAGTCGCAAACAAGGTGGAGGGTGTCCGCTGCGCGCTCGTCGGCGACAGCTGGTCGGCGGTGATGACCCGCCGCCACAACAACACAAACGCCCTGGCTATAGGCGCGGGGGTGACCGGACCTAACCTCGCCGAGGAGATAGTCCGCGCGTGGCTTTCCACCGACTTTGACGGAGGCCGCCACGAGCGACGCGTCGATCAGATAACCGCGGTCGAGCGCGGCGAGCTGTAAGCCGTCCGCACCGCTCCGACCGCCGCAAAGCAGCAAAACAGGCTGGAGCGCGCTCGAAAAAATCCGAATACTGATACCACGAAGCAACGCGCTTTTGCGTTGTTTCGTTGATTTTTGCTACAATTTCCCATAACAGTTGACTTCCACAAATTTTTTTGAAATTTTGGACTTTACCCCCTTGCAATTTCCTGCGGGTATGATAGAATAACCCTCGGTACGGACAGAACCCAACACACCCAATGTACACGCGAAAAGGGGGAATGGAGCGTATGACATTCAAGTGGGCATACGGCTGGATGGGCAAGTACAAGTGGCGGCTCGTCCTGTCGATAGTCCTCAACATCCTGGGCGTCGTCGCGATGACCGCCGAGCCGTTCATCTTCAGCGCGATAGTCGATGACGTGCTCATGCCGCAGCAGTTCGACAAGCTGCTTCCGATGCTCTGCTCCGCTATCGGAGTCGGCTGCATCTTCATCGCCTGCCGCTACTTCCAGGCGATACTCGGCGAGCAGGCGGCACAGGCGGCGGTGTACAACGTCCGCTCGGCGCTGTTCAAGAATCTGATGAAGCAGTCGGGCAACTTCTACGCCACCAACCGCTCGGGCGACCTAATCAACAAGTGCTCAAGCGACGTCGAGATGATGAACCACTTCATCTGCTGGGTCACGCCCAAGTGGGTGGAGATGGTGCTCATGCTCGTCGCCGCGCTCATCGTGTTCTTCCGGATAAACTGGCAGTACACGCTGATACTCTTTGCCGTCACGCCGTTCAGCGCGATAGTCGGCGCGAAGCTCGCAAAGTCGGTGCGCCCCGCGTTTGCCGACGCCCGCGAGCAGCTCTCCCGCCTCAACACCGTCGTGCAGGAGAACATCTCGGGCAACCGCGTCGTCAAGGCGTTCGTCCGCGAGGACTACGAGATAGAGAAGTTCCAGAAGGAAAACCAGGAGTACAAGCGCCTGAACATCCAGGCGAACATGATCTGGCTCAAGTACGGACCCATCATCGACTCGATAGCGTCGGTCATGACGGTGATGAACCTCATCGTCGGCGGCGTGATGGTCGTGCTCGAACAGATAACCCTCGGCGACCTGACCCTCTTTCTGTCGCTCGCGTGGGCGCTCAACGAGCCGATGATACTCGTCGGACAGCTCGTCAACGACACGCAGCGCTTCCTCGCGTCCGCCGAGAAGGTCATGGGTCTCTACTACACCAAGACCGACATCGAGCAGCCGATAAAGGACTCGACCCCCGCCACCGCAAAGGGCGAGATCGAGTTCAAGGACGTCTCGCTGAGCTACGGCAGCCTGAAGGTGCTCGATCACGTCGACCTGCACATCAACCCCGGCGAGACTATCGGCATCATGGGACCGACCGGCTCGGGCAAGACAAGCCTCGTAAGCCTCATCCCGCGCTTCATCGACGTCAGCTCGGGCGAGGTGATGCTCGACGGCGTCAACGTGAAAAACTACAATCTTCAGAAGCTGCGCTCCCGCGTCGGCATGACTATGCAGGACGTGTTCCTTTTCTCGGACACCGTCGAGTCGAACATCGTCTACGGCGTGCCCGACCTGCCGATGGAGAAGGTCGTCGAGGCGGCTAAGGTCGCCGACGCCGACGGATTCATCAGCCAGATGCCCGACGGCTACGACACGATAGTCGGCGAGCGCGGCACCGGACTCTCCGGTGGTCAGAAGCAGCGCATTTCGCTTGCCCGCGCCATCGCCAAGGACGCGCCGGTGCTGATACTCGACGACACCACTTCCGCCGTCGACATGGAGACCGAGACCGCGATACAGAAGGCGCTCGGCGAGCTTGAGACCCGGGCGACGACGCTGATAATCGCTCAGCGCGTCAGCTCGGTCATGCACGCCGACCGCATAATCATCCTCGACGACGGCAAGATAGTCGAACAGGGCAGCCACAACGAGCTGATGGCGCTCAAGGGCTACTACTACAACACCTGCATACTCCAGCACGGCGTTATGGAAGAGGAGGTGAGCGCGTAATGGCACGCAACAAATTCAACGTTGACGAAGAGCTTGAAGCGCCTTTTAACTGGCAACAGTTCAAGCGCGCCTTCATCTATGTCAAGCGCTACAAGGGCATGGTCGCGGGGATGTTCTGCATCTCCATCGTCACCATCCTGCTCGGTCTGCTCTCGCCTAAGATACAGCAGTGGGTCATCGACCGCTTCATACCGGACAAGAACATCGCGCTCATCGTCACCTTCGGCGTCTGCTACCTGCTTGTCCAGATAGGCATAATCCTGCTCAACCGTTTCCGCTCGAAAATCTCGATACGCGTCGGTCAGTCGATAGTCACCGACATGCGCACCGACATCTACGAGCACCTGCAGAAGCTCGGTTTCGACTACTACGACAGCCGTCCGCACGGCAAGATACTCACCCGAGTGATAAACTACGTCAACTCGGTGGCGGACTTCCTCGCAAACGGCTTCATAAACGCGATACTCGAGTTCCTCAACATGTTCTTCATCCTGTTCTTCATGCTGGCGACCTCGCCGAAGCTGACTCTCGTCATCCTCGCGGGACTGCCGGTGTTCATCGTCTACATAATCATCACCAAGCCCAAGCAGCGCCGTTTCCGCCAGAAGCGCGCCAACAAGCAGTCGAACACCACCGCCTACCTCGCCGAGAACATCAACGGCGCGAAGGTCACCCAGGCGTTCAGCCGCGAGGAGATGAACGAGGGCATCTACGACGGACTGCTGGGGGAGACCCGCAAGTACTACCTCCGCGCGGTCTACCTCGGTCATGGAATGTGGCCGATGAGCGCGATAATCATGCGCGGTGTCCAGATGGCGATATACCTCACCGGCGTGTTCGTGTTCATCGACGACTTCATCAGCCCGGACGGCATCTTCCAGCTGGGCATGATAACCGCCATGGTGCAGTACTCCAACCGCTTCTGGGGGCCGATACAGCGCCTCGGCAACATCTACAACCAGCTTCTCGACACGATGGCGTATCTCGAGCGCATCTTCCAGGTGCTCGACGAGCCGGTCTCGGTCGACGACGCGCCGGACGCCACCGACCTGCCCGACATCGAGGGCGAGGTCAAGTTCGCGGGCGTCCTGTTCGAGTATGAGAAGGGCGTGCCCGTCCTGAAACACGTCTCCTTCGACGTCGCGGCGGGCGAGTCGATAGCGCTCGTCGGACCTACCGGCGCGGGCAAGTCGACGATAATCAACCTGCTCTCCCGCTTCTACAACGTCACCGAGGGCGCGGTGCTCATCGACGGTCACAACCTGAACGACGTGACCCTCAAGAGCCTGCGCAAGCAGATGGGCGTCATGCTCCAGGACAGCTTCATCTTCTCGGGCACGATAATGGACAACATCCGCTACGGACGCCTCGACGCGACCGACGAGGAGTGCATCGCCGCCGCGAAGGCTGTCCACGCCGACGAGTTCATCCGCCAGATGGAGAAGGGTTACTTCACCGAGACGCGCGAGCGCGGCGACGGACTCTCCGCCGGACAGAAGCAGCTGATAAACTTCGCTCGCACCCTGCTTAGCGACCCGCGCATACTGATACTCGACGAGGCGACCAGCTCGATAGACACCAACACCGAGCAGCTCGTCCAGGAGGGCATAGCCGCGCTGCTGAAGGGACGCACCAGCTTCATCGTGGCGCACCGGCTGTCCACGATAAAGAACTGCGACCGCATCATGTACATCGAGGCGGGAAAGATAGCCGAGAGCGGCAGCCACGCCGAGCTGATGGCGTCGAAGGGACTCTACTACAAGCTGTACATGTCCCAGCTCAACCAGCTCCGCGACATAGCCGAGCAGGCGGTGTAAGACCGTGGGATTGCATCCCACACCCTGCTAAGGTCGCGGGCGCTCCGCCCGAACAGCGAACCACAGGTTCGCGGCGCACACCCGGGTCACTTTTTGGACGCCCAAA
>ERZ808040.2207-NODE-2207-length-11383-cov-9.096586_pt1 | contig 11383 bp, 10 predicted proteins | sample MGYA00380191_ERZ808040 | MGnify/ENA primary metagenome ERZ808040 (study PRJEB31490, sample SAMN06133395) | mouse gut metagenome | isolation source: J6 | host: mice | place: China: Chengdu | collected 2015-05 ... | reverse complement strand
CGCTGGTATAATGTCTGGCGACATTATACCATGCCTTCCAGAGAAAGGAAAGACAAATTGGATGGAATTTCTTCCGCTGTTGCGAAAAAACAGGAAGGTATGGTATACTTGTCCGTGCGAGTCCCGCCTGCGCAGCGGGAAGACTGAATGGATTACAGTGCCGCCTCCCCGGCGGCGGAATGAGAGGTAACATGGAAGCGTATACAGGAAATCAGATCGTTGTACTTGAGGGGCTGGAGGCTGTGCGCAAGCGTCCCGGCATGTACATAGGAAGCACCGGCACGCGGGGGCTCCATCACCTGATCTGGGAAATATTGGATAATGGTATTGACGAGCATCTTGCAGGCTACTGCAGCAGAATCGAGCTTATCATGCGGAAGGACGGCGGAATCACCGTCACGGACCACGGACGCGGCGTGCCGACCGACATCCATCCGACCAAAAAAATACCGACTGTGCGGGTTGTCTACACCATCCTGCACGCAGGCGGCAAATTCGGCAATTCCGCCTACAAGGTTTCCGGAGGACTGCACGGCGTGGGAGCCTCCGTCGTGAACGCGCTCTCCTCGCGGATGATCGTAGAAGTCCGCAAGGAAGGGAAAATCTTCCGGGACGAATATGAAAACGGCGGACGTCCCGTTACGGAACTTGAGGACGGCCTGCTGCCCGTGGTTGGAAAATGCAATAAATCGGACACCGGTACCCGCGTCACCTTCTACCCGGACAGCACAATTTTCGAGACCGTGGATTTTAAAGAGGAAACAATCTGCAAACGACTGAAAGAAGTCGCCTATCTGAACCGCGGGCTGAAGCTCACCTTCACAAACGAGTACACGGGCGAGACCCGGGTATTCGAGGAAACGGAGGGCATCAAAAGCTTTGTTTCCTATCTGACGCGCGAGGCAAATAAGCTCCACGCGGAACCGGTCTATATTGAGGGAAAAAGCGGCGATATCGAAGTGGAAGTCGCCTTCCAGTACACGGACAACTATTCCGAGCAGATCAATTCCTACTGCAACCGCATCAATGTCGTGGACGGCGGCACCCTCGTCACAGGTTTTAAAACGGCGCTCACCCGCGTGATGAACCAGTACGCCAGAGAGCTTGGCTACCTGAAGGAGAAGGATGAAAACCTCGACGGGCGCGATATCCGCAACGGCATTGTCGCCATTCTCTCCATCAAGCACCCGGACCCGCAGTTCGAAGGCCAGACAAAGACGAAGCTCGGCAACACGGACGCAAAAACCGCAGTTGACGACGTTTTCTCGACCGAGGTCACCCGCTGTCTCGACAAAAACATTGAAACGCTGAAGGTCATCCTCGAAAGCTCCATGCGCTCCTACAGCGCCAGAAAGGCGGGCGACAAGGCACGCAACGCCGTACTGAAGCAGCTGAACGACGTTGATACCAAAAGCAAGCTCGCCTCCTGCTCCTCCAGAAAGCCGGAAGAATGCGAGGTCTATATTGTCGAGGGTGATTCCGCCGGCGGCACGGTAAAGACGGCGCGCAACCGGAAAACCCAGGCGGTGCTTCCGCTGCGCGGCAAAATCCTCAACGTGGAAAAAGCGACGCTCGACAAAATTCTCGTCAACAATGAAATAAAAACGATGATTGCCTCATTTGGCTGCGGCATCGGGGACGATTTTGATCTCTCAAAGCTGCGCTACGGCAAAATAATTATCCTGACCGATGCCGATGTGGACGGCGCGCATATCAGTACGCTGCTGTTAACCTTCTTCTACCGGTTTATGCCGGAGCTGATCACGAACGGCAGGGTGTACCGCGGCATGCCGCCTCTCTACCGCGTGGAATACGAAGGAAGCGAAAAGGGCAAAAAGAAAAAACAGTTCCGGTACCTTTTCGATGATTTTGAGCTGGAGAAATTCCGCAAGGAGGGCAGGAAAATCCTTGCGCTGCAGCGCTACAAGGGACTCGGCGAGATGGACGCGAGCCAGCTGTGGGAAACCACGCTGAACCCGGAAACCCGCGTTCTTGCCCAGGTCTCCCTCTCGGACACCGTGGAGGCGGACGAGGTCACTACGCTGCTGATGAGCAACAACGTGCCGCCGCGGCGCGCGTTTATAATCGAGGAGGCGAAATACGCCCGGCTGGACGTATAACGGCGCCCGCCGACGGAGCGCGGAACCTAGCAGCCCGGGGAAGCCGCGAGGACAGTTCAGAAGGCGGCGAAGCTCCTTCACAGATTATCATGCCGCCCGCGCGGCAGAATGAGAGGAATCATGAAAACAGACAATATCATTCAGCTTGATTTTTCGGAGGAGATGAAAACCTCCTTCCGCAACTACGCGATGAGCGTAATTATAGACCGCGCGCTGCCGGACGTCCGCGACGGCTTAAAGCCGGTGCAGCGCCGCATTCTCTACGCCATGACGGAGCTCGGCCTTGAACCGAAGAAACCGCACAGAAAAAGCGCCCGCATCGTCGGCGATACCATGGGCAAATACCATCCGCACGGCGATACCTCCATCTACGACGCGCTCGTGCATCTCTCAGAGGAATATTCGCTCCCGATCCCGCTGATCGACGGTCACGGCAATTTCGGTTCCATCGACGGCGATCCGCCCGCCGCCATGCGCTACACCGAGGCGCGGCTTTCCGAGGGCGCAATGGCACTGCTTGACAATCTGGATCAGGGACTTGTCGAGTTTATCCCGAACTTCGACAACAACGAAAAGGAGCCGAAGGTGCTTCCGGCCATGCTGCCGAACCTGCTGATCAACGGCACGACCGGCATCGCGGTCGGCATGGCGACCAATATGCCCCCCCACAATCCCGGCGAGGTAATTGACGGCGTCATCGCCTGCATGGATCGTCCCGACATCACCGTTCCGGAACTGATGAAATATATTCCGGGGCCGGATTTTCCGACGGGCGGCGCAATCGTCAACGCCGGAGATCTGGAAGCCATCTACACGGCGGGCGAGGGCAAAATTAAAATACGCTCCACGGTGGAAATCGAACCGTCCGACGGCGGCCGGAAGAACATTGTCATCACCGAGATTCCGTATACCTCCGCAGGAAATAAAACAAAGCTTGTGGAAAGCCTTGTCTCCCTGATGAAAGATAAGGTGTTTGACGAAATCTACGATGTCCGGGACGAATCCTCCAGCGATGTGCGCATCGTCGTCGAGGTAAAAAAGGATCGGGATATCAGCAATCTTCTGAACGGGCTGTATAAAAAAAGTCCGATGGAAGATACCTACGGCGTCAACATGCTCGCGGTAAAGGATAATCAGCCAATCCTTTTTAACTTGAAAACACTGATTCAGGAATTTATCCTTTTCCAGGAGGAGCTTTATACAAAACAGTATGAGCATCTGCTCGATAGAGCACGCAAGCGCCAGGAGATCGTGAACGGCCTGATCCGGGCAACGGATGTCATCGACCTGATTATCGAAATTCTGCGTGGTTCTACATCCGTAGCACAGGCAAAAGCCTGCCTGATCTCCGGAAATACGACGGATATCCGCTTCAAGTCGGAAAAATCGAAAAAAGCTGCGGCCAAACTCGACTTTACCGAGCGCCAGGCGGACGCCATCCTCGCGATGCAGCTGTCGAAGCTGATCGGATTGGAGGTGCTCAAACTACATGAGGAGAATCAGGAATTGTCAAAGCAGATCGAAAACTACCTGGAGATTCTCGGCAACAAAAAATCGCTCTATAAAGTAATAAAAAATCAGTTGAGAAATTATAAAAAGCAGTTTAACAGAGCCAGAGTTACCAAAATTACCCATCAGGAATCTGCCAGCTACGTGGAGGAGGTGCGGATCGAAGATATCTATGTCCTGATCGACCGGTTCGGCTACACCAAATGCGTGGACAGCGCCACTTACACGCGGACGACCGAAGAAAGCCTGAAAGAATATGAGCACATTATACGTATGAAAAGCGATGGCCGTCTCTGCCTGTTTACCGGCGAAGGGAACATGTATCAGGTGAAGGCTTCCGCCATCCCGCGGTGCCGCATCCGCGATAAGGGCACGCTTATCCACAATCTCTGCAAGGTTGACCGGGAAACCATTCTGACCTACATTTCGTTTGAGGAGCTGTTTGAATCCCAGCTGCTCTTTGTGACAAAAGCCGGCTTCATCAAGCAGGTTTCCGGCATTGAATTCGAGACAAACCGCTCGGTTGTCGCCTCCACCAAGCTGGATCCCGATGACGGGGTGGTTGCCGTCATACCGCTGTCCGCGGCGCAGATCACCGGCGGAGAACTCAAGGTTATCCTGCTGACGCAGGACGGACTTTCCCTTGGCTTCCCGCTTCCGGAGGTTCCGGAGCAGAAGAAAAACGGCCGGGGTGTCCGGGGAATTACACTGGAAAAAGCGGACACAGTCGCGTTTGCCGCAGTCTCCCATAACACAGCAGAAACCTTCGAGGCCGACGGAAAGCTTTATTCCGCAAAGAAGGTAAGGAACCGGAAGCGGGGCGGAAAGGGCCAGCGGGCATCACTGCAAATATAAACCGTACGGCCTCCAGCCGCGCATAAAAAAAGCGTCCTTCACATATACCGTAATAAAGCCTATGCCTGAAGGACGCTTTTTATTATGCTTATCTATGCTGTACAGCCGGGCGATACGGTCGGTTCGATCGCCAGGGAATTCCAGATACCAATATCCACAATTATCTACAATAATCAGCTTTCCTACCCGTTCCGGCTTGCCGTCGGACAGGCGCTGCTTCTGTCCGCAGAGGGAGAAGCCGAGCGCCCGGTCATTGAAACCGGAGGCTACGCCTACCCCTATGCCCGGGAAGAGGTGCTTCGCCAGACGCTTCCCTACATGACGGCGCTGAATATTTTTTCCTACGGCTTTACCACGGAGGGCGAGCTTATTCCGCCCCGCCAGGACGACAGCCGCCTGATTGCGCTTGCCCTGGATTACGGCGCGCGTCCGGTTATGACGCTGACTCCCATCGACGCATCCGGAACCTTCAACAACAACCTGATCACCGGCCTTGTCCACAACCCTGCCTCTGTTTCCCGCCTGATCGGGGAGATCGTGCAGAAGCTGGCGCAAAGCGGCATGCAGGGCGTTGACGTTGATTTCGAGTACATCCTTCCGTCGGATCGCGTTGCCTTCGCCGATTTTGTACGCGAGCTGCGCATCGCCGTAAATGCCGTCGGCTACCGCGTTTCGGTAGCGCTCGCTCCCAAAACCTCTGACAATCAGCCAGGACTTCTGTACGAGGGCAAAGATTATGCACTGCTCGGCGCAGCGGCGGATTTTGTGCTGCTGATGACTTATGAGTGGGGATATACTTACAGCGTACCGATGGCTGTAGCCCCCGTCAACAAGGTCCGTCAGGTGGTCGAGTACGCACTGACACGAATCCCGGCCGAAAAAATCCACCTCGGCCTCCCGAATTATGGCTACGACTGGCCGCTCCCCCATGTTCCGGGAACAACGAAAGCAACCTCCATCGGCAATCTGCAGGCCGTTCAGATCGCAATCGACAACAATGCGGAGATCCGGTATGACGAAACAGCTCAGTCGCCATGGTTTTCCTACACCCGGGACGGAGAACAGCATGAGGTATGGTTTGAAGATGTGCGAAGCTACCGCGCAAAATTCGCTCTGATCTCCGAATACGGACTGGCAGGGCTCGGTGTATGGCAGCTGATGCGCCCGAACCTGCCCGGCTGGCTTCTGATGGCCGGAACCTTCTGGATTCGCTGACAGCGCGCTTCTTCCCCCTGCCTGCAGGCTCCGCACTTTAGCAACGCATTTTGTCCTGTCCCTCCAGCAATCCCGTACCTGCGGAGCCGCCGTACTTCCAGTTCCATGATTCGATGCGCTCCCGCAGGCCGCCCGTCTTCCATCTTCCGTATTCGGTATGTGTTTCTGTTTACGCACAGCCTGCAGGCATTCCGCGCAGCCGCATACCCGTCCGCTTCCCGGGCGCTGCCGTCTGCTTTCCTGCATTATTACCGCCCGGGCACTGTCAGGTACTTTGCATCATTTCCGCCCGGGCGTCCTTAGGTTCTTTATGTCATTGCTGCCCGGAGCTTCAAAAGGATTTTTTTCTCCAAGCGCGACACCTGCACCTGGCTGATCCCGAGCTCTGCCGCAACCTCGCTCTGGGTTTTCTCCTCAAAATATCTCAGCCGGAGAAGATGCTGTTCCTGCTCCGGTAGCCCGGAGAGCAGCTGCTCCAGCAGAATATGATTCAGCAGGCTTTCTTTCTCCGGGTCACCCGACTCTCCCCGGCCCGAAAGCTGTCCCGCAGCACCGCTCCCCTGGATCACCTGATCCACAAGATAAATCTCGCTGCCGTCCCCCTGATAGACCGTCCGGTAGATGGACTCCACCTCGGCCCTCGCCTCCAGCGCCATGACAACATCCTCACGGCGCAGTTCCGCGGCAGCTGCGATTTCCTCGAGCGTTGCCTCCCTGCCCAGCTGCTTTTCCAGCCGCTCCGACACCTGATGGATCTTCCAGGCGTTCTCCTTCATGCTGCGCGATACCTTTACCAGCCCGTCATCGCGCAGAAACCGCTTGATTTCTCCGGTGATCATCGGCACTGCGTAGGTAGAAAACTGCACCTCAAAGCTCATATCAAATTTGTCAATTGCCTTCATCAGTCCGATGGAGCCGATCTGAAACAGATCCTCCGCCTCATAGCCCCTCCCCATAAAGCGCCTGACAATGCTCCAGACAAGCCCGACATTATCGGTAATCATTTGTTCCCTCGCCGCTTCATCCCCCTGTTTGCATCGCCAAAGCAGTTGAAGCTGATCCACGGTCCGCCCTCCTCTATTCTTCCCGGGCAGTCGGCGCAATCCTTTTTCTCATCCGCACCACCGTGCCTCGCTGCGGCGCCGAATATACCTCCAGCTCGTCCATAAACGCTTCCATAAACGCAAATCCCATTCCGGAGCGCTCCATATCCGCCCGTGTCGTGTACATCGGCTCCATGGCAAGCAGCACATTTTCCATGCCCGCGCCATAATCCGTAACCTCGATCTGCACCTCGCTTTCCTCCAGCGCCAGCTTCATCCTCACGGTGCCGTTCTGCCCGTTGTAGCCATGAATCACCGCATTGGTAACCGCCTCCGAAACAGCGGTTTTGATATCCGAAATTTCCTCCAGCGTCGGATTGAGCTGCGCGGCGTATGCCGCCGCCACCATTCTGGCAAAACTCTCGTTGCGCGACTGTGCGCCGAATTCGATTGCCACCTCATTACGCTCCAGCACGCGCTCCCCCGTCATGCTTCCCTCTTTCTCTGCCCCGTCCGCCCAGAGGATTTCCTCCTGCGGAAGCAGTTTTTTTTCTCCTGCCCTGCTTATCACTCCCTGAAACTGTTCCATTTTACTTGCCCTCCTTTAACGCGCGCAGCGCTTCCTCTCTTCCCGGATAGCACGGCATGATGCGGTACAGGCCGGACACCGTAAGAATCCGATCCACCTCCTTGCCCACGCCGCAGCACGCAATTCTTCCCCCCTGAAAAATAACCTTTTTATAGCGCCCCATAATCACACCTATCCCTGAGCTGTCCATAAACCTCAGCCTTGAAAAATCAAAAAGAAGATGCGATATTTTCCCGCCGTCAATCACTTCGTCAGCCTCCGCGCGCACCTGCAGCGCGCAGTGGTGATCCAGTTCGGCCTCGGGCATGATAATCAGCACCTGTCCGATCCTCTCGCAGACCGCGGATTCCTTTTCTGTTCTCTCTTCCATTCCTGCCTCCAGATAATAATCATTTTATAAAAGGTAAATTTTGGAAATTAATGTCGGCCGCAAAAAAAGAGTACAGCGGAGTGCTGTCCTCTTTTGCTGTTTCCCGTTTTTTCCTCTGTGCTCAGTCTCCGGTCATCCCCATTTCCGAAAGCCGCGTATCCACATAGCCGGCAAAGGAGGATTCCGGATATTCACTCTTCAGCTGACGGTAATAAACCTCTGCGTCATCATACCGCTTTACGCCCTGGTATGATCTTCCGAGATAGTATAAGCAGCGGTCGTCCCGGTATCCGTAATCGTACGCTGTCTGCAGATATTGTACGGCACGCTCATAATCCTTGTCGGAGTAAGCATCACGCCCCGTCTGGTACGCCGGCTCCGCAATCTGATCGTACACCTGCGCCCGGAGCTTCTGATAGAGCGAGGCCGCATTTGCGTTTTTCAGCCGAGCCGGCTCCACTGCGGCAAGCTCCTGTGCCAGCGCAAGCAATTCCTCCGCGTCAGCCTCCTCCTGCTGAGAAAGCCCGTGCCAGGTAGTCAGCGCCTGGAAAAGTGCATCATAAGCATGCTCGTCGTATACCGGTATATTAATGCCTTCCAGTTCTCTTGCCGTCTCCTCGTACTTTTTGCGCCACAGTTCCGCCTCCTTTTCGATGGAGGTGAGCGCCGCCTCTTTTATCCGAAGCTCACTGCTGTAATCCAGCTGTTCCTTGTCAAATTCGGCGCGTATATTTTTGCGCGCGGTGGGTACGATCAGGAAAAAGGTGACAAGCACTCCCAGGAGCGCTCCCACAACAAGCGTGACCCATGCCATCACGTTAGGCTTGTCCTCCGTATAGCCCGGTGCAAGCCGTATCCGGCTGTCGTCGGCCGGCTCTTCCTCTCCCGTGCCGCGCTCTTCAGCGGCCGGCTCCGATACCTCCTGCAGATAACGCAGGGTAGCGGTATTCCCGACATCCTTCTGAGCGGCAAACAGCAGCTGCTTTTTTGCCCGCTCCCGCTCCCCTGCCCGCAGATATAAAAGCGCAAGAAGCTGTCTTGCCCGGATAAAATTCGGATGCAGACCAACCGCCTTTTTCAGCTGGAGGATCGCGAGATCATCCCCGCCCTGCTTCGCCGCCTCAAGTGCGAGATTGTATTTTTTGATTGCCTGATTCATAGCGTCCAGCTTTGCCGGATTGCTCTGAATCTGCTCCATGTAATCATCCGCCCGGTTATCCTCCGGCTGGAAATGTTTGCTGACGACCCATTCACCCAGAGCCGCCACCGTTTCTCCCATCTCCAGGAACACCAGCCCGAGCAGATTTCTGGCCTCCGTATTTTTTTTATTCATCCCCAGGCTTTTCTTCAGAAACTGAACAGCGCCGCTCAGATCCCGCACCCTCGCGCGCTCCAGCCCCCGGTTGTAATAGCTGTTCGACAGGCGCATTATTTTTCGGTAGACCGTCAGATCGGCCCCGCAGCCCTCACAGCGGCTCCTGCTTTCCGGGACTTTTCCTCCGCATCTTGGACATATCATATTTCCTCTCAATCCGCCGCTGTGCGGCACTGCAATTTCTTTTCATATCTCTCAGTAAGCGCCGGTATCCTGTCAGAGCTATTGTTTCTTTTTCTCCTTGAGTATCCTGTCGATAATGTCCGAAAGATCCGTCAGATCATTCTTGTAAATTGCCTCCTCCGCCTCGTCGATCTCCAGACTCGGCTGATATTTTGCAAGCTCCTTATCAAAGTCTATCATAAACGCTCCATTCTGACCGGTTCGTCCGGCTTCTGCACCGCTCCTTCATCCGGCGTATCCGTGCGGCGGCTTCCCGTTTCCTGGTTTACTATACCTGTTCCGGGCAAAAAAATCAATACCCTGCCCGAAAAACAGCCGCGCACTCCGCCGCCGGTTCGACCCCCTCCGGCAGAATCCGTCATTCTGCGAACAATCTTATATCAGTTTCGTATTTTTTCAGAACAATGCCGGTGAGCACCTCCCGGAACTGGTATTTCGCCCCGTTGATGCGTACCTTTGTACCCGGATAAGCGCTCTGCCGTATCGAAATCTTCGCCTCCTCCGCGAGCTCAAGCTTCTCCAGAATTCTCTGGCGCTTCTGGACATTCTCGTTGATTTTGCTGTCGAGCGAGATTTTCATCCGCGTCACCTGCATGCGGCGCTCCTGCGAGAACTGGGATTCCTTATCATTTTCCTGACTTTTCCGCGCCTGGAAAAGATCCAGTACATGCTTTGTTTTATGCATCTGCTCCCCAAGCTGCCGGTACTCCGCCTCCAGCTGCTGCATCTGGCTGTTCAGCCCGTCGCTGTCCCCCGCGATCAGCTCCGACTGCACCTCGGCAATATTTCCTACTGTCGTTGCCTGAATCCAGTGCCCTGCGAAAATGCTGCCTCCGAGAATGGCGCCGTGCCGTCCCGCCACTTCAACGTCAACCCCGGCCTCCACCTGGCAATTCAGAATCGAATTGGCGCTGACGTTCCTGCCCGCCGTAATTCTCATCTGCTCGAAAAATTTGCCGGAAAGAGAGCCTCTGCATTCCGCAACGCCCCGGCCGCCGCCCTGCATTCCGCGGGCCAGCACAATATCCTTCCCCGCGTACAGCTCGCACGCCTCCACACAGCCCTCGATCGTGAGATTTCCGCCTGCGCGTACTCTTCGGCCGCCGCTTACATTCCCATGTATCAGCACGTCGCCGTCAAAATCAATATCGCCGGTCAGCAGGTCAACATCCTCCTTGATCTCAAGGAAATTCTTAATGTTGATCCGCCCGTTTTCCAGCTCGATTTTCCCGCTGATGGTTGCCATATAGGTGCGTCTGTCCTCCGACACACAAAAGCCCTTTCCCTTCAGCTCGGGCAGATCTTTGCCGCTGCGCGCGGGGATCACACCGCCGTATAAGTTCATCCCGTCGCTGCCGACCGTTGCCGAATGATACCGCGCGATAATCGCGCCTTCCTTCACCGTCGGGATATTGGCCATCGTGCGGTAATCGACGGAGCCGTCCGGCAGCACCTTCGGCGTTTTTTTCGTCTCCGTGTCAAACAGGAACTGGAAGGAACCGTCCTCGCCGTCCTTCACCGGCGTCCCCAGCGCGACTGTGACTTTTTTGTAGTACAGCTTTTTGGCCAGAAGGCCGGACAGAAGCTCCTCTTTCACGCCGTGCTGAATCCGCTTGGAGCTCAGATAGGCCTTGAGAAGATCCGGCGTATACTCCTGCTTTACCGGCGGCGGACACAGATAGATCTCCGCCTGCATCAGATCGTCGCTGACCAAAAGCTTGGAACCGTTGTCAATCCATTCTGCTAAGTTTACTTCCGGCATATCCAGCACCTCTTTTCCTCCGCCGGCTGCGCAGGTTCGGGGAATTCGTGAATTCCTGGATTCCTGGATTCCTGGATTCCTGGATTCCTGGATTCTCAGATTCTCAGATTCTCAGATTCTCAGATTCTCAGATTCTCAGATTCCCGGATTCCCGGATTCCTGGATTCCCGAACTCCTCCGATCTGCAGCCTTTACGGCGTTTTTCTTACCATATTTAGTTTCTCTGATTATATTGTAATATATTTTTCAGAATATTTCCACTGTTTTTAGAATTCTTTTCCGGGCAGTTACTGTCAAGTAATCGTTGGCAATTTTTTTCCGTACAGATTTTCTTATGTTATCTATATCCATGCCTGCTTTGG
>ERZ808040.2206-NODE-2206-length-11390-cov-3.682489_pt1 | contig 11390 bp, 7 predicted proteins | sample MGYA00380191_ERZ808040 | MGnify/ENA primary metagenome ERZ808040 (study PRJEB31490, sample SAMN06133395) | mouse gut metagenome | isolation source: J6 | host: mice | place: China: Chengdu | collected 2015-05 ... | reverse complement strand
AACATTTATTGATGCGCTTGAGAGAGAAGGGTTCGCCAATGAAAAATAATGGTTCTGTACAATCTGTTTTAGATGAACTGCGTGCTGATCCACTTTTTGCTCAAAATATCGCACATTATAAAACCATTGAAGGAAAAAAAGCAATTTACAGCGATTTTCCTTCGCAGCTTCATCCGTCTTTACAAAAAGCATTACGAGCTAAAGGGATTCATCAATTATATTGCCATCAACGTGAAGCATTTGATGCAACATATGAAGGAGAGTCGATTACTGCAGTAACACCTACTGCTTCAGGCAAATCACTCTGTTATCATTTACCTGTTTTACAAAGTATTTTAGAACAGGATGCATCACGTGCGATTTATTTATTCCCAACGAAAGCATTGGCACAAGATCAACTCGCAGATTTACATGAAATGATTGAAGCGAGTGAAGAAGAGATTTTAAGCTACACATACGATGGAGATACGGCGCCAGGCCTACGCAATAAAGTACGGAAATCTGGGCATATTGTATTGACGAATCCAGACATGTTACATGCTGGTATTTTACCACACCATACAAAATGGGTTTCCTTATTTGAAAATCTAAAATATATCGTCGTTGATGAATTGCATACGTATAAAGGGGTTTTTGGCAGCCATGTTGCGCATGTTCTAAGAAGATTACTACGGATATGCAGATATTATGGAAGCAATCCCGTTTTCATTTGCACATCTGCAACGATTCAAAATCCACAAGAGCTTGCTGAAAACTTAACGAATACGAGTATGCGACTTATTTCTAGAAACGGTGCACCAGCTGGAAAAAAGCATTTTTTATTTTACAATCCACCTATGATTCACCCAGCATTTGGAGTTAGACGGAGTGCAGCTTTAGAAGTGCGAGATCTCGCTTCTTTATTATACCGAAAAAACATTCAAACGATTGTATTTGCGAAAAGTCGTGTCCGCGTTGAAATGCTTGTGACATACATGAAAGAATTAACGAAGAAAAAACTATTTGATGCGTCGATTATGGGCTATCGCGGTGGCTATTTACCGTCAGAACGTCGAACAATCGAAAAAGGCTTGCGAGACGGATCTATTCAAACGGTTGTAAGTACGAATGCGTTAGAACTTGGCATTGATATCGGTCAGTTACAAGCATGTATTATGACGGGGTATCCAGGAAACATCGCAAGTGCGTTACAACAAGCTGGACGTGCGGGAAGAAGGCAAGACGAAGCGCTCATTATTTATGTTGCGCAATCGACAGCCTTAGATCAATACATTATTCAACATCCGAACTATTTACTTGGACAAGCACCTGAAGAAGCCCGCATTCATCCGGATAATTTATTCATTTTAATGGATCATCTTAAATGTGCATCATTTGAATTACCATTTACGCTTACGGAAACATATGGTGAATTTGACGTACAAGAACTTCTCGCGTATTTAGAAAGTGAAGGCGTACTCGTTCAAACATCAACAAAGTGGCATTGGATGACCGATCAATTTCCGGCGAACAATATTAGCCTACGTTCTGCAGCAGAGGAAAACGTCGTTATCATTGATCAAACGATTCCGAAAGAAACTCAAGTTGTAGGAGAAATGGATATTTTCAGTGCACTAACATTGCTTCATGAGGAAGCGATTTACATGCACCAAGGCACACAATATCAAGTAGAAAAACTTGATTGGGATGAAAAGAAAGCGTATGTTACTGAAGTCGATGTCGACTATTTCACAGATGCGAATTTAGCCGTCGAATTAAAAGTCATTAGTGAAGACGATCAAATGCCAAATGGTGACCATACAGTTGCCTACGGTGATTTGGCAATTGCTGCCAAAACGACTATTTTCAAGAAAATCCGCTTCAACACGCACGACAATATTGGTTCTGGACCTATTGATTTACCAACAGTTGAACTGCATACGACAGGTACTTGGCTTGCTTTTGATGCACCGAAAAATTGGTCAGAAGCAGAACTGACAGATGCGATGACAGGGGCGGCATATGCCATTCAGTCATTTATTCCATTATTTGTAAAATATGATCGTTCAGATATTCATGTTATGCCTCAAGTAAAAGCAACACATACTGAAAAGCCGACAATTTTTATTTATGATAGTTATCCTGGCGGAATTGGATTAAGTGAAAAATTATATACACGATGGCATGACTTATTAAAAGAAGCTGCAAATCATGTAGCGAATTGTTATTGCGAAGCAGGTTGTCCAGTATGTATCGGCGCACAAGATCGAGAAGAGGGTATGAAAGAAGAAGTGGTCGCGTTATTACGTGCACTCATTGGAGGAAATACCGATGTCGTATGAACAAAAACTATTGGCAATGAAGAAAATGTTGAAGAAAAAGCCGACAAATGCAACGGAAGTGAAAGAAGAAAAGCGAATTGTTCCGAAAGCACCGCATTATGAACAGCGTTGGTTGGAAGCTGGTTTAGAAAAAGAAGAAAATGTATATGGGGTCGTTTATAAAAAAGTTATTCGCTATCCAAAACAATACAAACACGGGAATATACAATTAAATGGGCTTCAACATGCGATCATGAAATGGCTTGCCTTTCATGAACAACATCCATTGATGCCGGTTGAAGGGCAAAAGTTACTCTTTTTTGATACGGAAACAACAGGGTTAAAAGGGGCGGGAACGCTCATCTTTCTTCTTGGATTAATGGAAGAACAAGAGGATGCCTTTGTCATGACGCAATATGTATTACCAGGACCCGACCATGAGCCAGCATTTTTATATGCGACAAACTTATGGAAAGAGCAGGTGACATTGGTTTCTTATAATGGAAAAAGTTTCGATGTCCCTCAATTACAAACACGTTGGACAATGAACCGAAATAGTGTGCCACCACTCCTTGAACATGATCATATTGATTTATTGCATGGAGCAAGACGTGTTTGGAAAGAAGTTGTGGATTCCTTTAAGTTAACCAAAATGGAAGAAACTCAATTACATTTTCATCGAGAAGGAGATATTCCAGGACATTTAGCGCCTGTTATTTATCAAGACGCGGTGAAAAGTGGCAATCCGGAACATTTAATGAAAGTTCTTCGTCATAATGAATGGGATATATTATCGCTCGTCACATTGTACATACGAGCGACGACGCTTATTTTAGAACGTGATACCCTTGTTGCTGCCATCCCACATACGAATATTGGCAAATGGTTTGCTGATTTAAAATTTTATGAAGATAGCGCGGACATTTTTGAGCGTGTCATTCAAAAATATGGCGCTAATCATCCGATGACGCATTATCATTATGGGTTTATTTTAAAAAGAAACGGGAAGTTTAACAATGCAATCGATTCATTTGCAATCGCGGCAAATCAATTAATCGGGAGAGAACGAATCATTGCACTTGAGGAAATCGCGAAAATAGAAGAGCATAAAACAAAACAATTAGCGAATGCTTTGGCACGAACGAAAGAAGCTATTCGATTGATTCGTGTAGATGAGGAATTGACGCGAACATTTCGCCAAAGGATGCTACAAGCATTTCAAAAACGGGAAATGCGTTTGGAACGTAAAATATTTCCCGGGCAAGCGTAACTTTCGACGCAATTCGCAATAAACGTCAATTCATAAGGCAAATATAGAGGAAATATGCTATAATATCGCTTAAGGTTACCATTGACGGAAGGACGATTCTTATGGAGATTAAACTGGATGTGAAAACAATTTTAGAAAAAGAGTTTAATACGGGTTTACGTGGCTATATCCAAAAGGATGTAGATCTTTTTCTAGATGATGTGATTGTTGATTATCAAACTTTTAAAGATCGAATTAAAACATTAGAAGAAGAATTAGAAACAGTGACAAAAGAATTAGCGCAAGCTCAAGAAACAATTAAAGAAAAAGAAAAGCAATTAGAAGAAGCGAAGAAGCGCCCACAAGCGATGCCAAATACGAGTGGCACAAATTACGACATTCTTCGACGCATTTCAAATTTGGAACGTCATGTATTTGGCGATAAACTATCGGATGATAAACAATTTAACGATGGGAAAACAGACGAATTTTAATGAAGAATTAAAGATTGTCATGACGAACAAAATATTGTATAATAGGATAGCCTTAAAGGAATTTAGGTAATCGCTGCAACGCTCGACGTTGTAGAGGAAAGTCCATGCTCGCACGGATCTGAGATGACCGTAGTGTTTGTGCTCAGCGAAAAAATAAGCTGAGGCTCGCGTAATTTTTTATGCGATGACGGCGGGAATACATCCTACGTTAACGTTGTTAATATGGATTAGGTTCCCTGAACAGTGCCACAGAAACGTAGCTGTTTTGGAAACAAAACAGATGGAACGCGGTAAACCCCATAAGCGAGAAACCCAAACTATGGTAGGGGCACTCTTCGGAAGGAAATGAACGGACGAAGGGACGAGTGAAGACTCGTAGATAGATGATTACCACCGGAGTACGAGGCGTTAGCTGTTTGAGTACGAAGGAACAAAACATGGCTTATCAAATTTCTAACTAGGCTAACTTATAATGATACAAGCTCTCCATCTTATGCGGAGGGCTTTTATTTTGTAAAGGCAAGATGGAACCATCTATACAATAGATGGATATGAAAACATATATGAAAGCAAATCGTAAATAATAAAGAGCGGAGTTGATCATAGTGGGAAAATATAAATTGGTTGCAACGTCCGCAATGGGATTAGAAGCAATCGTTGCAAATGAAGTAAAAGCGCTCGGATATGAAACACGTACAGAAAATGGAAAGGTGTTTTATGAAGGTGATGAATTGGCAATTGCCCGCAGTAATATGTGGTTACGAGTTGCTGATCGTGTTCGCATTGTCGTTGGTGAATTTCCAGCAAAAACATTTGACCAATTATTTGAAGGGACAAAAAATATACCGTGGGAAAAATATTTACCGGTAGATGCAGCATTTCCAGTGGCAGGGAAATCTGTAAAATCCACTTTATATAGTGTTCCTGATTGTCAGGCAATTGTTAAAAAGGCAATTGTTGAGCGCTTAAACAAAGCATATAAACGTTCAGGATTTTTAGCAGAAAACGGTCCATTATTTAAATTAGAAGTATCGATTTTAAAAGATAAAGTGACATTAACCATTGATACGAGCGGCACAGGATTGCATAAAAGAGGTTATCGTGTCGGTCAAGGCGACGCGCCGATTAAAGAAACATTGGCGGCAGCGCTTGTTATATTGACACGTTGGAACCCAGATCGTCCATTCGTTGATCCATTTTGCGGGTCAGGGACGATTCCGATTGAAGCAGCGATGATTGGACAAAATATCGCACCGGGTACAAATCGAGACTTTTTAAGTGAAGAGTGGCCATGGATGGGACAAGATGTGTGGGATACAGCACGTATGGAAGCGGAAGATCAAGCGAATTATGATCAGCCACTTCATATTTATGGCTATGACCATAATCCGAAAATGATTGACATTGCGAAAGAAAACGCGATGGAAGCAGGCTTTGCAGATTTAATTCATTGGGAACAAAAAGACGTAAAAGACTTAACAGTTCAAGGTGTAAATGGTGTGATGGTTGGAAATCCACCTTATGGTGAGCGTCTAGGTGAATTACAAGAAGCCGAGTCTATTACAAAAACATTAGGTGCTTCAATGAAAAAAGAAGCATCATGGTCGGTGTACATGATTTCACCACTTGAAAATTTTGAAACATTATATGGGAAAAAAGCGACGAAAAAACGTAAACTATTTAACGGATTTATTCGCACAGATTATTATCAATTTTGGGGTAAACGCATATAGTCATGAAGAGGGGATATCCTCTCTTCTTTTTGCTTGAAAGTGTTGGAAGGGGTTCTTACTATTGGATAGAAAATTACCATTTGCTTTAACGAAAGAGCAGACATTTTATGATTCGCTAAATGATTGGATTGGCGATACGTTATATGATGATTTAACAGAAAAAGGCTATGAATGTCGGGATGAACAAATTTTCATGTCATTCCAAATCGAGCAAGCATTAAAAGAAAAGAAGGTATTATTCGCGGAAGCGGGCGTAGGTACAGGGAAAACGATTGCGTATTTATTACCAGCAATCGCCTATGCAAGATATACGGGAAAACCGGCGCTTATTTCCTGTGCTGATGAAACACTTATTGAACAATTAGTAAAACGTGAAGGCGATATTTATAAAATGAGTGAAGCGCTAAATTTAAATATTGATGTTCGATTAGCAAAAGCGCGTGACCAATATTTATGTTTAAAACGGTTAGAAGATGCATCTAGTTTTATGCCAGAAGACTATATAGAAGAGGTAGAAGATCGCTTACCAGACTTTGTTTATGGTAGTGTATCGCTAACGTCTGTTTATCCATACGGAGAACGTTCAGATTATCCGGAGTTAAGCGATGAACAATGGCGTACGATTAATTATCATCCGACGCAACAATGTGACGCGTGTGATTTGCGAAACAAATGTGGTCAAACGATTCATCGAAATCATTACCGTGCTGCGCCGGAATTAATTATATGCGCACATGATTTTTATATGGAACATATTTGGACGAAAGAATCACGTGAGCGTCAAGGGCAATTGCCATTGCTACCTGAAGTTTCAATGGTGATTTTTGATGAAGGCCATTTACTAGAATTTTCAGCTCAACGTGCATTGACGTATGAAGTACAGGACCATACATTATTAGAATTATTAGAGCGTGTGATGGTCAATGATGTACGTGAAGAATCACTTATGCTTATGGAACAATTAATTGAATTACATGCAGAATTTTTTCAGCTATTAGACCAACATGCAGAAGATACATGGAATGAACGAAAAGCGATTGACAAAACACCCGCACTAATGACTGTCGGTGCGCAAGCTGTAAAAGTTGCAACAGCATTACTCGAAGAATTCGTTTTTGATGCAGAAATGTATACCATTCCAGCGTATGAATTAAAAATGGTTGAGGAATATTTAGATCAATATGTGTATTCCATGGAATTATTTACATCTGGAAAAGACGCCGTTGATTGGCTTCAAGATGATGGAGAAGAACTATCACTTGTCATTATGCCTAGACTTGTAACAGACATTTTGAAGGAAAATGTTTTCTCTTCAAAACTACCAATTATTTTCTCTTCTGCAACGCTATCTGTTCAAAAAGATTTCACTTATATTGCAGAAGGACTTGGGGTTCAAGATCATTTATCATTTTCAGTTCCATCACCATTTGAATATGAAGAAGTAATGACAATTGAAGCGGAACAAGTGAATGATGAAGATAAAAACCTTGCATTATTTAGTGCATTACAAGACGATGAGCAAACACTTGTATTATTCAAATCTGAAAATGAAATGCTTGATTTTAAAGAGCAATTTGGTGCAGAATTTGCAGGTCAAATTGGATTTGAAGGCGATCGCGAATTATCATCAATTGTCGGAGACTTTCAAAGTAAGAAACTCCAAATTTTATGCTCTTATAATTTATGGGAAGGGCTTGATATTCCGAAAGATGCGCTAACACGCGTCATTATTCATGAGTTACCGTATCCGCCAGTTGACCCATTATTTGAAGCAAAACGTAAATATGCTGATGATGCATTTGAAGACGTTGATTTACCTTTCATGTTATTACGTTACCGCCAAGGATTAGGTAGACTTATTCGAACATCCGAAGACGCAGGTTCTGTGCAGTTATTGTTAAATGAAGAAGAAATGAAGATGTTACCGGAATTACAAAAAGTATCACCAGTCATCATACAACAATAGATGAAAAGCGTAGGGAATGATTCCTACGCTTTTTCTATTTATAAATTGTATAATGTTGTATATTTTTCTTCTAAATAATCGATTAAATATTGAACGTTTAACGCTTCACCAGTTGCGTCTTGAATGAGTTCAAGTGGTTTTTTCGTTTTACCATGACGGTGAATATGCGTTGTTAACCAGTGTAAAATTGGTTGCAAATGCCCTTCTTCAACAAGTGCATCGAAATTCGGGATGTCCTCATTCATCGCATGGCGCAATTGTGCTGCATACATATAACCTAAAGCGTAGGAAGGGAAGTACCCAAAACTACCACCAGACCAATGAACATCTTGTAACACGCCTTCTGCATCATTTTCTGGACGAATGCCTAAATATTCCTCATATTTATCATTCCAAATGGTAGGTAATTGTGTTATATCAATATCCCCATTAAAAATGTCTTTTTCAATTTCATAACGGATCATAATATGAAGCGCATACGTTAATTCATCAGCTTCAATGCGAATTAAGGAAGGCTTTGCAACATTAATCGCGCGTAAAAATTGTTCGACAGTGACATCGTTAAACTGTTCTGGTGAATGTTTTTGAAGTTCTTTAAAATGGAATTTCCAAAAACCTTCATGATGACCAATAAAATGCTCGTAAAATAACGATTGTGACTCGTGAATTCCCATTGAAGCCCCATTTGAAACAGGTAATCCTTTTAATGATTCATCAAAGTTTTGTTCATATAAAGCATGCCCACATTCATGAATCGTTCCAAAGATGGCTGAGCGGAAATCATACTCGTCATAACGAGTCGTAATACGCACATCTCCCTGGTTTAAACCGATTGCAAAAGGATGTACTGTTTTGTCTAAACGGCCTGCCTCAAAATCATATTGCAGGTGGGTAAGCAAATAATGGTTAAATGCCTCTTGTTGTGCGGGACTAAAGGATTTATATAAGAAACTGTCATCTGGTTGTTTACCATGTGTTTGAATGTTTTTCACAAGTGGTACAATCGTTTCTTTTAAACGGCCAAACATTTCGTCGATAATATCCGTTGTCATGCCAGGTTCATATTGATCAAGCAAACGGTTATATGCATTACCGTTTAACTCTCCCCAATGACCAATCATTTCTTTCGTTAAATGAATAATCTTTTCTAAATATGGATAAAACTTGGAAAAATCATTTTGTTCACGCGCCTCTTCCCAAATAGACTCAGATTCTGCACATAGAACGACATATTCTTCATATAAATCTGCTGGGATTTTCTTTTGTAATGCAAACTGCTCCTGCATATCTTCCAATGTTTTCTGCAATGGAAACGAAAGTGCATCTTTTTGTTCTTGTAACTGCGTTATGTAGTGTTCCATTTCTTTTGAAGTTTGCATCTCAAATACTTCAGCCGACAACATTCCGACTACTTGTGAACGCTCCGAAATCCCCTTTTTAGGTGCCCCCGTACGCATATCCCAGTACATTACTGAAATAGCTTCTTCAAACGCGCCTATTTTGCGTACAAATGCTTCAAATTTTTCTGCAGTCTCCATCAATTGACATCTCCTTCTTTTTTCTCTTTACCATTTTACCATGAATTGATTCAAAGTGAGGGAATAGTTGGAAAATTAATGGTGGATCTTCTGGAATCAATAACTTGAGCACTTCTTTCACTCGTGATTTTCCTCCAAGTATAAACTAAACAAAAGAAAATGTATCTATTTGCTATCCTTTTTTCCAATGGCCGCTATATAACAAGTGAGAGGAGGTGATCGACATGGCACAATTTTCATTGCAATCTGCTACTGGTAAATTAACATTTGTGACAGGGGTGAATGAGGAAGGGAATATTGTATTAAAATCGAAGTCTTATCGACATATTAATCCAGAAGCGTCTGCAGAACAATTATCAGAAGGATTACAAGCATTAGCAAATCTATCTCAATTTGATTTGTATCGAATGGAAAAAATTGAAACATCCACCGTACAATAATAAAAAAAGGAGGGGATATTGATGGCAAAAACATTACAACTTGTTTTTAATACGGAGAGTGGTAAACGCGTGACCATTTCAATCGATGAACCAGTCGAAGATATTTCAGAAGAAATGGTTCAAACGGCAGCAGCAAATGTGATTGCATCGAACATTTTTTCAGTTGAAGGAGAACAACTTCAACAAATTGTAAGTGCTAAAGTGACTGAACGTCATGTGACGGACATATTGGAAATGAAATGATGAAGAAGTCGGTGCTCGTTTTGTAGCGCCGGCTTTTTTCATAGAAAGGGGTGGCGTTTATGGAGCAATGGCTAGCATACATTCAGGAGATTAGCTTTCCAATCATTGTATCGTTCTACTTATTGCACCGCATTGAAACGAAACTCGACGCAATTCATGCTGCGTTAGTAATGAATAACGAACACTTATAAAAAAAGAAACCGACGCTTTGTCAAAACAAAAGCGTCGTTTTTTTAGGATGAAAATATTTTCACGAGAACGCAATAAATTGACGCCAATATAACAGATGTTTCTGTTATAATAGCGACAGAACAAAGGACGTTAGTATACATAGGTAGGTGCTTGACAATATGGAAGGAAAGCAATTTCGCGTTCAAATCGAACGTTTTGATCATAAAGGTGTCACAGAAGGAGTCGTACCGTGGACGACGAAAAAGGGATATGAAACAAAAATCCATCTAATCGTTCCGTTTTCATTACCAGGAGAAGAAATGGATGTCACAGTAGAACATGCGGTGAGACGAAAATGGATGACTAAAGTTGACCGAGTCATTTCAACCCATGAAGACCGCATTGAACCTGCATGTCCGCATTTTACAAAATGTGGCGGTTGCTCGTGGCAACATATTTCTTATGAAGGCCAACTGAAAGAAAAAACAAGCCAAGTAAAACGATATGTAGCGGAACAAGGATTCGATGATAGTCTCGTTCAATCGATCATTGGCATGGAAGAGCCTTGGACGTACCGAAACAAAATGGAATTCACATTTGGTCCAGATGGATCCCTTGGACTGCACGAAAAAGGAAATTATAAAAAAGTCATTCCACTTGAAACATGTCTGATCATGAAGCCGCAAATGAAAGAGGCAGTATTAGCAATTGCCGATTGGGTAAAAGAATTTGAATTGCCTGGCTATGATAAAGAAACAGCCGAAGGTTTATTACGATTCGTTATGGTTCGCCAATCATTCGTAACAGGAGAAATGATGCTGGCGATTTTCGCAACAGAAAGTCCAGAAGATATTCCGGGAATGCAGCAGTTAGTTCAACGTATACAATCAGACTTCCCGGAAGTAAAAAGTTTATTATGGCTGGAAAATCGTGATTTAGCCGATCGATCGCAAGCGGAAGAGGTCCATGTACTTGCAGGTCGTGATTTTATTCATGAACAACTTATGGGGTACCGTTTTAAAGTGTGGTTCGATACATTTTTCCAACCAAACCCAAAACAAGCTGAAAAACTCGTCAATATTGCACTTGAACTTGGCGCACCTAAAGAAGATGAGAAAATGATTGACCTTTTTTGTGGTGTCGGCACATTTTCACTTCCATTCGCAAGTCGCGTCCAAGAACTTGCAGGCATTGAACTTGTCGAAGCATCGATTGAATCAGCAAAACGTAACGCACAAGAAAATGACATTGATAAT
>ERZ808040.2201-NODE-2201-length-11410-cov-4.782494_pt1 | contig 11410 bp, 6 predicted proteins | sample MGYA00380191_ERZ808040 | MGnify/ENA primary metagenome ERZ808040 (study PRJEB31490, sample SAMN06133395) | mouse gut metagenome | isolation source: J6 | host: mice | place: China: Chengdu | collected 2015-05 ... | reverse complement strand
ATTCGTTCTGCATAATGCCAAGGAAATTGACCATCTGGTTACAGAGTGTCGACAGGTGCTTTGCCGGGGCGGAGGTGATCTTGCCCGCAATCCCGCCAAGTCCCTCCTTGATCAGCTGCTTTAACGACCATCCCGCGCAGTACCCGGTCAGCATGGAGAGATCATGGATATGGATGTCCGCCCCCCGGTGCGCCGCGGCGATCTCCGCGTCATAAATCTCAGAAAGCCAGTAATGTGCCGTGATGGAACCCGAATTATGCAGGATCAGGCCGCCGACCGAGTAAGTCACCGTGGAATTCTCCTTCACGCGCCAATCCTCCTCACGCACATAGCTGTCCACGATCTCCTTGTAATCAAGGATCGTCGATTTCATATTGCGCAGCTTCTCGCGGTTTTTGCGGTATAAAATATAGGCTTTCGCCACATCGGTATAACCGGACTGCTCCAGGGTATGCTCCACGCTGTCCTGAATGTCCTCGACATGCACCGCGCCCTCCTTCACCTTACCCTGGAAGTCCGATGTCACACGGAGCGCCAAAAGGTCAATAATATCCGAATTATACATTTTGTTTGTGGCATCAAATGCCTTGGTAATCGCTGCCCCGATCTTCTTTAAATCAAATTCTGCGATCTCCCCGTCTCTTTTCACTACCTGAAACATAATTCCCCTCATTTCCGCAAGGTGGAACCCTCGCCTTTTTGTAACCGCATAAACTGCGCGGACGGACTCACGCGGGATGTTCTTTGCCGCCCCGCATCAAGTCCGTCCATAATTTATTGTAGCAGATTCTCCCCGCTCCGTCAAGGAGCACTACAATATATATTTTGTCCTTTCCCTTCTGTATACAATATCTTGTGTTTTTATGCCGGTGTACCAAAACAGCTACAGCGCCCCGGAAATCTCCTTCGGCACGTACGCCCGCACGAAAATACCGTCCTCCCGGTACTCCTCCCCAAGGAGCTGCCCGTACTTCCTCACCAACGCGAGTTTTCCCGCCTCCCCATAAGAAAACAGCCGTTCCACGAGCACCTTGCTTTCCCGCAGAACCTCGGCAACCACGGATAACAACTCCTTCACGCCCTCCCCGGTCTTCGCTGAAATTTTTACGATCCGGTCCGCCTTCAGGTCTTTGATTGTCTTTTCTTCCGTCAGAAGATCCTGCTTATTTAATACAGTGATCACCGTCTTCTCCTTGATGCCCAGTTGCCGCAGGGTCTCGTACACCACATACATCTGAGCCTCCGCCTCCCCGTTCGCCGCATCGACAACATGCAGGATGATATCCGCATATTTTGCCTCCTCAAGGGTCGAGCGGAACGCGTCGACCAGATGGTGCGGCAGCTTACGGATAAATCCCACGGTATCCGTCAAAAGAATTTCCTCTCCACTCTCAAGCTTTAAATTCCGCGTTGTCGGGTCGAGCGTCGCAAACAGCATATTTTCCGAGAGTACCCCGGCATCTGTCAGATAATTTAAGAGCGTGGATTTCCCCGCGTTTGTGTAGCCGACGATCGCCGCCACAGGAACCGGGCTTTTGCTGCGCAGGGAGCGCGCCACTTCACGGCTCTTCTTCACGTCGGCAAGTTCCTTGTTCAGCTGTGCGATCCGCGATTTGATCAGCCGTCGGTCCATCTCCAGTTTCTTCTCGCCCGGTCCTCTCGTACCGATGCCCCCGCCAAGCCTTGACAGCGCGTCATGCATACCAATCAGCCTTGTCTGGCGGTATTTTAGCTGCGCCAGTTCCACCTGGATCTTTCCCTCGCGCGTCACCGCGTGCTGTGCAAAAATATCAAGGATCAGCATGGTCCGGTCCATCACCTTACAGCCAAGTGCCGCCTCAAGATTTTTCATCTGGGCCGGGGAGAGTTCATCGTCACAGATGATCCCCGTTGCCGAAAGCCTTTCCACCGCCTCCCTTACCTCCTCGATCTTGCCCTTGCCGATGTAAGTTCCCGGATGCATGCTCTCCCGGTTCTGGACGATTACGCCAAGCGCCGCCGCATGCGCCGTTTTTGCCAGTTCCCCAAGCTCCGCAAGCGATTCTGCCGTGTCATCATTTTCCGCGGTCTGTACACCGACCAAAACCACCCGCTCCGCCTCTTCATGTATCTCAAACAAATCTGCCATATTCCCTCCTTCATTGCTGCGCCCGCACCCCTGTGATCCGCATGTAAAACGGCACATCCACGGCTTTTTACTGTCCCATCCCGGACTTCTTATTATTTTTCCGTCACCCTCTTTAAAAATTCATATTCTTTGTGCGCTTCCTCATATTCCGGATCCTGCTCCGTCACATATTCCGACAGATACTGTCCCATCTTTTCATATGCCGCCGCATAATCCCCCTGCTTCTCCAAAATCACGATATAAAGTTTTTCCTGTTTCCGCAGATAAGCCGCATCCCCTTTTTGCTCCAGCTTCCCGTAATATTGCAGCGCTCCCGCCGTATCCCCCGACATGAGCAGACAGACCGCCGTCCGGTAATAAAGCTCTGCGCCGTCCGTGCCCTTTCCTTCCAGCACGCGCAAATGCTCCAGTGCCTGCGTGTACGCACCCTGTTCCATGTACAGCTGCACAAGGTAATGATCCGCCTGCAGTACCCCCTTGCCTGCCAGGGCTACGAACGCCTTTGCCGCCGCGGCATAGTCCCCGATGGAAAATAAGGCGACCGCCCCGGCGAGAGCTTCCTCGTCATCGTGCGGCTCCATCACCGCAATCTTCGCCGAAACCACAGCCGCATCTTCCTCCCGTCCGAGTGCCGAAAGCGCCATCAGTTTTCCGAGCAACGTGCCCATCCTCGTATCCCCCGCCTCGATGGCTGCGTCAAAATCTGCAAGCGCCGCCTCATACGCTTCCTCCTCCATCCACAAATCGGCGCGCATCCGGAACAGATCCGCAGATTCCCCATAATCTTCAAGCAGTCCATCGCAAATCCCGCGCGCCCGCGAAAGATCCCCTGCCGCACGGTAGCGCTCCACCAGCGCCGCATTCACCTGCACGATATAGCTGCGGATATCCTCGTCAAGCTCGAAAAGCAGCGGGATGTTAAGAGCTGCATAAAAGCAGGAGAGCGCCTCCTCCTCCTCCCCCGCGAGATAGTGGGCAATGCCCGCCCCCCGGCAGGCTCTTTTGTTATTCTCCTTCACTTTCCCAAAGTCCTTGTCAAGGATGACCCGCTCAAAGCTCTGCACCGCCTTGGCGTATTCCCCGAGCTGCGTCAGGGTAAAACCATAATACAGATAATATTCTGCCCGGTCTTCATTCGCCTCGATTGCCTGCTCAAAATATTGTGCCGCCTCCCGGTAAGATCCCCTCTCGTAGGCCTCTGCACCGCGCTCGTACTCCTTCTCCCCCGTCCCAAAACCACAGCCGCAGCAACAAATAAGCAAAACTACCGCAACCGCCAGCCAGCATTTTCTTTTCTTCATCCGTCCGCCCTCACAATTGTCCCGCCGCCAAGCACATATTCCCCGTCATAAAACACAAGAGCCTGTCCCGGTGTGACGGCGCGCTGCTCCTCCTCAAACTCACAGTATAATTCCCCCTCCCCGCGCATGTACAGCCGCGCCGCCGCCCCTGCGTGGTTATAACGTATTTTTGCCGTCACCTGCATCCCGTTAGTGACATGTGAGCAGCCCATAAAATTTAACTGTCCTGCCACTGCCCCCCGCGCAAAAATCTCCCTGCCGAAGCCGAGAACCACCTCATTCTCCTGCGGGCGTATTGCAAGCACATACGCAGGCTCCGGAAGCGACAGGGAAAGCCCCCTGCGCTGTCCAACGGTATAGTGGATGATTCCCCTGTGCCGTCCCAGCACATTGCCCTGCCTGTCCACAAAATTTCCGGGCGGGAATTCCCTGCCTGAATATTTTTCGATAAAGCGCGCATAATCATTATCCTGAACAAAACAGATTTCCTGGCTGTCCTGCTTGTCCGCCACAGAAAGCCCGGCACGGCGCGCGAGCTTTCTCACTTCCTCTTTTGAGTAGTCCCCAAGCGGCATCCGTGTGCGCGAAAGCTGCCCCTGCGTCAGGCGGTAAAGCGCATAGGTCTGGTCCTTGCCCGACGCGGCGCACGCTTTCAGCGCATAACGGCCGTTTTCAAGCTTTGCCACCCCCGCGTAATGGCCCGTGGCGACGCAATCCGCACCCACGGCTTCGCAGCGGTGCAGGAGCGATTCCCATTTAACATGGCGGTTGCAGGCAATGCACGGGTTCGGTGTCCTGCCCGCCGCATATTCCCGCACAAAATATTCTACCACGTTCTTTTCAAATTCTTTCCGGAAATCAACCACATGATGGGGGATGCCAATCTCAGCGCAGACGCGCGCTGCATCCGCTGCCGCGCTGTCCGGCGCGCCGGTGCCCTTTTCAGGAACCCCGTCTTTGTCCGCCCCAAAATCCCGTCTGGCATCCTCCCACTGCCAGACCCTCATCGTGACACCGACCACCTCATATCCTGCTTCCTTCAACAAATATGCCGCCACGGACGAATCCACGCCGCCCGACATCCCAACAATAATTTTCTCTTTCATCGTAACCTCATCTCCGTATCCGCCCCGCAACTTCACTGTAAAACGGTGACATTTCCCTCAGCTTTGCAACAATCTCCTCCATCCGGTCTATGACAAAGTCAATTTCCTCCTTCGTCGTATCCCGCGAAAGCGTAAAACGGATGGAACCATGTACCACCTCCTCCGGGAGTCCGAGCGACATCAAAACATGCGAGGGCTCAAGCGACCCTGCCGTGCACGCCGAACCGCTGGATGCGCAGATTCCCTGCATATCCAGCATGATGAGCAGCGATTCACCCTCGATAAACTGGAAACTGAAATTCACATTGTTTGGCAGGCGGTCCTTCCGGCTTCCGTTCACCCTCGCATATGGGATGCGCCGAAGCACTTCATCCATAAAATAATCCCGCAGGGCACACTCGTATTCCGCGCGCTCTTTCATTGCCGCCCCCGCCTCGCGCACGGCCTGCCCAAACCCCACAATCCCAGGAACATTCTCCGTGCCGGCACGTCTTCCCCTCTCCTGTCCGCCCCCGCGGATCATGGACGGCAGCGCGGTGCCCTGCCTTACATACAAAAATCCGATTCCCTTCGGGCCGTTTAATTTATGCCCGCTCGCAGACAGCATATCAATGTTCATCGCGCGCACATCCATCGGAATATGGCCAAACGCCTGCACCGCATCGGTGTGGAAACAGATCCCGCGCTCCTTCGCAAACTTCCCAATCTGTGCGACCGGCTGCAGTGTCCCGATCTCATTGTTTGCCGCCATCACGGAGATCAGCACCGTCTCGGAAGAGACCGCCCTCTTCAACTCGTCAAGCTTCACGATCCCGTTCTCGTCCACACCGATATAACTCACGCGCCATCCTTTCATTTCCAGCCATTCACAGGCATGGAGCACGGCATGGTGCTCAACCTTTGTCGTGATGATATGCCTTCCTTTCTCCCTAAGTGCCTCCGCGGTGCCGTAAAGTGCCCAGTTATCTGCCTCCGACCCTCCGGATGTAAAATAAATCTCGGACGGCTCACAATTTAAGGCTGCCGCGATCTCCTCCCGCGCCGCCACAAGCGCTTTCTTGCTCTGCATCGAAAATTCATAAATGCTGGAAGGATTTCCGTACGTATCGCCGAAATACGGGAGCATCGCCGCAAGCACCCCGTCACTCACCCTAGTCGTTGCCGCATTATCCAAATAGATCACTTTATCCGCCATAAAATATCATCCTTCCCCGACTCTTTTCTCATTCCGCGCAAAGCCTGCAGCCCGCGTGGTTCCCTCCTATCCAATATATGCTCCGCCCTCATTTATTTTCCACATGGCCCCGCAATTTTCCGCCTGTATACCGCCGCAAGAACAACAGAATAAATCAATTAAATGGAATTATACCGCATTGTTCCCATTCTTGCAAGCTGTTATAATAAACATAAGTTACGGTCAGGGCTCTATGGCCATGCCAGTAGCTGGTATAATTACCGGAAATGGAGGTTATCATGCACTACGATATTTTAAGGAAAAAAGCAGGCCTTGCTATTATGGCCGCAATACTTACCTTTGGTTTTTCCGGCCTTAACGGCTGCAGTTCAAAAAATCCGCAGGAAGAAACTCCCACGCCGACCATGACACCGGCGCAGGACAGCCCGGCACCGACCGCTGTCCCGACAAACACCCCGTCGCCGACGGAAGAACCACCGAAAGGAGAGAATGATATGAACACAGTGACCGATCCCCTCGCCGCCAAATTTGAAGGCATTACCCTGAAGGAGGGTTACAAAAAAGCACTCCACAATAACCCAGTCATGACACAGCGCTTCGGCGCGGATCCTTATGCGCTCGTCTACGACGGCAGGGTCTACCTCTACATGACGGGAGACATTTTTGAATACGAGTCAAACGGAGACTTAAAGACCAACTCCTACGGGAAGATCCGATCGATCTGCGTTATCTCATCCTCCGACCTTGTCAACTGGACGGACCACGGCACAATCTACGCCGCGGGGCGTGACGGTGCCGCGACCTGGGCAAACAATTCCTGGGCACCTGCCGCAGCCTGCAAAGAGATTGACGGCAAGATGAAGTTCTTCCTCTACTTTGCAAACAGTGCCGGGGGCATTGGTGTCCTGACGGCAGACTCCCCGACCGGTCCGTTCACCGACCCGCTCGGACATCCCCTGATCTCGCGCGAAACCGAAAACTGCGGCAATGTCACCTGGCTGTTTGACCCTGCGGTGCTGGTCGAGGAGGATGGCAGCGCTTATCTATACTTTGGCGGCGGCATCCCGGGCGAAGAGTTTGCCCACCCGAACACCGCGCGCGCCGTGCAGCTTGGGGACGACATGACCAGCATCGTCGGCACCCCGGTCTCCATCGACCCGCCATACCTGTTTGAAGATTCCGGTATCAATAAGATCGGGGATACATATTACTACACTTACTGCACAAACTGGAATGTTGATGCGGCGGGTGCTGCGGAATACGGCATCAAGAACGCGCACATCGCCTACATGACCAGCGATTCCCCGTTAGGGCCGTTTACCTACCAGGGCTCTATCATGAAGAACCCGGGCGAATTTTTTGGCTGCTACGGCAATAACCATCACTGCATGTTCGAGTTCAACGGGCAGTGGTACATGACTTACCACACGCAGGTATTAGAGCGCGATATGGGCATTGACAAAGGTTACCGCTGCACCCAGATCGACACCGTCTCCATCGGGGAGGACGGCGTGATCGCCCCGATCACCATGACAAGGACGGGCGCGGAAGACACCGGTTCCCTGAACCCGTATGAGAAGGTAGAAGCAGAAACCATGCAGAGCATGGGCGGCATTGAGACGACACAGTACGGCTCCCAGAGCACGTATTTCGGCTCCGGCAATATGGTAGTCACCGAAATCAAGACCGGAAGCTGGCTGATGGTATCCGGCGCAGAATTCGGCGAGACGGGCGCAAAGAGCTTTACCGCAAGCGTGCGCGCATCCGAAGGCGCTTACGGCATTATCAAAGTCTGCTTGGACGCGCCGGACGGTGAGGCAGTCGCCTACCTCGAAGTTACCCCTGACGGCACAAAAGAATTTTCTGAAAAAAGCTGTGACCTGACTGCTGCCCTTTCCGGCACCCACAACCTCTGCCTTGTATTCTACGGCGAGGGCTACGAACTTGATTACTGGTATTTCCAATAGACATGCGGAACTAAGAATTGCATGTGCGCGGACCGCGCCCCGCTGGGGTTTTGGGACGCATTTTGAACCGAAACCCCTGCGCCCATTCTGGGTGCGGGGAGGGCACATGCGGAACTCAAATAAGGAAGTGAAATCCTATGGCATTTAATCCAATTTTAAAGCTTGATTACCCGGATATCGACGTGATCCGTGTCGAGGACACATACTATATGATCAGCACGACCATGTATTTCATGCCGGGCGGCGTAATCCTCCGTTCTTATGACTTAGTCCACTGGGAGATTGCATCCTACGTTTTTGATGCACATGAGGATACGCCCGCAGCACGCCTTTCGAACGGGCAGAACATTTACGGACAGGGCATGTGGGCCGCTTCACTGCGCTACCACAAAGGAACCTTTTACGTCTGCTTTGTCGCCAACGACACACATAAAACTTATCTATACCGCGCAAACAATATCGAGGGACCGTGGACGAAACAGTACATCGAAGGATTTTACCACGACTGCTCCCTCCTTTTTGATGACGGCCGCAGCTATATTGTTTACGGCAATACCGACATCTATCTGACAGAACTAAACGATGACCTCACTGCCCCGAAAGAGGGCGGTCTCTCCCGCCTGCTCGTGTCCGACAACCGCGGCAAAGTCGGGCTTGGGTACGAAGGTTCGCATATCTATAAAATTGACGGAAAATACTATCTCTTCCTGATCCACTGGCCAAACCACGGAACACGCCGCCGCACGGAAGCATGCTTTGTCTCCGACTCCTTGGACGGCACTTTTATCGGCAGGGATGTGGTTGACGACGATATGGATTATTATAACGCAGGTGTGGCGCAGGGGGGCATTGTTGACACACCGGACGGGCACTGGTACTCCATGCTGTTTCAGGATTACGGCGCGCTCGGCCGCATACCAGTCCTAATCCCGGTCACCTTCAAAAACGGCTTTCCGGTCTTTGGCCACCTATCCGGAAGGCTCGGCAAAGTTCCCAAAAAAGTAAAGTCCATAAGCACAAGACCGGGCTACCATTATGCCCCGCTCTACGGCGGGGATGATTTCCACTATCCACAGGAAACGGATGGGAAAGTACGGCTGAAAACGTTCTGGCAGTGGAACCACATCCCACAGGATGCTCTCTGGGAGATCGGCATGACACAGCTTCCGGACGAAATCATTTCCATGTCCTTACACGCGGAACATACCCCGACAGCCGATGTGGACAGTCCCGTTCCCGCCGTCTTCCACAGCGTATACTGTTACCGCATCAAAAGCGGGGCGCTGTGCAAAAATCTTACGCAGGCCGTTAATACATTGACGCAGCGCTTTTCCGGCTCGGTCAGCACTGTGACGGTCACGCTCAACGGCACCGATCTAAAAGACGGGGATTTTGCGGGACTGTGCGCCCTGCAGGGGTACTACGCTTTTATCGGCCTGACAAAAGAAGATGGCAAGTATTATATTGTTGTGCATGAACGCAACCGCACGGATTCTCCTTTCGAGGACAAGAAAAACTATGACAGCGAGGAGACTGCCAGAATCCCGACAGACTCCCCGTTTGTCACACTGCGGGCTATCGCTGATTTCTGCGACAGGCAGGACAACGTTGCATTCTTCTACCGGATCCCGGGAAAACATATCCCGGGCGCGGATACCTGTCCGGCTTTTAAACCCAAAGCCCTCCCTGCAAGCATGTCCCCTGCCCCAAACCCGGACACAAGTACCGGTCTGTCCGGGACAGAAGACGGCATCCTGCCGGATATCGCCGGCGAAAGCTTTACCGCCCTCGGAAAGCCGCACAAACTTTATTTTACGCTTGACCATTTTACCGGCTGCCGGGCAGGCCTCTTTTTGTATTCCACAAAAGAAACCGGCGGTCACGCGGCTTTTGCGGATTTCCGGTTCGAGGCAGAGGACTGACCCTGGCCTGTTCTCTTACACTACTCTGCCATCTTCCTGCCGGCGGAAATACTTCACCGGCAGGAAGATGCATGCCGCAGCGACCTGGCATAATGCCCCCGCCATAATCATATACTGCTTCCAAACAGGATTGGTTTCGCGGTGGGCATTCCCCCGGCAGAGGGCATATGAAGAACAAACTGATTTTAGGGACATTATTTCTTACCATCACCGGTTTCATCACGCGGATCATCGGCTTTTTTTACCGGATTTTCCTATCCAACGCACTCGGTGCCAGGCTGCTTGGCGTTTATCAGCTTATTTTTCCCGTCTACGGCATCTGTTTTACACTATTTGCTTCCGGTATCCAAACCGCCATCTCAAAACAGGTCGCGGAGCGGGAAGCAACCGGCGGAATCCACGGAACCCGCCGCATCCTACGCTCCGGCATCCTTCTCTCCTTCACCAGTGCCCTGCTCACCTCGGTTCTGGTGTTTTTTGGCGCGCCCTTCCTCGCGGATACTCTCTTAAAAGAACCGGAATGCGCCAAAAGCCTGCGTATCCTCGCCCTTGCTTTCCCTCTTTGCGGTATTACTTCCTGCATCCACGGCTACTGCTTTGGCCTGAAAAAATCTTTTCTGCCCGCCACGTCGCAGCTGGCAGAACAAAGCATGCGCGTGGTTTTTCTTTATACGGTTTCCGTCTCTATCCCGGTCACCTGCGAGCTGGCTATCGCAGCGCTCGTTCTCGGAGAACTTGCCTCCTGCCTCTACTGCGTTATCGGAAACCAACTGCTGCACAGAAAACAAAAAAAAGCGGAAGAATTATCTTCTGCCATAAAAGAAAACCCGCCCGGCGGGCAGATCAGCAACAACAGACAGTCAGAAACAGGCAGCACCAAAACAGCCTCCCATACCAATAAAAGCAAAGAAACTTTCCCAATAAATCATAGCGGGCAAAACATTGTCTTGCCCGCACACACGCCAAAAAAAGAGCGGTACGTCCTAAAAAAGCTGCTCCTCATGAGCCTCCCGCTGACGACCAACCGTCTTTTTATCAATATCCTACATAGCTTTGAGGCATTTTTAGTCCCGCTCACACTGCGCCGTTTCGGACTTTCGCGCGATGAAGCCCTGAGCATTTTTGGCATTCTTTCCGGTATGACGATGTCCTTTTTGATGTTTCCGGGAACCCTGACCAACTCCCTCTCTGTCCTGCTGCTGCCGGTCGTCTCCGAATCCGCTGCAAGGGACAATATCCGCGCGCTGTCACGCTCCACTGCCGCCGCTGTCAAATACAGCGTATTGCTCGGTATTTGCGCGGGCTTCGCCTTTTTCTTTTTCGGGAAAGAACTTGGTATTACGGTATTTTCGGAGGAACGGGCGGGCATTTACCTTGTCAACCTTTCCTTCCTCTGTCCGTTCCTCTATGTCTCGACCACTTTTTCCAGCATTTTAAACGGGCTGGGCAAAATGAACCTTACCTTCCTCTCCTCCGTGCTCGGTTTGTCCCTGCGCGTGGTACTGTTTGCCACACTCATCCCGCGCCTTGGTATCTACGGGTATTTTGTAAGCCTTCTCATCAGCCAGTTCTTCCTCACACTGCTTGAGCTGATCCTGGTAAAAAAGAGTATCCGTTTTCCGTTTGATGCGGTAAATACCTTGCTAAAGCCCTCTCTCATTCTGCTTGCCACCGCTTCGTTTTTCCTGCGGCTTTACGAATTCCTCGCGGCACAGACTGCATTTCCGCACTTGTTGCTGCTTGCCCTGTGCGGCTGCCTGTTCACACTCTCTGTACTTTTACTTTTTTTTT
>ERZ808040.2199-NODE-2199-length-11414-cov-7.136632_pt1 | contig 11414 bp, 9 predicted proteins | sample MGYA00380191_ERZ808040 | MGnify/ENA primary metagenome ERZ808040 (study PRJEB31490, sample SAMN06133395) | mouse gut metagenome | isolation source: J6 | host: mice | place: China: Chengdu | collected 2015-05 ... | reverse complement strand
TTTTGAGATAGGAGAACAACATGAAAAGAACGATTCCTTTGCTCCTGGCTGCATTCCTGCTTTCCACGCTTCTGTCCGTTCCTGTCCAGGCCGCCGAGGCGGCTGACGCTGCCAAGCCGGTCAGAGACAGCGCCTATTATCCCATTTCCGTAGAGGAGTACACGGCTGGCGACTTCGACGAGCTGCGTATCCAGAAGGTGTATCAGCTGTCCCTGGACGATGACCCCAGCCTCATTCCCACGGAGGATTTTGAGCGGAACGGGCGGCTGTATTACCTGCTGGATATGACCCGGAAGGATGAGGTGGGCGTGGACACCAAGCCCCATGTCCAGACGGTTACGCTCCCCAGCGATACCAATAACATGGAGAAAATTCTCCAGACTCTGGACGCCGAGATCGAGGCCACCACCGAGGACGGCTACACGGGAACCCTGCACCTGGACCACACCACAGTCAAGGTGACCACGGACGGCTACGCCACCAAGACCGGCACGGTGTCCGCCACCCGGACCTATCCCAACCTCTCCGAAGTAAATCACAGTTAAAGATATTACATGAAGCAACCCACGCTTACATGACCAAGCTTTTGATTAATTCGGCCCCCTTTGCCACCTTACTATTACCACCTAATTCTTCATATTTACTAAACACATATTCTGCCGATTCAAGTATAAACTTATTCGTAAAAACGGACAAATCAAGTTTCTTAATGTCTGTTGCAGTAATGTCTAATTTATCAACCTGTTTCGCAACCGAATAATAGAGAACATAAAATAGGATATCATTTATCTGTGCTTGAGAATAAATCTGTGAACATTTCAAAGAGAATTCAACAGTCTTTCCAAGTTTGGCAGCGTGGAAAAACACATCTAAATCTTGATTTCTCTCATATAAAGCTTCATATGTTTCGTCTTTTGTTAATAACGTAGAAGGTCTCGCACGTGCATAATCTGGTCTCTGCAATACTAACGAAATCATGCACTGTGAAAGAAAAGAAACACTTACAATTTCTGTACTTTTTCTGCCCTGGTTTTTATAATAGTTCTTTCGCCGGTCGTAATATAGTCCTCTTCCCTTTAGATAAAGTTCTATTTGTAAATGTATAGGATCGTTGGCCCTCAGCGAAGATTTCGGAATATTAGTTTGATTATTGGTTGCGAGGATAATCTTGTCTCTCGAATTTTCACTTTCAGGCACAATAATTCGCACCAAAACATTCCGAGTTTCTACAGCTAACTTTTCCGGATTTGCTTGAAAATAACGATAAATTTCATTTGACGTTTGAAGGCCATTCACAACTGCTGGCTCCGTTAAGACAAGTTCTTTACTCGTAGCAAGAATTGCTTCGTCCGCAACTAAGGTGATTCCGTTGTTTAGCCACCAAAACTCCTCGCCGGTTGAATTTAAAAGCGTATTTTGTATATCTTGGTTAACGGCATTATGGCCTTGATAATCTCGGACATTTGCCTCGAAAATGTACTTTCGAAGTTCGCCATTATCGGATGCAATAAAATGATAATATTTGGATAAGTTGACCAACGCCACATAATCGCGGTGTGTACCAATATTTATTGGAGTCTCTGCCAAAGGAAGATTCAGCTTGTGTTCGGGTTGGCTTTGAGCTGCGAGCAATAACTCATCCGCCCCCCCAAATTTTACGGAAACAGTCGTTTTTGGGCTTGGGTATAGCTTGTGGACGATTTCCTCAAGTTCATCAGCTTGTGCACGAACATTTGGGTGAACTTCCGTTGCAAAAGTGGAATAGTGAAATGAAATACAAACTTTAGGAGTACTCCTTAGCAACTTTACATACAAATCCCGAAACAGCGCAAATGCGTTAAGGACATCTTCATTATATCGTGCATGATACTGTGTATCGTCTACACCGATTTCAAAAAGATTAGAAACAGTAGTTTTCCACTTCATGATTGCATCTTCGCTAAACGACGATTCCCGCTTAGCCTGAATGATGATCAACTCAATAGTAGGTTCTTTCCCAGGAGAAATGGTTTCTACGATATCTTCAGTAATGTACAAATTGTTACATAATGTGTATATTGAATCACATCCGCCGTCATTGCCGCTACCGATAACACCACTTTCAATTTCTTCATCACTAAATTCCAAATTCTTCAAGATATTTTTGGCAGAAAAGAATTCAAAGTATTGGGATTCATCTGAATATATTTCATTATCTGCAAAATCTTGCTTAAAAAGTTCGGCCAATATTCTTTGACTATTTGTTATTAGTTTCATTTGTGTATCCCCCATTAGCACGCTTTTATTGTCTCCTTAAACTAATTCATGCTCACAGATCTGAGTAACAAATTTTCTTCTTCGCGAAATACCGCATTCTGATTCTTTTAAAATTCATGTCCCTCTCCGTCCAAAGCCGTTTTTGTGCTACTTTTTTCAATTTCTGCTTTCAATTTATCAAATTCAGCCTTTCGGTCAAGGTTTTCAATTTGTAGAAATGCCAAGAGGCACATCTGGTATGTTTCATTATACCATTTTTCAAGTTCATCAGTAGACATCTGTGCCACATATGCTTTGTATTTCCCTTTTAGTCCTGGATCGACATTGTTGTGACGGATATTCAAATTATTAAAGGCATAGAAAAGATCACTTTCCAGCGTTTTGTCAGCTCGACTCAGGTCCTTACGTTTCGCTTCCAAAATCGAAGCAAGTTGTTGCAATACAGCTTTCTTTGCTTCCAAGTTGCCTTTCATCGAATGATGATTGTATGCAATAACTCTGTAGGACAAAATTTCAGGAATATGCTCTGATTCGGATACTGCTATGGCAGCATTATCCTTGGGAACAAAAATGGTAAATCCATCTTCATGACTTTCCATGTAGCCAATAGCTTCTATAACTTTGCTGATCTGTTGCAAATAAAAGTGCTTATTTATTTGTGCGAAAAAGTAACGATCCTCAAACCAAAGAACAAAGTTATAAATATACTCACAAAAAGAAACAAGATAGTCTATATCAAAGTCTTGCGGCTGCTCAGCAAAATGAAATCCATATTTTTCATCAAACTCGTCAAGGTCGAGACAGGTTCCACGAAAATAGAAGCTTTCAATATTCATAGAAATCAAATCTGCCAATGATTTGTCATCCCTATCATCTCTTCCATAAAAAAGAGCATAAAGCTTTGAATATTCTTTTTTAAGGTCAACCTTTCCAGCCTTGAGGACTTGAGCAAAATTTCGTCTCATATGTTCACATTCCCTCATTCCACCCTGGCCTGTCCATTCATCAGCATGGGCAGGAGCCAGTCTCGGAGTTTTTGCAACTCATAATTCTCTAATCGTACTTGTTTTATCTTATCCATAATTGGACAATATCGTGCTGAAAATGTAGAAAGCAAAACATCTGTATTCGGTGCAGCGAATTGATACATCAAGCTAACATCCGGCTGAATCCGTTTTCTGCTTCCCGTTGATGAAATTGCCTTTGAAACCATATGGCGATAAAATCCATCTGAATTTGCAAGTGCAAAACAAAAAGGTCGGAGGCAATCTTTGTGGGATATGTAGACCATGAACTCAGTGGAGCATATAGCATTCTCGGAGATGCAAAACGGATCCCAGATACGTTTGAATTGGGGATTTAGCTTTGAAACAAGGATTGAATTTTTGCACACCTGATATTTCCCGCTTTGAATAGTGTCCGCTTGTTCAAAAGCTGGATAGAAATTATCATCATAGGCAGGTATGCTATAGTGTTCCATTATTTCGGTTCCCAAGGTTGCCGGATTTACTGATGCGTTTTCAATCGAAATAAAATCACTTAAAACGGCACACCTCCACCCCTTCGGAATCTCCCGTTTCAGCCGCTCATTCCAGACCATCTCACCGCCAGAGGCACGGTAGGGCTTTCCATTCTCGTCCGGGAAATCGAACTGCACGAACCAGTAGTCGTAGAGGGTCTTTGCCATGGCTTCCAGTTCAGCGCAGATTTGCTTGTTAAGTTGAATCTTTTGCTCCATATTATAGAGCATATCTCCAATTTTAACTTGTTCTTGGTAATCAGGAAGATATAAACTGAGAAAAGAGAAAATATCTTCGTTGAAGCTGGCACGCAAAGTCATGAAGGCATTGTTTGTAACAGCTTTTCTGAATAAATATCCTCTCAAATAAAATGCAAGGTATTTATCGTATGCAATTCCGGTTGTTAATGGGCGAAGCCGCTTAGTAAATCCACTATATGTAGCACTTGGATAATCTTTAACAGCTACACAGCTCATTGCCAATTCGTCTATTGTCTCACTGGTACGGGTAACAAGGATATCTCCCTTTTTTATCGAATAAGTCTCCTGTTCCTTCAATGATGTGTCCATCAAATCTGGCAAAGTATCAGGAAGAAAGTAGTTGTTGAATACTGTACTGAATGAAACAAAAGGTCTGCCATGTCCTGCTTGCTCTTTCGTGGTTGATATTCCAGATGCCATTGCATACAAATCGGCAAACGCATACTTAGTCAGTTTATTCATACTTCACCTGCTCCAACTGCTTCTTGATTTCGTCTTCCAGTTGGCGACTCCCTAAAAATAATGCGTTCAGCCGCATAGCAAAACCGTTCATCTTTTGATTAAATTCCTCTGGAGTCAGCTCCACATACTCAATCTTCACCTCAAAATACTGACCCGCAGAAAAAGAAAACTTCTTTTGCTCGATGTCCTCATAACTGACCGCCGCGCAGAAATCATCTACTGGTTGTCCGGCGTTGAAGGTGTCAACAATAAGGGCCATATCCTCCTCACCGAGTACTGTTTTCTGATTTTTACCGTCCACCTTCTCCTTCGTTCCCAGCTTGGAGGCATCCATCAAAACTACTTTGCCGTCCTTATTCTCCTTATCCAGAAAGAGGACAGATACATTGGTACCTGTGTTGGCAAATACATTGGAGGGCATAGAAACCACGCCCCACAGCATACGGTGTCCTACGATATGCTCCCGAATCTTTTTCTGGATTCCAGAGCCAGCGGTCAAGAATCCTGTGGGAACGACAACAGCCGCCTTTGCCTTATCATCCATAGAATAAATGATGTGCTGCAAAAACATCAGGTAAATATCCATGCTGCTCTTTTTCTTTTGGGGGATATTGGGTACGCCAGCAAAGAACCGTTCCTTGTGGTTTTCCCCTGCCAGAGCCTCCCGATTATCGCTGAAATCCATATTAAAGGGTGGATTGCTGATGATATAGTTGAATTTAGCTAATCCGTTTTTCTGGGCGTTCAGATGCCGGGGAGCGATCAAAGTATCATCATGCACCACGTTACCCAAGGAGTGGACAAGGTTATTCAAAATCAGGTTCAGACGCAAAAACTCGTTGGATTTTGCGGAGATGTCCTGGGTATAGATCGTACAGTTTTTCTCGCCGATCTGGTGGGCAAGAGCCAGTACCAGCGTTCCGGAACCCGCCGCTGGATCGTACACCGTTACATTACTGACCTCACCCTGTACCACAATTCTGGCTATGATGGTAGCGATGGTATGGGGTGTGTAGTATTCGGCGTACTTGCCGGAATCTTTATTGTAGTCATTGATGAGATATTCAAAAACCTGTGCAAAGAAATCATATTTCTGCTCAAACACCTCTGCAAAATTAAACTCTACCAGCTTATTGATGATGGCACGGCAGAACAGGGGCTTTTTTGTGCTCTCAATGACATATTGGGAGATAGGCTCAAACAGCTTGATTTTTTCCTCGCCGCCAGTCTGAACGGAAAAAATGTCCAGATTAAAGTTAGCAATGTCCACCAATGTATCATCAAACAGTTCATGAAATGGGTAGGAGGAACCATCTGCCTTGCGCATGGTATCGTCATTCTGGTGATTGAACAGGTAGGAGATATAGTGCGTCCTTTTAAGCTTGGCCGTATCACCGCCCAGCATCATCAGCAGCATTTCATATTGGTCGTCCGGCATAGCGGTCAAGGCGCTCTCTACGTTGCCTGCCCCAGCTAAGGATGGCTCCGCTTTTTGCGCCTCATAAATGAATTTGTCGCTGAGGTATTTATATAAGAACACCTGCGTGATGATCTTGTATTCGCCAGGAGAACCGCCCAGGCCAAAGTTGGCGCAGATAGTTTTCAGGTCATCAATCATCCTTTTGGTGCGGACGGTAATTGATTCTGTCTGCATTATGCTGTCCATTTCCTTTCCGCAAAATATTCGCTGGATATGCAGGTTTCCATAAATTTAACCTGGCTGGCAGTTGGCTGTATCCCGTTGCTGCGGCAGCTTTGGATGATCTCTGGCATGATCTCGCGGGAAAAATAGGCGGAGTTGTCCATCATATGTTGATTTTTCAGCACTTTCAGGTCAACAGCGGCCTTTATTCCCATAAGAACCCTGAAAATCACAGGATCGCCGCCGATTGGCGGTGGGGTAGCCTTGATGCGTTTGTGGGTACGCATATACTTCACATCATTTTGATACTTGGCGCAGAGCATTTGATCCCGCAGGTTTTGCTGCGCGGCAGCTTTTCGGATACGCTCCAAATCCTGAATGTTCCGCTGCATCTCATCTGCGGTCAGTTCTTCAATGTTTTTCTTCTTGAAAATCCGTTTGAGTTCTTCCAGCAGAGAAATATACTCCGGGTCTTTCGGGTCAAGATTGCGCCCCAATTCCTGACGGGTCTTTTCCAGAATGTCCTGAAACTGATCGGCAATGACCAGCTCACTTTCAGAAACCTTGCGGAAGTGGAACTCGATCTGATCTAAGGCCAGGTTCAAAAGGCCAGAAACATCCTCGCCATCCTGCATATTTTGCTTGAAGTTGACCAGGGCAATACGGTTGTTGACCTCTGTGTACAGCGCATGGAGATTCTCCATGGTGAATGTCTGGGCCAGTTCCTCATAGCCGAACAACTGCATGATGTTTATCAGTTCTTTATAGGTGTCCAGGACTTGACGCAGAGCAAGCAGCTCTTGTTTATCATCCAATGCGGTGATCTGTTGGGAAAACAGTTCCGCATTGTCTGTGGCATACATAAACAGCTTATCTTGGATCGCCCGGATGTCCTGCTCAATTTCCTCCTGGGATTTGAAAATGTCCCGGTAACGCTGAAATTCGTCCCCAAGTTCTGCTTGTAATTCCTCAAAATACGCCTTGTTGGTTTTATCAAACTCGGCGCGAATATCCGCAAAATCCACGACATAACCATAGCGGAAAGATTGATAGGGACGATTGACACGGGTCAGCGTCTGTAAAAGGTTGTGTTCCTTAATGACACGCCCCAGATACTGCTTTTTCAGGCGGGGCGCATCAAAACCGGTGAGCAGCATATTAAAGACCACCAGCAGATCAATTTTTCCTTTCTTAAAATCATCCTGGTATCCCCGACGGGTTTCCTTGTCGTCCACATCGTGCAGGATCAAAACATGGCTGATTTCCGGGTAGCCGTTCAATGTTTCTTCCACTGTACGGGCTTGGTCGGAAGAATCGCAGACGATCATACCGCCAATGGACGAATCCCCCAACGCAATACGGCTGTGCTTAAAATCCTCCACAATGTAGTCCACCAGCGCGGCCACATATTTCGGGTGTGCGTAGATGTCTTTCTTTTTGAAAGAACCCTCCTGCAGCTTCAGACTTTCCAAAATCGACTGCAGCTTTACCCGGTATTCAGTCTTGATGCCCTCTCGGATGAGCTTCAGGGTATAGCCGTCAGCAATAGAGCGGTTGTAATAATATTTGTGGATGTATTCTCCAAAAACGTCTTTTGTGTTGTAGCCTTCGCCAATCAAGGGAGTCCCGGTAAGCGCGATCATAACTGCCTCACGGTCTGATGCCATGAGATTGGCCAGGAAAGAACCTTTGGGGTTATAGCTGCGGTGCGCTTCATCAAGGAAATAAACGCGCTGAACACTCACATCATAATCTGCTTTGCGGACGATGGATTCAGTCGAAAACTTTTGAATATTTACAACTGTGATCGTATCCTCGCCGGTGTTGTTGGCTGTGCCAATGGTACGGATATTCTGGATAAAATCATCCTTGGAATTTACCTTTTCTACATGGAGCCCGCGGGCAGCAAATTCCTCTCCGGCCTGTGTTAGCAAGTCCAGACGATCTACAATAAAATAGAATTTCGCAACCTTTCCTTGTTTCTGATAATAATCCCGCAGATAGCGTACATTGTGGAAAGCCAGAGCTGTTTTCCCGCTTCCCTGAGTGTGCCAAATGATGCCATGTTTGACGCCAGCGTCCAGTTTCTGCTCAATAGCCATCGTTGCGAAAAACTGTGGATACCGCATGACGTGCTTTTCCAGCGTCTTGATGCCATCCTTATTGGTGCGCTCTACATAAGCAAAACCATACTTGAGCAGCATCATAAATCGGTTACGGGAAAACAGGGACGTTAAAATTCGATTTGTTGGCGTCAGTTCACTCAGATTTGTGTTATACTCATTTGTTCCTTTGATAGAAACAAGATTGTTGTCAGCCAGAATAAAGTCTTCTTTCTGGCTGTTGATTGCCGGGAGTGCAGTATGGATTTGCGGTTCTTCCTCCCGGAAGCGGTTGAAAAACAGCTTGCTATAACTGCTGGAAGCATAAAAAGACCCTTCAATCGGCTCAGGGTCAGAATCATCGTATTCCATGTTGTTAGAAAACACCATCAACTGTGTGATGTTCACAAAACGGCGAAATACTTTCCTGGAAAAGCGTGTATTGATACGGGTATGCTCCGCAATGATCCCATCCCGGTTGTTGGGCTTTTTCACTTCGATAAAGGCAAGGGGTAAACCGTTAATGAGCAATGTGATGTCGGGCCGGAACTCATCATCTCCGTTCCGGCAGGTCAGTTCGGTAACAACATGGTATGTATTTCGGCTTACATCCTCCAGGTCAATGATACGCAGACCATTGATGCCATCCAGAAGGATTTTATAGAACGCCCGCCCTAAATCATCATTGGACAGTTTGATTGCAAGTTCATCCAGGAGCCGGTCAATATCTTGCTCTGGCAGAGAACATCTGTTGATTCGGTTTACTCCATCCCAAAACAGTGACTTAAAAATGTTTGTGTCCGGGCAAATTTTCCCATTGTCCTGCTTTAATGACAGGTACTCATAGCCTAAACGTGTCAGATGAACCAATGCAGGAATTTTGACGCGAGAATTTTCATTGTGAATCACACAACTCACCTCCATCGACTCTACAATATTCCCAATGTTATTATATCTGCAAAGGTGGATATTGGCAAGTAATTTGTTGGAATGCACCTGAAGTAGCATGGATACGCTGATACGCTTATGGAAAAATCGCTCTTGACAATCTTTCCTATCAATGTTATGCTACATATCACAGCAATGTATTGGGAAACAATGTTTTGATTGGTTTTTTTATTATAACAGGCTTCCTCGAAAGAGGATTGGACATCATTTACAGGCTTACCGCTGTACCCCCAGGCGCATATGCGCTTGGGGGTAAAAGTGAATGACCGTCCAATCGGATACTTTTTCGGGGAAGCCTGTCATGATCTCGGTTTGAGGGAGCGGGCCAAGGGAAGCCATACGACACAGCGCCGAGCAGGGTTGCCTGTCAGGAACCGGATTGGGTAGAACGGCAATTTACGGCAATGGCGCTCAAAATCAAGCTGAAGGAGATGGAATTTTGCAAAATACAAAAACCGAATACAACAGCTCCGAGCGAACCCCTGTTGTTCTGCCGGAGATGGAACAACTGCTCCCGCCGTTAAGCGGAGAGCAGTTTTCTGCTTTGGAGAGCGATATCCTGGAAAACGGTTGTTACGCCCCCATTATTGTCAACGAGGACATAATCATCATAGATGGCCACAATCGTTTCCGTATCTGTGAAAAACACGGCCTGCCCTACAAAATGCTGGCGTTCTCGTTCACCGATTTGTTGGAAGCCAAGCAGTGGGCACTGGACACGCAGAAGGGTCGCCGCAATCTGGACAAGTGGGAATTGGGGCAAATCGCTCTCCGATTGAAGCCGGATATCGAAGCCAGGGCAAAGGCAAACCAATCAGCCGCTGGCGGGGACAGATCAGACAAGGGAGCGCTTTCGGTGAATTCACCAAAAGCGCTCCAGCCCATCGACACCAGGAAAGAGATGGCCCAAGCTGTTGGGATCGGGGAGCAGGCGATGGGCAGGATCGCACGGCTGTCCGAGGAGGCCCCGCAAGCGTTGAAGGACGCTCTGGAAAATAAAAAAGTGTCTGTCAACCGGGGCTGGAAAATCCTAAAAGCTATCCAGCAACTGCCGCCGGAGGAACAGGAATCCGCTGTGGAGGAAATGCTGGCGGCTGTGCGGGAAATCGACCAATTGGACGCTGAAGCAGATTCCAAGCACAAAATTGCGTCCTTGTTTTGTAAGGCATACGAGCAGGCTGTTCTGCTGACGCCTACGTTGGAAAACATTCGCCTTTGGGTGGAATGTACCCGCATGAGGCCGGATGAGGTTGAGGATTCTGTGAAAGAGTCCTATGAACTGGCCCAGACGTTTCAAACCATTGGCGACTTACTTAAAAATGAAATTTTGAACACAAGCCAGCAGGCAGGTGTACCCTCTGATGGGAATTGAGCGTGGCAGTCAAAAGCGGCGGCTTCACATTGTGCTGTCATTGGATAACCCCAGGCAGCGGGAGACCTGGGAAATTCTCTCTCAGCAAAAGAACAAGACCAGCGCTGTCTGCGAGGCGGTCTGCGGCTATCACAGGCAAAAGAGCCTGGAAGATACCCTGAGAAAGCTTCTCCGGGAGGAACTGAAAAACGTGGCGATTCCACAGACGGCAGAAGCGGTGGAGAAACCAGATACTACGGTGGACGCCGCTGTCTTGGATTTCCTTCTGGCAATACAAAATGAATAATGGCTTTGAGCGGCCCGATGTGTAAACTGATACGCATCGGGCCTTTTTCTTTGGAAGGGCAGTGTGTAAGTTGATACACACTGCAGGAACGTCAGAGTGTCTGTGAAATGATCTGGATATTGTCAGAGTGGACCAGTATAATGGGGGGCTATCAAAAACAGGAGGAATCGCAAAATGAACGTGAAATTTTCTTTTGACAAAGCCGCCGCAGCGCGGAGAGACTGTACGCCGGAAAACGTGCATCGGACGATAAAAAGCCTGTTCGCCGCCCACGGTTTCCCTTGCGGCTCCGAGGGAGATGTCCTCTCTTTCACAGACAAGGGCCACGGCGATGACTTCGCCGTCATGTGGGACATCATCCTGGCCCTGCTACGGGCAGACTGGTTCCTGAAGTGCGCCGCTTCCTGTGTCTGGCAGGACGAGGACGGCGAGGAGGACATCCTCTCTCAAGTTGGGAAGATACCGGGAGCAGCGCGGCAACAGCCTGTTGGAGAGCGTGGGCCTCGTCCCAATTGAAACCAATCTTCCGCAGGAGAAACAGCCCCGCCAACGGCGGGGCGGGAGGC
>ERZ808040.2198-NODE-2198-length-11419-cov-79.676248_pt1 | contig 11419 bp, 8 predicted proteins | sample MGYA00380191_ERZ808040 | MGnify/ENA primary metagenome ERZ808040 (study PRJEB31490, sample SAMN06133395) | mouse gut metagenome | isolation source: J6 | host: mice | place: China: Chengdu | collected 2015-05 ... | reverse complement strand
AGAGTTTGTTTCCTTACTAACCCTATGACTCCGTATCAGCCTAGATACTGTTTAGCCAAAAAATTCGCTAAAAAGTTAATAGGTGGCTATTATTAAATTTAAAACTTTAAATTCTATTAACAGCCTATCTTCCTTAACCCGGTATTTTTATTTGCTTGTCTTGGGGCTTACAACCTAGGTTATAACCTTAAATCAATCAAACAAAGCACTCAATCCTTTGAGTCATCGTCCTTGATGCCGTGAAGTTATAATCGCAAATTGCACGTTGTGATGTAAGTCGCCAAAGCGTCATGTGATGTAAGCATATGCTTACAAGACTACCTTATTGGTGTATCCCTCCTTTTTTTGAACTTAAAAAAACCTTTACACCCCTTGAGGTATAAAGGTTTGAAAGCATAAGATATTATTAATCAATTAATAATATTTTGCTCTAAAAACTGTAGCTAAAGCTACTGAGAGTCTCTTAACTGCTGGAATTTTTGTAGTTTATTGGCCTCTAACATAATCTTAGCCGCTTCGATCACATAAGCCTCATCTTCAGGCAATTTAGGACGCTCATCGTTCTTTAAACGACTGCGCTCTTCAAACATAGACTCAACAGCAGCCTGATACTGTGTCCAATTATTATAAGGCTTCAAGCCAGTCGCTTTGCGGCGGGCATTCTCAGCATCTAGAGTTTTTTGCTCAATTTGCTTTTGACGAGCTCGGCGCTCATTGATATTTAGCTTAACCGCCTTTTTGTCGTCATCCATATTACGCACTTTATTTAAGGTATCTAAGTACACAAATTGTGGGTTGGTAGTTTGACGAATCTTAGATTGCTGGTTCAGCGTGGCTAAGGTTTTGCTGGTGAACTTGCCTTCTGGCTTATAAGGAGAGGTCTTGATGGTATCCCAAGCCATAGCGTTCTTCTGATCACGCTCACTAAACTCTGCGCCTTCATAGATGTTAATTAAAGGAATATCAGGAACAACCCCTTTATTTTGGGTACTGCCGCCAGTCACACGATAGAATTTACGCTGAGTTAAGGTGGCAGAGCCTAGCGCTAAGCTGTCTAGTTGAATCTGTGCAGAGCCTTTACCCGTAGTAGTACTACCCACCACTAGACCACGGCCATAATCTTGAATTGCTGCAGCAAAAATTTCAGAAGCTGAAGCTGAAGCCATATTGGTAATCACTACCATGTCTCCAGAATACAGCTGCTTACCACCGTCTTCATCTTGATAAACTTGAACGTTGCCACGGTTATCTCGTATCTGTACCAAAGGCCCTTCTTTAATAAATAGGCCAAGCATTTTCGCAACTTCATCCAGCGAACCCCCTGGGTTATTGCGTAGATCAACCACTAAGCTATCAATATTTTTCTCATTTAGCTTTTTAAGCTCATTTTGAGTATCAATACTAACACTACGATAATTTTGGCCACTGCGGCGAGCTTGGTAGTTTAAGTAGAAACTTGGAATCTCTAATACCCCAATACGCTTCTCTTTATTGCTGCCCTCAGGCTTAACAGTAATAACGCGGTGAGTAACCCCTGCATCCTCTTGCTCGATAACATCACGAGTCAATACAATGGTGCGAGCCGCAGCATCTGGAGTATTAGGCTGCTTCACTTTAACCGTAACGTCGGTGCCTCGTTTACCGCGAATTAATGCCACCACTTCACGAGTTGACCAGCCAACCACATCTTGTAAGTTTTCTCCGTCTTTGGCCACAGCCATGATTAAGTCATTGGGCTGAACTTTACCCGATTTAGCCGCAGGACCACCCTCTACTAGGGTTACGATTTGGGTGTAGTCTGGGTTTTTACGATAAGGGCGAATGGTTACCCCGATGCCTTCTAACTGCAGGTTAGACTGCACTTGCATTTCAACGGACTGCACAGGGGCATAATAGTTACTGTGAGGGTCATAGGTGAGCATGGCCGTGTTCAACACGGACTCCATGATTTCATCACTTTTAATACGCTCTAGCTGCTCTTGCTGACGATGTAAGCGGCTTAACAACACTTCTCTAGGGTTTCTATCTTCCCCTAAGATTAGGTCATTGCCCTTAGTTAACTCTGGGTGCTTGGCGTATAACTCATCACGAGCCTTGTCTTCTTCTTGACCCAAAGTTAAGTTAATAATTTGTAGGGTTAGCTGACGCTCCCAGTACTGTCGCTGCTCGTTAGCGGTAGCAAAGCGAGGTTCTTTTTCTCTGTCTAATATAACAGAGTCATTGCGGTTCAGATTAACCTCTTTATTCAAGAACTTATCTGCAAAATTGTAGTATTCATTCGAGCGTTGGATATAACGATTGAAGATATTTTGGGTAGCGGTTAAGTCCCCTTGCTTTAATCTATCAGCAAAAGTAGCGCCATATTTTTTGGTCAATTCATCAATATCGGACTGCAAAAATAAAGTGTGGTTTGGGTCCAAGCGATCAAAGTACATCTCTAATACTTCCCTGCCCATCGCTGAATCAAACCGTTTATTAGAATAGTGAGCCCTATCTAATAAAGCAGCCACTTGTCGTGTAGTCAATTTTTGTTCGGGAGTGGCAACAAAAGCAGCCTTATCTGATGCCATTGCAGTGGTATAGCTCTGTGAAAAAACTATTCCTGCTACGCCAATAACGGCGGCACTTAACACCAGCTGTGTTGGTTGAAATCTCATAAATTATTCTCGCTCATTATTTTTTAGTATGGACATAGTGACCTGATATTAGCACAACAATCAGTCCTTGACTGTCTAAAACTGTATAAGCATTCTTACCTAGTTTTACATTTAGACTAAAACTATTTTAATGCCCTAGCGCCCAATTACTAACAACAAAGACTCAGGCAGACCGCTTAGGTCTTGGTATTCACGGAATTTACTGTAATAATAGCTAATTCATTTTTTAGTGTAACAAATTCAAAGGGGAACCTTATGTACGGACCTTTAATGATTGATGTAGCCAGTACTGAGCTCACAAAAGAAGATCGCTTGGTATTAAGCCGTGCAGAGGTTGGCGGCATAATTCTATTTGCCCGTAACGTTGATACAGCCGAACAAGTACGCCAGCTTTGTGACGACATTCATCAGGTAAAACCTGAGATTATTATTGGAGTCGATCAAGAAGGTGGCCGTGTGGCAAGATTGCGCAAAGAATTTACGCCGCTACCAGCGATGGCAAGGTTGGGTGATTTATTTGATACGGAGCCATGCCGTGCCTTATCTCTTGCCTACGACTGTGGTTATTTAATGGCCACTGAGGTTATGGCGGTGGGTATCGATATTAGCTTTGCGCCTGTTCTGGATTTAAACGGGGTTAGCCAAGTGATTGGCGATAGAAGCTTCCATGCCAATGTTGAAGCCATTGTCGCTCTGTCTATGCAGTTTATGCGAGGTATGAAAGCCGCAGGTATGGCCACCACGGGCAAACACTTCCCAGGTCATGGCTCAATTGCTCCCGACTCACACGTAGCGGATGCCATCGATGAGCGTAGCTTAGAGCAAATCAAGCAAACAGACTTACAGCCTTTCATTCAGTGTCAGCCTTGGCTAGATGCAGTCATGCCTGCCCATGTTATCTTCAATCAGGTGGATAATAAGCCTGCGGGTTTCTCTAAAATTTGGCTACAAGACATTGCCCGTGAGCAGCTAGGCTTTAACGGAGTATTGTTCTCAGATGACTTATCTATGAAAGCAGCTCACACCGCCGGCGATATCAGTGCTCGGGTTACTGCAGCGGTCACAGCAGGCTGTGATATGGCTTTAGTCTGTAACGATCGTGAGGCAGCCCTGCAAGCCATCGAGACCGCCACTCACCTGCCAGCGCCTAACCAACAGCGCCTACAAGCCATGCGTAGTCAGATACCACAGTGGCAAGGTAGTTTAGAAGATACCTGTGCTCAGTTCGATCATTGGGCAACTGCCAAGCAAAACGTGCTTCAAGCTTTTTTTGCTGAAGAGCAGACCGAAAAACAAGAAAAAGACCCTACCAACTACTGCTAGTTTATGGCTTTCAATAAAAACTGAGTCAAATAGAGGTGAACGCAAAAAAAGACCGCCCCTAAGGACGGTCTTTTTTACTTGAGAGTTCCTAGCCTTGGAAGGCTAGGTCTCAGTTATTATTAACAAGCAGTTTTTAAACTTCAATTACTGAGCTTCAGTTTCTGTAGTAACTTCCATATCATCTGCTTCTACAACGTTAGCTGTATCTTGAGTTACTTCAATTTCTTCAGTACCCATTGCAGTTTCGTCATATACAGTGAACTCAATACGACGGTTACGGAACTTACCATTGTCAGTTTCGTTAGTAGCGATAGGATCTGTTTCACCCATACCTTTGGTCATTAGTTTAGAAGCATCTGCACCTTTAGACACTAAGTAATCTTTTACAGCATCTGCACGGCGCTGTGACAAGTCTTTGTTATAAGCATCATCACCATCGCTATCAGTATGACCTAAGATCATCAGCTCCATTTCTGGAACATTTTTCATCACTTCTACTGCACGATCTAGTACTGCTTTGTTAGCTTCTGGGATATCTGACTTGTCTACTGCAAAGTTGATAACTTGTAAGCTTAAAGCACGTGCCACATCTCTAGGATCTGGGTTGTCACCTAGATTATTGATTGCTGCAGTTGAATCAGCAATACTTTGCTCAATTTCAGCATCTAAATCTAGAGGACCTGCAGCAATAACGTTTAGATCAGGAGCTGCCGCTTTAATATCAGAAACCAGTTTATCAAGCTGTGCTTGGTCTGGCGCATCGATACGAACGTCGTTACCTTCAAAGATTACGTTAGCATTAGGCGTATCTTTAATTAGCGGTAAGATTGCACCTAAGTGAGCTGCTGCTGGCATATCGGTAGCGAAGTTACTGTACACTTCAGCACGACAGTTGTCTGCATCAGCACCAAATACGTCTTTAACGGCATTAGTCACTGTGTTACCTAGCTCATCATTACCCGCACTGATACGACAAGCATATAAGTCATTGCCTTCGCCTGTTGCTAGCGTTAATACAGCAGGATCAAGCTCTACATCGCCAGCACCCGCTGTTTCAGCAGGCTGCTGTACGGCTTGTTCTGGAGAAGCTACTGGAGCTGGATCTTTTTGACAGCCCTTTAATAGCGCCCAAGCTAGAGCAGCTAGGATAATTAGACCAATAATAGGCAATAAAGCTTTTAAGAACCCACCACCTTCTTTCTCTTCACGCTGTAAAGGAGCGTTACTGGTCGTATCTGAAATACGATGACCAGCCGTATTAGCATGGGCAGCAGTAGGAGTCGCCGCAGTACCGGTAGCTGCATTAGTATTTAGAGCATGAGCACCTGCAGCACCCGCACCTAGTAGGCCAGCTGGTAACACAGCAGTTGCCCAAGCTGGGATATGATCACGGAAAGAGCTTAGGTTATCGCGTAAGAACTGTGGAATGGGCGTGCCACCTGCCAGACTTTTAATTTCATTAAAGGCTAGCGGAGCAGCTGAAGCCAATAAGCCTTTAACTGAGATAACGTCAACATTGTTATGAGCAGCTAACTCATTAGCGATATTTGATTTTTGGGTTTCATCTGTCCATAAGCGATCGAATAAACCTAAATCTTCACGGTTTATCTCTTGTGTCCCTAGACGATTAAACGTATCGTTGTCTGAAAGTTTAGCGGCAAACAAAGCATAAAACTGTTTTAATAAGCTTTCATTTTGAGGGTTATGATTGTCACCCAAAACAGCGGGCGTCACCGTACGGGCTAAATGACCAATAATATCCATTGTAAGATTCTCCTAAATAGTGAAAAAGTATGTCGGGTAAATTCAAGCTAAGAATACGTCCACCATCACTAAACTTTAATTTTTTTAAATTAATTGTTTGAATAGTGACTAGGGTTTGGTACTTAAAGGCTTGATACAAGTAAGTCTTGACACAAGTAAGTCTTGACACAAGTTAAGCTTTTTTATTTACCGAACTTGGTTACCACAATACCCCATCTTCTAAATAAGTACGTTATATTCAGGTAAATTCTCAGTTAAGGCTTGTTACAGAGTTATGAATTGCTCACAAACTGATAAAATATCTATGTAGAACTTATTCATATTAATAGTGTAAATATAAGCCTAGTCTTTGATCCATTTTTCCAGTAAGGAAGCACCTTGAACAGTTTATTAAGCAGTCATACCACGTTAATTATTATTATCACCGTCATCATTAGTCTTTTGGCCTGGCAAAAACAAGAGCTAATGAACAAACTTATCTTTTATCCTCCTGCGGTGAATAAAGGCGAATGGCATCGCTTTATCACCCACGGCTTCGTCCATGCTGACAGTACTCACCTACTATTCAACATGTTTACCTTATACTTCTTCGGCCGAGCGGTAGAAAGGTTCTTTAATCAGTTTTTAGGGGGCTTTGGGTTTTTAGCTGTGTATTTAGGGGCGATTATCGTGGCCATGATTCCTAGCTACTTAAAGCACAAAAACGATCCTCGCTATCGTAGCTTGGGTGCCTCGGGCGGGGTGTCAGCGATATTGTTCTCGTTTATTTTAATGGCGCCATGGAGCATGTTATATCTGTTTGCCATTGTCCCTATCCCAGCTATTGTGTTTGCAATCGCTTATGTGGCTTACAGCATTCATGCCAACAATAAAGGCAACTCTAATATCAATCACTTGGCCCATTTGTGGGGCGGTGGTTTTGGCGTGCTAGCGACTATTTTATTGTCTCCAAGCGTATTGCCTCACTTTTTATCAGCGTTAATGAATCCCTCGTTTTAATAACTCATTTTGATAAAAAATGCGTTGCTTGTGGCGTTACTTATGAGAATAAAAAAAGGAGTGCTTTAATAGCACTCCTTTTTTACTCTCATAAGCCCTTTATTTTTTACGATAAGCCTCTTTTAGCCCCTCGATGATCAAATCTAGCATTTCTGAATTGCCATCATGAGCTGCGCGGCGCATTAAAGAGGACGGAGCATGCGATAAGGTCTGTGTTAATCGGCGTGTCAGCTCTATCATCATATCCTCAGCACTGCTGTCTGTGGTCTTTAACTGATGCAGCATATCCTGTAGTACTGCATTGGCTTTTTGTTGGCTGGTATTGCGGTAGTCGTAGATGTCCTGTCCGACTTTACGCACTTGGAAGCGGCGCTCAATCTCAACCACCAGATGACTTACTAAAAGCTCGGCTTCAACCGCAGCTTGGCGGCGTTTTTCTAAGTTACCGGCGATAACGTGCTGAAGGTCATCGACAGAATACAAGTACACATCATCGAGCTTGCCCACATTTGAGTCGATGTCTCTAGGAACGGCCAGATCCACCATCAGCATGGGTTTATAACGGCGTTTTTTTAACGCTCGCTGCGTCATAGTCTTATCAATTAGCATGTCCATGCTACCGCTACAACTACTGACAATATCGGCTTGAGGCAATAAGCTATCTAGCTCGTTTAAGGAATGTACTTCAATCTGCAAACCTGGACGTTGTAATTCTTCAGCCAGTGCCTGAGCTCTTTGTGGGGTACGGTTACAAATAAGAATCTTTTTTACGCCAAGTGCAGAGATGTGCTGAGCCACCAAGCGGTTCATTTCACCGGCTGCCACTAATAAAAAAGTCGCTTCTTGAGGCTTATCAAAAATTTGGGTCACTAACTTTGAGGCCGCATATCCCAATGAGATAGCTTGAGTCCCTACATCCGTCTCATTACGTACTCTTTTTGCTCCAGCAAATATTTGCTCAACCACCCAGTTTAGCTGATTGGTTAAGTAACCATATTCTTTGGCTTCTGCTACCGAGCGTTTGATTTGACCAAAAATCTGCGGTTCACCCAAGATCATAGAATCTAGCCCTGCCGCCACTCTTAACAAGTGCGTTAACGCCTGACCATCTATATAGTCATACAAATAAGGACGTACTTCTTCGACGGGTAAATGCTTAAAATCTGCTAGCCAGTGAATGAGCTGTTCAGTAAGCTGGGTGGTAGTTACCGGCTCCATCGATTGTTTTTGTGCCTGAGTGGCTAAAGAGTCTGTACTAGGAACCTGATCCATTAGCGCTTGAGTATTGGGCGCTAAAGCATAGATTTCGGTGCGGTTACAGGTCGATATGATAAGGCTGCCTGCCGTTAAAGACTGCAGTTGTGCTTGCGCCACCTGTATGTCGCCGCCCACAAATGCTAACCGTTCACGCAGAGCGACGGGGGCAGTTTTATGGTTCACACCGATGACTACGAGATTCATGTAAAATCTACCAACTAATTTGAAGTTAAACCGCTAATATTAAGTGCTTATCAGAAGCACAGCTATAAAAATGACTCACTACTGCTTATAGATAAGGGCTCACTAGCCTTTATCAAGAGTAAGCATCACTGTGCCCTGTAATCGACTGGGCTTACAGGGATATTTATAATAGAAGAAAGCATAACTGAAGATATAAACCAAGAATTATAGCATTGAATGCCAATACATTCACGAATGCTATACTATATAGCTTCAAAGACTCAGCTTATGAAGGCTGTGTCAACAAAGGCTGGCATTTGACAGCCGCTACAAATTGGCTTAGCTTATCGACTATGATAACCCCTACTCCACAATCCTCAGCCACACCGACGCCCACTGTTTATCTGGGTACCGGTGGTTATAGCGATACCGACATGCTGGGCACGCTATACCCGATTGGCACCAAAAAGACTGACTTTTTGGCCGAATACGCCAAACACTATGGCGCCGTTGAGATTAATAGCAGCTTCTATGCGCCACTGGGCCATAAAGCTTATGAGGGCATGCTTAGAAAGTCTGAAGGTAAAGTTAAGTTTGCCATCAAGCTACATCAAGACTTTAGCCATACCTTCAAGGCCACTCCCGAGCATGCGACTGCCTTTATAGAGGCTCTGAAGCCTTTGGTTGAAGCAGACTGCCTCGCTCCTTTACTGATTCAGTTCCCACACGGCTTCGATAGAACTCATGCCAATCGTCTATATTTGGCCAAACTTGCCAACTGGTTTAGTGACTATCCACTGGCCATAGAATTCCGACATGCCAGCTGGCACATCCCTCAAGTAGAGCACAGCTTTCAACAGTTTGGATTAATCTGGTGTAGTGTGGATTATCCGCAAGTGAGCGGCTTACCTAATTCTCGGCTGCTATTCACCCAAGGCAGTAGAAACGCCGATCAAGAAAATGCCCAAGCTAAAATCTTGAGCAAACAGAAGCGTATCGGCTATCTAAGAATGCATGGTAATAATCTAAACTGGTGGAATGCCCTATCAGCAAGTGAGCGGCATGATTACCGCTACACGCCACAAGAGATGCAAAAATGGGCTCAGGCCATTGCCAATCAGCGTCAGCACTTCGATGAGCTTTATGTATTCTTTCAAAACTCAACTAAGGCGCACGCTTATTACAATATCCAAATGCTACGTTCTGCTCTAGAGAACTTAGAGTTTCAGGTCTTATAAACCAGGCTCAAGTGTTATAAATCTTTTAAACCAACCAAACTAAAAAAAGGACACCCGAAGGTATCCTTTTTTTGCATTAAGTCAAAGACTTTAAAGCATTAGAGTTGAATCAATTATGCTTCAACACCAGCGTCTTGGCCTTTGTACTTAGCGTTTGCGTAGTCCCAGTTTACTAACTTGTCTAGGAAAGTGTCAACATAGTCAGGACGACGGTTACGGTAATCGATGTAGTAAGCGTGTTCCCAAACGTCACAAGTTAGAACCGCTACTTTACCGTGTGCTAGTGGAGTGTCAGCGTTCGCAGTTTTCATAATAGACAGTTTACCGCCTACAGAATCTGCTACTAACCAAGCCCAACCTGAACCGAACTGTGAAGTTGCTGCATTTTTGAACTCTTCACGGAACTTGTCGTACGAACCAAAATCTTCTTCGATTTTCGCTTTTAGGTCGCCAGTAGGAGCGCCGCCACCGTTTGGTGTCATGCAGTTCCAGTAGAAGGTGTGGTTCCAAACTTGAGCAGCTTGGTTGAACATACCTTGTTTGCTGTCATCTTTAGCAGTTGCAGTGATGATTTCTGCAAGGCCTTTGCCTTCTAGACCAGAACCAGGTAGCAATTCGTTAAGCTTAGTAACGTATGCATTGTGGTGCTTGTCATGGTGGAATTCTAGAGTTTCAGCACTGATATGTGGCTCAAGTGCGTCTTTTGCATAAGGAAGATCTGGTAGAGTAATGTTTGACATATTATTTTATCCTTTGGCTGTGTTAGCCTGGCTCTAACCTACTTTTTGTTTAAAGGGCTAGGATGTTAATGCTAAAGCGCATGTCACATCAGGCTAAGTGGCTTGTTGTTATTAAAAATCCTTAATTCGTAAGGCTCTCACTCATTTTTGCTTACATCAAAGATATCGATATAGGCAAACCTGATATATACACCCTTACCTATGCAAGCCCTCTAAATGTCGTTTATTCAGAGAGCTAAACTTGCATGGTCACAATCATACTCTTTACTGTTTTTTGACACAACTGAGCAGTTAGCTAAGCACAGTTAATACTACTTTTGTGAAGCCAGTATTAAATTGTCGAATAAAGATTATAATTGCTAATTCTTGCCACACAGTATAACAAAGCCAAGCCACCAACTCAGTTACTGAATGTTATGTCACGTAGTTAAATTTTTAATTATTATGATTAATAAAACCAATCATTAAGCTCAATACCACCAGTTTTCTAACAAAAGGATCCTTTATATGACTTCTCTCCTTAACTCAGACACGACCGCTAAGTGGGTGTTAGCTAGCAATAACAAAGGCAAATTAAATGAGTTTAAACGCTTATTTGAAGCCGCCAACCTCAATATCGATATTGTGCCTCAAGGTCAGTTAAACATTGAAGATGCCGTTGAAGATGGATTGAGCTTTATTGAGAACGCCATTATTAAAGCCCGTCATGCCAGTCGTATTAGCGGCCTACCCGCCATTGCCGACGACTCGGGGCTTTGTGTGCCTGCTTTGGGGAATGCTCCTGGTATTTATTCGGCACGTTATGCCGGCGAGCATGGTAATGATGCCAATAACAACGCCAAACTTATGGCTGACCTACAGCCTATTCGGGAACAAAACCAAAACACCCCTATTAAAGGCAACTTCGTCTGCGTTCTGGCCTTAGTCCGTCATGCTGATGATCCACTACCTATTATTGCTCAAGGTTTATGGCAAGGTGAGATACTCCCACAGCCCCAAGGTGAAAATGGCTTTGGCTATGACCCTCTATTTTGGGTTCCTGAGTTACAACTGACAGCTGCGGCCATGGATCCTGAACAAAAAAACGAAATCAGCCATCGTGGTCTTGCTATAAATAGCTTATTACAACAACTTAGCACTTTTTAACCTCCTCCCCTCGCTAAACCGAGGGGATTCCTACCGCTAGACGGTCAAGCCCGACCGCGAGGATGTTCTTAGCAGCATTGATATCTCTATCATGCCATGTGCCACACTCAGC
>ERZ808040.2196-NODE-2196-length-11426-cov-3.968896_pt1 | contig 11426 bp, 5 predicted proteins | sample MGYA00380191_ERZ808040 | MGnify/ENA primary metagenome ERZ808040 (study PRJEB31490, sample SAMN06133395) | mouse gut metagenome | isolation source: J6 | host: mice | place: China: Chengdu | collected 2015-05 ... | reverse complement strand
AAAACAAAATATTGGGGAAAAGGAAATGGGATTGAAATAATCAAACATGGGAATACTGCATTTGTTTCTTCTAATGGCTGTATAAAAGAGGCAGGGAACCCAGAAGAATGGATTTCACTTATAGAAGAAATAGCAGAAACACCAGTAAAGGTAAAAATAGCAGAAAAAGACAAAAAAAGCGTATTTTCTTCTATCCGTAGGGGAGAAAATGGTGAATTATATATAATGGTTGGTAATTATGAGAAGAATTATGTCAATCTTTCAGTAGAATTAAAAGAGGGACAAAATAGTGCATGGTGCATGAGCTTTGAAAATGCAAAGGAAACAATACTTGCAATGAAAAAGCAATGTGTAAAAGTAATGTTGGCTCCATTTGAAACAAAATTACTTCGGTTTGACAAAAAAGAATCCCAAATTGAGGAAGGCATAGCAAAGAAAGAAATGCCAATTCTTGTAGTGGATACAAAAGAACCAATGGAAGTGTCTATAAAAGGGAAAAATGTTTACCGTATGGAACAGTATCAAATATCATTAGATAAAGAAAACTGGAAACAAACTACGGTGGAAACATTAATTGAAACTTGTGCCGCAACGAAACTCCTTACAGGGGAAGATATGGTATATCAAAGTGAATTTGGCACGCCAAAATCGATCCATATCCAATACCCTCTTTCCTTATATTATAAAACAGATGTAAATATTCAAGTAATCCCAAAACAGGCAGGGCTTTTGCTAGATAACAGGAGCATTACTGGGGAGTATAAGATTTTTATAAACGGGCATGTGCTAGATAATAAGGCATTTGAGCCAACCTTTATTAATGACCAGAATAACCGTATCCAGGATATTACCAGTTTATTAAAGGAAGGGAAGAATGAGATTTTTGTAGAGGTAATTGCAAGCCATGACTGGGATGGAATCCGTGATCCACTCTTTATTGTAGGGGATTTTGGCGTAGAAGATGGATATATTACTCAAATGCCAGAAAAGGCAATATTGGAGAAGAATTATATAAAAGGATTTCCTTATTATAGCGGGGATTTTGTATTTAAAGGAAGTTTTTCATCAGAGATAGAGGGAGAAGCAGAACTTAAGCTTAGCTGTTCTGATGAACTGCATGATTGTATAGAAGTAATCGTAAATGGGGAAGACCTAGGGATACGTGCCTTTTCTCCAAATATATGGCATATAAAGCCAGGGATTTTGAAAAAAGAAAATAGTATAGAAATTGTTTATACAAATACATTAATCCATATGTTAGAAGGAAGTTATTTTGATTATGATTCTCATAAAACAGTGGTAATTTAAAGAAAGCGGGGAAGAACTATGAGCCAGACAATCCGGTTTACAAAGATGCCCAACCGATCCCAGCAAGGATATGTAACATGGGGGGCACCATGGAAAAAAGGTAGTGTAAAAGATACAGCAAGTTATGCTTTAACAGATGAAACAGGGAAGAAGATTCCTGTACAAAGCAGTATTAGTGCGTATTGGCCAGATGGAAGCATAAAGTGGAGCAGGCATACAGCAAAATTGCCTAAAAATATATCTGTTGTTGTTTTAACAGCAGAAGCAGGGACAGATGAAAAAACAACATTTGTAAGGGAAGAAAAGGAAAACTTCTTTGTAGAAGGCAGCCATGTCCACGCTATTATTCCAAAAACAGGGAACCATATTTTAGAAGAGCTTGTTACAAAGGGAAAAGTAACAGCAGAATATGGCTGCCTGGTGGCAATCTTAGAAGAAAGAGGGAAAGAAGATAATTGTTTAGTAACAAAACAAGTTCCCTATATAGGCATAATAAAGGAGGCAGAATTAGAGGAAAATGGATCAGAAAAAGCGGTTTTTTGTTTAAGGGGAACCCATAAAAATGAAAATACAGGGCGGGAAGTATTGCCGTTTGCGCTTCGGTTAAGTTTTTATAGAGACAGCGAAAGTATCCATATTACACATTCTTTTTTATATGACGGAGATGAAAAAAAGGATTTTTTAAAAGGCTTGGGAATCCATTTTGCATGCCCATTAGAAGGCGAGTCATATAACCATCATGTAAAATTTGCTTTGGAGCATGGCTGCTTCCATGAAAGTATGAAAATGCTGCTGGCATGGCGCCCAAAAATACCAGCTGAATTATATGAAACACAAATAGCTGGCAAAAAGCTAGAGCTTAGTTCTATGGATCAAGAGCTCCAAAATAATGTAAAACAAGCATTTGGAAATATGCCAACATGGAGCAATTACCATATTTGCCAAGATAGTGCACAGCATTTTTCAGTGAAAAAAAGGACAGGGCAAGAGGAGTGTTGTTATCTGGACTGTATACATGGGAACCGTGCTGTAGGCGCGGCTGCTGTAGCAGGGGAAGAAGGTGGAATAGCAGTAGCTTTGCGGGATTTCTGGCAGAAATATCCTTCAGGGATATGGATAGATCGGGTAGATACCGGATGTGCAGAAGTAACAGTATGGCTGTGGGCACCAGAGGCAGAAGCTATGGATTACCGCCATTATGATGTTACAGGCTATTCTCAATCTTATTATGAAGGATTTGACGAATTTGGGGCAGACCCATATGGCATTGGAAATACAAATGAGATAGAAATTATGGGATTTTCCGGCGATATTTTGCCTGACAAGGAACTGTTAGATTGGAACCAAGAAGTGCAAAAGCCAATGGTATTACAAGCTTCTCCACAATACTATCATAAGGTGGAGGCATTTGGAAGGTGGAGCCTGCCTTGTTTTGACACTCCATTTGCCCGTTTTGTAGAGGAGCAATTAGACAAGGCAGTAGAATTTTATAAAGAAGAAATTGATACAAGGGGATTTTATGGTTTTTATAATTATGGCGATGTAATGCACACCTATGATAAAGTACGGCATAATTGGAGATATGACATGGGAGGCTATGCTTGGCAAAATACAGAATTAGTGCCAACACTCTGGCTTTGGTATGCTTACCTTAGGAGTGGGAGGGAAGATATTTTTACGCTTGCAGAGGCGATGAGCCGGCATTGTTCAGAAGTAGACACTTACCATCTTGGAAAATATAAGGGGATTGGTTCTCGCCATAATGTGCGCCATTGGGGCTGCCCTTGTAAGGAGGCACGTATTGGGATGGCAGGGCACCACCGTTTCTATTATTATTTAACAGGTGACGGCAGGTTAGGTGATGTATTTGAAGATGTAAAAGATGCAGATTTTGCTTTGCTTACCATTGATCCTATGCGGATTTTTTATGAAAAAGAGAGTATGGTTTATCCTACCCATGCCCGTTCTGGCCCAGATTGGTCTAGTTTCTGCTCTAACTGGATGACAGAATGGGAACGCCACCAAAATACAGTATATAGAGATAAAATTAAAATTGGCATTGAAGATTTAAAGAAAATGCCGCTTCAATTAATTTCTGGGTCGGATTTTGAATATAACCCAGAAAATAGCCATTTGCGCTATATTGGGGAACGTTCTACAGGCGGCTGCCATTTGCAGATTTGTATGGGCGCATCGCAGACATGGATAGAATTGTCTGGTTTATTAGAAGATCCAGAATGGACAAAGATGATTGCAGATTTTGGGCGTTTTTATTTGCTGCCGCCAGAGAAAAAAGAAACTGTGGCAGAAGGGCTATTTGGGAAACGCACTGCATCCTTCCCTTATATGGCAACTGCTATGACTGCTTTTGGGGCAGAATATTACCAAGATGAGAATTTAGGGCATTGGTCGTGGTACTATTTAATAGATGAACTTTTAAAGGCTGGCGGGGAACAAGGCTTTACGCCACAATATCTAGAAAATACAGCTAACCAAAGGTTATTAAAGGAAATTCCTTGGATTTCTACAAACTTTACTTCACAGTGGTGCTTAAATGCAATTATGGCATTGGAAATGATAAGGGATTATATGCCAGAAACATTAGAGGATATAAAGAAGGAAGGTTTTTTAAAGGAATTAGAATGTGAATCTCTGGTTAGAAAATAAAGTGATAGAAAAATGTATAAGGGAACCTAATGAATAATGGGGAAATGGGGAAGAGTATAAAAAAAAAAAAAAAAGAGTATGAGAAACTGTTGTTAGAAATGGCAGAACCATTAAAAAGCCATTATTCCGAGGGCAAGGCAAGGCTTGACCTCGGAGTGACAGCAGCAGGATATGGGAATAAAATAGCTGGAATGGAGGGGTTTTCTAGGGTATTATGGGGAATGGCCCCATATTGGGCAGGCGGAGGCAAAGATGAAAGCTTAGTTTCTATTTACCAAGAAGGAATTAAGAATGGTACAGACCCAAAGCATAAGGAATATTGGGGGCATCTACATGATAAAGATCAGAGGATGGTAGAGATGGCGGCATTAAGCCTTGGTATTCTTTTAACCCCAGAAAAATTGTGGGAACCATTGCCAGAACAGGTAAAACAGAATTATGCAGCATGGTTAAATGAAATTAACCAATATAAATTAGTGGAAAATAACTGGCAGTTTTTTAATGTAATTACAAACCTAGCTTTAAAAAGTGTAGGAATGGAATATAGTAAAACTTGTATGCAGCGTGCTATTGATTACTATGAGTCTTTTTATATTGGGAATGGCTGGTATGGAGATGGGAAACGCCCTCAAAAAGATTATTATGTGCCGTTTGCAATCCATTTTTATTGTTTATTATATGTAAAGTTTATGCGCAAGGAAGATCCAGACCGTTGTAAAATCTATGAAGGACGGGCAAAGGAGTTTGCTAAAACATTTCTCTATTGGTTTGATGACGAGGGCAAGGCATTGCCTTATGGGCGTTCCCAAACTTACCGTTTTGCCCAAGTGGCATTTTTTAGTGCATGTGCGTTTGCAGAAATAGAGGTATTTCCTCTTCCGGTAATAAAGGGAATAATTGAACGGCATCTGGATTATTGGCTTCGCCAGCCAATTTTTGACAATGGGCATATTTTAACGGTAGGGTATACATATCCAAACTTAAATATGTCAGAGACTTATAATGCAACAGGCTCTCCTTATTGGGCATGGAAAACATTTTTATTCTTAGCTTTGCCTGCGTCCCATCCATTTTGGCAAGTAGAAGTAGCACCATTTCCTAATGTACAAAAAACACTTGCTATTCCAGAGTGCAATATGTTAATACAACATAGAAAAGGGGAAGTAACAGCCCTATGTGCAGGGCAGTACCCAGTAGTGGCACATATGCACAGTGCAGAAAAATATGCAAAATTTGCTTATTCTTCTGTATTTGGGTTTTCTGTCCCACGTTCTTATGAAAAGCTGGCAGAAACTGCACCAGATTCTATGCTTGCGTTTTGTGCGCATGGAATGACCTATGTAAGGCGGAAATGTGAGGAATTTTATATAAAGGAATCTGAGGTTTATGCGCGTTGGATTCCAGTGGAAGGGATTGAGGTAGAAACTTGGCTGTACCCAACAGAAGAAGGCCATAGGAGGAAACATAAAATTACTAGCAGCTTTTCTTGTAAAGCATATGACTGTGGGTTTTCTTATCCTTCCCGGATGGAGGAAACAAAGAAAGAATCGAAAGATGGGTTTGCAGAAGTTTCTGATCAAAATGGGTTTAGCAAGGTTGTATTACAAAAAGGATCGGGCATAGGCACTATAATTGGCGGGGTATCTAATGTGAATTTAATTTTCCCAAATGCGTGGATTCCAGCATTGGAATATGAGATTATGCCAGGTATAATAGAAGTGGAATGTGATGTTTTGGCAAAGCTTACAATAGAACATATTATTATAGGGAAAGGAGAATGTTATGGAGAAGCTTGACAAAAGAGAATATTGTGGATGGGCAGAAGAAATATACCAAAAAATCTGCGTTAAGATGAAGGCCCAGGCACAACGGGTAGGCACAGATATTCCTTATATACCAGAGAACGGGCGTTATAAGGATATGGGAAAAGAAGGGATCCACTGGTGGACAAATGGGTTTTGGCCGGGAATACTTTGGCAGATGTACCATGCTACGAATGAGGAACTTTATAAGGAGACAGCAAGAGGGGTGGAAAAACGTTTGGATCAGGCGTTAAACCATTATTCAGGGCTAGACCATGACGTTGGGTTTATTTGGCTCCATGCCTCTGTTGCAGATTATCGTCTAACAGGGGACGAGGAGGCAAAAGAGAGGGGGTTAAAGGCAGCTGGCGTGCTGGCAAGCCGCTATAACCCGGCTGGGCAATATCTTTCTGCATGGAATGGGAACCGGCCAGGCCATATGATTATTGACTGCCTTATGAATACCCCGCTGTTGTATTGGGCGTCTAGGGAAACAGAAGATCCAAGGTTTGCCTTAATTGCGGAGAGGCATACAGATACCGCATTAAAATATATTGTTAGGGAAGATGGTTCTTGCAACCATATTGTAATTTTAGATCCAGTTACTGGGGAATTTACGGATAATCCTGGCGGGCAAGGCTATGGGAAAGGTTCTTCTTGGTCAAGGGGGCAGGCATGGGCAGTCTATGGTTTTGTGCTGGGGTATAAATATACTGGAAAAGCAGAATATCTGGAGGCATCAAAACGGGTAGCCCATTATTTTCTGGCAAACGCTGCTATTACAGATTATGTGCCACTCTTAGACTTCCGTGCACCAAAAGAGCCAGTATATTATGATACGACAGCAGGCGCAATAGCGGCATGTGGCCTTTTAGCACTGGCAGAGGTTGTGGATATTTTTGAAAAAAGGTTATATGCAGAAGGGGCATTAAAGATTCTGAAAGCAATAGAGAAAAAACATTGTAATTGGAATCCAGAGGAAGATTCTATTGTAGATTTTGGCTCAGCAAAATACCATAGGGAGGAAGATAGGGAAGTACCTATTATCTATGGAGATTATTTTTTTATAGAAGGAATATTGCGCCTATTAGAAAAAAGTTTTCTGATTTGGTAGGAAGGGGAAGAATGGGATGGATATAAAAGAAGTACAGCAAAAAAAAGCAGGAGGGGACTTGGCTTTAATCTATGAAAATAAATTAACTTCAAAAGAAGATATTGAAGATTTTATATTAGAAGGAGAAGCAGCAATTACTTTTCCACAAGGCAGGATGCGTTTGGAAAATAAATTAGCGGCAGAGGAAGGGCAAAAGGCAAATTATGTTTTATGGTGCCCAGAGGAATTCCCTTCTGATATTATGATTACTTGGGATTTTTACCCAATAAGGGAACCAGGGCTTTGTATGATGTTTTTGCTGCAAAGGGAAAAGAAGGGAAAGATATTTTTGATAGTTCCTTACAAAAACGTACAGGGGAGTATATCCAATACCACCATGGGGATATCAATGCGTTCCATGTTTCTTATTTCCGCCGTAAGGAGCCAGATGAAAGAGGGTTCCATACTTGTAATTTAAGGAAAAGCTATGGGTTTTACCTAACCTCCCAAGGAGGAGACCCAATCCCTGATGTGGCAGATGCAAAACCGCCTTACCATATTGCAGTTATCAAAAAAGGAAATATTGTTATTTTTATGATTGATGAATTGGAAGTATTCCGGTTTGAGGATAACGGAGAAAGTTATGGGCCACTATTAGGCGGCGGCAAAGTAGGGTTCCGCCAACTTGCGCCATTTATTGGAGAATATGCAAATTTAAAGGTATTTCAGCTAAACGCAGAATAAATAGTGTGGTATAATATAAAAAATGGCATAGCGAAGGAGGTAGAAAGATGAAACCGAAGGTTAGGATTGAAAAAGTGGAGGATATGCAGATTGCCATTGCCTGGGAGATAGTGGAAGGGGCAGAAAAGTATTATGTATACTGGTCAGACAGGGATACCAAGCAAATGGCATATAAAATGGTGGCAGAAACACGAGAAACAAGTTATTGCCTAAAGCGGAGCTCCCATATTCCTCATTATTTTAAGGTAACTGCTATAGTAGGCGGAAAGGAAACAGAGCCTAGCGATATTGTGGTGTCTCCAGTAAAAAGAAAGCTACATCCACAAAGAGAAAAAATTTCTAGGGGATTAATTGCTGTTAAAGCAAAAACAGGGATTTTCCTTGGCTGGCGGTTAATGGCAGATGAAGTAGATGGGTATTCTGAAACAGGAGTAACAGGTGCTATATTTAAAGTTTATCGGGATGGAAAGGAGATTGCAACAGTTACTTCTAGTACAAATTATTTGGATACAGAAGGGACAGAAACTTCTAGTTATCAGGTGGCAGCCATAGTTAATGGAAAGGAAGAAGAGCCATGTAAAAGTGTAAGTGCATGGAAAAGTGGGGAAAATTATATTGATATTCCGCTTCAAATCCCAGATCCAGGGCTAACTCCCGTAAAAGAGGCATATACTTACCAAGCAAATGATATGAGCGTGGCGGACGTAGACGGGGATGGGGAATATGAGTATATTTTAAAATGGGACCCAACCAATTCCCATGATGTTTCCCATAAAGGATATACAGGGCATTGTTTTATTGACTGTTATAAATTAGATGGAAGGCTGTTATGGCGCTTAGATATGGGGGTTAATATCCGTGCTGGTGCACATTATACGCAATTTATGGTGTATGATTTTAATGGAGATGGCAAGGCAGAGATGGCAGTAAAATCTGCGCCAGGCACCCGTATGACAACTTATTTGCCAAATGGCAAGGTAAAAGAGGAATTTTATATTACGCTTCCAAAAGAAGATATAGGAAAGGGCGTAACCCATAAAGACAATTATGTTTGTTCAAAAGAAGACTATTATCAACATATGGTAAAACGGTTTATGGGCTGGCAGGATGAACCAGAAGTAAAAGCTGGGAACTGGTATAATACATTAGAAGAGTGTTTTGGGATGGAAAAGAAATATTCCTATCCATTAAAACAAAAAGAAGCAGAAGAATTAGCAGATTATTTTATCCATGAGTATGCGCCAAAGAGAAGCCCAAAAAATGAATTAGATAAATTTGAGGGATTTATTTATGAAGGCCCAGAGTATTTGACAATGTTTGCTGGAGACGGTCAGGAGTTAGATACGATTCCATTTAAGTTTGGCAGGGTGGATGATGGGCTGATGTGGGGAGATTATGCTACAAAGCGGATTGAGCCATGTAACCGTGTAGACCGTTTTCTTTCAGGTGTTGCCTACTTAGACGGGGAACATCCATATTTAATTGTATGCCGTGGGTATTATACCCGCACTACTATTGTAGCATATGACTTCTTTAAAGGACATTTCCATGAGCATTTTTCTATAGATAGTGGCTTTGTGCCAATGAAGAACCCATTTGGGGATAACCCTCATGCAGCGCAAGGGACAGACCCAGTATATGGGACACTTGCTGGGCAGGGGAACCACAGCCTTTCTACAGCAGATGTAGATGGAGATGGATGCCAAGAAATTATTTATGGGGCTGCAGTTATAGACCATGATGGAAGTTTGTTATATTCTAGCTATGATTATTTGCCAGATGGAAGATATGCTAAACTAGGGCATGGAGATGCTATGCACGTGGCAAAAATTGATCCTGATAAGCCAGGCATGGAGATTTTTAATGTGTTTGAAGGCGCTACAGAAGCACCATATGGCTATGCTTTGCGTGATGCAGAAACAGGGAAGGTTATTTTTGGGAAATATGCAGAACGTGATTTGGGGCGTTGTATGATAGGGGATATTAACCCAAATGTACGAGGGCTCCAGGTTTGGGCTGAGAATACAGTATTTAATTGTAAAGGGGAAGTGCTTGCAGATAAACCGCTTGGTACAAACCAAAGTATCCGGTGGGCCGCCGATTTATCTACACAGATATTAGATGGAGTAGATTATGTACATGGAATCCATTTAGGCATTATTAACGATAATACCCATGGGGAGATCTTAGCGCCTGAAGGAATGGCAACAAATAATGGGACGAAGGGGAATGCCTGCCTAATAGCGGATATTTTTGGTGATTTCCGTGAAGAATTAGTACTTAGGAAAGCAGATAATACGGCTATCCGTATTTATACAAATATTGATCTTACAGAACATAAACTGTTTACTTTAATGCACGATATCCAGTATAGGACAGGAATTGCCTGGCAAAATAATTGCTATAACCAGCCTTGTTATACTAGCTTTTATTATGCAGGGGATATGGAATGGAAGACAGTTTGGGAGAGTATTTAGGTAAGGCTTAAAGCAATAAAATAAGTTGTGGGATATTTATAATTTGAAGTTAGGAAAATAGAGGAGCTGTTGCAAAAAACAATGCTTCTACAATATAGAATAGGCTATATTATTTAATATATTGTAAAAGCTTGTTGTTTTGTAATAGCTCTTTGGCTGTAAAGATAAAAAATTATATAAATTGTGGTAAGGATTTAATTATAAAGAGTTTAGTTATATTGATAGAATATAGGTTCTGGCAATATTATTTATATATAAGGAAGCCGCCAGATATAATGTATGGCGGCATTGAGTAAATGTATAAATTAAAGTATTCTGGGTTTGTTTAAAGAAAAAAGGTTTATTTATTATTAAAAATATAGAAAATAGTATTGACAAAATTAAAGATTTAGATTATAATTTTTTAAAAATGAAATTAATGGGTGATACAATGTTAAATAAATCTGAAATATTGTTTTTTAAAAATAATAGGTATTTTGAGGCACCTAAAATGTTACAAATTGAAATTACAAATAGATGTCCATTAAATTGTGCTCAGTGTTATAAAGACTTAGATAACAGTAGGGATATGCCGATTTCAAAATTTTATGAAATAATTGATGAGGCTGTGCTTATAGGCGTGAAGTATATTATGATTAATGGCGGTGAGCCATTAATTCATCCTAATTTTATAGATATTGTAAAAAAAATAACGGATAGTAACCTTTCTGCCATATGTTATACGAGTGGCTATGGAATGAATAGTAGTTTAATAGAGCAGTTAAAAAATAGTAGCGTAGATATCGCTATATCGTTAAATGGATCAATAGAATCTATACATAATATGTCAAGAGATGGATTTGATATTTCTATGGCAGCAATAAAATTATTGTATGAACATAATATGCCATTTTCCATTAATTGGGTAGCAAGGCATGATAATTTAGATGATTTTGAAAATGTAATTACTTTAGGCAGGAAATATAAAGCACGTGAAATAATTGTGGTATGTAACAAAATTGCATATGATAAGCGAGTCCATTCTCCTTTGTCTGCTTTAGACTATAATAAACTTAAAGAAATAATTAACAAAGATAGTAATGAAAAGTTTATTACTGTTCAAAATTGTTATAATCTCCTAGCTCAATATGTTTATGAAATGCCACAGAGTAAAACTAATGGATGTTCCGCTGGAATTACAGCTTGCTTTATTACTGTTAATGGAAAATATGCACCATGCTCCCATCTTTATTATGAAGAAGAGTATAGTAGTATATTAGAATATTGGAAAAAGTCTAATGTACTAAAACAATTACGATGTAACGAAACATATTTATTGAAATATTGTATGTCATG
>ERZ808040.2192-NODE-2192-length-11450-cov-5.331047_pt1 | contig 11450 bp, 10 predicted proteins | sample MGYA00380191_ERZ808040 | MGnify/ENA primary metagenome ERZ808040 (study PRJEB31490, sample SAMN06133395) | mouse gut metagenome | isolation source: J6 | host: mice | place: China: Chengdu | collected 2015-05 ... | reverse complement strand
GATTTCGCGCATGTCTGTCTCGGGTTTATCACGCAGAAACAGCGTGAAAACACCTCGCGGCGACAGCGAGTGAACAGCAACGAAGATTAAACTTGTTTTTCCGATTTTTTTACATAGGAATGGAAAGATACGGAAAAAGGTGATATAATGCTCTTATCTCCGGTCAGGCATAACGGGACAGGGGACATAAAACGAATCAATATAGTAATAATATGTAAGGAGGAAGCACTCGTGAGATTAGTAACGCGATCTGATTTTGACGGCCTGGTATGTGGCGCATTATTGCTGGAAGCAGGGATTATTGACCATTGGAAATTTGCACACCCGAAGGACCTGCAGGATGGGTTGGTTGAGATAAACGGGGACGACTGCCTTGCCAATGTGCCCTACGTGGAAGGCTGCGGTCTCTGGTTTGACCATCATTCCAGCGAGCATGAGAGGCTGCAGCTGGAAGGGAAATATAAGGGCGAGAGCCGAATCACTCCCTCCTGCGCCAGGATCATTTATGAATATTACGGCGGGGAAGAGCGTTTTCCCCAGTTCGGTGAAATCATGGAAGCCGTAGATAAAGTAGATTCCGGGAACCTGACGGTGGATGAGGTCATGAATCCTACTGGTTGGATATTGGTAGGCTTCCTGATGGATCCCAGGACCGGCCTGGGCAGATGGAGACAGTTTTCCATCTCCAACTACCAGCTCATGGAAAAGCTGCTGGAGGCTTGCCGTACCATGACGACGGAAGAGATCCTGGATCTCCCCGATGTGAAAGAAAGAATTGAAGTCTACGAGGAACAAACGGAAAAGTTCAAGGCAATGGTGCTGGAACATACCCATACAGACGGAAATGTGATCCTCTCCGACCTGAGGGGCGTGGATCCCATATATACAGGCAACCGTTTTATGATCTACAGCATGTATCCGGAGCAAAATATTTCTGCCTGGATCGTCAGCGGGCGGGGCGGAAAGGGTTGCTCTGCGGCAGTGGGTTACAGCATCCTGAACCGCACCTCCAATGTGGACGTAGGGAAACTGATGCTGAAGTATAACGGCGGCGGCCACAGGAAAGTAGGCACCTGCCAGTTCACGGACGAGGAAATGGAGGAAAAACTGCCCCAAATGTTGGCTGAGCTGTGTGAAATGGCAAATCAGGAATAGCATTTTCACATCAGCCACACACTTACCTTCATACCTGCCTACGCCACATAAAGGTACATGAAAATAAAATGGCAGATACTCCCTCCCATCACAAACAGATGGAAAACCTCATGGGAGCCAAATGCCTTATGTTTCGAATTAAAGATAGGGAGCTTTAAAGCGTATATCACGCCCCCTGCGGTGTAAATCAGCCCTCCGGCCAAAAGCCACAGGAAAGCTGCAGTGGAAAGCGTCTCAAAGAGCTGCCCGAACACCAGGACACAGACCCATCCCATGGCAATATAAATAATGGAGGAAAACCATTTGGGACAGGTGATCCAACAGGCCTTCACCACCATGCCTATAAGCGCTATCCCCCATACCAGGGCCAACAGCTTATACCCCACGGCGCCCCCCAACACCACCAGGCAGACCGGTGTGTAAGAGCCTGCGATCAGGACAAATATCATCATATGGTCCAGTTTCTGAAAGATACGCAGGCTTTTGCCGGCCAGGTTCACGGAATGGTACATGGCGCTGGCACCGTAGAGCAGTATCATGCTTGAAATAAAAATCGCCATTGCCGCAAAGCTGCGGCCATCGGACGTGACCCCCGCTTTTACCAAAAGCGGCACTGCTGCAAAAACGGCAAGCATCATGCCTATGAAATGAGTGATGGCGCTTCCTGGTTCCCTGATTGTAATCTGCATAGTTTTCTCCATTTCTGCGCTGTCTTCTGCGCATAACGACATGCTCACAAGTAATTATTGATATTATACCACATAGTTTTTAAAACTATGTATCATCAATGCAATCTTACATCAGAATTTCGAAAATGTCAACACAGATAAAATATCCTCTTATTCCCGGGTCCATAGAGGCAAAGCCAAAACCATCTGGGCCTCCCACAGCTGCGCCAGTTTCTCTTCATCCAGCCTCCCCTGCGCCACGATGGCAAGATAGGCCCGCATTGCCTCCGAATAGCTCTGCCTCCCAATGTGGCCTGCACTTTCCATAAAACCATACAAAACCGTTTCCACCTCCTCCTGCAGCTGTCGGTAATATTTTCCCCGGTTTTTATTATACCTGGTGAAACTTTCAAGATCCCTGCCGTTGGTACACTTCAACAGCCACTCTATTTGCCTTCTGCCCGTCCACGGTTTTATGACCTCCAGGTTTTTCGTCTCCATGACCATAACCAACAATACCTCAGCCATCAGGCCTATGGAATATTCCGCATATACGGCCAGAAAAAAAAGATACCTGGCCAGCTGCCCTGTATATTCCCCTACCTGGCACACAGTGTCTTCCATTTTCCTCATCCACTCCCACGCCTGCTCCTGGTCTGCCCGGGAAAGGCGCTCCGCAAACAGGGATATCTCAACGCCTGCCTGACGGATGCCCTCCCCCCGGGCGCTGACCGGCTCATAGGCAATACCAAGCATCCTGCCGCACTCTCTCAGCCAGATCTCATGAAGGGCAATGGCCATGATACATTCCATATACTTATTCTGCCTGTCTGCCTGGTTTTCGTCCTCCTGTGGTTCCCCTGATGCACGCTGCTTCCACTTGACCCGTTCCGGAAGGGATACGCCGAAATCGGGGGCGCATATCTCCCAGTACTCCCCCAGTTTTCTGCGGACCAGTGCCTGAATGCGTTCCAGCAATGCCAGGGGAAATTCCCCCTCTACCCCGTCCGTCTGCGTATATTCCCTGATAAGCATACTGCGTTTCGCCGCCAGGCAATTCTCCCGGGCAGAAAAGCATTTGTCCAGGTTTTGAAAATAAAAAGCATATTTCTTGGCGGTGGGATCCTGGGCAAGAAACTTTCGGATATCCCGGTATGAAACCTTTGAGCCTGTATTCCAGGGATATATTTCCAACACAGCCGTTGACAGATATGTTTTGAACTGTGAAACACTGATGCTGCATCCGGGCGTCACACAGACTTCCCGGACCCAGGAACCCTCTTCCAGGTACCGCAGGGGCCCCGCATCCTTCTCTGCCTTCTCCCGGGTCCACCGGTCTATTACCTCCATCAAATAATCAAATTGTTCTGCCCTGTCCATTTCCTTCCTCCGCAGTCCCCAGGCGCACCTGCCAAAAAAGGCTGAGCCATACCGTTCAGCCTTTTCCCATGTATGCAGTCTATCTGTCTTTCTTTACATTTCCTTTTGAGTCCCTGTATTTTCCGCTGCCCTTAAAAGCATAATCCTTACCGCCCTCTGACGCCCTGAGGTGATGCCTGATCTGGTTCTTTTCCCTTTCGTCATAGCGCTTTTGCTCTGTGCCCTTCCCCTTGGGCCCCAGGAACATGCCATAGACCAAAATTCCCAGTCCTGCAATGACAAGCAGCGTCTTCCAAGATAAACCTGATGTCAGTAAAATCATATCATATCCTCCTTTGTTTTGTTTATGCCAATACTATATATTGCTCAAAACAATTTGTCAACATTCATTAAGCGGCCGGGGACTTGTTTTCAAACCGGAAGTCCAAAAGGCCGGGAATCACTGCAAGAAGATTCTTTTCAAAGGCATATTCCATATACTGGTCCACATATTTTCTCCTAAGCAGTCCGTTTTTCCGGCAGAGGATAAAAAATTCCAGGTCGTTTTGATCCAGCACCCTGCGGTCCTCCTCAGGAAATCCGTTTTCCCCTTCGTTCAGCGGCCCCTCCCCCTCAACGATCTCCACGGATTCCATAGCCATGGCCAACTCCACTTCCACGCAATCGTCCCTCTCTTTTTCTCTCCATTGTCCGGTCATTAATTCCCGCAGATAAATTCCCGCATATTTTTCCTGTCTGCACAGTCTCAGCTTTCTTTCCATGGCCCTGTGCATCCACAGCAGATAAATACAGGAATCTTCCATCTTGCTCTTTTCCAGGACCAGCCTTAAAAAATTCTCGTCCGTATACCACCGGGGGCGTTTGGAACCTATTATCTGCCCATATCTCTCTTTGTTCTTTATATTGTTTCTTTTGCAGCACATGTCCATCCAATCCAGGAACAACGTTTCATACCACAGCCGGTAAAGCTTCCTGTTCCCTTTGCACAGCTTAAAGAAATCTTTCTCCAGGACATTGATCCATAGTTCCCAGTCCGTGCCTGCCATATGCCATTCTTCCATAAATTTGGGGAGCAGAATCCTCATCGTCTCTCTGTTCCTTTGAAACAGGGGCAAAATCCGCTCCCAGAAATCAGCTTTGACCCAACACCAATCCTCCAGGCACTGCTTCCTGGACCATTCGTCCGCTGCCGACATCAGGCTGTCCCACCAGGTTTCAGACCCCGTGCTTTCTTCATCCTTCCGCGGAAAATGCATGTTTCCGTCCAGCCATTCCTGAAGATGCGCCAAAAACGTCTCCTCTCTCTCCTTCAGGGGTTTTAAGGTTTCCTCCTTCCCGGGAAGGGAGTTGATCCACATCTGCCGGGTTTCTTCTTCCAGCGGAAAATTCTTTACAGCACAGTCAAAGCTCTCCCACCTGCGGGAGAGATCTGCCTCTGACAAAAGAAGCTGATAATGGCTTCCGGAACAGGTATATAAGGACAGTTTCCCACCGTTCCCACTCAACTTCGCCACTCCGCTGGTATGGATAAATATTCCGTCCTCAATCCGATGATGCCCATATACAACCCCATGGGCCATTACCACCCCATAATAATTGCAGTCCTCCAAATACCATTTCTTTAACGTCAATTGTCTGTCCATTAATTTCTTTAACGTCATTTGTCGGTCCATAATCAACATCCTCTCCCTTGACGCAGCCGTTGGGCGTCTCCACTATCTCCGGTTCCTGTCCGGCTCATTTAGCATGTACCGTCAAACATATCGGTTCTGCCCCATTTCCCCCAGAATCTTCCTGCACATTTTCAGATATTCCGGTGTTTCCCTCAGACTCACCGCCCTCAGCAGCGATTTATGCCGATTGATAAAACAGAACCCTTTCTCCCTCAGTATCCCCTGTTCATCCACGCTTCCCAAAAAGTCCAACAGCCTGTTTATCTGGCGGGAAACCCGGGCATAATCGGCGCCTCCTTCTTCGGATTCCGCCTCCTGGGCAAGCAGCTTACAAAGGCTGCCCGTAAGTTTCCATTGGTTCTCATAGTCCATCCCCCTGACCCTCTCCAGGTTTCCAGGGACATTCTCGCCCCGGAGAATCTCTTGCGGGTCCCACCGGGCCACACCTGTTTCCGCCTGCCTGATATACAGCAAAAAGTCTCCGTCCGACAACCTGTCTTCCATGGAAGCTATCACACACTGCCGGGCAATCTTCCACATTTTTGATATTTCTGCTCTTTCATCGTCTCTGGAGCAGATTTGCCATGTGACATGTTCTCCGCAGTCCCACAGGGAACGCCTGAACAATCCCCTGGCACGCGCATCTGCCTCCATCATGCCCCGATGTCTGTGAATCTGATCCCCATCACTGCCCATGCATACATTGGGGATACCTATTTGCTCCATCAGGGAGTCCACCTGGGTATTCTGCACCGACGAAAACCAGGGCAAAATTTCCTGATTATCAAAATGCCCCATAAGGCCATGGAGAACCAGGTGCATAATGTCACTCTTCAGGGTGGCATTGCCATTATCCACCACATAATCCGGAGAATAGAATACATGCAGGCCATCCGAGCAAAACGCTTCTGTCATTCCGATATATTTCTCATCCACACAGACCAGCCTGCACAGGGGATAAAGAAAATCTGCCTGCTGCGCCTTCAGCTCCCGGAATACATTCCCCATTCTACGTGCCGCCCGTACCTTCGTTTCTTCTTTCTTCATAAGTCTCCTTTCCGGGTTCTTCCCGACTTATGAATACAGTATAATAGAAACGGCCGCCACTGCCTCCATCAAATGTCGGATTCTTGCAGGCGGCTTATCATGGTTTCCACCTCCCGTACCGCCCTGCTGGTTTGCCATAGATATGCATCCTTATGGCTCCCCTCATATTCTTCCCGGGCGGCGTATAACTGAGGGAGTTCCTTCCTGAGCATTTCCTCACATTCCTCCCCGAAGCGCTCCTGCAGCCACAGGAAATACCTGCTGCCGAAAAACGACAATTCCGTTTCCAGAGGGCGTTTCACACCGCCGGATTTTCGTTTCCCCCACACTCCCACAGTAAAAAGCTCCAGCCGGTCCTCAGGTGGCAGATAGCCTGTGAGAAGCCTGTCAATCTCCCGGTAATTGGCGGATTTGATCTCCTCGATACAGCGTTCCCTCCTCCACACTGCCGCAAAAGGGGCGCACTCCGTAAGCTGCCCCAGATGGTACAGGATTCCCTTGGTATACCCGTCGCCCGGCCGGCTCTCCGCATACAGATCCGCCAGACGTCCGCAATAATCCTCCGACAGTTCCCTGTCCCCAAGGGAATTTACGTATTGCAGCATCTGGTAAAGTTCTTTTTCCTCATTCCACACAAGGCTTTTTTTCAGGTCCTGCCATATTTCCAGCTTTTTTTCTCTATAATGTGCGGCAAAGCTTTCCCGGTCATCCGCATAAGCACAGGCACGCAGGACAAAATATTCTCCTCCCAGAAAACCTTTCTTCAATTGCTGTATCTCCTCAAGATATCCGTCCATACCGGAGTTTTTAACCACCGGCACGTACATATGCGCAACGCAGAATTCTGTCCTGATTGTCCACCAGCCTTCCGCTTTTTTACGCTCAAAAAATGCAAACTCTTCTTTGATCATGCTCCGGGCAGCGTCATAATCCCCCACCCGCAGGTTTTCTCTGATCTTGTCCTCAAAGGTTTCGCCTGATGTATCCGCCGAATCGCCGGACACGGATTCCGTCCGGCTTTCAGCGGCTGTTGTCCTGCGGGGATCCGTTCCCGCACTCTCAGCCAATCGGCTGATATGCCGCTCCCACTCTTCACCGGACAATGCCGCTTCTTCCCGCATGCCCGACCAAAAGAGATCTCTCTCTTCCGCATCCCGGAAGCGCTTTTCCAACCCTTCGAGAATCCTTTCTTCCGCCGATTCCGCCTCATCCCTTAATGCCCATGCCAAATGCAGTACTGCATTGGCTGTCCAGATATCCGCCTGCTGGTCAATCTTCCACTGCCATCCGTGGATATCCCCTAAAATGTCGAACTCGTCCCCACTGGCGCTCCCTGTAAACTCCGCCTTCCAGTCTGCCCTGCCAGTCTGCATTCCGCACAGTTCCAGGAAACCCAGGAGAAGCCTTTTATCCTCTGTGGAAAACGCGCTGCTGTCAAATCCGCTGTCTGCAAAAATGCATCCCAGTAAAGCCTCCAGCCTCCGCCCCGCCAAATCCTCCTGCCCTTTGCAGGGAACCTCCACAGCCTTTTGCAAAAAGTGCAGGAGTAACCGGTTATTCAAAATCTGATTCCGTATCAGTTGAGGCCCGTCAAGATTCTCTTCCTTCTCAAGGAGGAACACGGATTCCGTCAGCCTGCCAAGGAGGCGCCCACACAGCAAACGCCTGAGTATATTCTGCGGGTTGCCGGCAGTAAGGTTAGACAGGTACAGGATCCCCTGCCGTACCACACTGGATATCTCCTCTGCCCCTGTGGCGCCGTCCCCCCTGTTAAACCATCCCAGCAGGCCGCATATGCGGCTCAGTGCCGGATATGCCCCCCAGCGGCCTTCCAAATAGAAACTTCTGTAATAATCCGCAAAAAACCTGCCTAAAATCTCCCGGTTCTCTTCCGGCATATCTTCCTCCGGCACCATTGTCTGGATCAGGAAAGACGCATCGGATCGGTCCATGGCATCCCTGCCGAATTCTCTCTCCAGAATCCGCAAGCCTTTGAACACCTGCCGGTTCACTTCCGCTAAAACAAATGACTTTTTCACCCTTATTTGCATAATCTCAAGCACACATAAACCCACGTCATTTTCCGCTTCCTCCTCCGTCAGCCAGGAGCGGTAACTTCCGATACATTCCCGTATTTTCCGGGCGGCAAGCTCATCGGCAAGATCCCGGCGGCAGTAAAAATAATATTCCGCCCAAAGCCGAGCATTTATCTTTTGTGCCGCCCCGGGCGTCCCTGCCGACATGTTGTCCGCTATGGCACAAATATGCCCCAGCTCCTCCTCAATCTGCACAGGGCCGAACCGGTCTCCCAGCTCCTGCATTAGCTCCGCCCGCGTCCTGCAGATCAGGTACCGGTTCCATTCCGCTTCTTCGCCTGACGCCTTTTCCGCCAGAAGAGAAGTCACCTCGTATGCCTGGGCACATGCTCCTACTTCCCTGGCTGTTTCCACCATGGCCTTCCAGACCCGGACACTGTATTTCCCGAAGGCCTCACGTCCCTGCAGCAGGCGCAGTTCCTCTTCCCCGTCCTGCTTTCGGAACACAAGGGAAAAATAGCTCACTATAAGGGTTGCGCTGTACAGCTCCTCATCCCTGCCCCGGGATGCTTCCCCAAGGCCCCTGGCTATTTGCAGCAAATCATAAAATCCGGCCTGCATCGCCAGATAACTTACCGCCTTGGCAAATTCCTCACCCAACAGCTCCCATTCCTTTTTCCCGCAGCTGCAGAATTTCGCTATACGTACCGCAGAATTGCAGAGCAGCCAATAGGTTTCGTCTATCCCGCCCTCCCCCATCCGGTTCAGTATGTGGGTCAATAAATTCCTTTTCAGCCTTTGGGGGCACTCCTCCATGATGACATCCAGCATCAGGCCTTGCACAAACCTCTGCCCGCTTTCCCCTTCCCCGATAAAGGACGTCCCGCACATTTCCCCATATACCAGTATGTTGTTGGGGGCCCCTTTCCAGATCAGGCTCTCCAGAATCTCTTCCGTCCATGTCCCGAGACAGATAAGCGTATATAGGACCTCCCTCTCCTGCAACGTATAATACTGCAGAAAACGGGAGGAGATCGCCCGCCTGCCCCTACCGTCCAGGAACAGCTCTTTTATGGACAGGAGAGAGGGCCTGGATTTTCCCGCCTGCCCCCTGTCCGTAATACGGTTTTTCCGCATATTTTCATTCCATATCTTAAAATATACATCCACACAGTTTTCGATGGCCAAGGAGTATCCCTCGGCCTGCCGGACGATCTCGTCCGCCACCGCATCCAATCCCTCTCCCGGCACATCCTGCCCCAACTGGCGCATCAGATATTCTTTCACCGCCGGATCCTTGTGCCTGCCCAGTTCCACGGAAAGAAAGGAAGACTCCCATTCCCTGTCGTAGCTTTCCCAGGCGATTTCCTCCCTTCCGAACAGCATCCATAAGCAGTCCGGCAATAGCCGGAACAGACCACCGCTGCCAGCCAGCCATTCCAGATAATCCTCATCTTTCCCGCTGCGGAGCACCTGGTACCTCATACTTTCCACAGTGTCGAGAAGAATGGCAAACTTTTTCCCGGTTTTGTTCTTTTCTTCCATATACTTGCAGAAATCTGCCGCAAAATACCTGGTCAGCTGCCCTTTCAGCTCCTCTTCGCCCATTGCTTCTATCTGCCTTGCCAACCCCTTATACTGGGCGTTGTCCCGCATTTTAAGAAACCATTTATAACCCTCGTTAGCCAAGTCGATGACATCGCTGACGGTCCCGAAGGACGTCAAAAGCCCTGCTGCCCCTGCAACCAGATTAAAGGAAGCATTTTCATGCATGCTCTCCCACTTGGTAGACCGTTCCTCCTGTTGGACTTTTTCACCTGCTTTCATTTTATAAGCATAATATGCCATTTGGAACCTTGGAAAAAGCTCTTTTTTTCCCACTTGGGCGGCAATCTCATCCGCCAGGCTTTTCAGGGTATCCTCAACTCCTTTCTGCCTCTGCAGATCCACGGATACCACATAAAGCTTTTCCCTGTACGGGTCCTTCGACAGTATTCCGGCAATCTCCCTGCACACAAAGGACTTACCCACTCCCCCCTGCCCAAACATATGGACCACATGGGCGTTATCATCTCCCCCGCCATCCAGGAACCCCTGGATATGCGTAAGCAGCGAGTCACCGTTTTCATGGGGGGCACCCCAAACATCGGCCCTGTCCATCTTGACCCGGCTGTCTTTCCACATACAGCATAATTCTTCCTGTCTGAATTTAATGATTTTCAAACCCGTACCTCCCTGCCCTTTTTATCTTTTAAACCGCTGCCAAAAAGGGTTGGCTAATATGAGCCAACCCTTTCTAACCTTCTTTATTAACCTTATCCCAATCATACTTCTTTGTCAAGCCGGGGATAACTTCCGGTGCCCTTCCCCGCCCCTTTTTCCCTCCCGGGACAGTCTGTTTTCCCGGCTGACACTTTTCCATGTATTACTGCCTCAAGCATATGGCGCATGAACACCCGCCTGTATACCTGGCAAAGCGTTAAATGACATGGCAGGCTTTCAATATCATTACCACGATAACGACTAAAATAATGAGAAATATCAGGCTTCCCTTAGCGTCACCCTCCTGGTGTCTCTTATATTCCTCTACCTTCCGCGGATCGCTGTTATTTCGGTAAGAATAGTACGGGCAATTTTTAAAATGGTCAAACGTGCTGCAATAAGTTCTATATTCCATACAAGGGAACGGACCCCCTACCGTTTTCTCAACATGCTCCTTATAAAATTGGCATGACCCATACCTCATCCTATCACATCCTTTATTCATCTTCTTTCCTTTCCGTGAGATTATTTCAGGGAAGTCTTTTTTCCCCGGAAACCACAGGACAGTCCGGCTTTCCTCCTTCCGGACTTTGCTGTGTCAAAATACCCCTAATGAAAATTCTCACCTTTTCAATGATAGCCTCGTCAGTGATATTCTCTATGTCCTTCTTCAGCCTCTCCTGTGCCGTAGTCATGTGCCTTCCTCCTTTCCTTTGTTGCTTATGACATAAATATACATTGCATAAAGCAATATGTCAAGCATTCTCACCATGTTGACACCGGCAAACTATTTTGATATGCTTGTGACAATAAGCGAGGTAACTGCGATGATAAATGAACGACTGAAATTTCTCCTGAAAGAGCTTGGCATGTCCCAGCGCCAATTTGCCATGAAGATCAATCTGGACGCCGGATATTTCTCAAAGATCATACAGGGCAAGGCCATTCCGCCGGAAAGGATCCTCCTTCTGATCGAAAAAGTCTTTCATGTCAACAAGCACTGGCTGGAAGACGGCACAGGCGAAATCTTTTCCGTCCAGGGGTTTTCCGCCGCCAAAACTCAGGTTCTGGAAGCTATAGAAAGCCTCAGTGATGACCAGGTACATGCCGTGTCTTGCTTTATTAAATATTTGACAGAGGACGATGCCCGGCAATCAAAGACCCCGCTGCAAGCAACGGGGTATCAAACTTGCAGCGCTGCAGAGCAGCGGGGTATTTGACCCTCGCGG
>ERZ808040.2187-NODE-2187-length-11460-cov-2.926909_pt1 | contig 11460 bp, 11 predicted proteins | sample MGYA00380191_ERZ808040 | MGnify/ENA primary metagenome ERZ808040 (study PRJEB31490, sample SAMN06133395) | mouse gut metagenome | isolation source: J6 | host: mice | place: China: Chengdu | collected 2015-05 ... | reverse complement strand
TTCATGTCACTTTTCAGTGGCTTTTTAATACGCTGAAAGCGTCCTGAACCTTGAATCGCCATTAGTCTTTGTCCTGAGTTATGCCCACGGACTGACGTTGTAGCAGTGCCACCATTTCTTCGGCAAACAGGGCACGATCAGAGTAAACGGTTTCACCTTTGGCCGTGAAATGGTTAAAGGCCAACACCGCTGGAATAGCTGCGAACAGGCCAATGGCAGTTGCAATCAGGGCTTCAGCAATACCAGGTGCAACCGTCGCCAGCGTCACCTGATCGACATCTGCCAGGCCAATAAAAGCGTTCATGATGCCCCAGACGGTACCGAACAGACCAACATAAGGTGCAACCGAACCAATACTGGCCAAAGCACCGAGTCCTTGTTACAGATGACCTTGATCACGGCTCAGGCCGACACGCAGAATACGCTCTGTTCCTTCAATGGACTGGGCAGTCGGTGCATGGCGTTTTTTCAGTTTCAGGAACTCACCCAGACCCTGATAGAAAATATCTTCAAGGCCAGTGCGTTTAGAATTGAGCTGGGCATTGTTATACAGGGTATTCAGTTCAGCGCCAGACCAGAAGATTTTCTGGAAATGTTCATCATCGGCCTGGGCTTTTTTATAACTCATATAGAGTCTGGCAATCAGATACCAGCTATATATAGAGGCTAACAGCAGAGAAAGCATCACCAGTTGTACGACAGGGCTTGCTTGTAAAATAAGATCTGAAACTTGAAGAGATGATTCTAACTGAGTCGCCATAGTTGTTACGTGTGCCAATAAATTTTTTTAGTCTTGTCCCAATTCTTTTTGAATTAGTTCGCGGATTTCATCCGGAAGTCGACGTGGTCGCATCTCTGCACTGATACATGCCAACTCAACTTCACCTGATGCAAGCATGATTTCACCACGATAAATATTTTGTTGCAATACAAATGATGAAGCTTTACATGAAATGACACGTGCAGTTACAGTAATTAAATCATCCATCAGGATCGGACGCATATATTTGACATTAATTTTGTGTACTACAAAATTGTATTCTGCCTGTTGCCAGTAATGACTGACTCCGGCAGCACGTAACCATTCGGTACGGGTACGTTCCATATAGCGAATGTGGTTAGCATGGTAAACAATACCACCTAGATCCGTATCTTCAATATATACGCGGATATTGAATTCAAAATGATTCGCCATAGTTTTGTTCCATGCAGATGTTCGAAAATTTTGCTGATTATATTGGAGATAGGAAAATCAGAGGATTCACCGGATTTCTGTCCAAAGTCAAGCAATTTAGCGGGACAAAGTTTAGCATTTTGAGTTTTGAGACCAATGGCACAAGGTGTCAAATCTGGACAGAAGTGGTATCGAGGAAGTATAGAACAGCTAACAGCTCATTTATAAAACAGCAGCAGATACTAAAATGCGCGAGTCCTTGGAGCCGCGCATTTTAGTAATAGAGGATTAGCCTTTATTTTTCTGTTTCCAGTTGGCTTGAACCTGCTCAGCCACTTTTGGATAGTCCAGAATAAAACGAACATGGCTTTCGACCCCAGTTTTCAAGGTCGCATCATCAACAATGAAGTTCGGGTTATGGTTCGGTGCGGCTTTTGCCGGATCCTGATCTGTCGGTGTAGCACCGACAAACACGAAGAGCGATGGCATGAGCTGGCCATAGTAAGCAAAGTCTTCGCTGGCGCTGGCATTGTTGTCTAAAACATGCAATTTATCTTCACCATGCACGTTCGCTAAGGTTGGACGCATCAATTCAGTCAAGGTTTTATCATTGGTGGTCACCGGGGCGTATGGTGCAATTTCGACTTTTACTTTGACATCATTGGCTGCGGCATTGTGTTCCAGCATTTTTGGCAAGTCTTTTAAAATGCCCTGACGTACATCTTCACTATTGGAACGGATGGTTCCAACCATATTGACCTGATCTGGAATCACATTACCTGTGGTACCGCCCTGAATGCTGCCAATACTGACCACACCCATTCCTTTTGTCAGGTCGGCTTTACGGCTGATCAGGCTTTGTAAATTAGTCACCATCTGGGCAGATGCATAAATCGGGTCTTTACCTGCCCAAGGCATGGAGCCATGTACCTGACTGCCATTCACTTGAATACGTAGATGATCGGCACTGTTTAAAATGGCACCATCTTTGTAGAAGATATTGCCACTTGGCATACCGGCCATGACATGCATACCGAAAATGACTTCAGGTTTTGGATTTTTCAGGGCGCCGTCCGCAATCATTTTACGCGAACCAATCTGATCGCCTTGGGTAAAGTTATCAATATCTGCACCACCTTCTTCGGCTGGCTGGAACACAAATACCACCGTTCCTGCAATTTTATCTTTGTTGGCGGCCAGAACTTTGGCTGCACCCAGTAACATGGCGGTATGCGCATCATGACCACAGGCATGCATCACATAAGATTCTTTGCCCTGATAAATGGCTTTTTGCTTGCTGGCGAATGATACCGGTGCAGTTTCCTTAATTGGTAATGCATCCATATCTGCACGCAATGCCATGACCGGGCCGGGTTTACCACCTTTTAGTACACCGATCACACCCGTTTTGGCATAACCTTTTCGTACTTCAATCCCATAGGATTTTAATTCTTTTTGAACCAGTTCCGAGGTTTTAAATTCCATATTCCCCAGCTCAGGATATTGATGAATATGCTGGCGTAATTTTATGGTGTGCGCTTCAGCCGTTTGTACAGAATCATCAATCCAGTCGGCCAGACTGAGTTGGCTACAGAAAAGAAGAGGAAGACAAAGGGAAATCTGCTTATACATATTCATACTTGGGGAGAACCTTAAGAATTTTAAATGGTTAAAGTGATTCTCTAGGATTGCATATTGATTTAAATTTGACCAAAACTCTCTAAGTATTATGATAATACCTTTAAGGTATATTGCTTGTTAGACCTTGTTCTAAAAGAGCTTTATGAATACTTTTACATTGTAAAATTATGTACCCTTATTTATTTTCTATATGCTAAAGGTATCAAAATTATCAATAAGACAAAATAAAAACAAATATCAAAAAATAGATCAGGACAAGATTCCGCGACAATCATTAACGCAACCTTTGGGCGAAAATGATGAGTTGTGGATTACTCTAGGTTTAGATGAAGACTTAGACGAAGCCATGCGTAAATCGACACGCGAAGCAATCCGTTTTTTGGTCAATGAATACGGAATTTCAGAAGAAATTGCTTATGCATATTTAAGTGCTGCAACGGATTTTAAAGTATCGCAAGTGGTAGATAAAACCAAAGGTATTCACGCGATGATTCGTAAAGCGGACTTTTAGGAGTTTAAGAAAAAAGAGAAGTAATTTTTTTATTTAGTTTTTTGTTTTGTGCTTTTGCCAACTGATTTAGACATGTCAGTTGGCTTTTTCTTTTGTAATGGTTTGAAAATTTTTAGAATATCAATAATAAAAATTTATTGAAATGAAATGGGGAAATTGTGGCAGAGCAGAATAATAATGCAGTGATGATTTCAATTGCCATGGACAGTGCCACAGCAGCCTTTTGATCAAACGGCAAGTGTTGTAGAGAATCCAAATAGAAAGATGGAGCTTGATCTCAATCATTCGACAGATACGACAGCAATTTCATCATTTACTTTATCTGTCATTATTGCGCTTATTTTAGGTAGTTTCGCAACTTGGCTTGCTTATTGGTATGGACGTAAGAGTTTTCAACTCACAGAACTATCTTTTAAAGTAGTAAGTGAAGATATTAAAGAAGCAGCAGAATCTCATAGAAATATGACTAAACAACTTATAGAAAGTCAAGAAAATTTAAAAAGAGTTGAATTACAAGAAGAATTTTATAGAGGTTGGAAACTTAAGTTAATAGACGATCTTGCTGTATTGAAACCATTAGTGCATAAATACATTACATTGTTAGGCTCTGTAGCTTTAGTACTAAATGATGTGAAAGACTGGTTCAAAAATAATGAATACGAAGATATGCGTTCAGAATTAAAGAGTTTAGAAGATGATATATTCCCTTTAATAGCTCGTATTAGTACTCATTTAAAAATGTTAGTAGAGGAAGATCATGAATTAGTATCTGAATGGGACGAATTTGAGCGTTATCTCACTCAGCTACAAATCATGTGTATTACCGCGGTAATTGATAAAGAAGGTATTGCTGATAGTTTCAAAGCTCTAAACATTGTAGTAGATTCTCTTATTCAAAATTTGAAATCTATATTCAATAAAAAAGCAGCCTAAGCTGCTTTTTGAATCACTTTTCTTTTGGCTCAGGTGGTGTCAATCCAAACTGTAAATAGGCCATATTGGTGGCAATACGGCCACGTGCAGTACGCATCACATAACCTTGCTGAATCAAATATGGTTCAATCACATCTTCCAGCGTACCAGAATCTTCTGCCATGGCAGCAGCCAACGCTTCAACACCAGCAGGGCCACCATCAAAACGTTCTAATAACATCGATAGATAACGGCGGTCTAAAGTATCTAAACCATCTTTATCGACTTTGAGCATGTCCAAAGCACGTTGCGCCATATCCTGATTAATTTCACCAGTGCCTTTGACCTGAGCATAGTCACGTACACGACGCAATAAGCGGTTGGCAATACGCGGTGTACCCCGTGAGCGACGGGCAATTTCTTTTGCGCCATCACCGGTCATGGGTACATCCATCAGGTTGGCTGAACGTTTGACAATGTGGGTCAAATCTTCAACTGAATAAAATTCTAAACGCTGTACGATGCCGAAACGGTCACGCAAAGGAGAGGTAAGCAGACCTGCACGTGTGGTTGCTGCAACCAGGGTAAAGGGTGGCAAATCCAGTTTGATTGATCGTGCAGCAGGCCCTTCGCCAATCATGATGTCGAGCTGGTAGTCTTCCATCGCTGGATAGAGAATTTCCTCAATCACCGGTGAAAGACGGTGGATCTCATCAATGAACAGGACATCACCTTCTTCCAGATTGGTCAGCATGGCGGCCAAATCACCGGCACGTTCTAGCACCGGACCTGAAGTCGACTTAAGATTACCGCCCATTTCGCGGGCAATAATATTCGCCAGCGTGGTTTTACCCAGGCCGGGCGGGCCAAAAATCAATGTATGATCCAGCGCTTCTTCACGGCCACGGGCGGCACCAATAAAGATTTCCATTTGCTCTCGAACCACAGGCTGACCAATATAGTCATCGAGTGAGGTTGGACGGATGGCACGATCAAAATGATCTTCTGGTTTTTCAGAACCACTGATGAGACGGTCTTGCATATCTTTTGAGTTAATCTCTATGGTTTATTTGAGGTGAATAAAGTCATAGCCTCAAAATGCTTTAACAATTCGTATGCCATTGTGCAGGCATGCTCTTACTTTTGACAGGGCAAAAGTAACAAAACCCTTTGCAAAAATAATGGCACATCCTATGCCATATTTCTGCGGCAGCATCCATGCTGCCTTCTCATCTTCATTTTGCAGCGAATATTTAAATCAGTATTAACGATTCATCGATTTTAATGCGGCACGAATAATGTCGCTGGCTTCAGTGTAATCTGCTTTAACCGCATTAATCAGTTTTTGCGCTTCAGCAGGTTTATAACCCAAAGACTGTAATGCAGCTTCTGCTTCAGCCACGGCTGAATTGCCCATAAACTGAATCTGTGGTGCAGTTGAATTGCTTGGCGCAGCACCTGAAGCCATGGCTTTAAAACGGTCACGTAATTCAATCATTAAACGTTCAGCGGTTTTTTTACCGACACCGGGAACTTTGACCAAGGTATTCACATCTTCATTTTCAACGGTATGAATCAGCATTTCCACACTTAAAGTCGAAAGAATACCCAAGGCCATTTTGGGACCCACGCCGTTGACTTTGAGTAAGGTGCGGAAAATGGTTTTTTCCTGAGCATTGATAAAGCCATACAGCAACTGTGCATCTTCACGCACGGCCAGATGGGTCCAGAGTGTGACTTGTTGTCCTTTTTGCAGCTGGCAGAAAGTCGTCAGCGGCGTATCAATTTCATAACCGACGCCATTTACATTTAACAGTACGGTGGGTGCTTCTAAAGCCAGTACTTCACCAATCAGACATCCAATCATCTTTTATCATCACTAAATTCAGTTTTGCTGCATAGTAGTCAGCATTTTCCGGAAAGGCAAAATCTGCCGCTGTAAAATAGATGATTTTATTACAATCATCCTCCCATACAGCAGAATATTTTATAACAATCCGGCTTTATTGCCTTGTAATTCCTGCGACAGGTTATAAGCCTGATGATCAGAAAATTTCGAAACAATATCCAGCACCTGCATGATATTGTCATAATGGCTGGCGCTAAAATTCGCCCCTGAACGTTGCAGAATCGACATCAAGCGCTGTTCTTTAAAACTCAGGTTTTTATGCGGCGTTGTTAAGGGAATAAAGGCATCCAGAATATTTTGCAAACATTGATGCGCGATAATTTCCAGTCCTGCTTTTTGCGGATGCTCAAAAATTTTATCCCGTGCCAGTTCTTTGGCGCGATTAATCCCGATTTCAATGTCCGCAGTACAATATTGCAATAAAGTACCTTGTAACTGACCCGATAAAATCTGGTCATGATGACGGGCAAAAGCCGTTGTCACTTCATCGACCAGACGTTTCATGACCCGACCACGCAAGGCGGCAATTTTTTGCTGCCAGGTGGTATTGCTCATGGCGATTTCAGAAGGAATACCATAATCACCGAGCAGATTTAAAAAGACCGGCTCAACTTCGTCATAACTGAGCATATTCAGGCTAATACCATCTTCAAGGTCAATCAGGGCATAACAGATATCATCAGCCGCTTCGAGCAGATAGGTCAGTGGATGACGGCAGTAATGATATTCAGCTAACTGAATCAGTCCTAGTTGTTCTGCAATCTGCTTTAAAATCTCTTTCTCGGCCTGATAGCAGCCAAACTTGGCCCGATTGCTGGCAGGTAAATCGACTTGAGATGCCATGGTTTTTGACAGCCACGGATATTTTAAATAAGCCCCTAACGTGGCATAAGTCAAACGCATGCCGCCATCATTGGGATGGTAATCGATTTTGGTCAACAGGCGTAGACCTTGGGCATTGCCTTCAAACTGACGTACATCGGCTTCTTGTTCAGGACTGAGATCTTTTAAAAAATCGGTATGCGATGCATCGTCGAACCATTCTCGAATGGCATATTCACCGGCATGGCCAAAAGGGGGATTACCAATATCATGTGCCAGACAGGCAGCCTGAATAATGGCACCGACATCGGCCGGGGAAATCCAGGGCGGTAACTGATCTTTTATTTTCTCTGCGGCCAGCATCCCGAGTGAACGCCCAATACAGGACACTTCAAGTGAATGTGTGAGTCGTGTATGAATACCATCGTGCTGGGTTAAAGGGTGAACCTGAGTTTTACGGTTCAGCTGGCGGAAACTTTGTGAAAAAATAATACGGTCATAATCTTTGTGGAACGGGCTACGTGCCAGTTCAGTACTTTGCTTTTTACTACCAATCCGAACTGTCGAAAGCAGCTCTAACCAACGCATTTGAGTCATTTATCATTATTCAATTCTTTGCTAAGTGCATCATGCCAAAAAAGTAGCAACAGCACTAGAGTGCTGCGACATGAATTGTCGGAACAAACAAAACCCTGTGGAAATTTCAGCTGAACAATCGCTATAAAAAAACAGGTCATATTGACCTGTTTTTATCTCATGATAGAAGTGGACTAAAGCAAATCTTCACCACTGATCTTGGCTTCCTGGATGTCTTTATAGACCCCCATGCAAATGACGAACAAAATCATCGTCGCCACCAATGGCCAAAAAAGTACATATAGGGTCATAAATTGACTACTCATCTGAAATCTCCTTATTTACTTTTCTCAGATACCTGGTGAAATTCAATCACCATCTTATTGATTTGTTTAAAATCAAATCGTTCTTTGCTATTCATTAAAGTCAGTACGGTACAGACAATGGCGCTGCTGCCGTAGGCGGTCAGGGAACTCAATAGCGTGCCATAATCACGCAGGAAGCCGATGGTCCATGGAAGGAAGCCGATACTGGCCAGAATACCGACCACCAGGCCGACTTTCTTGCCAAAGAAGCCAAAGCTCATCAGACCCAGTACCACACCAATACCGATGGTGGCCATAAGCTCAAAACTGAGTGCGATCAGACCCTGAATTGGCAGCCATTCAAATCGAACCACCAGAAAGCTTAAAAATGCGATACCGACAGACCAGTTAAAGGCACGGGCATTGACTTTGTCCCAGTACAGGCTGGCAATCACCGGGAATACGATGGCACCCCAGAGTGCACCGACGAAAATCAGCATCGCTAGAATGTCGAATTTAAGCGTGGCAATTAAAATACCGAGCATGGTGGCTACAATCATGGTCATCCGGCCAATAAACAGCATTTTCTTCGGATCAGGACGATTTTTAGCAATCTGTTTGCCATAAATATCGGTCATTCCGATGGCAGACAGGGCAGATAAATCCGAATCCGCCGTTGACGAAAGCGCGCCAATCACCATGACAAAGAGTAAGGCCACCATAAATGGAGACAGATACGTTGCTGCCATTTGTGGAATCAGGTTGTTCAGGTTGCCATCAATCGGCTGAATCCCGGCAAATAGTGCCAATAATCCGAGCATTCCCAAACCGACGACAATCGCGGCATAACCGATGGTTGCAGTAATGAAGCTGGGTTTGATCAAGTCTTTACGCACTGCAAACAGGCGTTGGGCGATGGTCTGGTTACCAATTGCATAAGCCAGTACCGCCACAAAAAATGGTGCACCCTGTTCTAAAAATGCGGTTTTCGAAAAGAAATCCAGTTGTTCCGGTTGCAGATTATGCATGCCGGTCTGGAACAGTGAGGGGCCGCCCAGGGTGAAAAATAGCGTCGGAATAATGATCACTGCCGCCACAATCATGGCGACCAGTTGACCAAAGTCGGTAAATACCGAGGAGCGGAAACCTGACCATAAAGTATAGGACAGGACGCCAATTCCGGTAATCAAGACCCCATGGATAAAGCTGAGGGGAGACAGAATTTCAACCAGCGCACCTGCTGCGGTAAAGTTTACCATCAGACTGATCACGCTTCCGACAATATTGGAGCCTGCCAGAATCATCTGGCTCTGGTTGCCATGCCGTGCATGCATGATTTCTGCCAAAGTGTGTGCATTGGGTGCCAGGTCGCGGAAACGTTTGCCGAATGGGTAGATAAATAAAATCATCAGTGCACCCCACAAACCATAGTGTAAGGCACCGGAAACACCGTATTTATATCCGGACGAAGCTGCTGCATAAAATGAAGCGGCCCAGATCCAGGTGGCGGTCATACTGGCCGCAGACATTCCAAATCCGATGGAGCCATTCGAGACCATATATCCATCGACATTTTCATTTTTTTGCTTAATGCGTAACGACAATAGAAAGGTGATGCCATAGAAAAGCACCATCAATAGTACAGTTGCTGTACTAGTGAATTGAAACATACATACTCCTTAAGCGGGTCACCTTTTGTTTTTGAAAATTAAATCATTGGCAACAGATTAAGGCTCTAGATTAGACAGAGCAGTGAAGCTACAGAAAATAAAAAAACCAGCGTCTGAATATCAATTGGATATTCATATCTGCAGCAGAAAAGAGGATGATTCATGCGTCCTGAATGTGGACATTTCCTCAGCAATTGGCGTAGAGGTTAACATAAAACCATCAAATTTACTGATGAAGTCATTAATTATGTAGATTCTTTGCTGATATAAGGCTATTTTTGATTTCAACATCTTATAAAATGTAGATCTGTTGGTTATATATTTTTATAGGAATTACAGGTATTTATTGCATGGTTTTTTATTAGAATAAAGATGGATGTCAGTCAGAAAATGAAAAAGTAACAAAATTTTAATATTTCTTATTTTCTTCATTATGAGTAGTTATTTTTTTCATAATAGCCTAAAAAACTTTCATTAATTCATGTCTGATGATGCTTATATATTCTGAATTTTTGCATAAGAATAGAGGCCGAGAATCAGTTTGAATTTAAGCTTTATATTTTCAATTGATTAGCATGTAATTTCGCTCTTTTTAGCGAAGAATTTAAGAAATATTTGAATCAATATTTTTGGTTAATATATCGGTGAAAACAGACTTAATATCCTGGAAATCCATTTACTAAAGTAGATCTATTGATTTTAATTCTCACTCTTTATTAGAAACTATGGTGGGGTCTTATATGTGAGATTTAGGTATCTTTGAATAGAGTTCATATATTAAGATGAGTGATCGGAGTAATCTGGGCTACCGGATATTACTGGAAGTCGATTGAAGCAGGCGATATAGTTTGCTCATACAGACAGGCTCGAAAAGGGAGAACAGCGGGGCAGAGTCTTAAATCCTGCAATGGAGCCCGGAATGGGGATAGCTGGATACAAAATTATTTCAGTAGTGCAACTCGCCGACAGAGAGATGAGCTAAAAAATGAACTCGACTGTTTCAGTCTATCCTTAATAAGTTTTTTATAACGGCTCAAGAATAAGTTCTGTACGCATTTTAAGTGGTCTTGCTGTTGAAAAATAATACAATTTTCTTAAGTGAAATTATTGTTAATCGGTTTTGATTTTTCTTTAACAAATTGTGTTAATCTACGCGACTACATTCAATTTTCCTGCCTGAAAATAAACACAATATTTTAAAAATACAGAATATTTCAGCCGTAGTTTTCGTATTTGCCATCTAGCCGATTTCCTTATTTCACAGTAGAATATGCGCTCTCTCAAGTCACATTGTGGCATGGTTGTTCAGACCATCCCGTGTAGCCAAAATCAGCATGTTTATCGTTGCCGGTGCACCCACACATTCTTCTTTTAAGAAAACTCAACTATTATCGCGTTTGACGTCAATTAGTTCTGTTCAATCAATTGAAAGTCAATGGGTCTACCTCTTTGACCAAGCGCTCAGCGAGCAACAACAGCAATCAGCTTTACAGCTTCTCAACGATGGGCAATCTTTTGAATTGCACCAGGCTGCAAGTGATGAAATCCAAATTTTAGTGACACCGCGTGTCGGCACCATCTCGCCTTGGTCTTCTAAAGCTACAGACATTTTCAAAAACTGTAATACGCCGGTTCATCGTCTTGAGCGCGGCGTTTTATTTACGTTGAAGGGTCTAAAAGACGTATCAAATGAAGTTCAACAGATTTTGCATGACCGTATGACTGAAAGCGTATTCAATGCGATTGAAGAGGCTGCGGTACTGTTTGTTGAAACAGCACCAAAACCACTGAACTCGATTGATATTCTGGGTGAAGGTAAAGAAGCACTGGTTAAGGCCAATAATGAATTTGGTTTTGCATTGTCGATGGAAGAAATTGATTACCTGACTGAAGCGTTTATCAAGCTGGGTCGTAATCCAAATGACATCGAACTGATGATG
>ERZ808040.2182-NODE-2182-length-11480-cov-69.945190_pt1 | contig 11480 bp, 9 predicted proteins | sample MGYA00380191_ERZ808040 | MGnify/ENA primary metagenome ERZ808040 (study PRJEB31490, sample SAMN06133395) | mouse gut metagenome | isolation source: J6 | host: mice | place: China: Chengdu | collected 2015-05 ... | reverse complement strand
TAAGGTACCAACAAAAACTCAACAAAAAGGACTTCTTACATGGACAACCTAACCGAATTATACTGCCATATTGACGACTTTTACCAAGCATTCAAACCAGAATTTGAACGTCAGCTGATCGAAAATGGGACAAAGCGATTAAGAGCATGCAAGATAAGTGTATCAGAGATAATGACTATATTGGTACTGTTTCATCAATTACGTTACCGTCAATTTAAAGGGTTTTACTATCATCATATGCTAGGCATGATGAAAAAAGATTTCCCAGACTTACCAAGCTACTCACGTTTTATTGAATTAGTACCCCGTGCTCTTGTGCCTTTGTGTGCTTATCTCAAAACTTGATGGGAAGTTGCAGAGGTATTAGCTTTGTGGATGCCACCAAACTATCTGTATGCCATAACCGGCGGATTAAGCGTCATAAGGTCTTTGAGGGGATTGCTCAAAGAGGTAAGACAAGTATGGGTTGGTTTTACGGATTTAAACTGCACGCCATTATTAATCATCACGGTGAGTTATTATCGATTAGAGTCACTCCGGGAAATATAGATGATAGAGAGCCGCTAAGACAGGGCCTAGCAAATGATATATTCGGTAAACTGTTTGGTGATCGAGGGTATGTCAGTCAAGATTTAAAAGATAAACTGTTTAATGACTTCAATATCGATTTTATAACCAAGCTTCGAAGGAATATGAAACAGCAGATTCTTAAACCTATTGATGAGGCGTTACTTAACGGACGCTCGTTAATTGAAACTGTTTTTGATGAGCTTAAAAACCTGTGTCAGATTGAACACTCAAGGCATCGAAGCTTCACAGGTTTCGCTGCTAATCTTTTAGCAGGACTCATTGCTTACTGTTGGTTCCCCTTTAAGCCGACACTCAAAAACGTATCGGCTTATGGACAGGTCGCAAAAAACTAAGCTGTTTCAATGATTTAGGTAAGCTCTTATCCCGAACTCAGGTTATTATTATAACGGACTATATTGCAATAATACTACATTATTACCACATATATCGATTAATATTCAATCTTGAGTAACAATTAAATCTAACATTAAATATAATATTTTTAATAAATAACACAACTAACTTTCTTGCTAAGCGCACAGTGACGCTGTAATTAGAATAAAAAAAGAAATAAAAAAGGCAAGAGACCGATAAGTCCTTGCCTTTATAACCATTGAATAGTTAAATTAAAAAAACTTCAGCATTAAAAAATACCTCAGTCTTAACCCCCTAAATTAATTAATAAAGTTTAGTAAGAGGCTCTAGTACTTCACCTATGGTATGAAATGAACCACAAACCAAAATTAAATCTTCAGTGCCAGTAGCCGCTATCACGCTCTCACCAACGCTAGCTAAATTCTCGTAGCTAACAATATTTTGTTGATTGTTTTTTTGTAGTACTTCAATCAACTGCTCCGCCTCTGCCGCTCTAGGATGGTCAATCGTTGCCACATGCCAAGTCTTAATAGGCAGCTTTGAGCTTACCAATAACTCAACCACATGGTTTATGTCCTTATCCGCTAGCATAGAAAAAACGATGTGCAGCTCAGCTGCTGGATGGTCGGCTTTGTGTTGCTGCCACATGGGCTGAAACTGACTCAATAAAAAGGTCATTCCCCGTTCATTATGCGCCACATCAAATAACCAATGACGCTGTGCAATCTCTCTAGCATCAAAGCGCCCTGCTAATTTGACTGCAGTTAACCCGGATTTGATGTGCTCAGGAGTAATGGTTAACTTACTTGCCAGCACGGCCGCTAAGGCATTATTACTATTAATTAAAGACAGCTTAGGCTTCGGTAACTGTAAGCTAATACTGGCACTGCTAAATTGCCAAGTCTCTGCTTGCTCGGTAAAGTCATAGTCCTTACCCACTTGATAGTAAGGACAGTCTAGCTGCTGTATCTTATCTAACACAGACTGCGGCATATCCGTCTCACCATATACTAGTGGTATGCCTTCTCGTAAAATGCCTGCTTTTTCATAGCCAATCTTTTCTCGAGTATCCCCAAGCCAGTCAACATGATCGATGCCAATATTGGTAATTACCGCTAAATCTGGATTGATAATATTAACCACATCCAATCGGCCCCCTAGCCCTACTTCTAACACCCAAACATCACAGTCTGCTTGGGCAAAAATAAGCATGGCCGCTAACGTCGTCATTTCAAAGAAGGATAGCGTTAAATCACAAGCTAACCTTGCCTGCTCCACTTGGTAGAAGGCATCAATCAGCACTTGGTCACCCACAGGCTGACCATTGATGCGCACTCTTTCATTGAAGTCTATCAAGTGTGGCGACTGATAAAGAGCGGTCTTATAGCCGGCTTGTTGGCATATTTCACTAATAACTGCTGTGGTAGAGCCTTTGCCATTGGTACCAGCAACGGTGAACACATAAGCGTCATCTTTGGCCGACTGTATTAAGCCTAGATGGTTGGCCACAGGCAGTACTCGAGACAAACCCATGTCTATCGCAGATACGTGTATTTGCTGCATGTAATAAATCCAGTCCGACAAAGGACTGGATTGGTTTGGCGTAGTATTGGCCACTGTTGGGGAAGTTGAAGGAGTATTAATCACGATGCCTCTCAGCAAATAAAATAAAAACCAATTAATCTGTTTATAAAAACAGCCAAGCCCATTTAGGTTAGCTGTTTAGGTTAGCTAGGCATAAGTTTGGCCAATAAGCGATGTACGGTATCATTTAGCTGATGACGGTGAACCACTTGGTCAATCATTCCATGCTCTAATAAATACTCTGCTCGCTGGAACGGCTCCTCTAAGGTCTGTCTAACCGTCTGCTCAATGACTCGCTTACCCGCAAAGCCAATCATAGCCTTAGGCTCTGCGATATGGATATCACCAAGCATGGCCAATGAGGCCGTCACTCCACCATAAACAGGATTGGTCAGTACCACAATATAAGGAACGCCGGCCAAACGTAGTCGCTCAATAGCGGCTGCCGTTCGTGCCATTTGCATCAAGGATAATACCCCTTCTTGCATACGGGCCCCGCCAGAAGCGGCAAAACAGATTAACGGGATCTTTTGCTCAAGGGCGACTTCAGCTGCCTGAACAAAACGATCTCCCACTACTGAGCCCATTGAACCTCCCATAAAACGGAAGTCAAAGGCGCAGGCCACCACATCCATCTTACGCAGCTTACCTTTGAATACAATCAGAGCTTCACTCTCCCCCGTTTTTTCTTGCATCTGCTGCATGCGCTGCGGATAAGGCTTACTGTCTACGAAGGTTAACGGGTCTCCGGCATGAAACTGCTGACCCAACTCTTGCTCGACCTGATCCAAAAAGTCAGCCAAACGTTCTCGAGCCGTCATAGCCAAATGGTGGTCACAGTGAGGACACACATAGCTGTTAAAAATCAAAGCCGTATTGGTGGTCATAGAATGACACTGCGGGCACTGAGTTGACGGCTCGGTCTCTACCGCTGTCAATTGCGGCAAACTATGACGCTTCACTCGAGGCACAGGACGCGACAGCCAAGTCTCACACTTACGCTCTGTGGTCGCCGTCTTTTGATCGCTTTGAAGACCAGAATCCATGGCAGATTCGCCCCTATTTTTGTTAGGCTGGGTTTTGGGCAGATTACTATTATTAGTCATAAGTACATCAAATTAATATTAATAAAAAAGTATTTAGAGCAAGCTCTTAAACTAGGCCAATTGATCTAAAGCCTGGCGCAGCTCATCCATTTTTTCCATGATTTTAGCTTGAGCAGCGGCAATCTCTTCTTGACTAGAGTTGCTGTCTAGACCAGTAAAGTTCTTCACCAGCTCACTACCTACGATAACCCCATCGGCATACTCCCCAATGGCAGCCGCTGACTGCCCATCACGAATACCAAAGCCCACACAAATAGGCAGATCGGTTTCTTTTTTAATAGCCTGCACCTGCTCTCCTACAGCCGCCGTATCTAGACTTGCAGAGCCAGTCACCCCTTTTAGCGAAACGTAATAAATATAGCCGCCACAATGAGTCATAACCTGCTTACGACGCTCAGGCAAAGTTGTGGGCGATAATAAGAAGATCTTATTCATATTATGCTCTGCCAGACGCTGTACAAAATCGCCCGATTCAGCAGGCGGTAAGTCAACCACCAACACCCCATCTACGCCAGAGTCATCACACAATCTAATGAACTCATCATAGCCAATGATTTCTATCGGGTTTAAATAACCCATTAAAATTACCGGTGTGGTGCTGTCCGTTTCACGGAATTTCTTAACCATTTGCAGCGCTTGATGAGTGCTCGTGCCTCCTGCTAGAGCACGCTCGCCGGCCAAAGCCACTGTAGGACCATCAGCCATTGGATCTGAAAATGGCAGACCCACTTCAATCATATTGGCGCCGTGACTCACTAGGTCGTGCATTAGGCCCACAAAGCTGTCTGGCGAAGGATCTCCTGCCATAACATAAGGAATAAGGGCTTTTTTATTTTGTTGTTTTAAACTTTCAAATACGGTTTCAATCCGGGTCATGATATTCCCTTAATAAATAATCTGGTCGATACTCAGTAAAACTGAAGGTGGGTTGGCAGTTTTTAAAACCTTTAGCGTCCTAAAAACTGCTACTGATGACTTATAATAAATAAAGCTTAAAGCTCAATACCCTCAGCTTTCATTACAGAATGCAAGTCCTTATCCCCACGTCCTGACATATTAACAATAATGGTTTGGTCAGGTGTCATGGTCTTGGCAAGCTTTAAGGCATACGCCACGGCATGCGAAGACTCTAAAGCTGGGATAATGCCTTCTTTACGAGTCACTTCATGGAAGCCATGTAGGGCTTCTTTGTCTGTACAACCCACGTACTCTACCCGTTTCACATCTTTTAAGAAGCTGTGCTCAGGACCCACGCCGGGATAGTCTAGACCAGCAGAAATTGAGTGTGTCTCTAAGATTTGACCTTCATCATCAGCCATCAAATAAGTACGGTTGCCGTGCAGCACTCCAACGCGACCTTTGGCCAAAGGTGCTGAGTGACGCCCTGTTTCTAAGCCATCACCTGTGGCTTCCACACCATAGATTTTTACGTCTTTGTCATTCAAGAATTCATAGAACAGGCCGATGGCATTAGAACCACCACCCACACATGCCACTAGCGCATCTGGTAGCTTGCCGGTTTTTTCTAGGTGCTGAATACGGGCCTCTTTACCAATAATGGCCTGGAAATCACGAACCAATAAGGGATAAGGGTGTGGGCCCGCAACAGTACCAATAATATAGTAAGTGGTATCTACGTTAGTAACCCAGTCACGCATCGCTTCGTTCATCGCATCTTTTAAAGTACGTGAGCCAGATTCAACGGCCACCACTTTGGCACCCAGCAAACGCATACGATAGACGTTCATCTTTTGACGCTCTACATCGTCTGCACCCATGTAAATAATACATTCAAGGCCCAAACGCGCAGCAATGGTAGCGGTCGCTACACCATGTTGACCAGCGCCTGTTTCCGCAATAATACGTTTTTTACCACTCATCTTCGCCAATAGCGCCTGACCAATGGTGTTGTTTACTTTGTGCGCCCCAGTGTGGTTTAGATCTTCACGCTTAAAGTAAATCTGTGCGCCGCCAATCTCATCACTCAAACGCTTGGCATGATAAAGCGGGGTTGGACGACCCACATAGTTCACCAAATCATTGTGATACTCTTCCCAAAACTTAGGGTCTTGCTTAACTTTATAATATAAAGTTTCTAACTCTTCTAAAGCGGCCATCAGGGTTTCAGAGACGAAGCGTCCGCCGTGAATACCGAAGTGACCACTGGGGTCAGGATACTGATTGAAGTCAGCAATATTTTCTACTTCATCATTGTGTGGTACGTTATCAAAGGTTTTCATATTTGGTTTTACCCTACTTAATAGTAATGAGCTGTCTTTTTAATGACTTATTTTTCACTGCTTATTTTGCAGTATTTATAGAATCGGGAGTAGATTTAGCTTGGCCATCGTGTGCTTTTTACGGAGCGGATAAAGGCGGCCATCTTACCAGCATCTTTTATTCCTTTGGCAGACTCAATACCGCCACTGACATCGACCGCTTGAATGGGCAGCTTTAAGGTATCGCTAATATTGTCAGGGGTAAGTCCCCCTGCCAGGATAATAGGCAATGCGCTGTCTTTGGGTATTAATGACCAGTCGAAGCGCTCTCCGGTACCGCCATAAGCGTCTTTGTGATACGCATCCAGTAATATACTGCTTGCCCCGGCCTGCGCATAATCTTTAATTTGTGATTGAATGCTTTGTAAATCATGGGTGTCTTTATTGACCCGAAGCGCTTTCACCCAGCGTTTATTTACACTTTTGGCCAGTTGCTGACACTGTTCGGCAGACTCATCGCCATGAAACTGAATCACATCAAAGTCCACAGTATTGGCCAGTGCCACAAGCTCTGATTGCGGCATATTAACCACCAGGGCTACGACACTGATAAAGGCCGGCACTTGCCGCACCAGACTCTGAGCTTGCTCAGCAGTAACTGCACGAGGGCTAGGAGGATAAAACACAAAGCCGAGTGCCTCAGCACCTAGCTCAATCGCTTGCTGTACATCACTGGCTTGGGTGAACCCACAAAATTTAACCTGCATTGCCCTTGCAACCCTTTTACCAAACTCAAACTGCCAAATCAAACTTATCCTAGCATACTTTTTATCAAATTTAGCAGTGCTTACACTAACTTACCCCATTTAAAGTCGATATCCTTCAATATTAATAGCTATAAAAATATAAGCTCATAAAGGAAGCACCTTGACCGCCACTTCACCCACTCCCCAAGCCTCCTATCTTATGTGGTTTCGACGAGACCTGCGCCTTAAAGATAATACGGCATTCTCTGAGTTAACAGAAATAGCAAAACAGGCCTCATCCAAGCCTGATATAAAAGCCTTATTTGTGGCGACCCCTGAGCAGTGGCTTGAGCAGGCCATGTCTTTGGTGCAAATGGACTTTATATTTCGCAACTTAAAAAAACTAGCAGAATCTTTATTTAATCAGCTAAACATCGAGTTACACGTACTGCAAACGTCTGATTATCACCAGTGTATCGACGCCATTGATAGCTTTTGTCAGCAGCAGAATATTAGCCATATCGCCAGTAACTATGAGTATGAGGTTAATGAGCTGGCACGCGATGCGGCACTTGAAGAGCAGTTAAACCAAAAAGGCATTGTCTTTAATCGTCATCACGATCAATGCATCTTACCGCCAAAGTCCGTCACAACCAATGAAGACACTATGTATAAAGTGTTTACCCCTTTTTATAAAAAATGGCAAAGTATTTTAGACACAGGCTTGGTCAATATTCACCCACTTGAGCCGGTAAATAACAACAAGCTAAATCCAGATATTTCGACTCAAATATTAGCCACTATTGATAACTTGCATCAGCAGACGCTTAGGCTATTTTTAGAAAGCACTGCTAATCAAGATAAAAATACGAAACTGCTGCTACAAACAGCCCGTCAAACCTACCCTGCCGGCGAAAACGAAGCTTATCAGCGGTTACAGCAGTTCTTAGCAGAGGATGTGCAACAGTATGATGTTGCCCGTGACCAACCTGCGTTAGGGGCTACCAGTAAGCTTTCAGCCTATCTGGCCATAGGCGCTATCAGCCCGCGCTTATGTTATCTGCAAGCCAAACAAGTGGCTCAAGCTATTTATGAAGCAAATAACCCTAACTTAAGTGAAGTTGATGCAGATTCAGGAGCTGAGCAAGACATCCAGCGCTGGATTAGTGAGCTGGCTTGGCGAGACTTTTATCGCCACGTTATGGCGGATCGCCCCGATATCGTCAAAGGAGCCGCTTTTAATAAAGTGGCTGACCAAAAGGTAACTTGGTCCTATGATTTATCAGACTTTGAGAAATGGTGCAAAGGGCTAACTGGCGTACCTTTGGTAGATGCTGCGATGCGCTGCCTGAATCAAACCGGCTTTATGCACAATCGACTGCGTATGGTAACGGCTATGTTTTTGACCAAAGACTTGTTTATTGATTGGCGCTTGGGGGAGCGCTACTTTATGCAAAATCTAATTGATGGGGATTTTGCGTCCAATAACGGCGGCTGGCAATGGAGTGCTTCTACCGGCACCGATGCTGCGCCCTACTTTCGTATTATGAATCCCTTTAGCCAAGCCAAAACCCATGATAAAGAAGCTGTTTTTATTAAAACTTGGCTACCTGAGCTAAAAGACATTCCCACTAGTGTCTTATACGATGAGGCCAAACTAAGACAGGCCCTAAGCAAAAAAGGCAGGTTTGCTGATGTTAACTACCCACAACCTATGGTAGAACACAAGCAAGCCCGCATTTATGCCATTGAGCAGTTTAAGGGATAGCTCGGATAACTATTAATATATTAGTCAGCAGGCTGACATGCCCCTGCCCCTTGAGTGGTTACACTAACTTCTGCCCCAGTCATCGCAAATAACTGCTGCATCTCTTTTTTGGCATTGTCTTCTGCTTGCTGCATCACCCCATCAGCACAGGCACGCTTAAGCACTTCCTCTTTAGCGCTGGCTTGAGCTTGCGCTAAAATCTCAGGCTCGACTTTTTTCATGCCAAATAAGCCGCCAGACTGCCAGTCATAAACATCAATATCTTGCAAATACACAGTAAAGATCTGTGCAGGTGGCAAAGTAACCATGATATTAGGCATTAAAGTTATCGGCATATCTTCATTGCCTTGTGCTTCAGCATTGGCCTTTGCTGCCTCGATTTGCTCTTCGGTGGGGTCTGTGACCTGAACCATCTCTGGACTTAGCTCACTTAAGTCTACCCCAGCGACCACTCGACCACGGGCAATAAACAAGCCTTTTTGTTCATCTTGCCATAAACGCTGCCAACTGCCTGGCTGCTCACTGGTAATTACTGTATCGACATTATAAGCCACAGTTTCTAAGCGATTCAGCTGCTGAATTTTACTGACCACGCCTTCTCGGCTAACAGTTTGAATTTGCGGTGAATTGTCTTGATTAAACTGCTGCCACAGCAAAACACTAAGCAGAATCAAAACCAGTAAAAACACCAGCTTGAGTAACACACCACTACTTTTAGCGGTGGGATTAGAGTTATTGCCGGGGGTTGGCCCAGCTTGCTTCATATTATTCATGGTTCGCCCTCATGTGATTATTATTTTGGATTTAATATAGCCAATAAACTAGAAGTTGTCTGTTAGATTCAAGGAGTAATAAATCAAAATTTAGTCAATCTGATTCTATATGGCTTAAAATTGGTATTAAATTGGGCCTAAATCCAGTAAGAAGTCAAAAAAGGATTGCGTCAAAGGCCGACTTTACCTAACATAGTCAGGTTACCACTATTATTTTTTCTTACTATTATCATTTAACACCGTAATAACCGTCTGAATACTGATTAGCAGCACATTTAAGACGGGCCTTATTGACGGTGCTTTTATTGTTTCAGTGAGTTTTTTAAAGTTAATTTTATCGTTAACCACCCTTTAACTACATTGAGTAAAGTCGAGTCAGTTATGAGAGCCAGCCAGTTTTTATTTGCTACCTTAAAAGAAACCCCAAGCGATGCCGATATCGTCTCAAGCCAACTTATGGTAAGAGCCGGTCTTATTCGTAAGCTAGCGTCAGGCCTATATGTTTGGTTACCGATGGGTCTTAAGGTCCTGCAAAAAGTTGAAAGAATTGTGCGTGAAGAGATGGAAAACATCGGCGCACAAGAAGTCCTCATGCCTATGACTCAGCCTGCTGAGTTATGGCAAGAGTCAGGACGCTTTGAAGATTATGGTCCTGAACTTCTACGTTTCACCGACCGTCACAATCGTGACTTCGTACTAGGCCCCACTCACGAAGAGGTCATCACTGATTTGGCCCGTGGTGAATTACGTAGCTACAAACAGCTGCCTGTTACTTTCTTCCAGATTCAAGGTAAATTCCGCGATGAGATTCGCCCTCGCTTTGGTATCATGCGTGCCCGCGAATTCACCATGAAAGATGCGTACTCTTTCCACGTAGATCAAGAGTCATTGGAAGTAACCTATCAACAGATGTATGATGCCTACACCCGCATTTTTCAACGTCTGGGCTTAAACTTCCGTGCTGTATTGGCCGACACTGGTTCAATTGGTGGCTCAGCTTCTCATGAGTTCCATGTATTGGCTGGCAGTGGTGAAGATGCCATCGCTTTCTCTGACGGTTCAGACTATGCAGCTAACGTTGAGCTTGCTGAAGCAATCTGTACCGATAAGCGCGCCGCTCCTACTCAAGAAAGACAAGATGTAGCAACACCAAAAATTCAAACCAACGAAGATTTGGCTAAGTTCCTAGACATTCCTTTAGAAACCACAGTAAAAACTTTAGTGGTTAAAGGTCATCGCATCAATGAAGATGGCTCTGAAGGCGAAGAACAATTGGTAGCCCTAGTAGTTCGTGGCGACCATACCTTAAATGAAGTCAAAGCTGAGAAAATCGCTGAAGTAGCTACACCGCTTACTTTCGCTACTGAAGAAGAGATGAAAGCCGCTGGTCTGAAAAAAGGCTTCATCGGTGTAGACTTAGACATCCCTGTTTATGTTGACCGTGCGGCAGCTACCATGAGCGACTTTGTGTCAGGTGCCAATGAGTATGACATGCACACCACAGGCATGAACTGGGAGCGTGATGCTCAGATCACTGAAGTGGTCGATATTCGTGACGTGGTAGAAGGCGACGCATCACCAGACGGTAAAGGCACGCTAAGCATCAAACGTGGTATCGAAGTGGGCCATATCTTCCAGTTGGGCGATAAATACTCAAAAGCGCTAAACTGTACGGTTATGGGTGAAGATGGTAAGCCAGTGACTCTAATGATGGGCTGTTATGGTATCGGGGTTAGCCGTATCATCGCTGCTGCTATTGAGCAAAACCACGATGACAACGGTATCATTTGGGCCAAAACGCCAGATATCAAAGACTCAATCGCTCCTTTTGACATCGCCATTGTGCCAATGAAATCAAAAGAAGATACGGTTATGCAAACCGCTGAAGCTTTATATGAAGAGCTAAAAGCCAAAGGCCTAAACGTTATCTTAGATGACCGTAACGAGCGTCCTGGTGTGAAGTTTGCTGACCTTGAGCTTATTGGTATTCCGCACCGTATCGTGGTATCAGACCGCAACTTAGCTGAAGATAAGTACGAGTATGTTGATCGCCGTGAAGGGGAAAAACAATTGCTTAGCCGTGAAGAGGTTCTGGCAAAAGTTAGTCAGTAATTTAGTTGGCTAATTTTCAAAGCTATTAAAATTAAGCCACTAAAGCCATGACTGTTAAAAAGAGAGCCTCATTTGAGGCTCTCTTTTTTTGTTCTTTTTTAGTACCTTTTATAGCCATAGCCCCATAAATAAGATACACTGATAAGATGGCATATTCAAAAGACTACAGACAAATGATATTAGACAAGCTTGACGAAGGTTACAGTTATCGAGAGCTTGCCGAAGAA
>ERZ808040.2181-NODE-2181-length-11483-cov-5.347536_pt1 | contig 11483 bp, 15 predicted proteins | sample MGYA00380191_ERZ808040 | MGnify/ENA primary metagenome ERZ808040 (study PRJEB31490, sample SAMN06133395) | mouse gut metagenome | isolation source: J6 | host: mice | place: China: Chengdu | collected 2015-05 ... | reverse complement strand
AATAACCCGGGTTAAAGATCTTATGTCCCGCTGACCAAGAGACTGTGACATAAGTAAAGACATCTCCAAATTCCGAACGTTGGAATTTGAAAATGTCTTTATTTGTCTTTGAAAATGCTAGTTTTTAAGGCTTCACAGTGCCAAATAACAACTAAATAACGCACAGTAATTCTTTAGCGGTAGTTTTCCATTAATAAAACTACTTATGTCACAGTCTCTTTTCAGTTGATCAATTGATATTTTTTGAAAAATTTGCGAGCACTGACGACACGATGATCAGTCACATCTAAAAAATCTCCGCTATCGGCCATAACATACATTGCATAACCGCAAAAACCACCACCAAGCGTGCCTACCATTCCAAGTTTTAGATTAGCCACAGTCGAAGGTCTCAAAGCTGGCATCACGATCAGCAAGCGTTTGTCGACCCATCTTAAGTAGCCTTTAGCAAAGGCTTCTTTGACCCATAGCGGTAGATCTTGATCATATGGATCCACTTGCCACACCTCAACTATCTTGCCATGCAATTTAGCCTTCATCCTACTCACCTTCCTAAAAATTACATGAATTAGGTGTTCCACCTTGACCATAGAGACCACAATTATGTGCTCTGAAGTTTCGTGTAGCACCACAGTTGTTTAGCTGTGGAGGCCTTACCCAAGCAACCACCTACGCTCGTTTCGTTTTAAAACATTCTGACTTCAACTCCCTTAACAATAGCAAATTTTTCTCAGTACATGTGTTTTTTTTCCTTATTTGGGCATTTATTTAGCAAAACTGGAGCTACTTGGTATATGTGTTTCCATTTTCATCAAGTAACATATCATACTGAAGTGGCAGCTTTTCTACATCTGATCTGCGAAATGGGCATAATATAAATATACGGAAAATGAGCGTTGAGAGCATGAGACAAGTAACTGTCTATTTGCATAAAAAAAGATATCAAAAATTGGGTGCGGATTTTGATAAGAAAAATCAAGTCGAAGTACTGTAACTGAAAAAAGTTTTAAAAGATCACATCGAGATGATGTCTAATAAATGTAAAAAAGGTTCGAAGTTGCTTGCTTGCAATTTATATTTGAGTATGCTAAGCAAGTGAATATATCGAAAATGAAAGAAAAAAGATAGTAGATAAATTAGAGAGCGAATTACAATCTTTGAGAGAATTGCTGATGTGATGAAATACAAGAGTAGGGATAGTGTTTTAGGGCGATACAAAAAACAGCGCTCAGAAAATAAGCGCTGAGTAAAAGTTAATATATATTAAACAAAAAAGGTAGATGCCTGAGACTATTTTGTTTTGTATTTAACTTTAATAACTCTTTTTGTAGATTTACTAGTTCTTTTGGGGCTGAATAGCTATGTGTCATTAAGTAGCTAGAAATTCTTTTGCTCATGTTGTTAATTGCAACTGGCATGTAATCTTCCTGTAATTCGCTTTTTAAATATAAACATAAAGCTTTAAAATCTGGATCTTCTCTAAATTTTTGAGTTTTTGGAAGTTTAGCGATCAAAGCTACTATTTCATTAAGATCTTTGTGCCCACGATCCATGTTCAAGCCCCCCATTTACTGCAATATGACCTACAGATTGCCAAGATTTCCCAGTTTACGTGGCAGTAATATTTGCCACAATACAATCCGTTTCCGTAATATGTGGCTAGCGTGGTAAATACTTTTTTTAGCATAACACTAGCTGCTTTATTAATTTTTATTGATACAACTACATATTACAACTGGTGTATTTAAAGTCAAGGAGAAACACTCGTTGATCGGAAACGGAAATCAACAGAAAGTAGTAAGCGAAGCGAGATACCGTAGGGCAACCCTTGCTTTAACTGCACAAAAATGACACTGAATCGCAAGGGAATGCATGTGATGACTTTCCAATTGATCTTTTGAGCAAGTTTTATCCCCATTCAAAACATCAGTTGCCAAGATATACATGCTATATAGATGTTGCTCTTTTATGATATTCGCTAATAATGCATACGGATCAAAAATCTCGCCTAACTGTAGCTTTGCATGGTTCTGATTGGCTTGGATCATGACCCAAAGTTTGACTAAGTTCCCCATATCCGCCTCAAACCTTGGATCTGCACATACAAAAACTTGATATTTCATAAACATTCCTCTTATTTATTCAACTCATGTGTTAACTAAATTAAAATCTATTGTGCTATAATTACTTCGTGCAGTAGACGGTATTGTTAAAAAAGCCACTAATGCATATATTTCGCCTGTTTTGTGGCGCTCTTTTGCCCCCCTAATCTCCTTGATTTTTTTCTCTGAAATGGTTGTATATTTTTTCTTCATTATTATTTCTCCTTGGAGGTGAATTCCTATGTTTTATCTTGTGATAGGATATGTTTCTTTATTTTTTCAAGGTCTTATCATCACGTTATTATTTAACCAATTAAATGTTGTCTCTTTGCAACGAAAATTTATCATGCTTCTAAGTATATCCATGTGTTTTACTTACGGTTGGTGGGGATGCTTGATATATACCATAATATTTAGCATGATCATCACTCACCTTTCGCAAAAAAAGATCCCAATTCTATTAAGCATGTTCTACGTTTCATACCTATTAGTCTCGACTACCATTATCTATCAATTATTGGACAACGTTTTAGCTCTGATAGAGGGAAATTACACCGTAATGATCATGTTTGAACTGATCATCTTACCTTGGGTCGTCTTTTACCTGCAAACATCTCTGCTATACTACTTCAAACGTTACTTGGTCTACTTTGCAAATCATATTTTAGCCAAATATCGCTTTCAAGCAGCTATTTTAGATGTGACTTTGTTAAGCTATATCTATCTTCGCTTCTCTGACTTACCTAATAGGTTACTTATCGCTAGCATTATTTTGGTAGTCATTGCAGCCTATATCTACTGCATCACACTATACTCACAAAAACAGGCAATAAAACTCGCTCAAGCAGAACAGCTACAAAATTTGATCGAATATACTGTCCAGATCGAAGAGTTATATGATAAACTACGCCGTTTCAAACATGACTACAAAAATATTTTGCTTTCCCTAGAATATTGCCTGGATAATGATGATCTTGCTGGGGCTAAGAAAGTTTATCACCAAGCGATCGCACCTACCAGATCGATCATTTCCCCAGAACTACAGCTCATCAGTCAATTACAAAATATCAGTGACCCAGCACTTAAAGGGATCTTATCCAATAAATTGACTTTAGCTCTCACAAAAAAACTCCGTGTCACTTGTGAAATAGCCCAAAAAATCAAACTTGATCCCCGTGTTACACAATTAGATATGGTTCGGCTCTTATCGATCTTTATGGATAATGCGATCGAGGCCGCCTGCCAAGTCAATAAGGGCTGTTTAGACTTTGCCTTTTTTGAACATGATAACGAACAATTCATCGTTATCCGCAACAGTACCAAATATGAAAAAATAGAGCTTCAACTTCTAGATAAAGTTGGTTATACTACTAAAAATAGCCAAGGTCATGGTTATGGGTTAGCCAATGTTTCGGCTATCTTGCGTGACTATCCCTTTATCAGCTTAAACACCAGTTCCAGCCATTATATATTTCAACAAGAATTGATCATTACAGGGGGGGTATCAAGATGAACATTGCTATTTTAGAAGATGAATCCATCCATATTTATCGCTTAACAGAGATCATCAGCTCGCTTTTAAAAGATCTAGGTGTGTCCAGCTATGACTTAAAAACCTTCAAAGATCCCCAAGCACTACTAGCCGAGCTTTTTATTCCAAGCAATCAAAATATTTATTTTTTGGACCTAGAACTCCAAGGTGATCAACAACAAGGCTTAAAAGTCGGCCAACAAATCAGAGACTATGATAGTCAAGCTGCCCTGATCTTTTTTACTTCACACGCCGAATTGATGCCCTTGACCTACAAATATAAAGTCGCTGCCCTAGACTTCATCGCTAAAGACAGTCTAACGATCTTAGATAGCATCAAAGAAGACTTCAAGTTAGTTCTAAATAAGCGTCAAAAAAAACCAGCTGAGATGTTCTCGTTACAAGTAGGCAATCATTTTATCGATCTTGAATTTGCGAAGATCTGCTTTTTTGAGACTCATTATTCAAATAGTCACGCCTCGATCTTGTGGCTAACTGATAATCGTAAACTCCAGATCGCTAAAAATCTCCATGAGTTAGAGCAACTCGAGCCCCGACTCATCAGAGTTCATCGTAGTTTTTTAGTCAACTTGGAAAATGTTGAAGTCGTTGATAACTCGCAAAAATTGCTCTTCTTTAAAAATGGACTTTCTTGTCCGATATCGCGCCGTAAATTAAAGTTATTACAAACTAAAAACAAGGGTAGCTACTAAGCTCGCTGCCCTTGTTTTTAGTTTCTATTTGCTCTGTTCAAAACCGGCATCAAACCCGCGGAAGACATCATCGCGATGTGTCCAAAATGAAAAGCTAGCGAGCACTACCAACAAAATGACCCCGACTAAAGCTAACTTCGCCTTTAAACTCTTCTTGTGTCCCATCTTAATCCCTCCATATCATAATGTCTTTTTGGCGTTTGTATCTAAAAACACTAATTTATCCATTAATGTCTTCTTTTCTATTCACCTTTATTCTACTATACAAGCTCTGACCAAAGGACCCTATTTCAGTAAACGGTATCTTTTTTGCAGTAAATGGTCTATTTCAAAAAAATTATTTTTTAGGGTTACATATCGGCAACTCATTTCGTTATTAGTAGTGTAAGGGCGATCGACTTACAGAATAAATCTAAGGAGGACTAACCAATGACTGAAGCAATCTGGGACAAAAATGCAATTCGCGTAAAACTTGTAAAAAAGGACGGCTCGACCCGCCAACGTTCCTTTAACAATGTGGTTCAAGGGGCAACTCCCGATCAACTCCATCAATTTGGACAACTCGTCGCTACGTTGACTGGCGAACAGCTAAAAGAAGTTTATGTCATGACCACAAGCCACACTAATTAACCACGGAGGTATCGTATTATGAAAAAATTAGATCTCATCTTCTTATCCACGGCCAAGCATGCAACACACCACATGCAATTTAACTTTGTCGATACCGATCTTGACACAGAAAAGGTCAAACAAGCGATGCAACAACTCGCTGATCTGAAGTTATTTGTCGACAAAGATAAGCATCCGCTGTATGAAGTCCCCATGGGGGCACGGTATGTCACGACCACTGATCACGTTTTATTCGATAACAAACCCGCGAAATAACCCGGGTTAAAGATCTTATGTCCCGCTGACCAAGAGACTGTGACATAAGTAAAGACATCTCCAAATTCCGAATGTTGGAATTTTGGAGATGTCTTTTTTCATCTTGAAAATACTAGTTTTTAAGACTTTGTTGTGGAAAGTAATAACGAATAATAATTCTTTAGCGGCAATTTTTTATTAATATATACAATGCGAAAAACTACTTATGTCACATCCTCTTTTTAGAAGATAATACCATATGAAGCTAAACCTCGTGCCCAATTAAGTTTTAATTGACCGTAGCTTGAAATTTTTTTGTAAAAATTACTTACATCTGGGGTCAAGCCTTTATTTTTAGACATATTTTTAATAGCCAAATCTCTTAAATCATAAGATAATGCCATTAATGCTTCGCTAAAATCTACCTTCTCACCAATTTTATTTTTAAAATTTATAAAAACCTTACGCTCAGCATCAGTAATTTTTTCATCTACAATGAAGTTGTATACTTCATTCATAATTTTTTCTTCTGTTATATCTTCCTTCATTTTATATCACCCACTATTTAGGACGGTTAAAATATCCCCCACCAAGAGAACTTACCCAGCCATTAGACATAACACCCAGAGTCGCTTCCAAATTTCCCTTAGTAACAATATAATCCCATTGACCGTTCTTGTAACGACATGAATAACCATTAGCTGCATAATAAACAGGTTTGCAATATCCCTTACCTTTGCCTTCAATTTGTGTGATTTCTGTTTGAGAGTCGACAGAAAAAGTGTCTGCAGAAGCAGTAATATTCAAATTGCATACAACATAGAACGTTAAAAGAGACATTGTAAAAAATAACATCTTTTTCATCTTAACACACTCCATTTTTAATGATTAAAAAACAATTATCCTTTTATGAAGATATTCTACCATAGTTTCAATCTAATTAAAATACAATTTTTAATTTAGTTTTAAATCTTTGTACTGCTACTTATCGGAGCTCTATAACTTTCTTTGGAAAAGCATCATCAAATAGTTGATATACTTCTTTATTCAACTCATCATAGTTTTTTCTTTCTAGAAACAACGCTACTTTCCCTCGGGCTTATTGTTATTTTAGGCGTTTTAGATATATCAGTATTTGTAGAAGGTTCCTTTTTAGTTTCAACGTTTATCTTTTTTCAACTTTTTCTGTTACGACCTTCTTAGTATTCGTCTTTTTAAGCTAGTGACGATGAATACCATATCCACCTAATATTAGAGCATAATGACGTATATAGAACTTAAGACCACGATTCTCTTTTTCTTAGAAACTTCGAAGTAAAATATATTATCGTTCAATGTTCGTTTTCTTCTAGCCAATATTCCCCGTTCTTTTCTCAGGACTTGCTCGATCTTAATTCTATAACTAACTTGTTGCGCAGTAATAGTGTCTAGATCTCGTTTTTTAGCTCTTGTTTCTCTATAAAAGTCTCTGTATGGATATCAGGTGGTTTCTGATACTTTTTTATAGTATACAAAAACAGTCGTAAATGAACAATTTTTAAAGTCCATTTACGACCGTTTTTTAGAGACTTATGTCACAGCCTCTAATTTAATCGTTGACCACATGCTCGCAGTTCTTATCTTTATGCACAAGACATTTTGGCTTGATCCCATTGTCTTTGATCACCTGTTGATACCAAGCAAAGGAATCCTTCTTATAACGTTTCATCGTCCCCTTGCCTTCATTATCACGATCAACATAGATCATCCCATAGCGTTTCTTCATCTCACCAGTCGTAAATGAGACTAGATCGATAATGCCCCATGGAGTATATCCCATGAGTTCAACTCCATCATAGTCGACCGCTTTTTGCATCTCTTTGATATGTGCAGTCAAGTAATCGATCCGTGCTTGATCATGGATCGTACCATCGGCTTCAAGTTGATCGACCGCACCAAAGCCATTTTCTACGATGAATAATGGTTTTTGATAACGTTCATAGAGATTATTCAGTGTGTAACGCAATCCAACTGGATCGATCGCCCAACCCCAATCTGAAGATTTGATATATGGATTTTCAACTGCATTTTCCATCCCACCGTTAGTCGTTGTTTCTAAATTATCATTTTTAGCACCAGCTTTAACAGTTGTGGACATATAGTAGCTAAACCCGATATAATCGACCGTTCCTTGCTTTAAGAGCGCCAATTCTTCTGGCGTGATGTCTAAATTATAGCCTTGGCGTTCCCACTCTTTTTTAGCGTAATTTGGATAGTGACCACGCACCTGAACATCAGGGAAGAAGTAGCGTTCATGCATCGCTTCTTGAGCGGCCTGCATATCCATTGGATCACATGAGTAAGGATAGATCGGAACGTGTGAGACCATACAACCGATCTTAAATTCAGGGTCGATCTGCTTGCCAACGATCACAGCCTTAGCACTTGCGACTAGCTCATTATGGGCTGTTTGGAACAACACTTCACGCGCCGATTCATCAGGGGCTAAAGTCACGCCTGAGTTAGTCCACAAAAAGAGTGGGTTATTGGTATCCATTTGATTGTTGATCTCGTTAAAAGTCATCCAGTATTTGACCTTGCCTTTATAGCGTTTAAAGACAGTTTCAGCGAATTTGACGAAATACTCGATCACCTTTTTATTGCGAAAACCACCGTATTCTTTTGCTAGATAAAGTGGCATTTCAAAGTGTGATAAAGTGATCACTGGTTCAATGCCATATTTTAACAATTCATCAAACATATCATCGTAAAATTTGAGACCTGCTTCATTTGGTTCTTCTTCGATCCCTTTTGGATAGATCCGTGTCCAAGCGATCGAGGTCCTAAAACACTTTAAGCCCATTTGTGCAAAAAGTGCGATATCTTCTTTGTAGTGATGATAAAAATCGATCGCTTCGTGGTTAGGATAAAATTCATTTGGCTCGATCTTATCGGTCAATCTACGTGGCACACCATTAGCTCCAGCTGTCAAAACATCGATCACGCTTGGGCCCTTGCCATCTTCATTCCAGCCACCTTCAAATTGATGAGCAGCTACTGCGCCACCCCATAAGAAATCTTTTTGCATATTTTTCCTCCATTAGTTGATCTGTAAGATCGGTTCATTAGTATTGATATTTTTTAGTTCATTTTCTGGTGTTATCATTGCATATGCTGCACTATTCGTCACGATGATCGGCGTGATCGGCGACAAGTCTGCCTGTTTGATCGCAACTAGATCAAATTCCAATAAGACATCGCCTGCCTTAAATCTATCACCTTCAGCCACTTTATAGTTGAAAGGTGCGCCGTTTAATTGAACGGTGTCTAGACCGACATGGATCAACAACTCGATCCCATTATCTGCGGTAAGCCCGATCGCATGTTTGGAGCCAGTCACCATAGCAACTTTACCGTCAAACGGAGCGTAGACCTTATTATCTGTCGGCATGATCGCCACCCCTTGGCCCATCATACCACTTGAAAAGACTTCATCAGGTACTTGGCTCAAAGGCATCACTTCACCTTGTAATGGAGAAGAGATCGCAACATTTTTGAGCACTTCAACTGGGGTTCCGGGTGCATCTTCAACTTGAGCTTTTATTTTTTCATCTTTAGCTGGGGTTTCACCAAAACCAAAGATCAAGTTCAATGCGATCGCGGTTACGATCGCTACCCCTAAGCCGATCACCAGACCGATAAATGACATTGGCATCTTAGGATCGATCGCATTCACACTCGTCAAAATACTTGGTAAGCCGGCATAAGCAAAATAGTATGGTTCAAAGAAACTTGCCACGACAGCACCAACACCACCAGCTACACAGCCATAGATGAAAGGTCGTTTAAAACGTAGCGTAACACCATAGATCGCTGGTTCTGTGATCCCAAAAAGACCAGTGATCACAGCTGAAAGTGAAACATTTTTGAGTTCTTTACTGTTAGCTTTCAAAAAGACGCCTAATGTAGCAGCTACTTGCGCTGTCACAGCGATCGTTTGGAAAGCTTGGAAGCTATCACGACCATACATGTCAAAGTTGGCCATAATAACTGGCGTGATCCCCCAGTGGACCCCAAAGATAACAAAGACTTGCCAAAAGCCACCGATGATCAAAGCAGCTAACGGTGGTGCAACTTGGACCAGCCAGTTGTAACCATTAGCGATCCCAGCAGCCACAACAGATGAAGCTGGTCCTAAAACTAATAAGGTCAACGGTACCATCAAAACTAAACAGATCAACGGCGTAAAGAGTTGCTTGACCACACCTGGCAAACGTTTTTCTACAAAGCGCTCAACGTATGATAAGATCCAAACCAAGATAAGTGGCGGTAAAACCGAGGATGTATAAGTCGTTTGGGATAAGGGTAAGCCAAACAGATCGATCGCTTTACCGCTAGCTACTTGTTGCGTCAACTCAGCTAAAGTCGGTGAGACTAACGCTGCACAACATGCAATTGCAATATAGGTGTTGGTCTTAAAATGTTTCGATGCTGTGATCGCTATCAAAATTGGCAAAAACGTAAATGGTGCCCATGAGATCATATCAAAGATCTTATACGTGCCCGTGGCTTCAAAAGTTGGGAAAGCTAATTTACTTAAGATCAAGAGCCCTTGTAATAGACCAGCCGCCGCTAAAATATAGATAAAAGGAGCAAAGACGGCTGACATCGTTGCGATCACACGACTCATGATGCTCTTTTTTTCAGTCTCTAAATTATTGCTCTCACTAAGATCAACTAAATTCTTAAATTCATTATAAACCTCAACAACATGCGGACCGATCACGATCTGGAATTGTCCGCCATTTTCAACGACTGTAATGACGCCTGGTAAAGCGCTGATCTTTTCTTTAGCATCAGCTGGTGTTTCTTTTAACACCAAACGTAAGCGCGTTGCACAGTGCCCTGCACTTACGATATTATCGGCGCCAATGATATCAACGATCGTTTGCGCTAATTTTTTATAATCTCTAACTTTTTCAGCCATCTTGTTCACTCCTTTTGTAAACGCTTTAATTTATTGTATATTTATATATTAATTGTGCATTCACAATTTGCCAAGAAAAGGTTTTCAATTTTGTGATATAATTTTTTATAGTGAGGTGAAGGAATTGCTTAAATATCTTGAAATTGCTGATAAAATGGAAGCTTGGATCATTGAAAAAGATCTCTCTCAAGGCGAAAAACTCCCCAAATTAGCTGAACTAATGGAACTTTATGGCGTCAGCAAAAGTACGATCGTTAAAGCTTTAGAACGGCTAGAAAATCGTGGACTGATCTATCAAGTGCAAGGTAGTGGCGTCTTTGTCCGCCGACCCAAACGGGCTGATTACGTCAATTTGATCGATAATAACGGCTTTACTGCTGATCTGCCCACACATAAAATGGCTTCAAAAGTCTTAACGTTACGTAAGATCAAACCACCCAAAAAAGTTCAAGCTGTCTTTGGCCCTGAGCAGACCGAGGTCTATGAAATACGGCGTCTACGCTATATCGATGCTGATGTTTTGTGTCTAGAAGAATCTTATTTTAGAACAGATATCATCATGTATCTCAATGAACAGATCGCGCAAGGTTCGATCTTCAATTATGTACGTGAATTAGGTATCGCGATCGGTTTTTCAGACAAGTACCTAACTGTCAAAAAACTCGATCAAAAAACGGCTGACCTCCTAGGTGTCAAAGCAGGTGATCCTGCACTTACCATCAACGAGATCTATTATCTGACTTCAGGTGAGCCGTTCGATTATTCAACAACGACCTACCATTATGAAAATTCCAAGTTCTTTATCCAAAGTAACGCGTAAAAGCTGGCTAAAGGCTAGCTTTTTTATTTTGGCTAGATCTTGCCCACACTAATAGCCACTAGTAGCTCAAGTTGGATCTACCAGTGGCTATTACTATGTGATAAAGACTGCTAATTTACGCAAAACGTTCGGCTAGAGTCTTGAATTTTTGACGTGAGATCGGACATTTCAGTTAACAAAAGTCGCAGTAGCGTTCAACTTATCTAACATATAGACATTTCCCGGGTTAAGGAGATAACTCTGATGACTGCGCCAGAGACGAGGATTTTCTTTTTCTAAAATACGCAAATTCTTAGGGACTTGAAGCGGTCGTTTATCCATGAGCCACAAAACAGCAGCATGTGTATTAGAGCAATGTGACTCTACATAACAGATCTGTTCAAGCTCGACTTTGATGACTTTCCCCCTGCTTTTAATGACGCCTAGCCGGAAATCCCGTGACTTTAGTCATGGGATGGATAGGCCACTATTGAGCCCCTTTATGGGG
>ERZ808040.2180-NODE-2180-length-11487-cov-3.665995_pt1 | contig 11487 bp, 10 predicted proteins | sample MGYA00380191_ERZ808040 | MGnify/ENA primary metagenome ERZ808040 (study PRJEB31490, sample SAMN06133395) | mouse gut metagenome | isolation source: J6 | host: mice | place: China: Chengdu | collected 2015-05 ... | reverse complement strand
TTCAGTAACTTCATCGACTGGAGCACCAAAACGTCTAAACATTTCAGCTAACTCTTCATCAACTTGTTCCGGAGAAGTTTTAAATAATTCATACATTTCCATAATGTACCCAAGGTTAGGACCCGAAAAAGCTTCATAAGGTGAACGTTGGGCACCTAAGTGATTTGACATGTACAATGACCTCCACATTTGCCATTTAGCATTTCGTCTTTTTTTAATTTCCTTGTTAATTTTACCATGCGAAGCCTAGAACTTAAAGAGGTTCGCACTAAGTTTGTTGAAAAATCCTTAGAATGATTTTTTTATTGTATTCGACAATATTATATCAGTTTTTTTCTTTAAAACAATGCAAGGAGACTAGTTTCTCGAAATAAATTACTGAATTATCAATATCATCGGAATCAATCAAGAATTGGATTTAATCAACGGAATGCGATTAGCCCATTTTTCCTAGTACCTAATCGCATCCGTGTCATTTTTGATACTGCAAAATGAGTTTCGCCATTTCTTCAGCTGTTTTTGGACGTTCATTTTGTTCGATATTCGCTAACAATGTATCTTTGTCTTGTTGTAATTGGTCTAGCACAATTGACAATTTCGTTTCATGTAATTGTTCTTCTTCAATTACATTTGCTAACCCTAATGATTTAAAGAAATTCGCATTTAAAATTTGATCGCCTCGGCTATTTTCTCTTGATAGTGGGACAAGTAACATCGGCTTTTTCAATGCAACAAGTTCAAAGATTGCATTTGATCCTGCCCTTGACACTGCATAATCTGTCATTGCCAGTAGATGCGAAAGTTCTATCGTCACATATTCATATTGCTGATAACCAGGAACGCCTGCCAATGAAGCATCAGCATTCCCTTTTCCGCATAAATGAATAATATCGAATGTTTGTGTGAGCGTTTGGATTTCATTACGAACAGCATCATTCAATATTTTCGCACCTTGACTACCACCAGTTACAAGTAAAACAGGTTTTTCTCCCTTAAAGCCCGTGATATGACGCCCTTCTTCTACTATACCCTCAAATAACTCTGGTCTAACTACAGCACCTGAACATGTCGATTTATCTTTAGGTAAATAATTTAAGGTTTGTTCAAATACCGTAAACACATGCGTTGCAAAAGGCACGGCTAATTTGTTCGCAAGTCCTGGTGTAACGTCCGATTCATGAATGACAACAGGTACTTTTGTTAGTTGACCAGCGAATCCGACTGGTACAGAAACAAAACCACCTTTAGAAAAAATGAGCTCGGGTTTGATTTTCCGAATCACTTTAATTGCTTGTAACAAACCAACACCGACGCGAAATGGATCTGTAAAATTCTTCATTGAAAAATAGCGTCTTAATTTTCCGCTTTGAATAGGATGATATGTGATATGTGGAAATCGATTCCCAATAATTTCTTTTTCAATACCGTCTGTTGAACCGATGTAGTGTACTTCGTAACCACGCGCTTCAAAAATTGGAATGAGCGCTTCGTTGACAGACACATGCCCTGCCGTTCCACCACCTGTAAGTAATAAAACCGGTTTTCTCACGGTAAACACCTCTTTTTACAATTTATGTTCATGTTGCTAACACCACCCTTTAGTATATCAAAGAATTCATGATAAACTAGCAATAATGTAATTTATGTATAAAGGAGAAGAATAATGGATATTTCAGCAAATAATAAGGCTAAAAATATGATAAAAGTCATTGTCCCGATTTTAATTACACAAGTGTCTATGTATCTTATTACATTTTTCGATATTTTAATGACAGGGAGGTATGATACACAACATTTAGGTGGCGTCACAATCGGATCATCATTTTGGGTACCGATTTATACGGGTCTAGCAGGAATTTTATTAGCTTTAACGCCCATTATCGCTCAGCAATTTGGGGCGAATGACAAAAAGCACATTCGCCCTTTTATTCAACAAGGGTTATATCTATCGATTTTATTGGCTGCGATTGTCTTTACGCTTATTTCTATGGTTGTTGATCCGATTTTATTTTCAATGCCTTTGGAACAGCAAGTACAGTCGGTTGCTTCGAATTATTTAATCGGTATGAGTTATGGATTAGTCCCCCTTTTTGGGTTTGCTGTATTACGCTCATTTTTTGATGGGTTAGGTGAAACACGTGTATCGATGGCCATTATTTTATTATCAGCCCCGATCAATATTTTCATGAATTATTTATTCATTTACGGAAAGTTCGGTTTTCCTGAGCTTGGAGGTGTCGGAGCTGGTTATGCTTCTGCCATCACTTATTGGCTCGTGTTTTTCATTGCTTGTGCAACCGCAACGAAATTTGGTCCATTTACTGCTTTTGAATTATTTAAAGGATGGACAAAAGTCAACTTTCAAAAGTGGAAAGAAATTCTCACAATTGGTTTACCAATGGGCTTTTCAATTTTTGTGGAAATTAGCATTTTTTCCATTGTCACTTTATTAATGGCAAATTACACAACTGAAACCATCTCAGCTCATCAAATTGCTTTGAATTTCACTTCACTTTTATATATGTTGCCACTAAGTATGTCGATAGGCGTCACGATTTTAGTCGGACAGGAAGTTGGCGCTAAAAGATTCAAAGAAGCAAAACAATATGGTTACTTCAGCATAATTGCAACCATTTGCTTTAGTTTTATTGCCATCGCAATTCTGTTAGGATTTCGTGAACAAATTGCAAGTTTATATTCAACAGACGAACAAATTATTACATTGGCAACGAGTTTTTTTATATATGCAGCATTTTTTCAATTATCAGATGCCATTCAAGCGCCGGTTCAAGGAATTTTACGTGGCTATAAAGATGTGAATATAACCTTTATCATGGCAATCATTTCATATTGGGTCATTGGATTACCGGTCGGTTATATGATGGCAAACTACACACAATTCGGTCCGTACGGCTATTGGATTGGTTTAATTGCTGGTTTAACAGTCGGTGCCATTTCTCTAACGATTCGGCTCGTATCAATCCAGCGTCAAGCAGAAAATACACAATAATCTAATGAAGCTATGTGCAAAAGTGTTCGAGAACTTTTACACATAGCCTTTTTATCCTAATATACCTGTTCGTACAATGTCGACACTTACTTTCAGTTCAATATCTAATGTCGAAAATGTATCCTGCCACTCTCCTCGCTTCCACAAGTCTTGATGAAATGCACGGACAGTCTTCCCATAACCGATTGCATCGCTTTTTGCTTCCTGCAATGTATCCATCATGTCATAAAGATCTTCTGTAATTTTTTCCGCCAAAAATTGATCTAACTGCTTCACAAATTTCTTATCGCTTAAATGATCATGTGGAAACTCTTCAACAGCAACTTTCAGATCAATTGTATGATGAATCTTTCCATCTTTAATTTCTCGGTGTTCTTTTTTGGAAACAAATTCAGCAACTAAAGGGTACACTTGTTCATCTTTTTCCCATTCATACTCAAATTGTAAATATTTCACATTTGCATTTTCATTTAATAAATTCATTAATTTTGTCTGCGTAATATTTAAACGATGCCCTGTAAATTGATGTTTTGAGAACAGACCAGCACCTGTAATTTCTGGAGTATTCGTTTCTTCTGATATAGCCATCATTGGTAGTGCCAAATCTTGTCCTTGTTCAAAATAAATACGGATAGCATTTTGAAAGTTTAAATCGGGTGCTTTGGAAAATTTAATCGTTGTTTCCAATAACCCTTTATAAAAATCAGCTGGATCTGCTGGCAATTCATTTTCTTCTTTAAAATAATCTTTCATCTCCCCTGTTGTTAACACCATATGTCCATTTAAACGATTTCTCGGGGTTCGATAAATGGAGTCAATATAATGATATATATCTTCTTTTGCCGTATTCTCATCAATTAAAAACATTTCAACCTGAGATATATCTAACATCTCACTCGAATGTAAAAATGCATCATTTCTTGCCGTTCGAACTGAAATCCCTTTCCCGGTCGTTACATGATATTCCATAGATTCCTCATCAAATACCGGAAATGAAAAATACATTGTGATGTCATTGTTTACACCCTCAATCCCCATCACAGGCACAATCGTAATGTCTTTATATAATACCTCATCCCAACAACCACTTAATAGAGGAATAATCATGCATAGCATTAACAGCTTTTTCATTGTTGCATTCTCCTATTTTTTAAAATAACGATAAACGGTAAAATATAAGCGAAAAAAAGATGGGTATACAGTAATGATACATGTAAATTTTCTACACCATTTTTCGTTAATCCGAACAATGGCAATAAAAAAAGCAATGCGTGAAAAGCGAGATTTAATTTTTTTGGACTCACTTGAAAATGTTGTCTGATTGTAAACAAAGCAGTGAATGAAAAAAGCGTAATTGTTATAACACTCCATACCATCCATATATAGATGAAAAACAAATCTAATCGCTCAACAAAAGTCACTTGTTGGGATTTTAAAATATACATAATCGGTTCTGTAATCGCTTCAAACTTGTCTAAAGGAAAGAACAGTAATGTTATCATAATAGTGAATAAAAAAAATGATGTCCAAATTAAATGATAAATAAAAATTGGTAGACCTTTCATTGATTCATCTTGCCTTATATACCTTCGAAATATTAAATAAAGTTCGATACCTATAAATGGATATTGCACTTTTAAAAGCGATTGGGCGACTGCTTCTTTAGTCATCGTTCCAATCGGAAATAAATATGTCCATTCAAAATCGTTATAAGCCATTGACAAAAAGAGGATAAACAAAGCGATTAACGGGATTAAGAAAACACCCAAATTAATAGCGACTTCATCTCGGCAAAAGTTACAATAAAGCGAAATAGATATCATCAGTAAAACTACGATAAATTGAGGTGTTTTAGGAAATGCCCATTCCGCTAGCGTATAGTCGACATACGAAACGGATGTCACACCAACAAATAACCAATATAGCGCATATAATACACTCATCGTTTTCGTTAATTGAAAAGATGGATAATAACGCTCAAATAAAAGTAAGATACCTAAATGAAACAAACTAATGACGATAAAAAAAAGCCAAGCATCTCTACCCGCTGCCATAATAAATGGGCGTTGAAATAAAATAAAGACCGATCCAGTTTGAGCAACGAACATAAATAACATAAATTGAACGCGTGTAAAGGAAATGTTCATATCCATCATTCCTTTATAGATGATTGTTTTCTAGACGTTTTTCTAACAGGATGTGCTTTAAAAAATGGCGTTCTAAAAAAGATGCTTTTCAAAAGGCTTGGCTTAAACGGAACAAGTGGCGTCAAATAAGGTTGCTTTAATGATGATAAGTTGGCAATGTGAATGAACAATAATAGTGAGGCAATCGCCATCCCAAAAAAGCCAAATAATGAGGCAAATAACATAAATGGAAACCTGAGCACACGTATCGTCGTATTCATCTCAACAGACGGGACAACAAAACTAGAAATCGCTGTCATCGCAACGACAATCACCATTAAGTTTGACACTAAACCTGCACGTACAATGGCATCTCCAATAACAAGCCCTCCTACGATACCAATTGTCTGACCAATCGGTGTAGGTAAACGAATACTTGCTTCTCGAATTAATTCTATAAATAATTCCAATATGACCGCTTCAATAATCGGTCGATAAGGAATATTGTGAATGGCCATTTTAACACTTCGACTTAATTCAATCGGTAATATTTCTGAATGAAATCCAATGACGGATATATACATCCCCGGTAAAAATAATGCAATTGCAAAACTTAATAACCTTACTAAGCGATAAAAGGACCCAATGACAACACGACCATTAAAATCATCGGGCGATTGATAAAACGAAAAAAAATTTACAGGTGTAATTAAACAAGTCGGAGCATGGTCCGTAAAAATCGCGATGCGTCCTTCTAATAAGTTTGCCACTACACGATCCGGTCTTTCGGTATTTAATAATTGAGGAAAAGGTGACCAAACATTGTCCTCAATATAATCTTCTAACTGTCCCGCACTCGTAATTACTTCAGCTTTTGCAGTTTCTAAACGATGTTCTAATTGTTCTAGCAATTGGTTATCTGTTGTATGCGCAAGATACACATAGCTGATTTTCGTCTTTGTTTTCGTACCAATGGTCACACTTTTAACGACTAACTCCGGAATTTCCAGTCGCTTTCGGATTAACCCAATATTTGTGCTTATACTTTCAACGAACCCTTCATGCGCACCTCGAATAACATGCTCATTATCAGGTTCTTCCGGTGAACGTACCGGGAATGAAGGCAAATCTAATAAAAGCATTTCATTGGTCTCTGGAAAGACCACAGCAGCATTCCCCGCACAAACTTTCTCTTGTAGTTCCTGTAAAGAAAATCCTGTGAGCGTCGAAACAGCACTCTCTCCCCACAGTGCATTTCCCTTTTCTTGCTCACGCTTTAACAGTTCCAGTTGCTCATGTACGGTATGTTGTTCCATTAATACACCAAAATAACAAATAACCGCAGGCTTTCCTGCCCAATCACTCACTTCAACGATTAAATCTGTCGTATGATAAAATTGTTCTTTTATATACCAAGCTAATTTTTCAATAGACACACTCATTGCTTTGCCTCCTATGTCATATATAGTGTGGCATGTTAGCAATTTTTTTAAACATAAAATGCGAGAAATGATAGGATAGAACACAAAAAAGCTAAGACAGAAAAGGTGGTAAATTGCTGTTCTACCTTTTTGTCTTAGCTTATCATTTATCGTTTTTCAATAAATTGTTGTGTCCATACATAACTAGATTGAGCGTATCCAATCCCAATATGCGTAAAGTTTGGTGTTAAAATATTTTGTCGATGTCCTGGTGAGTCCATCCATGCTTGAACGACTTCTTTGGCACTGCGTTGACCTTTGGCAATATTTTCTGCTGCTGCACGATACGTCACACCATATTGCTTCATTTGATCAAACGGAGAACCATACGTTGGACTTGTATGTGAAAAATAATGATTTTTCGCCATATCTAATGATTTTGCACGTGCTGAGGCCATTAATTGGTCATCTAGCTGAAGTGGTTTTAATCCAGCTTTCGCACGCTCTTCATTTGTTAATGCCAACACTTGTTGCTCTATATCAGAAGCTGCTACTTCTTCCGGCTGTGATGTTGAAGGCTGTTCAACTTCTACAGTTGGTTTTTGATTCGTTTCAGCTTGTTGATGATTTGGTCGTTTATTATAGTGATGACGTTTGTTCCATTTTTTCTGAACGGACTGATTCGTGCTGACATTTGTTGATTGCTTAACATCATTCGTTGCCCCTTCATCTGTTGCCGTCATCGATGCCTCACTCTCATTCATCGGTAATAGGAGTGCGACAGCTAATACGATCATAGAAATGATTTTTTGCATTGTTCTTGCCTCCTTTCAACAACTATCTTACTTGATAAATTAACCGTTGGAAGTGGCAAGCTTTTCCATCGTTACCAATCACCTAATTCTTTTGATGACTGAACGATTTCATTGTCCTTACATTACATAAATCTGGTAATGAAAACATTTTTTTCAATGAATTGCTTATTGACAATTTAAGATTCAAATTGTAGGTTAGCAATATTCTCTCCAATGATAACAATTTTCGGATCCATTTTAATTTGTTCTGGCATCCAATGGACCATACCGTATGCGTACTGGAATAAATAAGGAATTTCTGTTCCTTTTACCGGTACAAATCCTTTCATTCGATACACAGTTGACGGTAAACTTTGTATCCATTCTTCAAATGCTTCAATGTCAACAGGTTTCGTGAATGTCATCACTTTTGTATCTAATGGCAAATGTCTTGCGTGTATAATCTGCTCCTCAGATTGTGTTTTTGGTCTATTCAGCACCTTCTCAACTAGATTTAAACCAGCTTTCCCATTCGTTGTTTGAATGACCATTGCATTCTCGTTAAATTGACTTATTTCATATGTCACGTTCGCTAATTGCTCTTCTGACAGTAAATCTGATTTATTTGCTAATAATAAATGTGCATGTTTAATTTGTTCTGTAAATAAGGCATGAATCCGAGGGCTTAGTGTCGAGCGATTGAGCCAAAGCATACTATCAACAATCGTAATGATTCCCTTTACTTGTAAGTCATTCGCAAATAAAGGAGAGTAAACAGCATCTAATGCTTCGACAGGATGTGCAGCGCCAGTTGTTTCGATGATAATGACATCCACATCTGGATTTTCCACGAGTAAACTTTGTAATTGTGCTTCTGTTTTTTCTGCACCACTACAACAAATGCAGCCATCTAGCACTTCTTTCAATGGTACATCTTCTTTTACTGTGTTTGAATCAATTGGTAACGCGCCAAATTCATTCATAAATACAGCAGGCTTTTTATATTGTTCTTTCAATTGTTTTACTAGATGAAGTAGTGCTGATGTTTTTCCACTACCTAAAAATCCACTTAATAAATATACATCAATCATTCCAAACACTCCTTTTCCATAATCGCTAAAAGCGTTCTACCAATAGGCGGCAGAACGCTTTTATCATGCATTTACTATTTAGTATGTTTCTTTTTGGAAGATTTTAATTCTTTTTTAATGACTTGTTTCGCTTTTTTCAATTGCGGGTCATCTTTTTGAATTTTATCACGTAATTTGTCCATTAATAGAAGCGTTGTTTCTTCAGATAATACACCTGTGACTGTTAATTCTTCATCAGCCTGCAATTTCATTACAGCAGCTTTCATCTCTGCATCATATAATCCATCCATTTTACCTGGGTCATAGCCGATTGCTTTTAACATTTCTTCAGCAACTTCCACTGATTTTGAAACAAGGCCTTCTTCCATCTTTTCTGATGGGTCTAAAAAAGGTAATGTTGCATATTTAGGATAATCGACTTTATAATCTGGTTTTATCCCTTTTTCATGGATCCAATTGCCATCCGGCGTTAACCATTTAGCAGTCGTTAACTTTAAGTTCGAACCATCTTTTAAATCTTTCGGTGTTTGAACGGTACCTTTTCCAAAAGTGGTTAAGCCGACTAGTGGAATTCCTGAAGATTCACTTAATGCACCGGCAAATATTTCTGAAGCAGATGCACTTCCATCATCAATGAGTACAGTGACAGGTATATCAATTTTTTCAGAATCTGACGATTGGAAAATTTGTGGCTTCTCATTACGCGCTTCATACTGTAATAAGTTTTTTCCATCCTCAACGAATAGTTCTGAGATTTCAATAGCCGATTGTAATAATCCACCAGGATTTTGTCTAACATCCATTACAAGACCTTTCAGTCCATCTTTTTCCATCTCATGAATTGCATCCATTAGCTCTTTGTACGTACCTTCTGAAAAACTCGTAATATGAATATGACCGATGCCGTTTTTATCCATTTCGGCATAAACCGTTTCAATTGGAATGACATCTCTCACTAATTCAACTTCCATTGGTTCATCTAAACCTTCGCGATTAATCGTTAATGTGACTTTTGTTCCCTTTTCTCCGCGAATTAATAAGACAGCTTCACTTGATGACATGCCTTGGAGACTTTCTCCGTCTACGGCAGTTATTAAATCATTTGGGAGTAGACCAGCTTTTTCAGCAGGCGAGTTTTTAATCGGTGACACTACGGCAATATACCCGCTTCTCTCTTGAATTTCTGCCCCAATGCCTTCAAAACTTGAAGAAATACTTTCATTTAGTTGTGCAGCTTCTTTTTCGTCTAAATAATCAGAGTAAGGATCACCTAACGCATCAACCATTCCATTAATCGCACCGTTGACGACTTCTTCATCTTCAATTTCTTTGAAGTAATTCGCTTTCATCTCATCATATGCATCGAATAATTTTTGAAATTCAGCTCGAACATTTTGTTGCGGTTTCACAACTTCTACAACTTTTTCTTCCCCTGTTGTTAATACGAAAAACGTAATCGTTGCAGTTAATAAAATTAAACTTGCGATGAGCATAACAAATGAAAAGGGTTTTATTTGAATGAACCGTTTGGCAGGCAGTTCGTTATCATCGACAGTTTCAAGCTTGTCTCTTTCATTTTCGTCCATTATATCCCGCCTTTACGTAAAATTTAACGTCTATTTTTGAATCGCAGCATCTAACGCGACTTCAATCATATCGTTAAATGTTAATTGGCGCTCCTCAGCAGATGTTACTTCGCCTGTTAAAATATGGTCACTCACCGTTAAAATCGATAATGCTTGACGGCCATATTTTGCAGCTAATGTATACAGTGCAGAAGTTTCCATTTCAACAGCTAATACACCATATTGTGCAAGTTGCTCATGATTTGAAAATTCATTGTAAAATAGGTCTTCAGTAAAGACATTCCCAACACGTAAGTTTAGTCCTTTATCTTTACCAGTCTGATAAGCTTTTGATAATAAATCAAAATTTGCAATCGGTGCATAATTGATTTTATCAAAAACGATTTGGTTCATTGTTGAATTCGTTGTAGCACCTTGCGCAATAATGACATCACGTAATTGAACATCTTTTTGAATTGCGCCACAAGTTCCAACACGAATCAACTTTTGAACGCCGTATTCTTCCATTAATTCATTAATATAAATCGAGATTGATGGCACACCCATTCCTGTTCCCTGTACCGAAATTCGCTCTCCCTTATATGTTCCCGTATAGCCAAACATATTACGAACATCATTATATTGCACAACATCTTCTAAAAATGTTTCTGCAATATACTTTGCACGTAGTGGATCTCCTGGTAATAAAATTGTTTCTGCGATTTCGCCTTTTTTGGCATTAATATGTATACTCATATTAAATTCCTCACTTTCAATTATTCACGTATTATCATACATATAACAAGCTATGATTGCAATAATGAACCATTTTTCAATTATATATTCTCTTCATATAATGCATATAACTCATCAAATACAATCGATTTCATATCGTCATTTCCTAATTCTTCAACGTACCGGGATAATGTATCGTACGCTGTTTCTTGCTTTGGAAAACTCAAATCTCGGAACATTTCTTCCGCAAAGACTGACTTTTCATCTTCTTTGGAACCACCTCTAAAACTTAATACGTATTGGTAAAAAGATTTTCTCATACTCATCAGTCCTCAAATATTTTACGATATTGACCGTAACCTTCTTTTTCTAAATCATCTACCGGTATAAACTTTAACGCTGCGGAGTTAATGCAATAGCGTAAACCTTCTGGACCTGGACCATCAGGAAAGACATGTCCCAAATGAGCGTCCGCAGATTTGCTTCGTACTTCAACTCGCCTCATGCCATATGAATCATCAAAATGCTCTGAAACCTCTTCTTGTTCAATCGGCTTTGTAAAGCTTGGCCACCCACAACCAGCATCATATTTATCTTTAGAACTAAATAATGGTTTTCCTGATATGATATCCACATAAATACCTTCTTCATAATGGGCATCATACTCATTTTTAAAAGGTGGCTCAGTCCCGTTTTCCTGCGTAACATAATACTGCATATCCGTTAGTTTTTCTTTTAATGAATC
>ERZ808040.2174-NODE-2174-length-11516-cov-4.150450_pt1 | contig 11516 bp, 11 predicted proteins | sample MGYA00380191_ERZ808040 | MGnify/ENA primary metagenome ERZ808040 (study PRJEB31490, sample SAMN06133395) | mouse gut metagenome | isolation source: J6 | host: mice | place: China: Chengdu | collected 2015-05 ... | reverse complement strand
GACAGAGTGGGCGGGAATCGCCAACAAAGAAAATCGGGAGATGATGCCCGGATTTTCCCAGGACGGAAATATCTATCAGTATATCCAGCGCCTTACAGAGCTGCGGAAGGACTATGCCTGCCTGAGGTCCGGCACACAGAGAGAAATGTGGGTAGAAGACAAGGTATATGCATATTCAAGACGGGATGATGCCACAGGACAGGAGATCATAACGGTGATCAATAACGATGTACAGAATCTGACGAGGACAATTCCGCTTCGTGCGGAAAGCTCTTTAAGTGTCGGGACGGCTCTAACAAACCTGCTGAATACTTCCGATACGGCATCTGTTGCCGCAGGCGGTGTGACAGGGAAGCAGATCACCTTGACAATGCCGGCAAAAACAGCGTATGTATTTACAAGCGATGCGTCGGAGACCTATGCGGAGCCGGAGAAAACCGTAACTACGATCAGGGTGCATTATGACGTCGGGTTAGGAAATACCATGTACTTGCGCGGGGCACAGTATCCGCTGAATTGGGATTCCGGAAGGCAGATGTTAAATATCGCATCGGACGTCTGGATCTATGAGATTGAACGTTATGATAAGGGAGAGACATTTGAGTTTAAGCCGTTGATCAATGATACGAGATGGTCTTCCGGAGATAACTTTACCGGGGTAGGAGGAGATACAATCGATATTTATCCTACGTTTTGAGGCGGATAAAAACATTCCTGCCTGTGCAGATGACGATCAAATGACAATTGCGCATAAGGGGATTTTGAATGGAAATAGATGAATTTAGATTAGGGATTCCTCTGTTATATTGAGGGTTGGATGTATAGGCGGGAAGGTTTTTATTTATGGAGGGCTGTCGATTGACGGCCCCTTTACTATGGCTAAACCATTGGAGAGGTAGAAGCTATTATAAACAAGAGGGAGCCTGTGCTGGCATAACCACAGAAACATAAATAACACAAGCAGTATAGCAGTGAAGTTGCTTTAGCAGCTATTTTATCTCTATGATTTTCTTCCCATCCGTATAGACAAAGGAGCTTGCAAGGCGGCTGACAGACAGCCATCAGCTTGTAAGTGTGCGACTATGTGATGGAGGAGCTGCGGCTTGTGACAGACCGGAAGTTCCCGGCAAAAAGATAATTTCTTGACCGTTTCTTTCTGGAACTTCCTTTTGAACTGGTCTACACTCCGAAAGTACTGGACTTGAAGGAATTCCCCAAAATGCGTGATACAAAGGACTCTCCGATACTGGCAACGGCGATTATGGAGGTCATTGTCGTATTGGTGACGGGCGATAAAAATTTTCTGGTTCTGGACGTGGATATACCGGAGATTATGATAATGGCAGAATTTTTGGAATGATATTAAGAGCATGAAAGCAGAAAGTGTACAGAAAAAAATGCGCTGTCTGCTTTTTTGATAGAGAAGCTTTTTTTCCAAATGGGTCTGTTGAGACTAAAGATAAAGAATCTAAGCAATATATAAAAACGGCATTATTTAGAGAAATAAAAGAGGAGTTTGCTGATCGGATAAAAGTAAAAAGAATGATAGATTTAGGACAATTAAAAGTTGATGAAATAAATGTGGTGTTTTATATATTTTGTATTATAGAATGGGAAGGAGATTTTCCGAAATATATAATAGAAACAGGTGAATTAGATAGTCGAATAGAAATGTTTACTTTAGAAAATGCAAGAAAAGTAGTTAAGTATAAAAGTGCACATGAAATTCTTGATCGAATTGATAATATCGTCAATGGTATACAATAGATTTAGAATAAAAATTAAATTAAAAGTATGAATGCTTCTAGCGGTTTGTGACGTAGAAAAGGGTATAAAAAACAAACCTTCCGAAATTCTGTTTTTTACAGACAGACTTGGAAGATCACAGAAAATATAGTATAATCAGTTACAGCAATCTATTTTCAAGCTGTAGCTGCCGCAGGCTGAGTGGACGACTGGCTTTTCGTCTGTGGGGACTTGGGAGGTCTCCCCCGCCTTTTTGCAGGTTTTTGTTCTGTGGGCGTTGCCTCGGTCTTGGATTTAGGTTGCTTTTTCTGTCGGCTTTTTTTCGGTTTGCCGATGTTAGTTCCCTCCCCAGCCTGGCCCGCCTGTGAACACTGCGTCTCAACCGTGCGGATTGTTTCCGGATCGACTCCATGCTCCCCGAGGAATTCGATGATATTTGTAAGATTCAGCTCCTTTTGAGATTGTTTGCGTGTTACAACCTGTTCATAGTCAATAGGCTCGAAGTCTTTGTCATCCCTTATCATATGGTAGATTGCCACAAGCATTTTCCTTGCGATGGCAATAATGGCCTTTTTATGGCCCCGGCGTTTTTTGATCGTCAAATATTTATAATAGAAATAGGGATGCTTCTTAGTGCTTTTGATGGCGGCGAGCGCACATTGCACCATGAGTGGCTTTAGATAATGACCGCCCTTTCCGATTTTGGTGGTTTTCTTCTTCCCCGCACTGGAATTATTTGCGGGGGAAAGACCCGCCCAGGAAGCAATGGAATCGCTGTCCCGCCATACGGACATGTCAGCCCCAATCTCACCAAGGATGTAGAGGGCGGATTCCTCGGATATTCCGACCATGGTGACCAGGTGGAGGATGACCTTGCTGTATTTCAAACGGTAATAGGAAAGCTTCTCATCGATCATGTCGATACATTTATTCAGATCATCCATATGTGTTTGGATGACCTCAAGTTTGTCCCGCTGGGCACCAATGAATTCATAACCATGGATGCTCTCAAGGATTTCTTCCGGGGAAGCCTTGACGCCGCGCCGTACAAAACTGAGGATTTTTTCATCGCTCACCTTATCCGGGTCTGTTTGAATCAGGTATGACATAATGTCTCTGGCCGATTTACCGAATGGGTCTGTAAAGACAGAGTCAAGGCGCACTTTCGAGATGGTCATGGAATTCTGGAACCGGTTTTTTTCAGAAGTCCGGATATATGTGAGCTTTAACCGGTAACGGCATAATTCACGCAGATCCCGGATGTCCGCCGGCGGGATAAAAGAAGCAGCGACCAGATCCATGCGGAAGAGATTTGCGATGTGGATTGCGTCACGGAAATCCGTCTTTTTGCCCTTGGCCTGCTTCACATACTTTGGGTGGGTCAGGATGGGCTTTATCCCATTCTGCTCCAGGATGTCGTAGACAGGGATCCAGTATTTCCCGGTTGACTCCATGCAGACATCCTGAACGCCATAAGAAGCGAACCATTCCGCCATCAGGCGGATATCGCTGTTCGAAGAGGTGAACTGTCTGACATAAAAGACAGCGTTCAAGGACTCCTTGTCTGTGACGCATGCAGCCGCCATCAGGATAGATTTGTGCACATCGACTGACCCGCAGACTGGGCGCTTGATGTCATTCGATGGTGATGTGACGACGCGCGTTCCATCATCAAGGGTTACGTTCTTCAGGCCATCTGAGGTGTAACGCCCCTCATCGCATGCCCGGAGTTTTGAGTGTTTATTAGAAGATGCCATAATACATACCTCCATTCGTGTTTGGGAGCAGAGCTGAAGGCGGTATCGGCATTGACTGCCATCCCTGCGTGAAACCATGCATATATGCTGGTTAAATTCATAAGTATCCGGGCTTGAAAGCGCCAATCGTTTGTGCAAAAGGGATAGCTGCAACTTATAAATATTCGGCTTCTGGGACTCCAGACGTTATGACGTGCTCTGTAGTATACCGATACCAGAATTAGTATAAAACAATAAAGGGAGAAACAGAAGCCCCCAAAAGAAGATATTTGTGTGACCGGCATTCATTATCGTTTGTGCCGGAGCGCATACCAAAGAAAATCTAGGAGGAAAGCCGGGCTGCGATCCGGCATAATCACAAATATGAAATTTCTGAACATTGTATATTGTAGCATACATGCGTAAATATACAATGTTTATTTTAATGGAAAATTTATATACATTGAACCCTCCCCCTGCGGGGCAAAATCAAAAAGTATGCCAAAATCAAAAGGTTCGAGGCAAAATCAGATTGTATCAAAGACAGCGAAATGTAAACCGCTTATTTGATACAAAAGGTATGAACAGAATAAAAAGGTATGAACAGAATATCGGGAAAACCGTTGAAAACAAGGAGTTCCAGCACATTGGGGGTTGTCGGAATTCCTTGTTTGGTTTTGGGGCTGCGCCGGGGCAGCATGAGAGCGGCGGTTACGGACGGCCACAGTGGTCGCAAGTCTGACCCCTCTGTGGCTGTTTTGACCCCTGCGGCTAATGGTCTGACCCCTCTGGCTGTGAATGTGACCCCTGTGGTTACGATTTTTGACCCCCTCCCTTTGCAAAGCTTTTTTACGGTAGAAAGTTGTTCCAGTTTGTGCTATTATAAGAGCGAAATGATGAAGTAAATGGAGTGTGAGTTATTTGATAATACAAAACCAGAAGTATGAACAATTGAAAAATGAAATGTGCTCCAGTATTGAATGGCGAGGAGAGAACGATAAATATATCTGTTTTGAAAAAAGCTCGTTTGCCTTTCAAAGGAACCATGTAATATATAGTGTTGAAGTTTCTGCAATAAAAACAGAAAAATGTATAACGATAAAAAGTCAAGTTCCGGTTCAATTTGAAAGCCTTTACTTATATGCGGGAGATGTGCGAAGATATGAGTACCTTTTTGATGGGGCATTTTATGTTACGAACAAATGTCTGGCTGATGGGAATGAAGTCACCGAAGCTGTTAAATCAGTAGAACTTGGATACTTTCAAAGTACTCGATCAAAACATAGAATTCCATTAGAATTGCACGATAAAGAGTATAAGAAGTTTTTTTTGAAATGAATTAAGCTACAAAATGATTTAGGAATAATAAATCAGATGATGTTATTTGCTAATGGCGTTAATGGTCTTACTGCTGATGTGCGTATCTCAATGCTGATAGAATGCTATGAAGCACTTGGCAGAAAATTAGAGAAATTGCACATTTTATTTGTTGCTCCAGAACCAAGTACTTCTCGACAAGTAACTTGTTCAAATTGTGGAGGCTCTCATTCAATTCCAATAAGGGGTAAAAAAACGCTCGCCTGCTATGTAAATGCCCTTATTGAAAAATACGGAAAACCAGTTTTCTCAACAGAGTTCCGTAGGCGTAGGAGTTTGATTGCTCATATGATAAAGACAAGAAATAAAGTGTTTCATGTAAATCCAAAGCAAAAGAAAGTCTTAAAAGGGGGACAATGTGGGTTTTATGCTGTGAAACTTGAGTGGATGTTTCGGTATATAATTTGGATTCTAATGGGGTATGATCAAGCAAAACTTGATGCAGTAATTCTAAAGGAAATAATGAACTTTGAGAGTGATTTTATTGATTTAATTTATTAAATTGCATTTGCTTGCAAAGAGAGTATTATGTCTAAAATACCAGAGTAGTAGTTATTCTTGACTACACTATTATTATGGGAGGTGTATATATATTTGGTTCTTTACAAATATCGAAGTGATTCGAAAAACACGGAAAATATTTTTACAAATAAACAGGTATGGCTTGCTAAACCAGACAATCTAAATGACCCATTTGAATGTTCTTATAACATTCCTCTTGACTTGATACAGGCGCATATTGAAATGGCTTGTAAAGCTCAGATATTTGGGTTTGCTGTTAGTTGTGCGAAGTTAGCTTCAAAAGGAAGAACCCCCTTTGGCATTCCTCAAAATGAAATTGATGAATTTTGGAGGTCATTAAAACCAGTATTTACTATTAAGGAAGATTACCGGTTATTCCGAGAATTTCAAAAGAAGCACGGTGTTTCGATTTCTGACAAAGAAGGCACATTTTATCAATGGAAAAAAGCCGTTAAAGAAGTTGGAATTTTTAGTCTGAGCTCCGAAATAGACAATCAATTGCTTTGGGCGCATTATGCAGACGAATCACGAGGTATTGCTATTGGTTTTTGTGTTACAAGTGATTCTAGACTTTCAAGTTCCGAGCATTGTTTTAAGGTCAAGTATTCAGATGATATTTCAGAGAAGAGAGATATAGGGTTTAATCAACAAGTGGTGTATGACTTAGAGTATGATAATAATCTTCTAAAAAAAATTCGCTTTTCTAATACTGCAAAAATTCCTCTTAGCGATCCATTTTTCCAACAGGTTATTTCTACTAAACCAACAGCGTGGTCGTATGAAAGCGAATGGAGATATGTTGAAGAAACGGCAGGATTATTCTCTTTACCTGCGCCAATTTGTGAAGTGGTGTTTGGGCTTAGGGCAAAACAAGAAACAATTGAAAAATATAAGAAATTAGCAATTGATAGTAATGATAATATTAAATTCTTTCAAATGAAAAAGTCTCCGAGTAAAAACATATTAGAAAAATGTCCAATTCAATAGTGCTTGTGAGTTAAGGTGGAGTAAAAAGTCCACTAAGCCTAGTGGTGGCACAGGCGGCTATTCAGAAATAATGCCATAGGAATTTTGGTACTAACAGGCGAAAGTATTGAAGAATGGCTTAAAATCAAGGGTTTTAAGGCTTGGTGGGGTTCACTGGAATGGTTGGTGAACCCCATTTTTTTGTGTTTTTAGATGCCGCTGATAGGATGGCGATAGGGGAAAAAATCGTACTATCAGGCAAAAGTATACTTTCACGCAAAAGTCGGGGGTTTCCGTGATAGTATAAAACGGAAAGGTAAAAAGGTGTAGGGTGTTGTCGGTTTTGGCTGAAAGGCGTATTAGTTTGACGGAAAAAGCTGTCGGAAAACGGGGTATATGATACAAACACGGAAACCGCCTGTATTAACGGAAACTGACAGGCAGTTTTCGTGATAGTATAAGGGCTTCCGTGTTTGTATATATATGCTTCTGTGCAATCCATAGAAATTTTCCCCTTTCTCCCACATGGGGCGGTGCTTGGTTTACGGTTACATTTTATAATTCAAGGTGCGGCATGCAAATTCCGCACGAACGGCGTAGCCATTCCGCTTCCGGCGGCGTAGCCATTCCACAGTAACGGCGTGCTCATTCCGCTTCAAACGGCGCATTTTCCTTTATACTTTGAGATGGAACAAGAAGATCAGAGTATAAAGGAAGGAGCATGTCATGCAAAGTTACACTACTATTATCGGCGTTGTAGAACTACGCCTACAAAAACAGAGCTACACTACTGTACAAAAGCGTTATTCCGTCGGATCCAGTACAGTGACGCTCATTATGAAACGCTTTAAAGAATCAGGGCTTTCTCTCGATGAGTTAAAGAGGATGGAACCCGCAAAAGTGGAAAAGGTATTTTATCCGCCGGAAAACCTTCGTCATCAGGATATCCCTCTCCCTGATTTTGAAGAAATCCATGACCGCATGATTGCCATGGGGAAACATGCAGATCTGGGATTCTTGTGGTTGGAATACAAGGAACAGCACCCAGATGGATACCAGCAGTCACAGTTTTATCATTTATACCGCCGATTTATGGAAGAGAATTACGGCAGCCGGAACGTCTCCATGCCAGTAGAACGCATCCCAGGACAAAAGATGTATATTGACTGGGTTGGCGATCAGCCAGAACTCCTTGTCGATCCGGAAACAGGGGAAATCCATAAAGTCCATCTTTTTACTACAACCCTCGGGTTTAGCAGCTACATTTATGCGGAGGCTTTTATGGATGAAAAATTGCCGAACTTTATTTCTGGAGTTGTCCATGCACTGAGCTTTTACGATGCGATACCACAATACCTTGTTCCGGATAATTTAAAAACAGCAGTCACCAAACATACAAAGGATGAATTCGTTCTAAATTCTGCTTTTGCTGACCTTGAAGAGTTTTATGATACGATCGTACTGCCGCCGCCTCCAAGAAAACCGAGAGGAAAGGCAACCGTGGAAAACCACGTGAAATTTCTGGAAATACATTTGGTTGAAAAGCTGAAGGAAAGTGTATTTACCAGCCTGTCGATACTCAATGACCGGATTATGGAGCTTGTTTCAGGAATCAATCAGAGAAATTTCAAAAAGAAATCCGACATTCGGTTTACCCGGAAAGATGCATATGCCAAATACGATAAACCGCATATGAAGCCTCTGCCTGGTGCAAATTATACTTTATGTGATTACAAATATTTCCTGCATGTACCAAATAATTACCATCTTGAGTATGATGGGCATTACTACTCCGTACCGTACAGATATCTGAAAGAACCGGCAGTTCTCAAAGCCACCATAAGCGAAGTCAGGATATGCGATAAAAACAATACACTGATCTGCAGGCATACCCGGTCTTATAAAACCTTTCCGCTATATATTACCGAAGAGAACCATATGCCGGCGAATCATCAGTATTACAAGGAGCTAAATTCCAAGGATGGTGCTTACTACAGACGCTGGGCATCTGTATATGGAGAATATATGGAGATTTTGGTTGACCGTATCCTGCGTTCAGCAAAACACGAGGAGCAGGCCTACAACAGCTGTAATGGGATCCTGCACAGCTGCAAAAACATTTCCCATACGATCGTTGAAGAGGCAGCTGAACGCTGTGTAAAGGCAAATGCATGCAAATATACCTATTTCAAGAAAGTACTCAATACACTACGTAATGAAAGATATGGGAAGTGCCAAACTGGACAGCTGCCTGTACATGAGAACATCAGAGGGAGGGATTTTTACAAATGATGCCTCCAAAAGATGCGTTTACAAAAGAAGAGCTGCAAGTTACTTCAAGGCTTCGTCAGATGAAGCTTTCCGGTATGGCAGATGCATTAGAAAACCAACTCAGGGATCCGAATGCGGATCTCGCACCCTTTATCGTATCGTGGAAAAGGAAATTCTTTCTCCAACAGGCTACCGCCCAGCGGCTTTACGGTCGCAAGCCAGGACCAGAAGCTGTCCCAGACAGGGACTTCCAGCTCCAGACGTTTTTCCTTCCGTTCTTCCGCGGACAACGTCTTTAAGGTCCGTTCTATACGGAACAGCTGATTACAATAGCAAAGTCCTACCTCTGCCGGTGTCCTGCTTCCCACCTTTGCTTTCTCCGGATCCGCTGCCTCTTTCAGGATCTCTTCCGGTGAGTTGATATCCAGGAGTTTTACTTTCTTACGGCGGGCTGTCGGAACTGCTTCGAAGAAATGTCTCCGGCAATGGGCAAGACAGCACACCAGGGTCACGTTCTCCACGCGGTTGTACCCGGTATAGCCATCGCATTCCAGCAGGCCACAAAACCCTTCCAGGAAGTGCGTACTTTTCCAGATATTCTCCCAAAATCACTTACCATTTTTCTTCATACTATTTCTGACAATTTCCACTTAAAGTATACTGTTCTACGAAAGGAGGACATTGCATATGTATTCACAAGAGAAGATACAACAAGCGATAGAAACGATTTTATCTGAACTTGGAAAATGGCAGTTATCAGCTTCTACAATCCAGGATTACCGTTTCCATTATCAGGAATTACTCTCTTATATTTCTGAAGCAAATATCACTGAAATCAAAGGGGAAACAATTCTCAACTTTTTGAAAATTCGGTTTGGCATTGAGGTTTCTGATTTTTATGTCAAGGGATTAGATCACCGTTCCAACAGGCGCCTCAGGCCGCTGGCTTTGTTGAACAGCTATATTGAAACAGATTCTTTTAATCCGGCGTGCCGCCAGGAATCCCCACCCTTTGCATGCCCGGATGGCTTCCTGGAATCTTATGAAGGCTTTCTGGAATACCTGATGAACAAAGGGCTGAAGCCGTCTACACTTCGTACAAACCGAAAAACTGTGGAGCGGCTGATTAATATCTCTCCAATGACGGGATTGGGTCAACGGATCTGATCTCAGCAGGGTCTGTGAATGACTTTTTTGCACAATTTGAAGACAACTCCTTAAAGCATAACGGAACAATCCTTTATGAACTTAGGAATTATCTTTCTTACCTTTTCCAAGAAGGTTTTCTGGAAATCAATCTATTAGATACCCTGCCACATTTGCGTGTGCCAAGACACGGGGGTCAGGATTTGTAAAAACGATAGGTTATTCATCGCTTACGGAAAAGATATTGCAGGCAAGGAATGCGCACGGATCACCTGTTGTGAGGAGGAAGATATGTCAGCTATGGATGGGGCGCGTATCCCTATGGAGCGTATGTGTACCCTGAACAAATGGAAGATGGTGGTCGAGGTTCTGATTCCCGGCGTGCTGAATGCAGGTGATATTGACAAGACGGATGACTACAAAAAGGCAGCGGCTCTGGCTGATGCGATTTAGGAGGAAGTATTTTTCCTTTATGAACAGAAGGCGTTTATATCTGCCGTCAATGGCAGGCACTTCCTCCGTGATTTAAAACGGTGGCTCCTGGGGGAGCCAAGGGAGTAATATTCTGGAAAAAGCGGCTACAGGATATGATAGCAGCCGCTCATTTCATTCCAGAAGTTTCAGCGATACTATATGTATCTATTCAGCTGAAGAATTGATATTTTGTTCCCTTTTTGCGTGCAAGGCTGCACGCGCTTCCGGATATTTTTTGTCGAGTGTATAAAACATATTTATGATTCCTACTACGATAAAAATAATTAACGGAATTACCAGATAGTTGACGCGAATGGCGTTGACAGCAGAAGGAAACTGTTCGTCTGCCCCGCCCACATAGCCATTGAAATTTAAAACAGCGGATGCAACCATAGTGATCACCGAGTTTGCAATCTTTACTGCAAAAGCGATTACTGACATCAGGATTCCTTGGGATCGAAAACCATGTTTAAACTCGCCATAATCTACCGCTTCTGCGGCCATTACGTAGATAATACCACTGATTATTGCAGAACCTAAAGAAATGGCTGCATTAAAGAACATCAGCAGAATAAAATTTTTGCCGGCAAAAAGAGAACATATACAACCTAGTGCACTGATAAAGCAGCTGGCTACAATCAGATTTTTTTTGCTGAATTTTCCAGCAAGCAACGGGCATACTATGGCAACTGGAAGGCCAAGTACGTTCATGATTGACATTAAAGGGGCGGCATATGCCTGATTTTCCAGATAATACTGACAGAAATAAATGGTCTGCGTATTTCGGAGAACAACGGCAGCAATTAGTAAAAAGAAGGTAATGGCAATAATTAGCCATGGGGCATTGGAAAAGGATTGAAGCATTTGCTTTGGGCTTAAATTTGTTTTTGTATCCGATGTTTGCGCAAGGCGCTCTTTCGTTGTTAAAGAACACATGATCAGTAAAGCTGCACCGATTATACCGAAAATAATAGCAAGAAGAAAATAACCTTTGGCTTCATCGGCGCCGCCAAGCAGCTGAACAAGACTAAGGGCAAACATCATGACACCCAGTTGTCCTACATTTGTGCCAATGGTTCCAAATACGTTCAGGTTCAACCGATCTTTTGGAACGTCTGTTTCATTGGAAAGCAGGGTGACAAGAGGAATATTTACTGCAGTATATGCAAGTGTAAAGAAAACATAAGTAGCTAGTACAGCGTTGCATTAATAATTGAGTAATAATCACTCGCTGTCCATGCCATTACTGCGTTGGAGTCAGTCAACGATGCTACCGGC
>ERZ808040.2170-NODE-2170-length-11551-cov-3.365348_pt1 | contig 11551 bp, 10 predicted proteins | sample MGYA00380191_ERZ808040 | MGnify/ENA primary metagenome ERZ808040 (study PRJEB31490, sample SAMN06133395) | mouse gut metagenome | isolation source: J6 | host: mice | place: China: Chengdu | collected 2015-05 ... | reverse complement strand
CCCCATGGGGTAGTACTTGCACACATCTTGAAACGTAATGAGTGCCGCCATGTCAGGACCCTCCCCGTCCGCCGCCGGGGCCGCCACCCGAGGGCATTGCACCGCCGCTGGGCATGGCCCCATTGCTGAACGGCACTCCGCCGCCCATGCCGCCAGGCATTCCGCCGCCGAAATCCGGCATCTCTCCGCCGCTGAAGTCCGGCATTTCCCCGCCGCCCGGGAAGCCGGATTGCTCCTCACTCTGGCCCTGGCTGGTGGTATCCCCGCCGCTCGGGGCCGTCTGCTGATAGCGGGTGAACACCTCCACCCCCTCCTCCACGCCGGAGAGGATGCGCACATACTGGCTGTTGGACACCCCGGTTTCCACCGGCACGGCATAGAACCCGTCGGGCACCACGCCGTCCTCCAGCTCCACCGCGTTGTCCGGCGCCGCGTCCGCCTTGACGAAAAGGCAGGTTCCCTGGCTGGTGCTCTTGAGGGCCGCGATGGGGGCCAGCACCCCCTCGGACTCGTCGCCCACAGTGATGGAATAGGAGACGTTGACGCCGGCGGAGAGGGCGCCCCCGCTGGGAATGGTGATGGTGATGGGGAAATAGGCCACGCCGTTGGAGTTGGTGGCCTCATAGCTGATCTCCGTGACGGTGCCGGTGTAATGGGTGTCGCTCTCCGCCCCCGACTGGGTAATGTCCACCTCCATACCCATGGCAATGCCGTCGATGTCCAGCTCGTCAATGTTGGCGGTGATGGTCATGGAGTCCAGGTTGTAGAGCACCACTGCGGTCTGCCCCGCCTCCCGGGGGCTCTCCCCTTCCCGGACATTGACCATGATGATCTTCCCCGCCAGCTCGGCGGTCACCGCATAGTCGGAGCGCTTTTCCTCCGCCTCCGCGATCTTCTCCTGGAGCTGGACAATCTTTTCCTGAGTCTGGGTGATCTGCTTGTTCACCGACTCCACCTGCTTCTGGTAGTCGGCCCCGTCGAGCTGGACGAGGACGGCCCCGGCGCTCACCTGCTCATAGTCCACCGCCCCGATGCCGGTCACCTCGCCGCCCACCTCGGCGGTGAGATCCTGGCTGCGGCGGTACTCCAGCTCCCCCTCCACCGACGGATAGAGCTTTTCGCCCGAGTCCGCCACCAGATAGCCGGCGCCCGTCATTCCCTCGGTGAAGGCGCCCGGATTGTCCAGGGTGACGGTGACGGCAAAGCAGTGGGTGCCCTCCGCCGTCACCCGGTCCACCATCTGAATGTCGGTGACGGTCCCCTCCTGGTTGAGCATGAGGCTGGCCACGGACACCCCGGCCTTCATGCCCACGTAGACCTGATCCTCATAGGCGTAGCTGAAATACTGGGTCAGGCACATCTGGCTGTCGTCCACAAGGGTGGCCAGCTTGGTTCCGGCGGCCACATTGTCCCCCACGTCCACGGCCACATCGGTGATCCGGCCGGCAAAGGGGGCTGTCACAGTGAGGGCGGCGATCTCCTCCTGGAGCTGGGCGAGCTGCTCCTGATAATCGTCCAGCTGGTTTTCCTGCTCGGTAATCTGATCCTGGTACTCCTCAATCTGGTCGTCCAGCTCTGAATCATCCTGGGTGTAGAGCAGCTCGCCCACCTCCACCGTGTCGCCGGCGGAGACGTATACGCCGGTGATCTCCGTCTCCGAGGCGGTGGTGTACGTAACGCTGTCCGCCGGCATGGTGGTTCCGGTGCCGGAGAGCGTTGTGGACAGGCTGCCATAGGTGGTCTGCTCCGTCAGGGGCGTCTGCTCCTCCCCGCTGAAAAACAGGGCCTTCCCCCCGAGGGCGGCACCGGCCGCCAGGGCCAGAACCAGCAGCAGCGCCGCCCCGCGCCTGACCGTCAGCCGCCGGCCGGGCTTCCGCTCGGGCGGCGCGCTCCCCTCCGCTTTCTTCCGCAATGCCGTCAACTGCATGCAATCGTCCTCCCCTTCTGTTCCGGTTTCGGAGGCCAGTATAGGGGGAGAAACTGAAATTACTCTGAAAAAGGGCCGCGGGAGATTGTTAACACTCTGTAAATCCTTTCGTCTGCCGCCCCGCCTATAATACATTTCAGACAGATTTCAGTTCTCTCCCTTATAATGGAGAAAAACGCAGGAAAGGACAGAAGGTATGCGCATCTTGATTGTAGAGGACGAGCGCCGCCTGGCTGAGGCGCTGGGCCAGATCATGGCGGAGCAGCGCTATCAGGCCGACGTGGTGTTTGACGGGGCGGACGGGCTGGACTACGCCCTCACCGGGCAGTACGACGCCATCGTGCTCGATGTGATGCTTCCCAAGGTGGACGGCTTTGAGGTGGCCCGCCGCCTGCGCTGCGCCCACGTCTCCACCCCCATTCTGATGCTCACCGCCCGGGATGAGATCCCGGACAAGATCGCGGGGCTGGATCACGGCGCGGACGACTATATGACCAAGCCCTTCGACATCGGGGAGCTGCTGGCCCGGGTGCGGGCGCTCACCCGGCGGCAGGGCGAGGTGATCGGCGAGCAGCTCGCCGCCGGGGATCTGGTGCTGGACACCCCCACCCGCAGCCTGCGCTGCGGGGAAAAATCCGTCCGGCTGGGCTTCAAGGAGTTTGACGTGCTCCGCCTGCTGCTGGCCGCCCCCCGGGCCGTCATTCCCAAGGAGGACATCATCTCCAAGGTATGGGGCCTGGAGTCGGAGGCGGAGGACAACAACGTGGAGGTCTACATCTCCTTCCTGCGGAAAAAGCTGGCCTATCTGGGTTCCCGGGTGAGCATCGGCACCGTGCGCAAGGTGGGCTATCACCTGGAGGTGCCTGCGGTATGATCAAGCGGCTGCGGCGGAAATTCATCCTGATCAACCTGCTGCTGGTGGGCCTGGTGCTGGCGGTGGTGTTCATCCTCTTTGTGGGGGCGAACGTCCGTCGCCTGGCGGGGCAGAGCGATGCCGCCCTCCGGCTGGCCCTGTCCTGGCAGGAGGGGGAGGGGCCGCCCCGCTTTGAAATCGGCGGCCCGCCGCCGGAGGAGCGCGAGCCGGACGGGGCGCACCGCTTCTCCCTGATCCCGGTCTTTGTGGTCACCGTGAAGGACGGGGCCATTACCGGCCTCAACGACGGCGGCCAGGTGGACGTTTCGGAGGAGACCGCCGCCGAGGCGGTGGAGCAGGCCCAGTCCTCCGGCGCCAGTCAGGGCGTGCTCAGGGAGCTTCGCCTGCGCTTTCTGGTGGAGCGCAGGCCCGACGGCGAGCTCCGCATCGCCTTTGCCGATCTGGGCTGGGAGACTGCCTCCCTGCGCAATTTGTCCCTGCTGTCCCTGCTGGTGTGGGCTCTGGCCATGGTGGGTCTCTTTTTCGTAAGCCTTGTCCTCTCCTCCGTGGCCCTGCGCCCGGCGGAACGGGCGTGGCAGCAGCAGCGCCAGTTTGTGGCCGACGCCTCCCACGAGCTGAAAACCCCCCTCACCGTCATTCTGGCCAATACCGGCCTCGTCCTCTCCCATCCCGAAGACACGGTGGCCGCCCAGTCCAAATGGCTGGAGTACACCCACGACGAGGCGGAGCAGATGAAGGAGCTGGTGGACGATCTGCTCTTTCTGGCCAAGTCGGATGCCGCCCGCCAGCCGGCCGCCCGGGCGGAGACGGCCATGAGCGAGGTGGCGCTGGGCTGTCTGCTCCCCTTCGAGTCGGTGGCCTTTGAGGCGGGCGTGGCGCTGGAGCACCGGATCACCCCCGGCCTGTCCCTGCGCGGAGACGAGGGGCAACTCCGCCGGCTGGTGATGATCCTCCTGGACAACGCCGTGAAGTACGCCGGGCCGGGCGGCACCGTCACCCTCACCCTGGAGCGGCACCAGGAGCGGCTGCGGCTGGCGGTACACAACACCGGCGAGCCCATCCCGCCGGAGCACCTGCCCCACCTCTTCGAGCGTTTCTACCGGGCGGACGCCGCCCGGAACCGGAGCGGGGGCGGCTACGGCCTGGGGCTGGCCATTGCCAGGAGCATCGTGGAGGGCCACCACGGGCGGCTCACCGTCACCAGCACCGCCGCGGCCGGCACCACCTTCACCGCCCTGCTCCCCCGCCGGTGACGGTTTTGCTTGTCAGAACGGCGCGGCTGTTGTAAAATGGGCCTGTTCCAGAAGAAGTTGGAAAGGAGAAACCAATTCATGTCCGTTACTGTAGGAAGCAAGGGCCGCGCCGCGTGCGTGGTCAACGATCAGAACACCGCCGCCGCCGTGGGCAGCGGCCTGCTGCCCGTGTTCGCTACTCCCCAGATGATCGCCCTGATGGAGAACGCCGCCGTCGACGCCACCCAGGCCTCCCTGGAGGAGGGGCAGGGCACCGTGGGCACCCGGCTGGACGTGAGCCACGATGCCGCCACCCCCGTAGGGATGCAGGTATGGGCCGAGGCGGAGGTCACCGCCGTGGACGGCCGCAAGCTCACCTTTGCCGTCACCGCCTACGACGAGGCCGGCCCCATCGGCAAGGGTACCCACGAGCGCTTTATCATTCAGAACGACAAGTTCCTGGCCAAGGCCCAGGGGAAAAAGAAGGGGAATTGATATGTCCATCGAGACGGGCCGGGCCTATCTGCGGGCCAGAGGCTATGAAGACCGGATTCAGGAATTCAGCGTATCCAGCGCCACGGTAGAGCTGGCGGCCCAGGCGGTGGGGTGCGAACCCGCCCGCATCGCCAAAACCCTCTCCTTTGCGGTGGACGGGGGCTGCGTGCTCATCGTCTGCGCCGGAGACGCCAAGATTGACAATACCAAGTTCAAGGCCCAGTTCCACGCCAAGGCCACCATGCTCACCCCGGAGCAGGTGCTGGACTTCACGGGCCACGCCGTGGGCGGCGTGTGCCCTTTCGGCATCGACAACCCCGCTGTGACCACCTACCTGGACGTGTCCCTCCGCCGGTTTGACACGGTCTACCCCGCCGCAGGCAACGCCGCCTCCGCCGTCCGGCTCAGTTGCGGAGAGCTGGACATCCTGTCCAACAGCTCCGGATGGATTGATGTATGTAAAAACTGGAGCTGATTGGACACTCCCGCCCTTCTGTCCAATGACTTTTCCGCCCGCCGGGGGTATACTAGAGCATAAAGGGGGTTTTCTTATGCGGGAATTTTTTCATAATATGAAGCTTAGCTTTCTTCTGGCCGCGGTGCTCTACATCATCCTCGGCCTAATCCTGCTGATCTGGCCCGGCGTCAGCGCCACCGTGTTTTGTTATGCCTTCGGCGGCATCCTGCTTATTTACGGCGTGGTGACCATCGTCAGCTTTTTCCTTCGGGACAGCCGGCAGGGCAGCTTCGTGTTCGAGCTCTTCCTCGGTATCGTCGCTGCGGCCCTGGGCCTGCTGTTCCTGCTCCGCCCGGTCATCGTGGCCTCCGTCCTGCCCGTGATCCTGGGCCTGTTCATCGTGGTGGACGGCCTGGTCAACCTCAAACGGGCGCTGGAGCTGCGCCGGATGCTCTATCTCCGCTGGACCGTGCCCCTGGTGCTTTCCGCCGTATCGGCGGTGTTGGGGCTGGTGATCGTCTTTCAGCCCTTCCTGGCCGCGGAGGCCCTGGTCATGCTCATCGGTGCGGTGCTCATCTATGAGGGGCTGTCCGACCTATGGACTATCTTCCGGGTAAGCCAGTGGACCAAGGAGTACCGCAAGCACCATCCGGTGGATGTCGACCAGATCGATTTTGAATAAACCAATAAAAAGCAACTCCCGGGCGAACGCCCGGGAGTTGCTTTTTATATTGACATTTCACTTTAACGTTTATATAATAATAGACACTAAAATAAAATGTTTGTTGTGTGGTGGTTGTCATGGAAGAACAGGAATTATTATGGTCGTCCTCCCAGCAGGAGTTGGTACGGGGTATCGCCCTGCGGGATGGACAGTACCGCTGCCTCCTCTGCGGAGTCGCCTTCCCCCAGGGGGAGGTCTTTCCCCGCGGGGGCCGCTTCTATGATGCCGAGGCCATGGCAGCCCTCCATCTCCGGGAGGCCCATGGCTCCGTGCTGGAGCATCTGCTCCACCGGAACCCCGGTCTGCTGGGGCTATCCGAGGTTCAGTTGGAGCTGCTCCGCATGCTCGCGGAGGGCTGCACGGATAAGGAAATCGCTGCGCAGAAGAGGGTTTCCCCCTCCACCGTGCGCAATCACCGCTTCAAGCTCCGGGAAAAGGAGCGGCAGGCCCGACTCTTTTTGGCCCTGATGGAGCTACTGCGCACCAGCCGCATCTCCAGCCCGGTGGATACCGGCTTTTGCCACCCCCATCCCACTGCGTCCATGGTTGATGCGCGCTACGCCGTTACTGAGGAGGAGCGGCAGGCCATCCTGGCCGCCTGTTTCGACGAGGCCGGCGCCTTGCGCCAGTGGCCTGCCCGTGAGAAGCGCAAGTTGGTCGTACTCAGCGCCATCGCTGAGCAGTTCACGCCCGGCCGACAGTATACGGAGAAGGAGGTCAACCGGCTGCTGGGCCGGATCTATGAGGACTTTCCCTACCTCCGCCGCCTGTTGATCGAATACGGCTTTCTGGAGCGCACCGCCTCCGGCTCCGCCTACTGGCGCAAGGAGTAGGCGGTGGGCCGGGCTGTCGGCGGCCGGGCCGCCGCCCTCCTGCTGGCCGGACGAACGGTTTCCCGGTTCGGCTCCTCCTTTTATCTGGTCGCCCTGCCCCTCTATGTGCTCGAGCGCACCGGGAGTCTGGGGGCGTCCGGCCTTTTCTTCACCCTGACCAGCCTTCCGCCCCTGCTGGCCGTTCCCTTCCTGGGGCCGCTTGTGGAGCGCGCCCACCGGAAAGGATTGCTGATCCTCTGTGATTTTGGTGCCAGCGCGCTCTGTGCCCTTCTCCTGCTTTTCCCCGGCCCCCCGCTCCCCTTCCTCCTTGCGGGCACCATGCTTTTTCACCTGCTGTCCCATTTGTTCGAAATTGCATCCAAGGTTCTCTTTTCGGAGCTGTGTCCACCGGAGCGCCTCTCCTCCCTCAATGGAATCAAAAGCCTGCTGGATCACGGCGCGGCGGTACTGGCCCCTGCGGCGGGCGCGCTTTTGTTTGGACTGTGTGGATTCCGGGCCATCCTCCTGCTGTGCGCGCTGGCCTACGGCCTCTCCGCCCTCCAGGAGTGCTTCATTCCCTACGCGCCGCGCCCCATCCAGCAGGCGGAACCGCCCCGCCTGCGGGCCGGTATTCGATATCTGCTGGGCCGACGGGAATTGTTCTCCCTCTTTCTTCTGGTGATGGCCCTCAACTTTTTTGTAGCCAACAGCGAGGAGATCATCTTCCCCGGCATTCTGGTGGAGCTGTACCAGTTTCCAGAGTCCCGATACGGCCTGGCGGTCTCCGCCACCACCGCCGGAACCCTGCTGGCCAGCCTGTTCCTGATCCGGGCGGCCCGCCTCCGCCCCCTGGAACACCTGCGCGCCCTGTTTCTGGTCAACAGCGCCCTGATGGCCGCCCTTGGTCTGGCCGCGCCCCTTCTGCGTTCCGTTCCAAAGCTTTACTTTGTCCTCTTCTTCACCTTCCAGCTTTTGATCGGCTGGCTCACCGCCTGCATCAATGTCCCGCTGATCTCCTATTTCCAAACCCAGGTACCGCTGGAACAGCAGGGGCGGTTCTTTGCCCTGCTCGCCTTCTTCTCCGGGATACTGATCCCCCTGGGCATCTCCTATACCGGAGTCCTGGCCGACTGGCTGGGTCCAGGCGCGGCCTATGCCTGCAACAATCTCTGTGTCATTGTTCTGGTACTTCTGGTAAGGCTTCCGGACTGAAGCGGACAAAGCCCGCGGGATATAAAATCCCGCGGGCTTTGTTCGTTGTCTCTTATTCCCAGTTCTGAAACTGGCCGTCCAGCACCGCGCGGCGGTGGAAGATGACGAAGTCGGGGGCGGCATCGGGGCAGTGCTCCCGGATGGCCGCCACCACCAGCTCCGGGTTGAGGCCGGGATTCTGGGCCCGGAGCACCAGGTCCAGGGCGATGGTGTCCCGCCGCTCCTCCACGGTGGCCCTGGCGATCAGGGGAATGAGGTCCACCTCGGTAAAGCCGCTCTTGGCCTTCTTGCTCCTTTTGGTCATCAACAGGGAGTCCCGGGCCAGCAAATCCCGGATGGCGCTCTCCGCGCCGAAGGGGGCCCCCGCCTCATACTCCAGGGTGACGATATAGTTGACGTAGCACAGCTCCTTCACCGGCCGCACCGCCTCATAGCAGCGCTGGACGGTGATGCCCGCGGGCAGGGCGGCGTTCATCTTCGCCGGCACCTGATCCAGCGGTGTGTCCAGCACCTGGCACTCCAGTACCTCGCACCCGCTGGAGAAGCCCACCGACAGGGGCAGAGGGATGGAGACAAAGGCGTGGGGATTGAAGCCCTCGGTGTGCTTGATGGCGATCCCCGCCCGGAGGAAGGAGCGCTGGAAGGTGCGCATCAGATCCAGATGGGAGATAAACTTGGCGGTGTCCGCCTTGCTGAACGCTAATCTATGCTTCGGCATCGCATTTCCCTCCCGGATAGAGCTTGTCCGCCCCGCAGCCGGTACACTGTACCCGGCAGTCGGGGGTGATCACCGCCTGATAGGCCCGCTCCCGCTCCCGCCACAGGAAGGGCGTGGTCACGCCGGTGGAGGTGACCGACCAGGGCAGCACCTCGTCCTTTTCCCGCACCCGGTTGGCATAGAAGGCGGGGTCCAGGCCGCAGGCGTCAAAGGCCGCCATCCAGCGGTCAAAGTCAAAATACTCGCTCCAGGCGTCGAACTTGGCGCCCTGGCGCCAGGCCTCCTCAATCACGTCGGCCACCCGGCGGTCCCCCCGTGAGAACACCGCCTCCAGGAAGCTGGTATCCGGATCGTGCCAGTTGTAGCGGATGGAACGCCCCCGCATGTTGTCCCGCAGCAGCTTGACCCGCCGCCGGTACTCCTCCATGCTCACCTGGGCCTCCCACTGGAAGGCGGTGTGGGGCTTGGGTACAAAGCAGGCGGTGGACACGGTGATGGTCACCCCCCGCTTGGGGTTGGGGGTGCACTCCTTCCACGCCTTGTATACCTTCTCGGCCAGCTCGGCGATGCCCAGCACATCCTCGTCGGTCTCGGTGGGCAGGCCCAGCATGAAATAGAGCTTCACGCTGCTCCACCCGCCGGAGAAGGCGGTGCGGCAGGAGCGGAGGATCTCCTCCTCCGTCACATTCTTGTTGATGGCGTCCCGCAGGCGCTGGGTGCCTGCCTCCGGGGCAAAGGTCAGCCCCGACTTGCGCACATGCTGCACCCGCTCCATCAGGCCCAGGGAGAAGTTGTCCGCCCGCAGGGAGGGCAGGGACAGGGAGACCTTGTTGGGCTCGCACCACTCCAGCAGGCCGTCGCACAGCCCCTCCAATGCCCGGTAGTCGCTGGTGGACAGGCTGGAGAGGGTCATCTCCTGGTAGCCGGAGTCCCGGCACGCCTCGACGCCCTGCTGGACCAGCCGCTGGGGATTGCGGGGGCGCACCGGCCGGTAGGCGTAGCCCGCCTGACAGAAGCGGCAGCCCCGGATGCAGCCGCGGAACACCTCCAGCATCACCCGGTCGTGGACGATCTCGGTGGAGGGTACAATGGTCTTCACCGGGAAATAGCTCTTGTCAAAGTCCTGGACGATGCGCTTGGTCACCCTGGCCGGAGCCCCCTCCAGCGGGGTGACGGCGGCCACCGTGCCGTCGCCGTGATAGCTCACCTCGTAAAGAGAGGGCACGTAGACGCCGGGAATCCGGGCCGCGGCGGTGAGGAACTCCTCCTTACCCCAGCCCTCCTCCCGGGCCTGGCGGTAGAGCTGGATAATCTCCACACTCACGTCCTCCCCTTCCCCCAGGACGAACAGATCCACAAAGGGGGCCAGGGGCTCTGGATTAAAGGCGCAGGTTCCCCCCGCCACCACGATGGGAGACAGCTCTGTCCGCTCCCCGCTGCGCAGGGGAAGGCCAGCCAGATCCAGCATGTTGAGCACATTGGTATAGGCCATCTCATAGCCCAGGGAGAAGCCGATCAGGTCGAAATCGGCGATGGAATCGCCGCTCTCCAGGCCGTACAGGGGAATCCCCTCCCGGCGCATCTCCTCCTCCATGTCGCCCCAGGGGGCAAACACGCGCTCACACCACACCCCATCCATCTCGTTCATTAGCCCGTAAAGGATACGCACGCCCAGATTGGACATGCCGATCTCATAGGTGTCCGGGAAGCAGAGCGCGTAGCGCACATCCACCGCGCGCCGGTCCTTGACCACTGCGTTATACTCCCCTCCCGTATACCGGGCGGGCTTCTGAACCCGTGGGAGGATGTGTTCCAAAGTACGATTCATGCCGAACCCTCTCCATGTATCTCGAAATCAATAGAAAATGCAGTAAATTGTATTATACTATGTCTTTTCCCGCCTTGCAACCCCCATTCAAAAGGAATTGCATTCCATCTTTCCATCTACCCGGCCAGAAGGGCAGCGCATAGGCACAGGAGAACCAATGCAGCCCCGTTGGCCGCAGTGAACAGCAGCAGATAGCGCCCCGGCCTGGCCCCCGGCGTACGCAGGTAGACCTTAAGCGAGATGAGGCTGGCCAGCGAGGCAATGGGGGTCCCCAACCCGCCCAGGTTGGAGCCCACCAGAAGGCCGCGCCAGTCCGCTGTAAATCCGGACAGGAGCACTGCTGCCGGAACGTTGCTGATGATCTGGCTGGTCAGGCCGGTGGTCAGCGCCGTGTGGCCTTCCATCAAGGAGGCCAGGGCGGCATGTACCGGGCCGCAGGCCCCGATGTTTCCGGCAAACAGGAAGAAGCAGAAAAAGGTAGCAAGCAGGCCATAGTCCACCCTGCGAAACAATCCCCGGTCAAAGAGCAGCAGACCGCCCGCCACTACGGCCAACAGCGCCGGATAGGGCAGCACCCGGAATACCGACAGCAGGCAGAGCACAAACAGGCCTGCCATCAGCCCCAGACGGCCCGGCCTTCGAAGCTCCGCCTGTTCCTGAAACCGGACCTGAATTCCCTCATCCCGGACACACAGGAGGGATGCGGCCGTCAGCACAGCCAGGCTGACCAGGGTCAGCGGAAGCATGGTCCCAAAAAACTGTTCCGCCGTCAATTCGTAGTCGGCATAAAGATAGAGATTCTGCGGATTACCCACCGGGGTAGCCATGCTCCCAAGGTTGGCGGCCATGGTCTGGAGCACCACAAGGGGGGCCAGGTATTCCGTCCGTCCGATCAGCCCCAGCACCAGAACCGCAAATGGAACAAAGGTGATGAGCGCCACATCGTTGGTCACCACCATGGACACAAAGAAAGGCAGCAGCACTAGGGCAAGGCTGACCAGGCGCATCCGCCGCTCCCCCGCCAGCAACCGCTGGGCCAGCACTGCAAAAACACCGCACTCCTGCAGTCCCGCCACCACCGCCATCAGGCAGAACAGAAGGGTGAGTACCCGCCAGTCAATATAGTTCAGATAGGCCGGCGAGGGCGGATTGAGAAGCGTGGAAACTGCCGCGCAAACCGCCGCGATACAGAGTACCGGCTCCTTCCGCAGCAGGGCCAGCCACCTCCCCCTCTTCTCCTGAACCATCCATTCATCCCCGTCCAAGTGCAAA
>ERZ808040.2169-NODE-2169-length-11555-cov-4.126329_pt1 | contig 11555 bp, 7 predicted proteins | sample MGYA00380191_ERZ808040 | MGnify/ENA primary metagenome ERZ808040 (study PRJEB31490, sample SAMN06133395) | mouse gut metagenome | isolation source: J6 | host: mice | place: China: Chengdu | collected 2015-05 ... | reverse complement strand
TATCCCATTGCTGCGCAGCCCGAATTGGTGAACATCCTCTGTCCCTGCTTGATTCGACATGCCTGAAACGTCACCACACAGGCGCTTCCGTTGCCGCAGACAATGCGCTCCTTATTTCCCATATGCGAAAATAACTTATCAATAAACACATATGGATTGATTGGTTCCCTTTCCTTTTTATGATACTGCGTCGCCACTGCCGGATAAGCGCTCACCAGCCCCCGGCACCATGCAGTCCACGGTTCATGCTGTTTCTGCGGGGCGTAATCTTCTTCAAGAAGCGCGCATATTAAATTCTTCACATCTGCATTCACAGGCATATCCGCACAGATTGTTGGCTTCGATAATTCTGAAGGATCAATATCAACGATAATCTTATAAGCATTTTTTGCAAAATCATAATGATTATACCCGATCATTCTTATGTTTAGGCGGCATCCAAGGCTAACCAACAAATCACAGTTCTGTACGGCAAAGTTTCCTGCTCTTGTGCCCACTGTGCCAGGCATACCTGCAAAATATGGATTGTCATATGCTACCGTATCATTTGCGTTCCAGGCTGTTACCACCGGAATACGCAGCTTTTCAATCAGCCAAAGTAATTCCTCCTGTGCATTTCCCAGTCTGATTCCGGTCCCTGTAAGCAAAAGCGGCGCTTTCGCTTCCTTGATTTTTTTGAGGATTTCCCTTGCCGTTTCTTTTGACACCTCCGGCACTGTCTGACGGCTTTCTGTATCAGGATTAAAATGGACGAGTCCCTCTGTTTCTATCACCGCGCCTTGTACATCAAGGGGAATATCAAGCCATACTGGTCCCCCTCTGCCTTCCCTGGCAAGATATAGTGCCTTTTCCAGATGGTATGCTGTCTTCTCCGGTTCTGTCAGCATCACGGCATACTTTGTCATATTGGAAACCGATGCTATAATATTAAATTCCTGATCCCCCAGCTGCCGTAAGCCCAAATCCGGGCAAGACCAGATGGTAGTTTCCCTCTTCACCTGCCCTGAAAGGATGAACATGGGAATGGAGTCCACCCATCCGCCCATCACCCCCGTAATCGCATTCGTTCCTCCGGGACCACTGGTTACGCAGACTGCCGCCAGTTCTCCCGTCATCCTCGTATACCCTTCCGCAGCAATCGCACATGCCTGCTCATGATGGTTAAACACACAATGCATCCCCGCCTGATGTCCTAAAGCATCATCCAGATGCATGGCTCCCCCTCCCGTGACCATAAAGCAGTCACGGATTCCATGATCCACCAAAAAACCAGCTATATATTCTGCAACCTTAATTTTCATCTTTCCCTCCCTGCACGCATCCACTCAGACTCACAACTTCGTCACCGCCTTGCCCTGCACCCTCATATCGGGAATCTGTCAAAAAAATCACGCGCAGCCTATTCCGAATCTCTTTTAAAAAAGTGGTTGTATATTGATTCAAATATTCTGCCATATTCTTTGCAAAATCGTATTCCATACTGCTGTTATAATAATTGGACGCCTCTCCGGAATAGCCGTCAAACCCAGCCAATGTTACCTCTTGGCACGCCAAGTCAATCAATGCCTTAAGCAGCATGATCAGCGGGTTGTCCACGATCTCCGCCTCAATGTCCATCAGGGAACTGAAGTTCAATACATAATCGAACGCTGCCTCTTTCGTTCCTGTAAGATTTGACGTGGCAATTAAAGTAAACTTTTCCTGGCTGAGCCTGGTTGCAAGCTGTACATACCGTTTTGAATTGCTCAAAAAGATATAGTCAGGCGTAAATTCTTCAGGAACGTAATTAATAGAAATAATCACAGGTCCATTATCCTTTATAAATCCACTGATTCTTTCCCTCTGTGTTTTTATTGTAACCCCTGGTCCAATCAGCAGAATTTTTCTGCCGGACAACTTTTCCTTCAGCCTTTCCCTATCCTGCGCATCATTAACATCCTTTTTTTGATATTCCACATAGAGCGTTTCTATCACATTTTTATCAAAGAGCAGCTTCTTCTCACCCTGCAGTTTCCCCAGAATCTCATTGATTGATTTAATGGAAAGCGTGCGTTTGTTCATCAGGTAGGATACATATTCCGGGTGGCAGTCATTGAATGCCGCCACATAATAAAACATGTTATATCCCCACGTTGCCGGATGATAAAACTGTGAGATATTGGCATCTATCGCTTCTAAAATCTGGCTGATATGATACCGCTTTCCAAGCGCATTGTTCATATACATGGCAACCAGCTCAATCGGTACATTTCCTGCACTTTTTCCCATGCCATATATGCTGCCGTCCACAATAAGCATTCTGTCGATTTGGTTGGAAAGCATGGCAATGCAGTTTGCATATCCCATCTGAAAATTGTTATGGGCATGATACCCCAATCCAATTTCTGCATTCAGATGCGTATCCAGCAAATGAAAATAATGCAGCAGATTGTTCTGGTGCATCAGCCCATAAGTATCTACCATAGAAACGGCATAGGGCTTCACCTCATTTGCCAGTCTGACTACATCCATCATTTCTTCATCATCGTAACTGGTAACCGCTACAAGCTGGGCAAAGACCTTGTATCCTTTCTCCTTAAGCCCCTTGCAAAACGCAAACGCGACTTCCCGTAAATGCTTCTTAAATATAACCCTGATGCCATCCAAAAAGCTTTCACTGCAAGGTCTGATTTGTTCCATAGAGCATGTCCCATAATCGATCATACCCACCACCATCGTCTGTTTTCTGTCCAGTTTTCCGTAAATACGGGCAACGCTGTCCGTATCCGGCATAATACTGCGGTTGATATCAAAGGGTCTGCGCTCATCAAGAAAGCCTATTTCAATCATATCTACATTGGCATCTACCAGCCGTTCAAAAATGCTGACCAGATTATCATGTCCGAAATTCCAATCATTTACATACCCGCCATCCCGCAAGGTACAATCCAGCAATCGAATATCGTTCACATTCCTGCCTCCTTCAACAGCTTACCTTCAAAAATTGCGCTTTCCCGTGAATCTTAATTGTAACAGAATCTGACGGAATAAATATACAGTCTCCCTTAAAAAAGTGAATCGCCTCATGAGCGCCGTAGAATATCGTTCCGCATCCATTCGTGCACAGCAGAACTTGGAAAGAAAGCGCTGTGGTGCAAAAACTTACCATTTCCCTAAGCCGCTCTGTATTGACCAACATCCTCTCTACCTGAAAGTACTTGCATCGGCACAAAAACTCCGTTGCACAGCCGGGCTTAAACTTTAAGACCCGCAGAATCTGCCCCGGAGGCATGTTTCCTCTTAAATCCGCCACTTCAAGCGCCTTATCTATGTGCAGTTCACGTTTTTTGCCCTGTGTATCCACACGGTCATAATCATACATGCGGTAAGTCAGATTTGAACTTTCCTGCACTTCGGCAATCAGGGCGCCCCCGCCAATTGCATGAATCGTCCCTGCCTTAATGTAAAATACATCATCTTTTTTGATTGGTACCTTCTGGAGATACTTTTCAACGTTTCCCTGTTCAATGCTCCTTTTTAAGGTTTCTGCTTCCACCTTTCTGGAAAGACCATATACCAGCTTCGCATCCTCTGCCGCATCCAGCACATACCAAAATTCTGTCTTTCCCAAAGAACCATTCTCATGTTCCATTGCATAGGCATCATCCGGATGCACCTGCACCGAAAGATCCTCCTTCGCATCAATAAATTTGATCAGGATTGGCAGTTCCCCTTTTTTCTGATGGCGGGTCCCGAGATATTCAGGATGGCACCGCAAAACCTCTGCCAACGTATCCCCATCGTGAACCCCTCCCGAAATCGTACTCAAACCATCCGGATGGGTAGAACACTCCCACGTCTCTGCCAAGGGAAACATATCTATTCCCTTGGCAAAATCATCATTCAGCCGGCGGCCGCCCCATAAATAGTTTTTTCCATATGGCTTTAGCAAAAAAGGACTATTCAAGTGGATACTTTTGTTTGTCATGGACGCTGATCTCCTTGCCAAGCTGAACCTCAATCAACTTCAACTCTGTTTCCGCAATGATTGTATGGCGGCACCCTGCCTCCATGGTAATCACATCACCTGTGCTGACCTGCTGCTCCATACCGTCTACAATTGTACGACCATTACCGGCAATGACGGTCCATACCTCATCCCGGTTTTTGTGACTGTGATAATTCATCTGATGTCCGGGATTCAATGTTACCTTGATCGTCATGCTTTCTGTCTCCACATCCAGAACCCGAAAACTTCCCCATGACTTTTCGGCAAACATAATCTGTTGGTCAATACTGTCCACAAACGGTTTAATATAGCTTGACTGTTCCTTATCGGATACAAGTATTCCCTCCGGGCTTGCAGATATCACCACATCATGCAGTCCCATTGCCAGCACCGGCACATTCAGTTCATTGATAATATGAACATTGTCACATTTTTCATTCATCATCGCCTCGCCTATGCTGGGTTCTCCCATGGCTTCCGTAAGTGTATTCCAAGTTCCAAGGTCCTTCCACTGTCCGCCAAAACGCATGACTTCTATATTGTCTTCTTTTTCAACGACTGCATAGTCAAAACTGATCTTTGTCAATGTATCATATTTGGAAAATAAATCCTGATAATCTGTAAACTCAATCAGTTCATGTGCCTTTTCTAAAACATACTTCAACTTGTATGCAAACACACCGCCATTCCATAAAGCCCCCTGTGCAATATAACGCTCAGCCGTTTTCACATCTGGCTTTTCTTTAAAGGAGGAGACCCCGCTGACATCTGTATGATTCTCTGGAATAATATAGCCATATTTCTCGCTGGGATAAGTAGGTTCAATTCCCATTAGTACCAGATTTGCATCACTTGAAGCTGCACGTTCACTAAGTTCCGTCAATTTTTGAAAATAGTCATCTTCCACATACGGATCGACCGGACAGACTACCACTGATTCTTCCCCGGAAATCCCCTGCACATCATGCAGATAAGCGCTTACCAATGCTATAGCAGGAAAAGTATCTCTGCGGCAGGGTTCCACCGAAATCCCTACGCTGTCTCCTAACTGATTGTGGATTGCCGAAACTTGTGTTTTGGATGTGGCAATGGTTACATTTGCCTTCTTATCTGCCTTGCAGATCTGACGATAGACACGCTGCACCATTGACTCATAAGATCCATCTTCTTTTTTAAAAATCTTAATAAACTGCTTGGACCGAATATCATTTGACAACGGCCACAAGCGTTTGCCGGATCCTCCGGATAATAAAACAATGTTCATATCGATACCATACCTTTCCCATAATTCTGCTATTACTTAGAATAACACGAATGTAAATAGAAGAAAAGTACATAATCTCCAGTTTTACTTAAGATTATCTGACGAGATAAATCTGATCATTCGGAATCCTCGCCAATGCCCTATATGGGCGGGCGGCAGATTCAAATAGAATATACATTCCTCTGGCAGTTGCCTGTATCTGCTCCGCTCCTTCGGGAAGCAGGTGTGCTTCCACCGGCTCTGCATATGCCGCTATCTGATCATCATATATATACTTAAGCAGGTAAGAATCCTCCGTCTGATAGCTCTGACTTAAAAACATGTAGCGCTCCCCTGTTCCCATATTTCTCTTAAACGTTATTCCCTGGATTCTTTCCGGAATTGCGACTGCAGATATCAGCCTGGGATTTTGAATGTCTGACACATCATATCTATTCAAGACTCCCGCTGCGCCATTCACATAAGACCCTACAAACAGCTCTCCTTCTGACAGCGTCAAAAAAGATGCCACCTTCGCCCCATTATGATTGACAAGTCCTGCATCAAAGCTCACCTGTATCTCTCCCTGATATGCTCCGCTTAAAATAGCAGACCATGAAAGCGCATACACCTTTCCTTCAGGTCCCGTCACCCACAATAAATCATGCGCTTCATCATAGGCAATGCCTCCCGTATGCGCTTTGAATCCTAAATCTACTATTTTCTGCAGTTCACCGCTCAGACTAATCAAATACAAAATGCTGTTTTGCTCCCCTGAGCGGCTGTAAGCCGAGACCGCCAGCCTGTTTCCTGCCTTAGCCAGTCCCTGTACCACCATATCCCCGCACTCTGCCGGAACATCTGCGCCATACAGACCGGGCATGGGAATCGCACTTTCAAAATTCTCTGCCAAGTAACTGTATTCCGGCTGCCGCAGCACTTTGACCATTCCCGGATAATTCGTCACAATGCCATCCGCTCCCATATCCTGTACATTCTGCATCGCCGCAGGTGTATTTACCGTCCATACAAATGCCTTCTTCCCAGCCTCATGAATTGCCCGAATCGTGTCAGGCATCACAGATTCTGCGGACAGTCCATAGTAATCCGCGGGAAATTCTTCCGGCAGCGTCACTTTGCCGGAAGTCGTATTATACAGTATCTGCAGACCAGCATCCAGCCCTTTGATGTAAGCAAGATAATCGTATTGGAAAGAGGCAAATACGCATCTGCCGATCATACCGCACGAGGATACGGTTTCAATCACTGCATCCTCAAACCCATCGACTTTACCGATGTCCTTAAGTTCCAGATAGACCTTGCAGTCCGATGCGCTGATCAATTCCAGCACTTCCTTCAGTGTTGGTATTCTTTCCCCTGCAAAAGAGGGCGAAAACCAGTTCCCCACATCCAACGCGGCAAGTTCCTGAAGGGTATAATCCCCGACCGCCCCCTCTGTTCCGGTAATCCTTTTAAGATCGTCATCATGAAACACCACCACCTGTCCATCTTTAGTCAGCTGCACATCCAATTCAATATAATCGACTCCTATATCTATTGCACCTGCAAAGGACGCCAACGTATTTTCAGGAAAGAGTGAAGAATACCCCCTATGTGCAATGACCGCCGGCAGCTCCTGAATCTGTTCGATTTGGGTCTGGCTTTCCTGCTGTTCTAATCCCTGCATTTCCTCCTCTGCAGCCTTCTGCCCATGCATCTTCCATGCAGAAAACCCTAAAATTCCAATAAACAATACCGCCAGCAAGCATATGCCTGCCTTATAACGCGCTCTTTTGGAGAAAAAGAATGGATATAACAAGCTTATAAAAACAGCAAGCGCAAATGAGGTAAAATAACCTGCATATTTACCTCCCACTGCCATCCGCATCACGGCAAGAAGGACTGTCTGTATAAAAACAATCACCGCTCCGCCTATGGTAAATCTGACACATTTCTGTGTCCTTGACCCTTCTGTCTCAAACTGCACAAAGCGCCTCTCCAAAGCCCATCCTATAAAAAAGCCCATTCCCGCTCCTGCATTTGAAAGACATCCTGCCCAAAGCATAGGACAAAAACACAAAAGGCATCCCGCTCCTGCCACCAGCAAATCCCTATTCTTCCCCTTCTCAGTCCAGCGCAAAACCCTTTCCAAAAGGAAAATCAATACAAGCCCCATGATGAAAGCAGCAATCACATCCTGCGGCGTATGCACCCCCAGATAATTGCGTGAAAAAGCAATCACCGCCAAAACGCACCAGCATATGGCGGAAAGCGCACGTTTCTTATTTTTCCATAAGGAAGCGCCTAATGCTCCCCATACTGCTGCCGCTCTGCTGGTATGTCCGCTAGGGAAAGAATAGCCGCCGGCTCCTGCTATAGCTTCCTGCACGGGTATAATTCTCTCATCCCTGACCCATGGACGGTCTATCCTGCACTTCCATTTTATAAATTGATTCCATGTACAGGCAATTGAAACATTAAATGACATCAGAACACCTGCCCGCTTGTCCACACACCAGTAGATGAATGCCATGAGCAGAAAAGTGATGGTCTGCTCACCCATTTCTGTCGCCTTTAGCATAAATGCATCAAACATTCCCCCAAACCCTTCCCTGAGGGTTTGGAGGAATAGGAGATATTGTATATCCATTTTATTGTTATCCTTTCTTTGCTGCTCTTCTTACTTTCAGCTCTTTTCCACACGCTCTATGGCACAGCTGTGCGCTTATCTGCGCAATATCTGCACGAAGCCCGTCAAAGTCCATATTAATATAAACCCTCAACGCGTCATAAACTTCCGTAGAAGTCCAATAATTTGAAAATTTGCGGCGATGCATTGCTTCCACTACAAATTTCGGATTATAAATATGCCGAAATTAAGAGAACTCATACCCATCATACCAGCTGCTCATTTCCATAAAATCCATGTCAAACTGCTCACACAGTTCTTTAACTTCATTCTCTGTAAATCCCGTATATTCTTCAAATACACCCTGGTCCGTTGGAATACTCTGTGAACATATTCAATGCTGAATGTTCACCGTATTCTTCCCAAAGTTCGTCAATCACTTCCTGTTCCAGATACTTGGTCAGCTCCTGATTCTCCGCCTCTATTAGGAACTGCTGCATATTCAGACAAATAACATCATACCGATTTAGATGCTATCCAAATGTTTTCTCTTCTTCAATTCAGCGCCCTTTAAATAGCTCTGCCGAATCACAGCCGCGGCTGTAATAAGTGGCAAGCATTCTCAATGCCATAGATTTCCCAAAACGCCGGGGTCTGCTGATGCAGATGAATTTCTGCTCTGTACTGATTAACTCATTGGTGCGTAAAATCAGTTTTGTTTTATCTACATATATTTTGGAATTGAACGCCTCCCAGAAGCCATCGTTTCTTGGATTTAAATAGATGCCCATAGGTATACCTCTCCGTTTCTTATTCTTCATTATACATGGAGGGAATGCTTTGTACAATCTTAATTGAATAAATTCGGATTAATAAAGGATAATTCCTGATTATTGATGGTTGGCCGGAAATATAGGGTTATTTATTACTTCATAGAGTGATTAGGGATTATCGGACAATTCCGCTATTGTACGAAAGAATACTTATAGGAGACAAGTAACATATGTTTGATTTTTTTATTTCACACGCTTCGATAGACAAGAGCGCTATTGTAGATAATCTCGTAGCCATTCTGAAAAATATGGGATACAGTGTTTGGTATGATAAGAATGAGATTTCAGCAGGAGATTATATACGTTCAGAAATCAAAAATGGATTAGAGACATCCTACTGCATAATACTTGTGTTAACAGATAACTTTGAAAAGAGTAAATGGGTGTTTTATGAAACAGGTGTTTTTGATACAAAGAAGAATAATTGCATCATTCCTCTATTGTATAATATTTCTGAAAGTAGTAAAAATACTATTTTGAGTATTATTGGAAATCGAAAATATCTTGATATGAATACTATTACAATCGAGGAAGCTGTTTCTGAATTAATTAAGACCTTAAGTAAAAATAAAAAAGAAAACATCGATTTATATACAGTAAGTAATTTGTATAATATTCAAAAGAGATTAGCATCCCATGAAACTGTAAATTCAGAAATTATTTCAATAAAGCTTAAAGAATATCTAGATTTACTTGAAAATCAAAAAGAATATTTGGTATTGTCAGCAAAACAAATTGTAAGAATTATTTCCATAGATTTACTTAAAATGCAAAATAAAAATATGGTTAACGATAACATCGATAATACCACTATACTCAGTTCGTTGAAAAAAAATAATATTGGAAGTGTAAATTTTCACGAATATATTGAGTTTATAATAAATCAAGATAGTGAAAAAAATGCATATAGTTATATACCTGTTCTTAATAGAGCTTTATCTAACATTTTAACTTATTATATACATACTAAGTATCCTCTAAGTTTGTCATTTAACCAAATTGAAGTAGTTCTTTCTGATGAGTTATCATATGATGATTTTATTGATATGTATGAAATTGATAAAAAAGTAATGCGAGGAGACCTTATTGCCGATGTTGAAACAACATATAGATGGTTCAAATTTAATAAATATACGCACATTGGAGTAAGAGATATTAATTCAAAAAAATTAGTAGGATATTTTTCTGTTTTACCTGTTACTGATGAGACTTACAATAAAATTGTATCTGGAAATTTTGAGGACAAAAACTTTACATCAGATGATCTTGAACAATATATTTTTTCTGATTTTTATAAGGTTTATATTGCGGGAGTAGGAATTGATCCTGAATATCAAAATACAGGAGCCTTCATTAAATTATATAATGCACTTATTGACTTATTTTTATCATTAGCTAAAGATGGCGAGATTTATATTTCCGAGATTCTTGCAGAGGCCTCAACTAAACAAGGAGAAAAATTTTGTAAAATGATAGGAATGAAAAAGATATCAAACACAAATAATGACACCGATGTATATAGGTTAATAACAATCCCACCAGAATTTAGATTGAAAAACGAAAAAGGTAAAGAATTATATGATTTGTGCCAAAAAAAGTTTGAAGAATATAGAGACTATTTTGAAAACAGATAAAAACTTTCATATTCATTTCCCTGCTAACAGAATTGCAGGGAAATGAATAAAGACAGATGATGCTCCTTTTAAGTTAGGCTGTATATTCTGTATATGAAATCATCGGATCCATAAGTTTATTATAGTATTCAGTATTTTTTGTTATCAATTCATTTATTTCATTTATGTTATTCATAATTAAATCAAACATATATTGATTTAATGTACAATATTGTTCTACTCTTGATAATGTAAAATCTTTATGCATTCGCCCACAACGTCCTCCGCAAAGCTTAATGTATGCACAATCTTTGCAGATTGTTTTATTAAGATTATTATTGGAAAATTCTACTCCTGTATAAATATCTCCGATATAATGTGAGTTGGTTGCTACATTATCGCAGCAAGCATAACATTTTCCATTAGTTTGAACGTATATCATAGAACTTCCATAACCACAGTAAAATTTGGTGGGTTTTTCCGGTTCAGCTATTATATTTCTTATAGCACTAATGAATGGTACAAATCTTAAAAAAATACCCTTTTTTAAACATTCAAGCCAATACTTAAAAAGCAAGTTTATTTCATATTGATATTGCATTTGATAAGAAGTAAAATTGTCAATAGACTCACAATTATCAATTTGCCAATAAACATAATCAACAAAGTTACTAATTAAGCAACATTCTGTAAACAAACTTGTTTTTGAAGAAACAGTTATCCGACCAATAATAGGAATACTCTTTATTGATTTAATATATTCGATTGAATTTATCATTTTTCCAAAGTAAGAAGTTATATGTTCATTGTTGTATATTAACTCATAGTTAAATGAGAGCAGGGTAAGATCAAGCCGCTCTATAATTTTTTTGGGTGTGTTAGGTATTAGTAATCCATTAGTGTGCATTATATAATTCACTTTATAGAAATGAGGCTTGTCGAATACACTAATTAATTTTTCAATTTGCTCAAAGTCAATAGTAGGTTCCCCGCCAAAAAAATATATATCAGCAATATCATCATGTAAATCTTGCTGAGTCATTGTAACGAAATGTTCAAGTTCTGTAAAAGAATATTGTGGATGCAAGGGCACACCATATTTTTTAGTATCAAATAATACTGAACAATACGCACAATTCATATTACAGTCATTTGTTATATATACATAATACTCCATTGTCCTTCTCCTTAAAATGAATTATATAGTGAATAAAGGATAATCAGGAATTATCCTTTATTAATCCGAATT